>Ga0299912_10000632_pt1 | contig 29215 bp, 23 predicted proteins | sample RVTome_2_FD_207667 | JGI IMG/M metagenome (GOLD analysis project Ga0299912, IMG submission 207667) | Soil microbial communities from uranium-contaminated site in the Upper Colorado River Basin, Wyoming, United States - RVT95D214 (version 2) ... | reverse complement strand
GGATTATCTTCCAGTACTACTTACTATTTTGCCATAAAAACCGCCGATGAATCATTGAATTGGTCGGGTCTATCCAATATCGCCAATGGCGTAACCCAGCCGGGTCAAGACCAGACAGCCCCCGGCGCCATACTCGATCTTCTGATCGCGCAGATAAGCGGCAGTTCTGTCACGTTATCCTGGACCGCCCCCGGTGATGACGCTTACGGCGGTACGGCGACGGTCTATGACATCAGGGCATTAGATATTGTAATCACCGAAGCCAATTGGAATCAAGCGGTTCAAATTAATAATGAACCATTACCGCATTCCGCCGGAACCCAGGAAATATTTACAATCAATGGCCTGATCCCGGAAATCACCTGTTACATCGCCATTAAAACTGCTGATGAAGTGCCCAATTGGTCGCTGATTTCAAATTGTATAAGCGGGACAACCCCCGACCAGACGCCGCCGGCCGCTATCGATGATCTTAGCGCCGTTACTGGTGAAAATATCGGCCAGGTAAATATCAACTGGACCGCTTCCGGCGATGATGGTTCAATCGGCATGGCTTCAGCTTACATTGTCAAAGCCTTTTCCCGTACGATAACGGAAGCAAACTGGGATTCAGCCATAACTATTAGCAACCCGCCAATCCCTCTGGGATCCGGATCGCCGCAAAATTTCGTGATAGTAAACTTAAATCCGGGCCAGGTTTATTATATCGCCCTGAAATCGGTTGATAATTTCGCTAACGTGTCGGCCATCTCCAATGTCGATTCAGCCGAGGCCAAACCATTCGGCGGCAATAATATTGATGGCTTGACTGGATTGCCCAAAGAATTTGACCTGGGGCAGAATTATCCCAATCCATTCAATCCAACAACCAGTATCGAATTCAGTCTGCCCGTTGCTTCAAATGTGGCATTGGTCATATATGACTCAAACGGCCGTAAAGTAGCGACTTTGGTCAATGACTATTTCTCCGCCGGGATTCACACAATTCATTGGAATGGTCAGGAATCAAGCGGGCGATCGATAGCCACTGGAGTATATTTTTACAGATTGCAAACGGACAGCTTCGACAATACGAAGAAGATGGTTTTCTTAAAATAATTATCTTGTCATTTGTAGGTTTAAAAAAAGGAATCTTTCAGGATTCCTTTTTTTATTTATAACCTAATCATTCTGCCATTGCCATCCGAATTATATATATCAGTTGCGGCGCGCATGAGCCCGAAACCAATTGTCGGGAAGAGCTTTAGTGCTTGAATTTTTAAAAGGATGCTGCTAATATTCAGGTGATATTTAGGGGCATTTGATGAAGCGGTAAGCAAAATGTTGTTTGACATAATGGATCAAATGGAATTTTCTGGCAAAAACCGATATGATAACCGCAAAGCCCGGAGAAATTTTTCGACTTGGCTTTATATCGTTTATAGTACGATAATAATTTTTATCATAAATATCAGTTGCGCTCCGGTTGGGCTTCTTTCGGATCATTACCCGGAAAGCTTTTATCAGGTTGAACGCAAAATTCAGGAAAACACGGTAATAGATAATAATTCTTTTATTGTCTATAGCGATAATCAGGCCGGCTGGCGGGTAAGGGATGTTTTCCTGAAGAAGTCTAATTGGACAAAATGGCAGATAGCGCTATTCCCGTTTTATGAATTGTATCTTGTCGGCAATGGCGTGATTGGCACGATCAACTATTTTCGTCACGTACCAGATTACGGTTCCGCTGAGAGGGCGATGGTGAGGGATGCTATCTACGATCAAGCCAAATTATACAAGGCCGCCTTTGTGCTCAACCTGGGTGATATCGCCGCCCATGATGGCCGGCGTTATTCGCATTGGGTTTCTTTCTTAAAGGAAAACAAAATAGATCGTCCCTTTCTCAATGAAATCCCCTATTTGCCGGTTATAGGCAATCATGAGAATGCGAATAATATCACTTATGGTTATGCTAATTTCCAGGCCGTGTTCGATTACCCCAGATTTTATGTTATCGAATTTGCCGAAGCCGTTATATTCGTAATCGATTCAAACTATCTTATCGATCAATATGATTATCTCGATAATAGCTATCAGGATGAGCTGTTCGAAAAGTGGTTTATCGCTCCCCAAGGGAAAAAACTTGCCTGGCTCGAACAGCAGCTTAATTCTTATGAAAGCAAGCCATTTAAAATAGTGGCCATGCATCATCCCCTAATCTCATTCAGCCAACATCACGATGATTGGCTGAATAAATCAAATGGCAATGACCTGGCTGCCAAGCGGAAAAAGCTTTTGGAATTATTTAAAAATTACGATGTTCAGGTTGTCTTTTCCGGTCATGACCATTTATATCAACACAATATTTTGAAATATGGCGCCGGCAAGCAGATGCACTTTTTAGTTGGTGGTGGCGGCGGTGGTCATCTTAGGAACCTGTCCAGCGACGAGCAATTATTGAAATATCGCCGCGATTTCGAAACCGAGGGACTGGCGGTTTCTCAAGTTATTCAGAAAAAATCCTATCACTATTATAGCGTGGAAATTTCCGCTGATTTCCTGACTATTCAATCCACCGAGGTTACCGATAATCCTCAATCTCCTCTAAAACCGATTGAAACTATAATAATCGAAAAAAATAAAAAAGAATAATTACATTCATAACCTGTACTTAAGCGGTGAAAACATCCCCAACCATTCCCTATGAAAATTTAATATCGACAGACAAAAAGAACCGCGTTAAGACGCTTCAAGGCTAAATTTGGTTGCGAACCATTTAATTGATTTTTCAAGCTATTTATTATTATATTAGCCATAGGCTTGGGCCGGTTCGGAACAAATTTGTCAAAATTCGAATTTAGATAATAAATGAGTACCAAAAATCAGGCAGGGTAGCAAATTAATGATTAAGAAAACCGATTATGTCGAGGCGCTTCTGGAAAAATACGATGGCATAAATGTTATCCTGATGAAAAAAGGAGTCGTCTGTATTCAATGCGGTGAACCGGTTTGGGGGACATTAGGCGAATTAGCCAAGACTAAAGGTATTGATGTCAATTCCCTCATCATTGAATTGAATGAACATTTTCCATCGCCCGATAAATAATTGGTTTTGGGGCGTTAATAATTCATTGCAATATATTGTTTCGTATTAAGTTATGGGTTTGGTAATCAATTGAGATAAAATCTCAATTAGGATTTTCTGTTAAATCAAAGTCTATTCTATTCTAAGTAATCAGGCTATCCATATAGTCTTGATATTAACAAACTCCTTTATGCCATAATGCGATAATTCCCGGCCATAGCCCGATCTTTTTATGCCGCCAAATGGCAGGCGGGGGTCGGATTTGGTCATGCCATTAACAAATACCGCGCCTGATTCAATCTGCCTGGCAACGTCCTCGGCTTTTTTCAAATCCTGTGACCAGACCGAACCGCCAAGGCCAAAACTCGAATCGTTGGCCACTTCAATAGCTTCGCATGTGTCTTTAACTGGAATAATCGCCGAAACCGGGCCGAATGTCTCCTCGGAATAGACCGGCATTCCTTTTTTAACATTAGTTAATATTGTCGGCAAATAGAATGCGCCTTTGCCTTCAGATCTTTTACCGCCGCAGAGAAGTTTGGCGCCAAGTTTGATTGATTTCTGCACTTGTTCATCAAGCTCTTCCAGCAAATCCATGCGCGCCATCGCCCCAACTTGTGTATCTTCCGCCGTCGGGTCGCCGATTTTCAAGCTTTTCATCAGTTGTGTATGTTTTTCTTCAAATTCTTTCAATCTCGATTCGACTACTATAAACCTTTTAGCGGCAATACAACTCTGGCCGACATTGATCATTCTGGCGGTTACCGCGGTTTTAGCACAGGCGTTGATTTCGGCGTCCTCAAGCACGATATATGGATCGGAGCCGCCTAATTCCAATACGGTCTTTTTCAGCTCCCGTCCGGCTATAGATGCTACCTGCATCCCTGCCGGTTCGCTGCCGGTTAAGGTTACAGCTCTGATATGCTCGTGCTTAATCACGCTTTCAACTTGCCTGGCGCCAATTAGAAGCGTCCTGAACAAGTTTTTCGGAAAACCTGCTTTTTGGAAAATCGATTCGATAGCCAAGGCGCAGCCGGGTACATTGGAGGCGTGTTTTAAGACTCCGGCATTACCGGCCATCAAGGACGGCGCGGCAAACCGGAATACTTGCCAGAAAGGGAAATTCCAGGGCATCACCGCCAACACGATACCAAGCGGCTGAAAAACCACAAAGCTACGGCCGGCATCAGTCTGAATAATTTCATCGGCCAGAATTTTTTCGGCGTTGTCGGCGTAATAATCGCATACCCAGGCGCTTTTTTCGATTTCCGCGCGTGATTCTGCGATAATTTTGCCCATCTCCGATGTCATAATTCGGGCATATATGTCTTTATCGCGGCGAAGGATTTCCGCCACTTTGCGCATAAGTTTGGCTCTTTCCGCAAAACTCACCTTACGCCATGCGAGATATTCCGCCTGGACTTCATTTATTATCTGGCTGATATTTGCGGATGTATATTCTTCGTATTCTTTTATAATTTCATTGGTTGCCGGGTTGATCGCTTTCATTTTAATACCTCATTACTGTGCGATACTCATTTAAAGATGATTTTAATAAGACTAAAATCAAATGAAGGCCGCCGCACCTATTAGCTAACTTAATTCTTCGCATGTAATTATCGTACATTTCAGTCTTTAAAAAGTCAATATTGATTATTGTACCGCTCGAACGGGCATTTAATTTTTTACAGAAATATCCGGCATTTTGTTGTCAATTGGATTGGCATATACTCTTGATTGACATAATCCCAACCATATTAAAATGATTGTCAGGGTTATTTTTGTTGACTTTTAATTGATGAAAAATTAACATAATTGGTTTAATATGATTAAGTTGATGATGAAAAAAGTAATCAGGGTCGATGAGTTGCTGGCTAATAATTATGGCGAAAAAGCTTTTAAACCTGGACCTGATCCGCTTACGGAGCTAGTCCTTACGGTGTTATCGCAAAATACCAATGATAATAACCGGGACAAAGCTTTTAAATCCATGAAAGGTCTATTTCCTCGCTGGACTGATGTTTTGATGACAACGCCGGCTAAACTGGCTGGCGCAATTAAGGTCGGCGGTCTGGCCAAAATTAAATCGGCCAGAATCATGAAGCTTTTGAAAGCCATCAAAGACACGCACGGAGAACTCAGTTTGGATTTCTTGAATGAATGGCCTGATAATGACGTGCGTGAGTACCTTTTGAAAATAGATGGCGTTGGCCCTAAAACAGCGGCTTGCATGATGGCTTTTGCGCTGGGCCGCGAGGTCATGCCGGTGGATACACATGTTCATCGGGTCGCGACCAGATTAGGCATTATACCGCCTAAAATGACAGCTGAATCGGCCCACGGATATTTCCTGGATTTTAAGGATGCTGTCAGTCTTTATCAATTACATCTCAATCTTATCGCTCATGGCCGTCAGGTCTGTCGCGCGCGAAATCCTCAATGCGCGAAATGTGATCTTAAGCGCTTGTGTAAATATTATGCCGGCCAGGCTAAAAAACAGGATGCCGCCGCGTGATTAGAACCTTGCAGTATAATAGTGAGTCAGGCTGCCAGACACATATAGGGATTATTCCTTTTGAAGAAATCTTGACCGATACTAACAGCTCCTTCTGGGTGGATTTTGAGAACCCCACCGAGGATGAGTCTTATATCTTATATTCCGATTTCAAATTCCATCCGCTTATTATCGAAGATACCCTGGAGGCATCCAGTCCCAAGCTGGATGTCTTCAAGGACTATCTATATATGGTTTTTCACGCCACTGACTATATCAAGCAGGGCGAACTCGTATCGCGGGAAATAGATTTTTTCTTGGGGAAAAATTACGTAGTCAGTTATCACAAGAAAAGCTTCCCAACCCTGGATCGTTTGGCGGAAAAATGCAAACGCGATGACCGGATATTATCACGTGGCGCGGATTTTATTTTCCATACTCTGGTTGACCATCTGGTTGATGATTATAACGAGACATTAAAGCTGGTAGCGGAAACAATCGATAAATACGAGGCGGAAATATTTAGCGGCAATCCGGACCGCGAATTATTGAAACTAATTTTTGAACTGAAAGAAGATATTGCTGAATTAAAAAGAAAGGCTTTATCTCAAAGAGATATTATGTGGCGGTTTTCCCGCGGAGAATATAAGCTGACTAGTCCTGAAGCGGCGATCTATTTCAGGGATGTTTATGATCACTTATCCTATGTCAACGATAAGGCCGATCATTTTCGGGATTTATTGACATCGGTTATGGATGCCTATTTTTCAGTAAGTTCGGACAAGACGAACAAGATAATGAAAACTCTCACGGTCTTTACGGCTTTGTTGCTGCCTCTTTCCGTTATTGCCAGCATATATGGAATGAATTTCAAGTTTATGCCGGAATTGGAATGGGAATATGGTTATTTTTTCGCCATATTTTTAATGATCGCGGTAGCGGGCGCTACGCTTGTGATTATTAAAATCAAGGGATGGCTATGACGGCTGCGGCAACCGCCATAATTCGCTAACAATGAAAACCGGATACTAAAGCTATCTCAGGAGGATTTATGGATAATGTAAATGTTATCAGGGTGGGTTTTCAAACCCCTGATTTTCGGATTTCAGACACCGTTGGAGAAATTGATAATCCGATAAATAAATCGGGTCGAAAATTTACCTGCTTGCTATTTATTAATCCAGATGACTTGGGATATTCAATCATGAAGAATTTGGAAAACGGCCTGCCGAATACTGCCAGCGGTTTTAAAGTGACTCTTTCACCTGTTATCCCCGTTAAGCCGAGGCTGGCCAAAGGATTTAAGGCCAGATTAGATTTTGAAACCAGATTTTTTTGCGATAGCGATTTGCGGGTAGGCCGATTATTCAGCGTGGTGGATTCCAGCCAGGCGCGTCCTTCGTATCATCCCGCGGTATTCATTATTGGCGAGGATGGCTCGGTTCGCTATCGTCAAAATATAAGCCCCGATGGTATGGACATAAAGTTGTTGCGGCTGGAAGTGGGTAAACTTTCGTAATCTATTGCCAGCCGAGACATTTCTTGAATATTTTGAAACCTAAGGAGCTTAAAAACGTTCTTGCTTATATGCAAAAAGTAATAGAAAAGGAGTAATTTGAATTTGATTCGCTTAGTTGCATTAATAATTATAGTGATAGCATCTTCATTGTCTGCCTTTGCCGAACAGAGTCTTACTATTCATGAGGCTATTAATCTGGCTTTGGAAAACAATGAATCTTATCTGAATGCCAAACAGGAAATTGAGAAAGCCGCAAACCAGATTACCGAAATCAAGGCCTCGGCTTTTCCCCAATTAAACGCGGAGATAAATATTTTGCGTAATTGGGAATTGCCGAGTTTTGTTATCGACTTTGACGGTGAACCGATGACTCTCCGCAGCGGAACTTATTATAACTGGATTTCCAGTTTGACCTTAACCCAGCCGATTTACAATGGCGGGGCGGTTTTTTCAGCCTGGAGCGCGGCCAAACTTTATAAAAAATTCACCCGGCAAGAGCTGGAAATGAAAAACAGGCAATTAAAGCTTGATGTAATAAAGGCTTACTATGGCGTTGTATTGGCCAATGAATTACTGCGAGTCGCCCGCCAATCGGTCGATCTGGCGCAGGCCGGTCTCGAAGTAGTTAAAATGATGGAAGCCCAGGGCACGGTTTCGGAATTTGAAGTTTTAATGGCGGAAGTAAGGTTGGCCAACCTGAAGCCTCGTTTAATCCAGGCCGATGCCGCGTCCAAATTGGCTCATCAATCCCTGAACAATGTTGTTGGGCTTGAATTAGATCGACATATAAATCTCGATTTCGATTTGGATAGCACTTTGTATATCGTCCCTGAATTTGATTTGGATTCGGCCAGAACAGCCGCCCTGGAGAAAAGACCTGAGCTTTCAATGATGAAGCTGCGAACGAAAATGCTCGATAAAGCCGTCTCAATCGCTAAATCAGATTATATGCCCAAGATAAATTTCCTGACCTCTTTGCAATTTCAGGCTCAATATGATAACGATAAATTTCCGGGATACGATGATTGGACTAAAAGCTATTATTCCGGCATTAATATCGCCATACCGATTTTCGACTCCTGGCGAACGCCGGCCAAAGTCAAGCAAGCCAAGATTGAATTGTCTCAATCGAAATTATCGGAAAGCGATCTTGAGGATAATTTAAAATTGGAAATCGAGCAAAATTGGTGGAATTATAAACAAGCCCGCGAAAGCCTGGCCGCTCAAGGGCACGCGGTGGAAATGGCCAAGCGAGGGCTCGATATCGCCCGGGTAAGGTACGAAAACGGCGTCGGGACTCAACTCGAATTATTCGAGGCAGAAGTTTCCCTGGCCGCCGCTGAAAATAATCGGATTATGGCTTTCTATGATCTCGTAACCGGATATGCCTCGCTGATGAAAGCATTAGGCGAGGAAAATTTGATAAAATAGATGGAGTTACGCATGAAAATAACAAATTACCTGGCGTTAGGCGGCATATTGCTGATTTTAACAAGCTCCTGCGGAGAAAATAAACAAGAATCCGCGGCCGTTCAAAAAGTCGCTGTTGAAGTGGCTTCGGTTCAGCGCGGAGATCTGTCTATTGTTAAAACATATTCCGGCACGCTTGAAGGCGCCAAACAGTCGATAATTTACGCGGTTATACCGGAGAGAGTAATGAGTATCCCTGTGGCCGAGGGCAGTTATGTAAAAAAAGGCCAGCCGATTATAATGCTGGATAAAAACGGGGTCGCCTCAAAATATAATCAGGCGTATGCCGTCTATCAGAACGCTCTCGATAATTATGAAAAAATGTCTCGCCTGTACGAACAAAAAGCGATAGCGGAGATGAATTATAAAACCGCCAAGATGGCCTATGAAATAGCGAGAGCTGATTTTGAAGCGGCCCAAGCCACTGTCGAATTATCGGCGCCTATCGATGGAATTGTCACGGAGATCGCAGTTAACTTGGGGGAACAAGTTCCGCTGGGCGTGCCAATAGCAACTGTCGCCAATACCAACAGAATGAGATTGACGGTTTACGCAGGAGATAAAGAAATTGAGAAACTGAAAGTCGGCGATAAAGCCAATATTTATATCGATTCGAACGAGCCAATCTCGGCAGCTATCGTCGAAACCTCAATATCGGCCGATCCGGAAACCAGGCTTTTCCGGGTAGAACTGGAAATAGCTAACCCGCAAGGGTATCTCAAGCCGGGAATGTATGCTAAGGCTGTAATTGTAATTGATAAACTAACTGATGTATTAACCGTAGATAACCGGGCAATTTATTCCGAGGAAGGTATATCCAAGGCATATATAGTGCAAAATGATACGGCCTATGCCCGGTCGATAGAAATCGGCCCAACAGATGGCAGACAGACCCAGGTATTAAACGGTTTGAGCGAAGGACAAAAAACCGTGGTCGTTGGTAAAAGCAATCTTCGCGATAATGTCCCCGTAATGTTATCCGGACGGAAGGATTCTACAGATGTATCTCGCTGATACTGCCATAAAGAGACCGGTTTTTGCGGTAATGGTAATAACCGCCCTGGTTGTTCTGGGTTTTTCATCATTCTTGCAGATGAATACGGAACTATTCCCTGATGTTGAATTTCCTTTCGTAATAATTTCCACCGTCTACCCCGGCGCCAGTCCCGCGTCGGTAGAAACAGATGTCACTAAAAAGATTGAAGATGCTGTTAATACTATCGCCGGAATTAAGGAACTCCAATCCTATTCGCGAGAATCTTTTTCGCTGGTATTTATTCAATTCACCCTGGAGACCAAGGCGGATGTCGCGGCTCAGGATGTGCGAGATAAAATATCCGGAATTTCCGCGGACTTACCTACGGATATTGATCCGCCGGTAATCCAGAAATTTGATTTTGGAGCACGACCGGTTATCACCATGTCGGTCTCCGGCGATCGCTCGCAGAAAGAATTAACCTCATTTGCCAAGAATTTCCTGAAGCGCCGCCTTGAAACCGTATCAGGTGTCGGGTCGGTAGAAATTATTGGCGGCAGCGAAAGAGAAATCCAGGTGTTCTTGGATCTGGATAAAATCAATGCCCTGGGCATAGTGCCGGATCAGATATCCGCGGCAATATTATCATCGAACCTCGAACTCCCCGGCGGCAAACTCAATCGCGGCCCCCAAGATTTGATGGTACGAACTGTAGGGCGGGTTGCCTCGGTCGATGATTTAGCCAAGGTGATCGTGCAGAATTCTAAAGGCAAAATTATCCGCCTGGAGGATATTGCTCATGTAATTGATGGTATCAAAGAAAAAGAAAGCCTGTCCCGTTTCAATGGTAAGGAATCGATATCATTGAACCTTATCAAACAATCGGGCGCAAATGTAGTAAAGGTCGCCGATGGTATTCTGAATCGTCTGGATGATTTGAAACAAGAAATACCAAAAGACATCAATGTCGTAGTAGTGCAGGATGATTCCGAATTCATCAAACGATCCATTGATGATATGATATTTGATTTGATCTATGGCGGTTTTTTGGCGGTACTGGTTATATTCTTATTCCTGGCCAATTTGCGATCCACCATTATATCCGCGGTAGCCATTCCTACATCGATTATCGCCACTTTCTTCCTGATGAAATTTTTTGGCTTCACTATTAACATGATGACTTTACTTGGCCTGTCACTTTCGGTGGGTTTGCTTATCGATGATGCCATTGTGGTCATAGAAAATATATACCGCCACCTGGATATGGGGGAATCACCGATTCAAGCCGCTCGAAACGCCACCGCCGAGATTGGGCTTGCCGTTATGGCCACTACATTTTCGATTGTAGTGGTTTTCTTGCCGGTAGCTTTCATGTCGGGAATTATCGGCAAGTTCTTCTATCAATTTGGCATAACAGTGGCAGCCGCGGTCACTATCTCGCTGTTCGTGGCCTTTACTCTTACCCCGATGTTATCCTCGCGTTTCTTGAAAAAAGAAGAAGAAATCGGAGCGTCCAGACCCGGCTTATTGAACATTCCCGGCAATGTTACTAAATGGATACTCCGTACATGGAACGGAACATTCAATAAATTTAATGTCCGCTATAAAACTACTTTAGCTTGGGTACTCAGTCATCGTTTTCTGACTATATTGATTGCTTTTGTTTTATTTATCGGCTCGCTGGGGATAGGCGGACTTTTGGGAAGTACATTTTTTGCTCAATCCGATGAAAGCCAGTTTTATGTCGTATTTAAAGCCGGCCCTGATGCTTCATTAAAAAGAACCGGTGAATTGGTCAAAGAGATCGAGGAGAGAATCTCGAAATATCCGGAAGTTCAATTTATGCTCACGAGCATCGGCGGTTCACAGACACCGGTTAATGAAGGGCAAATTTATGTCAAGTTAATACCTATTAAAGAACGCAGCCGGAGTTCATTCCAATTGGTTTCTTTAGTACGTAGTGATTTGCGGGATATTGCCGGTTTAACAATTCAGGTACAAACCAATGAAGGCGAAGGCGGAGGATCTCAAGATGTGGAATTTTCCGTGCGTGGGCCGGATTTAAATGAAGTTAAAATTCTTGCTGGACAGCTCGAAGATATTATGCGTCAAGCCCCGGGGGGTACGGATTTCCTGAATAGCGAAAAACTGGCACGCCCGGAAATTCAGGTGCATGTTAATCGCGATCTGGCGAACGACCTGGGAATATCAATTGCCGGCGTAGCCATGACTGTGCGAAACCTGATCGATGGATATGTTGTTTCAAGATTTAAAGATGTTCAGGAAGAATATGACATTCGAGTTCGTCTGGCTTCCGAATTTCGTAACCGGCTGGATGATTTGTCTCGATTGAAAGTGCTTTCAAGCAAAAAAGTTGATGACGCCGATTTCCAGGTTGAACTGGGCAATGTTGCCGATTTACTAACGGCATCCGGGCCGACCGAGATAAGGAGATATAACCGCCTGACAGAGATAAAAATAGGCTGTAATCTTCTTGAGGGTTATGCTACCAGCGATGTCGTAAATTATGTTTACTCCAAAATGCCCGAAATTGATGTCCCGCCGGGATATGAAATATCCGTAGCAGGTTCGGCCCAGATGCAAGAGGAATCATTTGCCAACATATTCATGTCGCTGGTTCTGGCCATCATTTTTATATATTTATTGTTGGCTTCTCAATTTGAATCATTTGTCGATCCCTTGGCGATAATGCTTTCTTTGCCCCTGGCGGTGGTCGGCGCGCTCTTGGCGCTGTTCGTTTGGCATTCGACAATTAATATCATATCTCTTATCGGTATCGTTATGCTGATGGGTCTGGTAACGAAAAACGCTATTCTGCTGATTGATTTTATCAAACAGCAAAGACGAAAAGGTATTGAAAGAACTCAAGCGATATTAATTGCCGGACCGATCAGGCTGCGCCCGATTCTTATGACAACATTTGCCATGATTTTCGGTATGGTACCGGTGGCCTTGGGTTTGGGCGAAGGCGCCGGATTTAAAGCGCCGATGGGCCGGGCGGTAATCGGCGGTCTGATTTCCTCGACAATGCTAACTCTGGTTGTCGTACCGGTTGTATATACGATTCTGGATGATATTGTAGCTTACTTCCTGGGCCGGGCGACCGTAAAAAAAGAGGTTGAGGAAACGGACGAATCCGGGCAAGCAATCTTAAATCCTGATGATTAATTTCTATTTAGATATCGCTCGACTAACCAATCCAACGAGGCTGTACTCGGACTACCTGAAGGGTGGGTTAAGCGATATTTTTCGCTGTAATTTCCTCGATTCCAAAGCCGCCGGCAAAATTGCCGCCGATATTGACGCCAAAGATTATAGCCGTCAGGAATTATACGGCATTATTCTGGATGGCAACCGCCGTTTGGGCGCCTCGGAAAAGACGCTTGAAAATATCGAAAGATTCAAGCAACCCGATGCACTTTGCGTTTTTGCCGGCCAGCAAACATCGTTTTGTGCCAACCCGATGTACGTTATATACAAGGCATTAACTACCGTAAAACTGGCCAGGCGATACCAAGAATCATTGGGCCGCCCGGTTGTGCCGTGTTTCTGGATGGCCACTGATGATCATGATTTCGAGGAGGTCAGAAGCGCGAATTTCCTTGAACGTTCCGGCGATTTGAAAACCGCCAAATATGAACCCGATAATGATCCTTCTGGATTTCCCATCGCCGGAATTGTTCTGGATAACGGCGTGCACAAATTTTGCGAGGTTGTCGATAGAGCCTTAATCGATACCGAGTTTAAGCGGCCATTGCTTGATTCATTCAAAGAATTTTATTCGCCCGGTAAAAAGCTTTCGGAGGCTTTCGCCGGAGTCTTTAATAAATTTCTTGGCGAGTGGGGAATAATACTGATAGATCCCAATTTCCTCGGCTTAAAAGAGCATTTTAAACATATTTTTAAAAAAGAAATTTTGGAACATAGTCAAACCCACGTTCTTTACGAGCAGAGAAGCATGACTTTACTTAATAATGGCTATCATGCTCAGGTGCATAAAACCGGGGAGAATCTGAATCTGTTTTATCATAACCCTAAAAGGCTTAATCTCGCTATTAACGGCGATTCGTTTAATTTAACCGGGTCTGATGAAAAATACACCTCTGAAGAACTTCAAAAGACTGTTGAGAAATCGCCGGATCGGTTTTCCTCCAATGTGCTTTTACGCCCGGTTGCCCAGTGCGCCGCTTTTCCGACATTATGTCAGGTGGTAGGGCTTTCGGAATTAGCTTATTTCGCGCAGATTGAACCGCTGTTTGGCTTTTTTGATGTACCGTTTCCTGTCGTTTATCCCCGGGCGGGAATGACCATAATCGAGCCTCAGATTAAAAAAACTCTATACAAATACGAACTTGATTTACCGACTTTGAAAAACAATCTTGAACGGTCAATAGGCGAGGTAGTCGAAAAGCTGTTTCCTTCGGAGGCCGCCAATAACGTGTTGTCGCTGAATCAATGTTTGAATAAAGACCTCGATGGATTTGCCGAGAAAATGAAAGATTCGGATCCGGAAGGTTATCAGCATATTGTGAAATATAAAATCCATCTCGATTTTGAATTGAAACAATTACAGAAAAAATTAAAATCCTCCAATAAAAAACGTCATGATAACCTGTCCGAACAAATTCGGCGGGCTTCTGCATTTCTGTTTCCGGGCGGCAACCTTCAGGAGCGAATGATATCACCCTTGTATTACGCCAATAAATTCGGCCCGGAAATATTTAAGCAAATATATGATGGTTTGGAAATTGACAAGCCGGTTCATTCGGTATTGGAATTATGAAAATAGCGATAGTCTGTTATCCGGTCAAAGGCGGTTCCGGCGTAGTGGCCTCGGAACTCGGCATCGGTTTGTCCCGCCGGGGCTGCGAGGTGCATTTTTTCTCGTATGAATTACCTTTTCGCTTAAGCACGTACGAATCTAATTTCATTTTTCACGAGGTTGATATTTCTCAGTATCCTCTTTTTAAATATCCACCGTATACGATAACCCTGGCGGCCAAGCTGGTCGATGAATCTTTAGATCACAAATTCGATATTATCAACGCTCATTACGCTATCCCGCATGCGGCCGCGGCCTATCTGGCGGCGAAAGCTATGGGGAAAAACGCGCCTAAAATCGTCACCACGCTTCACGGCACGGATATTACGCTAATAGGTCAGGACAGGTCGTTTTACTCGATTACCAAATTCACGATCGAGGCTTCAGATGGTTTAACCGCGGTTTCGAAATATCTCGAGGAGAAGACGTATGAGACGTTCAAAATAAATAAGAAAATCGAGGTCATTCCGAATTTCGTCGATACCGAGAGATTCAGCCCGGATAGAATCGAATGCAAACGAAATTTTCTGGCCAATCCGGACCAAAAAATAATCATGCATATGTCGAATTACCGGCCGGTTAAAAACGCCACGCACGTGATGGAAATATTCAATCTTATTCAGCAAAAAATCCCGGCCAAACTGATATTGATCGGTGATGGTCCCGACACAGGCAATGTCATGAACCTGGCACGCGAACTCGGCCTTTCCGAAAGGGTTATCTTTTTGGGTAATCAGGATCGGGTACATCAGATTCTGCCGGTGGCAGACTTGTTTTTACTCCCGTCAGCGTCCGAATCATTTGGCTTGGCAGCCTTAGAAGCTTTAAGCTGCGGTGTGCCGGTGGTGGGAAGCATCGTTGGCGGTTTGCCGGAGCTTGTGTTCGATGATATCAATGGCTATCTTCGCCCGATTGGCGATATTGAGGGCATGGCTGGAAAATCATTGGAAATACTCAAGGATGATAGCCTGCGTAACAGGTTATCAGTCGCGGGCCGAAAACTGGCGCTGGAAAAATACAAAATCGATGATATAATTGACCGTTATTTAAAATACTATCAGGCGGTGCTTAATGAGTGATTTTCCCAAGCTCGATATTTTAGCCATTGCGGCCCATCGGGATGATACCGAAATAGTCTGCGGGGGCACGCTGATCAAGCTGATCGATCTTGGCTATAAAGTCGGCGCGCTTGATTTGACCGCCGGCGAATCAGGCAGCCGAGGTGATGAGATATCCCGCGCGAAAGAGGCGGAATGCGCGGCTAAAGTGATGCGATTAGCTTCCCGTTACAATCTTAAAATGCCTGATGCCGGCCTATTCTTAACTCAGGAAAACGCGCTGGCGGTGGCTGATATCATTCGTAAAACAAAGCCAGAAATGGTTATCCTGCCCAGCGATAATCAGCGCCATCCCGATCATACGGCCGCCGGCGAGATCGGCTATCGCGGGTGTTTTTTGGCCGGCTTGGGCAAAATGCCGCTCGATGGTGAGCCATGCCGCCCTCGCAAAATCTTTTATTCATGCAGTTTTCAGGATATTCGCCCGACCTTTATCGTCGATATTTCCGATCAGTTCAAGCGTAAGTGCGAGGCCGTCGCCTGCTATAAAAGCCAGTTCGAGGAAAAGCCGGGCCAGCGTGAGGTTTATCCGCCTGCCAGAAATATTTTCGATTTTATGGAAATCCAAAATCGCCGCTATGGCTATATGATCGGCACGAAATACGGCGAGGCTTTTATCCAGAAAGAGATGCTCGCGGTCGATGATCCGTTAAAACTGCCGGGAAAGTCGATTTAGTTTGCTTCCGAATTTGATTTTGCCAACTTCACTTTCACATCCAATTTCATGGGTTGCGGCATTTCCGGGCGCATACCGCTATCGGGTCTCATACCTCTTCCACCGCCAGGCATGCCGCCGGATGGCATACGGCCATCAGGTCTTTCGCCTCTGGGTCTATTCATTTCCGGCCGCTTGAATTGGCCGGTTTCGAATTTGATTTTGATCTCCTCACCCGGCGATACCCCAACGGCATAAGGATGGTCATCCGACCTATTCAGCGGGATTTTCAGCTCATACACCATCCGCTCATTGCGAGTACCAACCCTGACTTGCACGCCGGACTCATTATCGACAGACAGGCTGATAGTGTCTTTTTTATCAGCGCCAATAATTTGAAATTCGTTGAGCGATTCTTCCGCCTTAGCCATCATTTCCTCGGGATTAAACCCCTGATCGGGCTCCCGGGGCGGCAAACCGCCATCCATCATGCCAATCGGGTAGCGTATACCAAGCTTCTTGGCCTTGTCGCCTTTCGCTTCCAGCCAGACCGTGAAACCCTGCCTCATAGCCTGCCGGATAATGGTCTCATCAAGGGGGACCAGGCAGACATATAAATAATCGTCGTCGTTTAAAATACCGATATTGACTTTTTCATCGCTTAGGTTGAACAGCGCGTTTTCCCAGTCAAACTGCATGCCGTCGATTTGAACATCGCGGTCGCGCCAGGAGCCGGTCAATTCGATACCGTTACAGCCGTTAGTCAATACAATAACCGCCAGCGTCAGTATCACGAAAGCGCTCTTTAAATAATTTACGTTGTTCAAAACAAATCCTCCTGAATAAGCCTTTGCGATATTGGACACTTGATGCCGCCGAAAGTTTAAATTATCAGAAAAATAAGTGCCGGGCACGGGGGACAGCGAAAGAGCATATCCCGTTTAGACTTGCCTTATATGGAAAATTAACTTATTATAGCTTTGGAAGCGGATAGGGTCTGGTGGCCCTCGCGGTCTTCAAAACCGTAGTTAGCCGGTGATCCCGGCTATGGCAGGTTCGATTCCTGTCCCTTCCGTTTTGTTATATTTGCCGGATTTTAATCTTCTCGTGTTGTCGGGTCCCCGTACCCGACAACTATTCTTAGCTTAAAACAAAATAGTCGCCAGGTGAGGCCACTTGGCAACACATAAAATCCAGCTAAATTAATTCGGCTCACTCACTCGTCATAATAAATAGCGGCAACATCTCGAAACTCTTGTAATAGGGGCGAAGCCTTTCCGTGTTGTAATATTTGTCGACATTGACGAATTTTTTGGTGGTAGTCACCACATCGATAGGCACATTGTCATAGCGGCCGTTTTTCAGCACCACCAGGCGGCCGTGGATTCCTTTCAAAATCAGGTCCAGAGCCAGGTTGCCGTAAGCCATCGGCACGATTGAGTCGATTGAATCGGGATCGCCGCCGCGCACTAAGTAGCCCAGCTTTTGGGTGATAACGTTGATTGGTTTGCCGTTGTTGAAATTGGCCGAGAGATCTTTCAATCTGGCTGATACCAGATCGCCGATACCGCCAAGCTTGGCGTGGCCGTAAGCGTCTTTAGCCATATCCTGAAAAACCATCTCGCTGCCCTCAAACATGGCTCCCTCGGAAACAAGAACCACGGAATATTTACTGGGGTTATTGCGCCGGTCGCTGACTAAAAGCTCGGTTAGTTTTTCTATATTGAATTTATATTCGGGGATAACGCAGCGATTCGCCGCTCCGGCCATAGTTGGCAGCATAGCGGTGAACCCGGCATAACGCCCAAATACTTCAAGCACCAGAAACCGTTCGTGAGAACCGGCCGTAGTCCGCAGATTGTTGGTCATCATGATAGTCCGGGTGACACAGGTACTGAAACCGATACAGTAGTCTGTGCCGGGCACGTCGTTGTCCATCGTTTTGGGAATCGCGACGACATTGACGCCCTCTTTATACAAGCGGACGCCATAGCTAAGCGTGTCATCGCCACCGATTGGTATAAGATAATCGATGCCCAGCCAATCCAGGTTTTTAATAACTTCGTCGGTTAAGTCGTTCATTTCGGCATTGTAGGTATCCCGAAGGTGGAGTGGTACGTTGGCTTTGGCCACGTGCCCGGGATGAGTTCTTGAGCTATGTAAAAATGTGCCGCCGGTCCGGCCGGCCTTATTGACTAATTCCTCAGTCAAAACCCGGAAATTATCACTATTGTTAGCATCCTTATCGCGGATAATCTCAATTGCGCCAGCCCAACCATGACGAATACCAATGACTTTATAACCCTCTCTGATAGCTCTGATCGTGACCGCCCTGATCGCCGGGTTCAGACCGGGTACATCTCCGCCACCGGTTAAAATCGCGATTACACCTTTTTTTTCATTGATATTTACCAAAACATTACCTCCGCTTTGTGTTTTTACCAGCGCCAATAATATATGCGATTGCCAAAAAGGCAATCAATTATTGAATAAGCCGCTTTAAATCGGCGATTAATTCAATGATAACGATAATTCCCCATCACGCCGTCAATCCAAATAAATCGCCTACTTTGCCTTATTTGGCTGTAATTCCATTTATTTTACAAGTACTATATCGGTGAAAATTAAAATTGCTTTGGTAAAGATTAGTAAAGCGGATAGTATGATGCCTTTAGCAAATTAAATTATTGCCTGGCGGGTGTTTCTTAATAGCCCAAGGAATTAATAATTTTTATCTTTCTTTAAGGCATTGTATTCAAGTACCGATAAACTTAGTAAGTTTTTTGGAATTAGTTATGGATAAAACAGCAATCGTTAATCAAATTCGCCTCGATAATAACCTGCTTTCCATGCCGCAAGTTATTTCAGAGTTGCTGGAAATGACAAGCAAAGATAATTTTTCGGCTAATACCCTGGCCAAAATAATTCTCAAAGATCCAGCCATGACCAGTAAAATACTGAGAATGTCGAACTCGTCTTTTTATGCCAGACCAGCCAAAATTAAAAACGTGGATCAGGCTATATCGGTCTTGGGATTGACCACTGTCAAATGCCTTGCCCTTGCGACTTCCATTTTCCAACCCAAAAAGATTGCTGTCAGAACCGGTATCGATATAAACGCGTTTTATACATATATACTCTCGGTGGCCTCCGGCGCGGAGTTAATAGCCAAAGTTGTCAAATATCCGTCTCCCGAGGAAGCTCTAATCGCCGGGCTTTTGCAGGATATTGGAATATTGTATTTTTTGCATCATCACCCGGATGATTACAAAAAAGTGCTGTTAAAAAACCAGGCCGGGCAATCATTGGTAAGCGCCGAAATGGAAATACTTGGCATCGATCACTGCAAAGTTGGCTACTTTCTGGCTTCAGCATGGAAACTTCCCGAAAAAATTATTCACTCGATTTCTCAGCATCATAACATTGTCGACGCCGATAAAGATGATGTTCTGGGAAATATAGTTAAGCTTAGCATATTATTGACATATGATCGGTTTTCGGAACCTGGGCCTAATAATAATGATTTGCCTAAAAAAATCGAACATCTTTTAAAATTGCTAAAAATGGATAGAGAACAATTAAACCAGGTCACTACTAATTTGCTGGCCAGAATGGTCGAGGTAGCGCAAAATATAGGACTTGAAATTGACAACACTGAGGGGCTTCTTGTTCGAGCCAATCAGGAGATTTGGAAATCTTACCTGACAATCGAACGGTTGTTTAAAGACCATGAAGAAATCAATCAACGGTTGCTGGAACAGGAGCGGGTCAAGGGCGCTTCGGAAGCCAAAAATACTGCTTTGGCGACTTTATCACATTATTTAAATAATACGGTCATGATAATCTCAGGTCATTCTGAATTATTAGCGATACTGCAACGGCAAGGGGATATCGATAAATTGGTCAAACAAGTTCCCGCCAGCGCCGAGATTATAAAATCTTCAATAGATAAAGTCATCGCGGTGATGCACGAAATACGAGAAATTTCACCTATTGATGAGGTCGAACGATTTAGTAAATCCAGCGCTATTAATATTGACGCCAAAGTGAAACGGCGCTTGATACAAATGGCCCAAGAACCCGACGCGGTATTTCCGCCAAATAAAGACGAGAAAAACCCGCTTAAGCGAAATTCAATTTAATCCTTGAAATATCAATAATATCGAAAAATATGACAATATTTGCTTAAAATTGATATTTTTGTGGAATTTTATAACTCATTTGTAGGAACTTCACTTTTTCCAGAACGATGGCAATAAGAGAGCCATCACCGTAAGTAGTTCAAGTCTACCTAAGATCATACAAAAGCTTAAAAAGAGCTTACCAATTTCGGGAATGCCCCCATAATGTTCCAATGAACCGACTTTCCCTAATCCCGGACCGATATTGGCTAAACAAGCAATTACTGCTGAGAAAGCCGTGATTAAATCAAGTCCAAGAGCGGTCATGAACATCGAACCCGCCGCGAATACGATGATAAAGAGGATGAAAAAGCCAGCTATAGATTTGGCTGTCTCATCGCTAATCGGGTCATCACCGATTCTGATAGCCAATACCGCGTTGGGATGAATAGCCTTAAAAAGCTCGGCTCGAATAATACTTAAAACGACCAGAAATCGGGAGATTTTCATCCCGCCGGCGGTCGACCCGGCGGAGCCACCAATGAACATCAGTATTACTAATAGTAACCGGCCAAATTCAGGATATGCATCAAAATTATCCGTACAAAACCCCGTAGTTGTTCCGATTGAAATCGTTTGAAACAATGCTTTTCGGAAAGCTACAAAAATATCTTGATGAATAGAGAAAATGACAAGTGTTAAAATAACGGTTGAAATCCCCATAACCAAGGCATAGGCACGAAATTCCGGATCCTTAAATATTTTAGATGTATCGCCTTTGGCGAATAGATAATACAGATAGAAATTCACACCCGCCGCAAACATGAAAAAACTGATGGCATATTCTATGGCGGAATTGTTAAATCCGCCGACTGAGGTAGTCAGGGTTGAAAAACCGCCGGTTGACATAGTTGTGAAACTATGACAAATCGCGTCATGCACGGACATGCCCAATATTATTAATGTCAGGATTTCAGCCGCTGTGAAGCCAAGATAAATCTTCCATAAGATCGATGAGGTTTCCTTTAGTTTTGGCCTAAAACTGCCGCTGATCGGACCGGGTACTTCTGATTTAAAAAGATGTTTAGCGCCCATTCCCAAACGGGGAAGAATCGCTATAAACAGTACGATTATACCCATGCCACCCAACCACTGAGTCAACGATCTCCAATATAAAAGCGCCCGGGATTTACCCTCAATTATCGCGATTGCAGTTGATCCGGTGGTAGTAAAGCCGGATACCGCTTCAAAGAAAGCGCTTGTAAAATTATCGAAAGTATTCTCGAACATAAAGGGCAAGCCACCGAAAATTCCGGCAAATACCCAGCCAAAAGTGGTAATAACCAGCGCTTCCTTAATATAAAGATCGCTGTTTTTTTTAAGGCCGATCAAATACATGATTAAACCTGAAATGGCGGTTATTATAATCGAATACAGAAAGGAATTCATTGCCTGGCTGTCATGGTCAATAATAGCCCAGATTAGCGATGTTGACATGGCAAAAGCCATAAGGATCAATAGCAACCCAATCAATCTAATGCTGTACCGTATATTCATCAGATAGTTTTAAACAGGTTTTCTACTTTAGGTCTAACTTTTGGTGTGGTGAAAACAATCACTGTATCTCCGGCTTCAATAATATCATTACCAGTTGGTATAATTACACCTCGTTTGCCGGCTATTGCGCCAATTATCGTACCTTTAGGAATCTTAAGGCTTTTAAGTTTCTTGCCGACCACCATTGAACCGCCGGGAACCGCGAATTCCAGAATCTCACCCTCACCGGTTTCAATATCAGTCACCGAAATAACTTCCCCGGAACGGACATATTTCAAGATTTTATTGGCGGCAAACCGGCGGGGCGAAATCGTGGCATCTAAGCCCAAATGTTCATATACCGGAAGATAATCTGGTCGATGAACGATCGCGATTGTTTTTTTGCAGCCGAGTTCCTTTGCCAATAAACCCGACATCAAGTTGACCTCATCGCGTTTGGAAGCGGGAACGAAGACATCGGCTTCCCCGACTTTTTGTTGCTTTAAAATCTCGATATCAGTTCCGTCCCCGTTAATAATCACTGCCTTTTTCAGATTTTCGGCCAAAACCTGGCATCTGGATTTTTTCCATTCAATTAAAGTGACAGAAATATTCTGGTCTTCGAGAAACTTGGCTACAGAATAGCCTATTTCGCCGCCGCCAAGAAGCACTACTTTTTGGGCACTGATTTTATCCAGAGTGCTGAAAAATTCCGCTCCTTTTCTTATATTATCCTTTTTGCCTATGACAGAAACTTTATCTCCTTCCTGGATCGCTGTATCTCCAGATGGGATTAAAATTTTGCCATCGCGGATAATCGTCGCCACCAGAAGGTTAGGCGGGATTTTTAAACTTGAGAGGGGGATACCCGTAACGCTTGCTTTGGCAGTCTGCTTTAGTTGCATTAGCATAACCTGGTCATTAGCAAATTCTTCTATATAGGAGGCTCCAAGATAAACCGTAAGTTTGCTTATCTCAACAGCTGATAGTATCTCCGGTGATATGGCCAGATCAATGCCATATAATCCTTGGTAGAAACCGCGGTTATCCGGTAAATAATCGCTGGAATCAACTCTGGCAACAACTTTTTTGGCGCCTAAGTTTTTAGCAATTAGTGCGGTGAGAATATTGACTTCATCGACATTTGTGACCGCTATTACTAAATCAGCTTTACTAATTTCAGCATCTTTTAGGGTGTTAATAGAGCCGCCCCGACCGACAATTGCCCTGACATCAAGCCGTTCATCAATCGCGGCTATTGCTTCAGCGTTCGTATCAATTACAGTGATGTTATGATTCTCTTGCGAGAGAACCTTTGCGATATGCTTGCCTACTTCACCTAACCCGATGACGACTACATTCATATGTTCTCCTAAACAAGCAAATCGGTCATTTTTCATTAGCCTTGATGACTGATTCCAACCCAAAAATGTAAAACAAAGCCGAAATAGAGGCAAGTCGTTTTTTGGCATGGTTAAAATTTACTTGATTTTGAAATAGTAAATATTTAATTAGGTATATGGAAGAATTATGGGCGCCCTGGCGGGCGGAATATATTCTCAGTCCAAAGGAAAAAAAATGTATATTTTGCGGCGGTCTTAAGCAGAATAAAGATCGGGATAATCTTATTATTTACAGGGCGAAAAAATCTTTTATTATCATGAATCGATATCCATATAATAGTGGGCACCTGATGGTCGCTCCTATCGCGCATAAAGCCAGGCTCGAGGAGCTGACCAAAGCCGAATATACCGAGATATTCGAATTGCTGATTATCTGTAATAAGCTGCTCTACGCGGCGATGCCGGCGGAAGGGATTAATGTCGGCATAAATCTGGGCGACGTAGCCGGTTCGAGCATCCGGGAACATCTGCATATTCACCTGGTACCGCGTTTTACCGGCGATACTAATTTCATGCCTGTTATAGGCCTGACCAAGGTTCAATCATTCGCGCTTTTAGAAACATATGATTCATTAAAAAAACAATTAAACAAGTTTTTAACGAAGTGAGAATACCAAAGAAAAAAGAGCTTCTTGAGCTTCAGAAGAAATATCACACCGACAGAAAAATCGGCGAAGTCTATGGTGTGCCCGGACGGTTGGTGACATATTGGCGATCTAAAAAAAATATAGGTCCCTACAGTTTGCCCAAATACTCGCGGGAAAGGATTATTGATCTCTGGGAACGTTATGGCGATGATAAGCTGGCCGGCGTTGAACTGGGCATTTCCGGGCCGGGCTTCCGACGTTGGCGGCTGCAATATGGGTTAAAACAAAAACCCCCCGTGCTTAAAATGGAGCAGCTCGAATTCGGTTTTATCGATATTTCACGTTTCGGTAAATCTTCAAGGCGCGAAACATTCGTCCGGAAAATACTGGCCAGAAAGGCCGGGCTTAAAACCGCCGAAACCGGACAACCGGTAGATATTACCCCCAATTTCACCGTTATTGTCGATAACGCCGCCAAAGCGGTCGATCAATTTTATGCAAACGGCAATAGCAAGGTGTGGGATTCTTCTAAAATCATGGTTATGCTAAACCACATGCCGATGTCCGAGACTGAAAACTATGCCGATGATCAGAAAATAATCAGAGAATTTGTCAGGAAACAAGGGATTAGCGCGTTTTATGATATTGGCTGGGGTATTTCCCATCAGGTGATTATCGAAGAAGGCTTGGTTTTACCGGGGCAGTTAGTTATGGGTACCGATTATTACACTTCCTCGCCTGGCTGTATTGGGGCTTTTTCAGTCAGAATAACTCCAACCGAGATGGCGGATATCTGGTCAACCGGAAGAACTAAAATCCGGGTACCGCCGACTATCAAGGTGCTGATAAACGGTTATCTTTCTCCGGGCGTATCGAGCGCCGATATTATATTAAAACTATCGCGAGATTTAAGTAAAATTACAGGCGATAAAGCTATTGAATTCTATGGCTCGGCTATCACCGCCATGACAATATCTCAGCGGTTTACCCTGATCAGCCTGGCCGTGGAAGCGGGGGCCAAGGCGGCCGTTGTTCCGTTTGATGAGATTACCCAGCGCTATATAAAGAAAATTAATAAAAACAAATTCAAGCCGATTAAAGCTGACATTGACGCCGAATATGAATCTGAGATTGAAGCGGATATTTCATACTTAACGCCGCAGGTAATTTGCCCTAATAGTTTCAAACATATCTCGGCCATTGAGGATATAGCCGGCAAACGGATTGACCACGTTGTGCTGGGCGGATTTGCCGGCGGCTGTTTGGATGATCTTGAGATAGCCGCGGCCATCCTTCGCGGACGACGAATCCATCGCGGCACGCGGATGCTCGTAATCCCCGGTTCGCGCAAGACTTATTTGGAGGCTATAGACAAAGGTTACATTCGCGCTTTGGTCGAATCAGGGTGCCTGGTTTTAAGCCCAACTTACAGCGCCTGTTTTGGCGCGAATAAAGGCATGCATGCTAAAGGTGATAAGGTTCTCACTACCAGCAGAATGAAAACTGATTCCACCAACGGCGATAGGAATTCCGAAATATATATTTCCTCCCCGGCAACTGCGGCGGCCACCGCTCTCAAAGGCGCAATAACCGATCCGCGTAAGTATTTGTTATAAGCCGTATTAAGGTTTTTTGCCCTACCTCGTTTCGCGCGACCATATCATTAATTCTTCGTTCTTGGCTTTGATTTCCCATAGAATTAATCTTTAAAAAAACCACTGATAAAATAAAATCCAGCTATAGAAATCCGAACAGCTTACGATATTTATTGTATCTATTAAAGGAGGTAGGTATTGATGCAAAAACTTCAGATCAATAAAACTAAAACCCTGTCGCTTCCGGGCCAGGAGGGTTTTTGCCCATTTTGCAAGCGTCCAACATTATTCAAACATTATGAACAATTTCCCGGAGATGGTCCATTTAAGGCCTATCAGGACCCAATAAATAAGGGGCAGGGGCCAATAATCCAGGTCAGGAAGATGATTTGTTCGCGCTCTGATTGCGGCAAGATGATTATAACCCTGGATACACCAAACTGGACGGGGACTTTGATACCTTACGAGCAATATAGCTAAAGTAATTAAAATCCGATACGTGATAAACGGAACATTTTATTGAGAGCTATGCAGTATACCTGAGATTTTTATAATGCTTAATATCCATATTGCTTTATCGCGATTGTGCACAATATTAAGAGAAATACTATTAAAATCGATATTTACTACTAAAATTGTTTAACTTGCTTATCTTTATACCATTGCTTACAATATTACAGAATCTATCATACGGATTCTGAATTTATAACTTTTATGTGCAGATAATTAAGGAGGACCTCATGGGCGTAACCATAAAAAGAGCGGAATATTTTTACGCTATAGTTGAAGATAAGCCGGGTGAAGCGCGTAAACTGCTGGAATTTTGCAGCGCTTACAGTGTTAATCTGATGAATTTCACCGCCTTTCCGGTCGGCGATAAACTTTCGCAATTGGACTTTTTCCCGGAAGACACGGAGAAATTAAAATTGGCGGCACAGGAAGCTGGTATCGATTTGTATGGTCCGAAACGGGCGTTTCTTATTCAAGGCGATGAGAGAATCAGTGTTCTCGAGGAATATTATCTGCGTCTGGCTGATACTGGCATAAATGTGAGGGCAGCCAATGGCACCAGCGATGGGCGCGGGGGATTCGGCTATATAATCTGGGTCAATCCCGATGATTACGAAGAAGCTGCCAAAGCCCTTGGGATCTAATTTTGTATTTATTCAGGAAGTTTTCGCTTATTATCGCCTTAAATTCGCCGAAAAATATTTATCAGGTATTATTAAGAATAGTTTAGAGCTTAAATAAGCTCATTTTAAATATTTAAGCGCTCTAACCGGAAACCGGCATTAAAAATTAGCGGTTTAATTTGTGCGTGTTTTATTGGTTTATATGAAAATAGTAATTGCGGCGGCTTAGGGGATTATTATACATTAACTCGGTTTAAAAAAGGAAGTTTATGGATAAAAAAAGTGATTTTCCTAAGGCAAACAAGTTTTATTTTACGCGAAGAGGCAAATTTAAGGTGTTGTCCGTTAAGGGCAAAATGGTTACTATTGAATGGCAGGACAACAAGCAGAAATTCACTACTGAGATTAAGGATTTAAAGAAACATCTTATTGAAGAAAAATATGCCGGCGAACCTGATCAATATGTGCCTCTAAATGATGCCGCCCCTCGCTTTATTCGGACAGAAGATGATGAAGATGATGCCGTCGAGAGCGAGTAGATTACATGACGCGGCCGGTATATAAATATCGCTTGTAAATCGCTTGTAAGGTCTTATAGGATTGCACCCGCCGGAATTGAAAATTCGATTTTTTGATTATCTTTAATTAATTTTGATATATGTATTTTTCCGTTGTCGTAAGCAGGCCAGGAAATTACGTTACCGTCAAACTTCGTGATTATCGCATATATATCATAACCACACTAATAATTTTGGTGAAAATAGTCGTGGGTTTTGAGAAATAACCAACCCAAATTTTAAACATCTTGCTTATATGGCAAATTCGGATTGCTTCGAAACGAAAGCCGCCTGTTCTGGGCGCGATTCCAGTCTGTCACCGGAATTACAAAATATACCTGCTCAAGTCTTCATCATCGACAATCGATTTAAGCGTATCGGCGACGAGTTTCTTGTTAACCTTTACCTTTTTAGTGTCGGCATCCGGCGCTTTGAACATCAGTTCCTCAAGCAGGGTAGTCATCACCGTATGCAGTCTGCGGGCGCCGATATTTTCAGTGCGACGGTTAACTTCAGCGGCGATTCGGGCAATTTCCTGAATGCCGGATTTTTCGAACGTCACCTCTACACCATCGGCGTTTAACAGCGCTTTGTACTGTTTAATCAGAGCATTCTCCGGTTCGGTCAGGATTCTTTCAAAATCATTTTCAGTCAAGGTATCAAGTTCAACCCTGATTGGAAAGCGGCCCTGAAGCTCCGGGATCAAATCCGACGGTTTGGATATATGGAAAGCGCCGGCGGCGATAAACAAGACATGATCGGTCTTGACCATGCCATACTTGGTCATCACGTTGGACCCTTCGACTATCGGTAAAATATCGCGTTGAACCCCCTCACGGGAGACATCCGGCCCGGTTTTGGAGTGTTCGCCGGCGATTTTATCGATCTCGTCGATAAAAATCATGCCTGAATTTTCCAGACGGTTGATCGCCTCGGCTACCGCCTCATCGAAATCGATCAGCTTGGCTGATTCCTCCTGAGCCAATATCTTGTGCGCCTCCTCGACCGTGACCCGGCGTTTGCGGGTTTTCTGAGGCATCATGCCGGAAAACATTTCCTGGATATTCAAACCGATTTCCTCGATGCCCATCGGCGAAAATACTTCCACTACGGGAAATCGCTCATTGGGAACATCGAGTTCGATATAACGTTTGTCCAGTTTGCCGTCCAGAAGCTGCTGTTTCATTTTCTCGCGGGCAAGTTCACTTTTTTTCAGCAGTTCATCGTTGATTTTTTCGCCCGGTTTCTGTTTTCGGGCGCTTGATGGCAGAAGCAAATCCAGAAGCCTTTCATCGGCCATAGCCAGGGCCTTTTCCTGGACCGCCGCCTGCTTTTCTTTTTTGACCATATTGACCGCCAGATCAGCCAGGTCCCTGACCATCGATTCAACATCCCGGCCAACATAGCCAACCTCGGTATATTTGGAGGCCTCGACTTTGACGAACGGCGCGTTGGACAGATTGGCCAAACGGCGGGAGATTTCCGTCTTGCCCACGCCCGTCGGGCCGATCATGATTATGTTATTGGGCATGATTTCATCTTTTATCGGCCCGGCTACCTGTTGACGGCGCCAGCGATTGCGCATGGCGATTGCCACCATTTTCTTGGCCTTGTCCTGCCCGATTATAAATTTATCGAGTTCCGCGACTATTTCTTTGGGGGTTAATTCTGTTTCCATGCTTTTCCTATTCAAGTTTTTCAATAACAATATTATTGTTGGTATAGATACATATATCGGCGGCGATGTGCAACGATTTTTCGACAATGGTTTCCGCGTCGAACTTCGTGTTCTGCATTAGCGCCCGGGCCGCCGCCAGCGCGTAAGGCCCGCCCGAACCGATAGCCATCAAACCGTCATCCGGCTCGATTACATCGCCGGTACCGCTCAGGACGAAACCCTGTTTTTTATTCATGATAATTAACAGCGCTTCCAGCCGACGTAAATATTTATCGGTCCGCCATTCTTTGGCCAGTTCGACCGCCGCGCGCGGCAGATTACCCGAAAATTCATCCAGTTTGGCCTCGAATTTTTCGAATAGGGTCAAGGCATCGGCGGTTGCCCCGGCAAAACCGGCCAGCACGGTGTTGTTATACATCCGGCGGATTTTCACCGCGGTCGCTTTCATTACAGTGTCGTCTAAAGT
>Ga0299912_10000631_pt1 | contig 29247 bp, 30 predicted proteins | sample RVTome_2_FD_207667 | JGI IMG/M metagenome (GOLD analysis project Ga0299912, IMG submission 207667) | Soil microbial communities from uranium-contaminated site in the Upper Colorado River Basin, Wyoming, United States - RVT95D214 (version 2) ... | reverse complement strand
CCACACCCCAACCAATGGTCTCGGCATCCACGATCTCCTTGATGCTCTCAGCGATTCGCTCTCGCTCGGTAAGGACGAAGTCCATCTCCGCGTTCCCGATCACGTCTCGCAGCGCGGCCTGCGTGTATTGGCGTACAGCGAAAACGTAATCCTCGATCTTGATAATGGCGTCGGCCGGGTTCACGACCCGGAAGTAGACCACCGCATTGACCAGCATGGGGATGTTGTCCTTGGTCATGACCTCCTGCCGCGGGATCTCCGCGGTTTTGATACGCATGTCCACCTTGCGCATGGACTGTATGACAGGAATGATGATCGTCAGACCGGGATTGCGCGTGCTGGAGTACTTGCCCAAGGTGAAAACCACGCCCCTCTCGTACTCGTAGAGCAGCTTGATGCCAGACAGCACGAGCATGAACACGAAGAAGAGTACGAAGATAACGGGGACCAATAGACAGCTTCCCGTGGCGAGTAGACCCTCCATGACTTACCTCCTATGGGAAGTTGAACGTGTGATGTGCCGCCGCCGATTGCGCTCCCACCGCGACCTCGCTTATCCAGGTTCAGGCTAGTCCATTATAAACGTATCGTCAGCACCCTGCAAAGGAATCGTTGGGGGAGATGAACGACAGCTCAGATGGCCACCGCTCTCCGATGTGCGCCCGCATCTTCACCGGCTGCTGTGCAGAGGACGAAGGTTGCCTCGTGCTGACACAAACAAAGGGGCCCGCAGCCCATCCCGGCCGCCAGCCCCCCTGGTCATGCAGCAGCCCACCCGGCGCCCAGTGACGGGATAGGTCCCCCTGGGCGCCACAAGCTCACTCTATCCCCAGACGCCTCCTGGTCTCCTCCAGCTTCTGCTCAGCCTCTTCGAAGTCGCCCCTCTGGCCACGGGGCAAGAGGCGCGCTACTTCGCACATCGCCAGGGTGGTCAGGTCAATCAGGTAGTCGCTCCTCTCGAAATCGTCCAGGTCGCCAGTTGGTACAGGGTAGATGGGCTCGCCGAATCTCACACCGATCACTCTCAACTTGCCCTTCTTCTCCTTCGTTACCAGCCCCATGGGTACCAGAGGTACTCCCTTCTTGAACGAGAACAGGGCGGCACCCGTCCTCAGGTCGCCCTCCAGAAGACCGTTGCCTCTCGTTCTTCCAGTGATGGATAGCCACAGCACGTTTCCGCGGATGTCCAACCAGCGGAGGATATCCTTGACCAATCTTCCCTCCAGCCTGTAGGCACCAGCCTGGTCCTTGTGGACAGGAAAGACAAACTCACCCACCCCGAGCGCCTTGAACAAGAGATTGGCCTCAGTGATGATCTCCGGCCGAGCTACGGCCCTGATACGGATACGTTCCGTGGAGATGCGGCACCCAACCTTGATCACCGCCCGCAGTGACTGGAACACCGAGGGGTAGTTGCTCACCAGAATCGCGGCTCGCGTGCCATCCAACGAGGCCGGTATGGGCGCTACCTCGATCCCCCGGATGGCACCGTCCGTCAGTTGCCGGACCTTCCGGCTGCGATCCAAGAGCGCCATTGAACCAAGCGCGGAATCGAGCCGTCCCACCGTACCCCTTTTCAGCACGCCGGCCAGCGCCTCCGTGTAGCGAAGTCCCTTCTCCATACTCACTCCCCGTAACCGATAGTTTTCCTAATAAAACAAAATTATACCCTGCTTCTGGATCTTGTCAAGTCTGAGGTCTGCTGATCGCGGGCAGACTGTACCACCCTCGGCCCAGCAGGGAGCGGGCCAACGCCCGGCGGATAGGCACGCAGAGGATGAAAGGACAACAGGAGAGTTCAGTTCAAGCGTCTATGGGGTCAGGCGGCAGACACTGGACAGGCCTTGAGGTACAGAGTTCACATCTCCCACGTGGCATCGCCGAAGAAGTCACCGTGGTCTCTGGCCAGGAAAGCCTCAATCGCCTGCCGCTTGTCGCCCAGGCGGAAAGAGGGGCCGTGGCCAGGATAGCACGCCGTCTCGTCCGGCCAGGCAAGGACAACGTTGCTCAGAGTCTGAACGGTAACCTGGAAGCCCCTGGGCGAGAAAGTGTGGCCCGGCCCGCCCTCGAAGATGGTGTCACCGACGACGACCCGATTTTCGCCCTCGATGGCGTAGCACACCTGGTCTTCGGCGTGGCCGGGGGTGTGATGGACTCGCAGAGAGTGTTCGCCTACCGCCACAACACCCCCATCCTCAAGCCAGCGATCTGCCTCCACCCAGCTGCCACCAGGGTAGGCCAGCACCGGAACCCGGAGCGCCGCCCTCATCTCCTCCAGAGCGCCCACGTGATCCGGGTGGCCATGGGTCAACAGGATGGCCACCGACGTGCTGTCGCCCAGCATGGACAGCAGCGTCTCGGGCTCTCCTGCCGGGTCGATGAGCACACTCTCCGAGGTCACTGGGCACACCAGCGCGTAGGCATTGGTGGACCATGGCCCCAGAGCCCGGCAGCTCTGGCAGAGACTACGCCGCCCTGTGCCATCAACGCTCGGCGACAATCTGCTCCGCCTCGATGAGGGCCAACCTGCGCTCGAGCTCCGACTTGGCAACATCGAGGTCGCGCAGCAGGCGGGATATGCCCATCAGAGACCCCAGTATCTCTTGACTGATTCCTCGCGGCAGCTCATTCAGAAGAGGAGCCAGCTCCTCCATCATCTCCACGAAGTCATCCTCTTCGTTCAGCGCCAATCCCTCCTATTGCTCCTCCGCCTCTCCAGAAACAGCGGGTTCGGTTTCCTCCCCGCCCGACGTGTCGGGCCCTTCCTCATGTGTTTCGTCGCTGACCCCTTCTATCACGTGGCCCACGTCCTCGCCGAAGTCGAGCACTTCGCCGACTAGGAAGGTGATGGCGATGTACCCGCCACCTAAGATCAGCAGAGACAAGTAGAGGAAGGTCAGCATCTTTTCCGTGCCCTGACGAGTGAAGCAGCGATGATTCTTGGGCAGCGCCGTGCGGCCAGCGGAGTGCAGCGATATTGTAGCACGAGCCGGGGACGGTGTCGAGGTTGGCTGGTAGAGAAGCGAAAGGCCCACTCCAAAGAGCGGGCCTTCTCTTTTGGCGAGGCCAGTATGTCGCTCAGCTAGAGGCCAATCCCAGCAAGACGAATCTCCAACGCACGCGGCTATGGCACATCCATCGACTCGGCCACGCGAAGCAACTCCGCAAGAGGGTAGTCGTAAGAGCGAACGTAAATGACCAGCCCACCGGCCTGCCACTCCACGAAGCCCGGCCTCAGCCCCGGCCCGTCATGACACTCCCACTCCTCCGAAGGAGCATAACTAACGCAGTGCCTTGCCAGTCCCGGCTCTGCACCCAGTGCGGCATGACCATTCACCTCCAGGGGCTTGAAAATGTCCGGCTGTTCGGCGATCGGCCTCTCCCAGCTCAAGGTTATCTCCTCCTCAAGGTGCAGGATGATGTAGATCCGGTTCTCGTAGACCAGGGCCGCCTGGCTGAACTCCGCAGGAGTGTCCCTCCGAGAGGCGTAGACCTCCATCAGCCTGGTGGGTCCAGGTAGGTAGCTAGGCAGGGGAATGGGGAATGGCATGCGGGAGCGTGCCTCATCCAGGCTGACCTTCTCGCCAGCGATGGGCCCCTCCCACGGCAACGCCGCTCTCGCCCATAGAACATAGGCCTGGTGAGGAAGCCAGATCTCGGATCGGTAGAAGCTTTCCTCTGATGGAGCCACCCTCATCCGGAGCAACACCAGCCCCACCAGGGCGACCACCGCGCCTAGCATCAGAACGATGCGTTTTGTGCCCATGGCGATCTCCTACCTGAACAAGGCTTATGGGCGTACGTCCACAACCGGACGTCCTCCGGTGTCTACTTCGAAAGTGGCAGCAACGCACACTTGGCCTGTCATTCTGACCGCTGCACAAGTGTGGACACTAACAGATCCAACACCTCGTGAGTTCCGGGGTCGGGCAGGCCGTCTACCCATAGAAGCATCAAAGTGTCACCCTCAACACCAAAGAACCAGTAGCTGACCCAGGTCAGACCTTCCTGAGAATAAGTGACCTCCATCGCACGCCCGTGCACACCGTTGGCAGCGGCGAGAGATTCATCGTAGCCCACCTGCCGTGCCTTAGCGTCCACCGCCATGTTCCCTTCCTGGCGGAACCAATCCAGTTGCCGCTGGAGGGCTGTCGCTGCCTGGATCTCATGCTGGTATTGGTACACGACGCTCAAGACGTAGGCACCAGCTTGCTTGCGTTCCAGCTTGTCTTGCAGGCCGCCGTCCTCCAAGGCGAATGGGTACCATCCGCCGGCCACATAGCCATCCTGGAATCCCTCGACCTGCAAAGGGGCGTTGACGGGCGACGGCGATCCCGGAAAACGATGTGCCGTCAACTGCTCGGCGTAGTATGCCTCGCTATCCTCCGGCAAATCGCTTCTTTGCAATACCCGTCCTGCCAGGGGGTTCTCGGGTTGTCCACGAGTCTCGCCCAGCACTGCTACAGAACAACCAGCAACCATCAAGGGTAGCACCAGCAACGCAGCCGCTAACGATAGAAGTCGCTTTTTCATGTTGTATCCCGTGACGATGCCCCCGTGTTCCCAGGGCGGTTTGGCTAAGGTGGAGGCGGCTCGATGGAAATGGGCTCGTTGAAGTCGTAGAACCGCACGATCATGGTCTGCCGGATCCAACTCGCCGACGATGAAAGTGAGGGCGATGTACCCACCACCTAGTATGAGCAGGGATACGTAGAAGCAGGTCAGCATCTTTTCCGTGCCCTGACGAGTGAAGCAGCGATGATTCTTGGGCAGCGCCGCGCGGCCGGGAGAATACGATTCACATTATAGCACGAGCTGAGGCGCACGTCGAGGTTGGCCCGTAGAGAAGCGAAAGGCCCGCGTCACGGAGCGGGCCTTCTCTATTGGCAAAGGTGTATTGCTGCCCAGCTAGGGGCCAGTCACCGATAGACGAGCCCCCCATCAACGCCGCTATCCCATGTCCATCGACTCGGCCACGCGCAGCAATTCTGCGAGCGAATAGTCGTAAGAGTAGATAGCTGTGACCAGCCCATCGGCCTGCCACTCCACCACCCCGGGCCTGAGCCCAGGTCCGTCCTGGCACTCCCACTCCGTAGAAGGGGCGTAACTAACGCACTCCCTTGCCAGCCCCGGCTCAGCGCCCACCCCGCCGTGACCGCTCACCTCCACAAGCTCGAAGCCCTCAGGCCGTTCGACGAACGGGGACTCCCAGCTCCAGGTCATTCCCCCATAGCGGAGGATAATGTACACGCCATTCTCGTAAACCAGGGCCGCCTGCCTGTACAGGCGAGGATTCTCCATCCCGGATGCATAGACCTCTCTCAGAGCAGCTCCATCCGGCATGTAGCTGGGCAGGGGAATCGGAAAAGGTGTGCGGGCGCGCGCCTCATCCAGGCTGACCCTATCGCCAGGAATGGGACCCTCCCAGGGCATGAACCCACCATGGGCCTCACCCATGGCCGCATGAGGAAGCCAAATCTCGGATCGGTAGAAGCTCTCCTCAGCCGGAGCCAACCTCATCCTGAGCAGCACCAGGCCGACCAGGGCAACCACAGCGCCCGCAACCAGAAGCACGCGTTTTCTACTCATGTCATCTCGCTACGCTTGGCTGGGATGCCCAAACACCTGAGGGAGTTCCTCGACGGTGGTGCCCAGGGCGGGCATTCCTCAATTGGGTTCAACTTCCGCAAACAGAATAGGAAACCACCTGTCCGGCCGGTGCGCCGATGTCACTGCCTTCCACAGCCGTACTAGCTAGCCCGGCTCCTTCTGCCGATGGCAATCCTACATTGCACAAGAAAGAGGACCGCCGCCAGGACGGTTGTGGTCAGAATGGCAGGCCAGGTGCGATGGTAACCCGCGTCAATTGGCGGACGAGGCTCCGCCAACGGCACGATAGGAAGTAGATAGACAACCTGAAGAGAGAAGAGCACAGCCAAGAGAAAGACAAGATTTGCCCCTCCAAACGCCCAAGGCAACAGAGTCCCATTTGTCCTTCGTACAGTTCCAACAGCGAATATGCTTGCGCTGACCACAACAAGGACGGCGGCAGGTAGGATGGAACCAGGCGGACCCTCAAAGAAATCGTTGACGGTTCTTTGCCAAGTTCCCACAGGTGGTCGCAGCGATGTATGTACGCAATCCCAAGGTACCAACCAAACCTCCGTCACAGCGCACGCAAAGAGAGCCAGGAGACACCAGGTCGCGACTAGCACTAAGGCACCGCTGACGAAAACCACCTTCTTTCTTGGCCTACGTCGAGCTTTGCCAGCGAGAGTCAGCGCGTACATTTCTGTAATACTTCTCCGTGCCCGCGGAAGAAACGGCACCCAACTGCGAGACACCCAAACTCACCCTTGACTGGAGTCGGGCGGAGGCGGCTCGATGGAGATGGGCTCGTTGAAGTCGTAGAACCGCTGGACCGTGCTCTGCCGCATCCATTTCTCCTCTGCGGTCCCAGCCTCCCATTCTGGCATATGGTCAAGACGTTTCATCTGACGTATCAGGTAGTCATCCTTGCCAACCCAGAGCTCAACCTCCATACTCCCCCGACGCATCAGCTCCCAAAGCTCCGGGGGCAACTGGGATCCCGTCTCGGCCTTTTCCTTCTCAACGAAAGCATCCATGTCAATCTTGCCCCGGTAGTGGAGACACTGGACATTGTCAATCTCCTCATCCGCGAGCCGCTCAAGATCGATCAGCAACTCGAGAGGTTCGAGCTCCTCCGTCATGGGGAGCATCACACAGGCCATCTCGCTTGCCGCACCACCCGACTCGCGCATATCCGATGTGCGGACATAGCTCTGATCACCGATCCTTGTGGCCTCACACCACATGCCAGTCTCGGTGGTTATCTTCACTCGCGAGCGGTCAGGTGCGACGACCTCCCCCTCCCACGTGGTCTCCTGGGTCTCGCCATCAGGGGAATAGCTTGATGTCCCCTGCTCACGCCAGGACTCAGCGGCCAAGGTGGAGGTGATCGCTCTGGTGGTTATTGCGCGCAAGTCTGGACCGCTGGTGCAGGCAATCAGCGGCATTGGCAGACAGACGACACACGCAGCTAGGAGATACTTCTCTACGTTCATCCTTTTGGCTCTTGACGTCCTAGTTCCTACGCTACGAGATGCAGGAGGCCGGCCAGCCAACTGGAATGAGAACCACCCCTGCCGCTCTGACCAACTAGAAATCAGCCACGGAGTCCGCAAGTGATACGGTGTGACCTGGAACCGTCGCGCCGGGCCTCAGGCTTTCGACCTGGTCTTGGACGCCCTTCACAGATCATCGTGACCTATGGGGGTGCTCCAATCCTTGGAGGGACGTTAAGCTCACGGGGCTACGAAGAGGCGGCATCGTCTCTCTTGAAGTAGGTGCTGACGATGCAGAACAACAAGTCAGTGACACGATACCATGTATCGTATGACTTGTCAAGCAAGTTGTATGATACGGTGTATCCCCACATCAGATGGGCGCCGTGGTGCCAGCCGCTTGATGGAGCAAAGTGCCTCGCCCGCAACCATGCCGGACCCAGCCGAAGTGTTCAGCCAGGCGCAGTCACCCTGGCCTACGTGGAGCAAGGTCACAAGGTCACACGGAGGGAGGCTGTCGCTACCGAAGGTGTGACGCGAGGTCCGAAGCGCATGAGGAAGAGAAGAGCGGCGAAGACGAAAGTGAAGGCCGACGGGAGAGCGTGCCTGCGCCTCGAACTCACCCACACCTCGCCGCTGATTGTGGTCGCGAGAGGTCGCGCCCTACTCGAACACTTCTATCTCAGCGTGCGTCAGAGCTTCGTCCACCAGGGGGCCCTTGAGCGCGAAGCCCAAGGCGAGACCACTGCCTCTGACAGTCAGGAGGCGGTCACCAGGCACAATCTCGTATTCTCTCAGCGTCTCATCTGGCAGAGTGATGGAGCCGTCCTCCTGAATGCTCGTCCAACAGAGAGGCCTGCCCTCGACTCTGACCACCCTTCCCTCGGGCATCTGGAACGTGCGCAGCCTGGGAAATCTCCGCAACACCGCGGAGAGCGGGGATCCCCCCAGTAGTCCCGGTGTAGTCACAGCAATGCCGCCAGACCGGCGGCTCCCACTCATCAGGATGACCTTGTCGTGCCCCTTGAGGCCGTACTCGTCCATGGCCTCGGGAGGCATCGCGATCCTTCCCCTGTCGCTAACCTTCGACCAGCCGTATACGTACTTGTCGCCTCTGACGAGTTGTGGCATGCCGAGACTCTCCACAGGATGCTGTTTTGCTCTGAGAACGCGGCTCGGGCGCCCACATCTCTCAGCCCCCCTCTGCCTGTCAAGACCGGGCGGAAGGCAGAGATCCGTGCCTGGATGGCGCAAGCTCACCGGGACGCCTGTTCCGCATGGATTGTAGCACAGCCAGGGTAGAGTTTCCACCAGCGAGGTTGGGGATGACATGCCGATGGCCGCCCAGACAGAGGCCGCTGATGAGTCGATGGCTACGAGGTACTGCCGTGGCTAGAGAGACCGGAATTCTGGTTACCTGATCAGCATGACAGGACTAGTACACCCTGGTGATGCGTCACCAGGCCTCGAAGCCGAGATAGTCGCAACTGATGGGCGCAGCTTCATCACAGCCTTGATCCGGGGACTGATCGGGGTAGGTTCGATCACGGTGTCCATAGTTGACATCGTGGCCAAGGTTGGACTCAGCCACGGGACTCCACTGCTGTCACCCCTCGCTGCGTTCCCTTGGCCGGAAGAATCCGGCCGGAGCCTCTTGCCACGGGAGCGGCCCGTCGCCCCAACAAGAATGCGCTTATCCTCCCCCCTCCCAGTCCCACACCGACATGCTGACAGTCACGCGACCACAAGCGTAGATAGGGTCCCCCGCGTCGTCGTAGTGCTGGGGGCACCACCGTTCCCGGGCATTATCAACGTCATCATAGTCAACAGTGCAACTCTCGCTGCAAAGCAAGGTGTCTTCGCCTTCCCTGTGGTACTCATAGATGCTGAACCCCATGGTCAGGCCGTCTCCTTCTGGAAGAGGGACCATGACGGACTCCACATCAGGCGCCTCATAGCTGCGCTCAGGATCCCTGGCCTCCAACTCCCGGATGGACTGGAAAACCTCCCCCACCCCAACCGACATGGAGTAGCCCACGTACTGCACATCATGTCCCCGTAGGTAGTAGCCGCACTCTAGCTCACCAGTTAAGGCACAGTTAGCGGGATCCGCGCCATCAAAGGAGAGCACCTCTTCGTTGGCCCAGAACTCACCGTAGATAGGACCCCTTCGGTCGTAATCATACGGATAGAGCGTGTCAAAAGTGACAGACACCGAGCGCCCGCGTGGGCACGGGCCGCCATCCACCACCGCGATGTTGCTGCGGGGCGACTCTGTGCCGTCCCTATCATTATAGGCCCATACGTACCACTCGCAGGTCTTCGTGCAGTGGGGCTCAAACTGCTCAATAGAACGAGCCGACTGACTGCCCGCCGATCCTACCTCCGCCCCTACCCACCACTGGCCGGTATCACGATCGTAACAATCATAGCGGACATGGAACCCGTCTATGCTCTCCGGGTCCCCATCCCAAGTCCAGATCAAGAACCTCTGGCCTCCGAAGACTTGCTGGGCCCAGGCATGCGCTGGCGGGAGCGCTGATTCCTCGCAGGAATCAGCGCAGATACGATAGGTGGCCCGGAAGAAACGGTCCCCCGCTCCGCCCTCAGACTCGACCCTGATCGGCTGGCCGTCCCAATCCTCCGCAGGGTGCACCTCCGTGAAGGAGCCCAGGTCGAAATAGACGACCTCCCCTCCCCCCTCACCGATGCCCTCTTCCGGTTGGGTCACTTCGCTGGATATCTGGTAGGCACTGCACTCCAAACGCACCTCCAGGTCCTCACCCGTGGGCAACAGTACAACTCGGCTGTTCTCCCCACCCAGCAGGGCCGCGATATCCCATTCCCACTGAGCCTCAGACTCGAAGGGGCCGTAACGCTCCATCGGTTCGCCAGCCAGGCCGATGTAGCAGTAGATCTCATCGTAGCTGTCATACGTCTGGAACCCCAGGGCCTCTACGTCCAAGACAACCGTGCTTGTCACCGGATCCCAGGGCATGCCCCCTGGGAATGGCCAGAGAGGTATCGCGCCTCCCCACGGGTCCATGTCGTCGGGCCTGTCGTCGCCATCCAGGTCTGCCCCCGCCCCAGGCGGCGGACAACCCTCGTGCTCCACTGAGCCAGCCTCCTCGTCGCAGCGGTCCACGTCGTCCGCCAGGCCGTCGCCGTCGCTGTCCGGAGCGCCCGTGCCCGGCGCACCGTGGCTTTCCGGGTCTCCTGGTTCATCCGGCCGAAGATCATCAGGGTCACGGACCCCATCGCCGTCGGTGTCAGGGCATCCGCCTTGCGACTCCAGACCCGCCTCCGCCGGACAGTCATCGTCCTCGTCGCTGACACCGTCGCCGTCCAGGTCGCTTGCCACAGGACAGCCATCCTGCTCGCGCACGCCCGCCTCAGACGGGCAGGCATCGTCGGCATCGGCCACCCCATCGCCATCCGCATCGGGGCAACCATCAGCCACCTGCAGACCCGGCCCGTCGGGGCAGGCGTCGCTCTCATCCAGCAGGCCGTCCCCATCTCGGTCGCCCTCGGCTGCCAAAGGACAACCACCCCCCTCGGCCGTGCCCACCTCGTCCGCGCAGGCATCGTCAGCGTCAGCTACCCCATCTCCGTCGGCATCCGGGCATCCTGCCGCCGTCCCCATCCCGGCCTCATCCGGGCAAGCATCATCCTCATCCAGCACGCCGTCCCCATCCCTGTCCGGCACCTCCACGGCGTTCACGCTCAGGGAGACATACGAACGTGCGTCCTCACTGTTGAAGGCCCTCACCGCCAGGGTGTGTGTGCCAGGAGAGGAAGGCTCCCAGCGAGTGACCAGCGGGAAGGGTGAGGTACCCTCAGACAGGGTGCTCCCCTGCGACTGCCGCAACTGACCATCCACCCACAACTCGACGCGCACCACCCCCGTCTGGTCGCGGGCGCTGGCCTGCACGAGCACCGCCTCGCCCACCTGTACCTCATCCCCCTGGCCGGGGGATTGAATGAGCACCACAGGCTGTGCCTCGGCCCTAGGCACAAGAAAGAACAAGTAGGCCAACCCCCCAACGACAACCAGGCCGCACAGAACGACGAGAAGACCCACCACGATGGCCGCTATTCTTGTCATGCTGTCCTACTCCTTTCTGCAGCCAAACTCAGAGTGAGCAAAGGTTGGGGCGAATCCGAGATGCGCCTCACCCCGTGGCCTGCGGATGGTCACAGCCCGCCAAGCTGACACCCCTTCTTCCGTGCTAGGAGATGGACACGGTGAAGGTACGCCAGTTTGACCATGGACCCAAGTTGCCCTCACCATCCTCGGCCCGTACAGCCCACTGGTAGCCCTGTCCACACTCCAACCAGGCAACGGGAATGGTGTACTGGGTGTCGGTCGTGGTCCACGCCCCAGATTTGAAAGACCCCGTCACCTTCTCCACCTTCACGTAGTAGCCCTCGATCCCGCTGGGATCGGTGGCCGTGTTCCAGCGCAGCGTAACGGATCCGCAGTCGGGCTCAGCACCATCCGTGGGCGAAATCAGCGACGGCGCTGCTGGGCCCTGTGTATCCTTGGGCGTCGGGCTGGGCTGGATCACCACCACGGTCAGGCTCTCGGTGTCCACTCCACCTGGGCCCTCGGCGCGGAGCTGGAAGTCCCTCGTTGCAGTGGGACACTTCTCCCTGGAATCGGGAGAGGTTACTCCCTCGCCATCGAAGTAGATCGCGGTGGGACCGCCCTCCACACGCCAACTGAAACGCACGCATTCGCCGGCGGTGATTTGGCTGTCAGTGACCTCGAAAGAGACGATCCTCGGTGGCAGTGGGGTTGCCGTGGGTGCAGGCGGGGTCGCCGTGGGAGGCAAGCGAGTCCCGGCCGGCGGCGGGGATGTCGGCGTAGGAGGTGGCGCCGTTTCGGTCGGAGCCATGGTAGAGACAGGCTCCTCCGGCGTGGGAGTAGACGGAAGTGCCGTCTCCTCGGGCCCTGGTGTGACAGTGGTTTCCGGACCCTCGCCCGTCACCCGCACTGTCACATCTGCCGGGCCGCTAGCTTGCCCCTTGGTATCGACGGCGATCACCGATAGCAGGTAGAGCCCTGGTTCCTCGGCAAACCAGGCCGCGGAGACCTCAACGAACTGCTCGCCAGCCGGGTCAGGTGAAACCACTCTGTACGGCTGCCTGTCTGCCTCCAGGCGCACCTCCGCCACGCCTTCCTCGGCGTAGGCATGGGCGATCAGGTTCACTGTCGAGCCCGGGCTGGTCTCGAACCCCTCCAGAGGCCAGTCGATCCAGGCTCGGGGCCCGACCTGTACCGGGGCACACGAAGGGACAACCAGCAGTGCGGCTAACAGGAGCAGGGGAAGAATCCACGTGGAGTGTCTGCGCCGTAATCTCATCGTCTTCCTCCTCTTCGTCAGTGAGCTCTGACATACGGCAAAGAGCATCCTGTGGTGGAGAGCGCCTGCTGGCTGGCCCCCCAAGAGGAGAGGAGGATGCAGCAAGCTAGGCTCTCCTGGGGTTGACTGGGACTATAGCACAGCCGGGAACTGGGGTCAAACGAAGCGGCCTCTGTCAGACGCGAGGCATCAACTCTCGTATCCGCAGAACCGCAGCGCCGTCAGAGCCAGTGTCCTGACCGCCGTCCCTAGTTCTTCCACCGGCACGTATTCGTCGGGGCGATGCGACACCCTGACATCTCCGGGGCCAAAGAGCACCGTAGGGATGTGGCCCACATTGACCAGCAAGCCCATGTCGGCCCCGTAGGTCATGCCCTCCAGCCGGGCAACCGCCCCAGTGACGTTCTCAAAGGCACCAACCATGGTTTGCACCAGAGGATGATCCACCGGCGTGCGCGCGGGGTAGAACTGGCCTCCCCACCACTCCACCACGGGTGGAGAATCTCGCAACCAGGGATCGGCCTGCGCAGCCCCAGCCACGGTCTCCTCGAAGGCTCGCCGGGCAGCGGACTGATCCTCATCCACGGCGATGCCATATCGTCCCTCAAAGACCAGACTCTCGGCGACAGAGGAAGCCCACGTGCCGGCCCTGACGTTGCCGATGCAAAGAGCATTGGGCAGCTTGTACCGCGCGTACAGCGGATCCTGGAGTCTCTCATTCCGCTCGCGCTCCAACTCCATCAGCGCCTGGTGAATAGGGAAGAACTTCTCGATGGCGCTAACACCCTCCTCCCTGACGCAGCCGTGGGCCGCCTTGCCGGGGATGGTCACGCGGAAGTTGAAAGCGCCTGCCTGGGCAGGAGCCACGACCAACTCGGTGGGTTCGGCCACGATGGCGCCATCGGCGGTGTAGCCCCGCAGCACCGCCGCCAGAGTGCCCACCCCACCATCCTCCTCCCCAATGACGCTCTCGACCATCAGCCTGCCCTTAAGCCGCACTCCCGAATCCCGCAGGGCTTTGGCCGCGAACAAGGCGCAGCACAGTCCTCCCTTCATGTCCACCGCCCCACGCCCATACACTCTACCCTCGGCGATGGTGCCCTCCCACGGTGGGTAGTGCCACAGCTCTTCATCTCCTGCCGGCACCACATCAACGTGTCCATTGAGAATGAGGCTCCGCCCTCCGTTATCTTCGCCCATGACCCCAGCTACACCCAGCCCGCGCTGGCGCTCCTCCTCAATGCTGAAGAAGGGATGCTTGCTCAACTGGTCAAAGTCCAGTTCCCAGAGATTCACGTCCAGGCCACAATTCTTCATCTGCGCAGCGACGTGCTCTTGGCCTGCCACCTCGTCTCCCACCAGGCTGGGAACCGCGATCAGGCTGCACAAGAAGTCCAACATGCCCTCCACATCGACGGCCTTCAACACCCGCTCCTCGACCTCCAGCAACTGCCTTCCCCCCTTCATGGAGACCTCAAAATCGGCCTGGTCAGACATGTGGGACCGCCCTCCGCCTTGAGGGAGATCTCGTTTCCCCAGTAGGTGAACACCTGACAGCCCGCTTCCTCCAGGCGGCGTTTGGTGATGGGATTGCCCTCCAGCAAGAGGCACCTGCCTGGAGCGAGGGCTAGCACGTTGGTCCCCATGCTCTCGAACTCCTCTTGGGGCACCTCGACGAACCCGAAGCCTCGATCCATCAAGTACCGCCGGAAGGGCACGGGAAGCAAAGGCAGATAGACCACTGCCGCGTCGTGGTCTACCAGGCTAATCAAGGACATCAGGTGGAGGCAGGCATCGGGGCCGCCGTAGTAGGGAAGGGGCACGGGGATGAGGGTCACCTCCAGTGGATCGAGTGCCTCCCCCAACTGTCTGAGCCCCTCCTCATTGGTGCGGAAACCCTGCCCCACAGCCAGAGTGTCGTGGTCAAGCCACAGCAGATCACCGCCCTCCGCCCGGGCCTCGCCGTGGAGTCGATAGGGGATGGGCACGCCCAACTCCCCGAAGCGGCGGGCGATGGCGGCCTCTTCACCTCGACGCAGGTGCTTGCCCATGCTGAGAATGACGGCGCCCTGATCGGTGACGATGGCGGGGTCGTGAACGTAGATGGCATCGGCGCGGTCCGGCTGGACCTCGTCGTGGTAGAGCACCTCAGCGCCGGCCTCGCGCAGGATGTCAACCAGGGCATCATGCTCCTGCTGCGCTATCGCCAGGTCTGGCCGCCCTGCGTAGTGCCACCGAACAGGATCGTCTACGGCGAAGGCCTCATCCGGCCGCTTCACCAGCACCCGCCGCAGCGGGTCCACCATGCTTTGGCTGCCGAAACCTCTATCCATCCTGACCTCCCAACAGTCGCGATTATAGGGTCACCTGCCTATCCGGGCAACACCCCCTGGCACTCCCGGCATTAACGCTCAGGGTCGAATCCGTCGCCCCTGATGACGGCCGGCTCGCCGTCCTCGACGCCATCTTGCTGCCTACTACCCATGATCTCCCCAATCCGGGGAGCCTGCAATGCGTACAAGTGGGTCGTGTCGATATGCGGAACATGCACATTAAATCTGAACATGGAGCTTGACATGGCTAGGTAACTGGAGTATAATATCAAACGGAGCGACATCGCCCGCTCAGCTCTCTCTGACATCTTTGGGGACAGCGGCCAATGGCAGCCAGCGTCGACAGAACTCTACGCTATTTCGAGGAGGAAGCGGATGGACTAAGAGGCTCCAACCAGTTACAGCGCACATAGCCTGGTTGGAGCTTGCTTTTTGGTACACTGACACATACCGGAGGCGATGAACTGAGGGCTGAGGAATGGTCACTGGGCCCTCAGGGAGCCAGTAGTGAAACCGGCCGGAACCAACGAGTCAGCAGCGGACACTGTCTGCTGCTGGCATGGGCAGGCCGGTTCTTGTTGTGTCCCCCACAAAGGCTGAACCATTCAGTCATGGTTCAGAGAGAAAGGAGGTGATGCCTGGCGACGATGTGCTGGCTCGCCTATCAATCCCCAAGATCTGAGAGACAGGACGAAAGGTGAGAGGAGAGATGAAGAAGAGGATACTAGTGCTAGTAGCCCTGGTGGCCATGCTGGCCATGATAGCGGGGCCTGCCACAGCTGACCCAGGCACACTCTATGTAGATGCCGGCGGCGCTTGCGGCGGAAACTCGCCCTGCTACCTGCATCCCCAAGATGCTGTGAATGCGGCGAGTCCGGGGGACACGATTCTGGTGTATCCAGGAACGTACACAGAGCGTGTGTACACATCGCCCAAGCCGCCGCACTGGGGCCCAGGCGACCAGTATGCCCCCGCCCTGATCGTGTGGAAGGATGGACTTCTGATCGAGGCTGTTGATCCAGATCCCAGCCAAACGGTGATCCAGACGACCTACAACTTCTGGGTCAACAAGGCGCTTCCCGGCGGAGGTGGAGGCGGGTCCATTGAGCACTCCACGGGCTGCACGTGGAACGCCGTCACTAAGACGTGGGATGGCACGTGCGTGAGACCGATGTTCGGTACAGCTCCCAATGCAGTGGCCATCATCGCCAAGAATGTAACCATTCGCGGGTTCACCCTTCATCGGCCATACGACTTCACTAGCGGCACCTACAACACAGCGGGCGTGATGATTGGCGGCCTCTACGCGGGCTACGGCGGCGCAGGCGAGACACTTGGTTACAATGGCAACACGGTGGAGAACTGCGCATTCAGCGATGTCTGGCATGCAGTCTACATCTGGCACTCTAGCGGGAACAGCATCCTCAACAACACCGTGGCCACGTTGAACACAAACCACTGGGCCGCCATTTCGACGTATGATGGCTACAACGACGCTCAGATCAACCTGGGAAATCTCAGCGAGAACAACCTAATCGCCCACAACACGATCGCCAACAAGGGTATCGCGCTGGGCGCATGGGCGCCGCCCACGTGGACCAGCAACGCCGGGTCCAAGATCTGCTGCAACACGACTACCCAGGTTGGGGTGTCGTATGCACATGGGCCGGTCCTCGTCGGGTGCAACGGGGATGGCTTCTGGCACTACCAGACCGACAATGTGCTGCGGATCAAAGGCATCGCCTACACAGGAGATACAGGGGTCTTCCCTGCCGGAACCGCCATCAACCTCAGGGCGCACCTCTCCTACGACGGCAGTGCTGACGGGAGTGGTGTTCAGGTGGTCTTTACCGTCGGCGACACGGACTACCCTGCGACCACTGTGGCTGGAGGCTTGGCCAGCACCACGTCGGACCTGCCGGTGGGGGTCCACGAGGTTCATACCCAGGTCACGGTGTGCGACGACTGCTCGTTCACGGACACCGGGTATGTGGTGGTCTACGACCCGTCGGCTGGCTTTGTCACCGGCGGAGGCTGGATCGACTCGCCGGCAGGCGCCTACACCGCCAATCCCGCGCTGGTGGGCAAAGCTACCTTCGGCTTTGTCTCCAAGTATCAGAAGGGCGCCAACGTGCCCACCGGCAACACCGAGTTCCAGTTCAAGGCCGGCGATCTGAACTTCCATAGCGCCAGCTACGACTGGCTGGTGGTGACCGGCAGCAACTATGGCAGGTTCAAGGGAACAGGCACCATCAACGGCGCGGGCGAATACAAGTTCATGATCTGGGCCGGTGACGGCACCGGCACCGACGGCGCAGACACCTTCCGCATCAAGATATGGGAGGTGGACGAGGATAACCCCGTCTACGACAACGGTATGGATCAGGCAATTGGCGGCGGATCAATCGTGGTCCACACCAAGTAGTCCACCGCGGCCCGTTGGCCCCGAGAGTCCCTTCTCTTGGGGCCCCTGCTCGAAGGAGTGGCGAAGGGAGGTGATAACTAGCGAAAACTGGGCATCCACCCGTCAGAGACGAAGATCGCTAGCGAAGGAGAAAGGAAAGGGGAAATGAAAAGGAGAGTACTGACCTTCTTAGTGCTTGCGCTGGTTCTGGCGGCGACCGCCACGATCGTGTGGGCAGCCGACCCTATCAAGCGCGACGCTAAGGGAAACGAGACAGCATGGGAAAGCTCCGCCTCGAGCTGCACGACCATCCAGGATGGCACCCTCCTCACATCGGATGGTACTGTCATAGAGGTGGGATACGACCAGTGGGGCTACAACTATCAGGCCCACATGTTCAACGGCCTCTACTGCGACTCCTACCGCGACGCGGAGTGGTGCCGGCCTTGGAGTGACGTTGGGCTCATGATGAAGTGGGACGATGCCTGGCTGGCCAACAACGACTGCGACGGCGACGGTCTCCTAGACAGGCACTACGGGTTCCCTTCCTACATCGGGTCTGGGGCCTGGCTCACCAACCACCAGTCCGGTGAGTATGAGCTTGACGGAAAGACCTGCACGTGGACCTACTTCGTCAAGATCGTGGCTGCACCCGCGGATGCGACTGCGGTAGCCGGCATCTGGTACAACGCCGACGCTGTGGAGATCGGCCCCGCTATCTGGGGCGATTTCGCGATAATCCAGCAGGTCGAGAACGATCCGTGCGCTGGCATCCACGGCCTGCAATACCTGAGCCCCGATCATCCTGGCTTGGGTAACTGGTAGCCTTCTCATCCCAGAGTATCCACCGCAGCCTGCAAGCCCCCAGAGCAGTAGCTCTGGGGGCCTTCTCTTGTCTCCGCCCCCGAACTCTGCTATGATGGCCCCAGCAAAGACCACCCTGGAGTTGGTCAGTTGGAAACGAGAATGATACGTCGGACACTGCACCTCGTGATGGTCCTGGCAACCACGCTGGCGGGCTGTGCCCTAGCCACCAAGGCCCCCCCGGTCGCCAACGCTGGCCCGGACATGAGGGTCAGGGTAGGCGAGCGGGTGTCCTACAACGGCTCTCAGTCCGTGGATCTGGACGGCGGCAAGATCGTCTACTATCACTGGAGCATAAGGGCCGCCCCTGAGGGACGCCAAGACGAGGTGGGTCGGGTCCTACAAGAGGGTCAGGATGCGACGGTCTGCACCACAGACCTGGCCATGCACGAAGACAACTTGGGCCAATGGACCATCGAACTCAGGGTGACCGATGACGAGGGCCAGTCGGCTACCGACGAGATGATGGTCACCGTGATTCCATGATCGGCGATCCGTTTTGCAACTGTCACGACAGAGCAAGGAGAAACAGCGAGTGAGCGCCAAAGGGAGTTACTTCGTAGTCAACCGTGTGGCTGCCGGGGGAAAGACCGGGAGCGTATGGCCAGCTATTGAGGAGCAACTGCGCTCTCTGGACCTGACCTTCGACTATCGCTTCACAGAGGCGCCCAACCATGCTACCAGCTTGGCACGCGAGGCCGTGCAAGAGGGCTACGAAACCGTAGTAGCGGTCGGCGGCGATGGAACCGTCAACGAGGTCGTCAACGGCCTTATGGCGCCCGGCGCCGACAGGGCAGGCGCAACCCTGGGGGTAATCATCACCGGCCGGGGCAGTGATCTGGCCCGCACCATAGGCATACCCTCGAATTACACTGAGGCCTGCGCTCGACTGGCCGGCGAGCGCACCATGACCGTGGACCTTGGTCTGGTGACATTCTATCAAGAGGGAGAGCAGCGCCAGCGATATTTCGTCAACGTGGGCGGCGGGGGGTTCGATGCCGAGGTGGCCCACAGAGCGAATCGCGCCCCCAACTTCATGGGAGGCACCATACCCTACTTGACCAGTCTGGTGACCACCCTGCTGGCCTACCGCAACAAGGCCATAGATCTGATTCTCGATGACCAGGAGCCCATGAGTATGGTGGTGAACTCGGTCGTGGTGGCCAACTGTCAGTACTTCGGCGGTGGCATGAAGGTGGCTCCAGAGGCCGATCCCAATGACGGCCTCTTCGACGTCATCGTCATCGGAGACATCGACAAGATCGAGTTCTTGATGACGGTCCCCAAGGTCTACGACGGCACCCACATCACCCACCCCCAGGTGGACACGTACCGCGCCAAGAGAGTAGAGGTGCGTTCGGAACAGGACCTCCTGCTCCAGGTGGAAGGAGAGGTGTGTGGCCACACACCTCTAACCTTCGAGATCGTCCCCTCGGCGCTCCAGATCCGGGTGTAGCCCGCTGTCAGGTCGCGCGCCGTAGGGGTCCAGCCAGAGTTATGAAAACGGCTGGGGTCACAGTCCGGCCGTGGAAGCACGGCGACCAAAGATGCTATCCTAGGCAGATTCTACGCCACCTGCAACTGCTGCGCCTGCTGCTGCGGCGCAATGCAGGCTCATCAAAACGGCACGCCGATGCTGGCTTCCTCCGGCTACATCGCCCAGGTCGACGAGGATCTGTGCGCCGCCTGCGGTTCTTGCGCCGACGCTTGCCAGTTTGCGGCGATTTCGGTGGACGATGGGTTCGCCCGCATCGATGCTTCCGCCTGCATGGGCTGCGGCGTGTGGGTCTCCCGCTGCCCGCAAGAGGCCATCGACCTGATCCGCGAGCCGGCCAAAGGCGAGCCGTTGGAGACTCAACAGCTCATTGCCCATGTCGCCCAGCTGATGTAGGCTTCCTTGGTTTGGGCGGGATAATCCTTGAGGCGGATGGCATCTCGGACTTGATCCAATAGCTTCTTGGGGCGGTGCTCTTCCATGGGCTGACTCCTCCGCTTGACAGAAAAGGGTTTCGGGCGCATAACATTGTCATTGTCGGACCTGCACCGCAGCCAGATTGCCCATTAGAGCTTCAGGTATAATAGCTGAAATTCGGCACAACTTAGCCTTTCGGGTGTGCTAGGCCGCATCCATTCGGTCTAGAGATTCAGGTAGATAGGCCGAAATAGTTCGGTCTACTTAACAGATTGGGCGGCGCGTTGAGGTGGGAAGGATACTCAAAGGAACAGAATGGAACAGCCGTGATGCACGAACAAGGAGGGAGAGGCATGGAAGGAAGGCTTCAACACGATTCGCGCGCTGAGGGTGCTATGGGCAGCGGTGCCCGCACCAAAGGACTGGTGTTGGGGTTAGTCGCGGGCCTGGCGGGTACAATCGTTATAGATCTGATCACGATGGGGGCTTTGCCGTTCATGGGATCACCAGCGGATGGAGGGTTCTCCATCATCGCAGATACCGCGGCGGGTTTCTTTTCCCTGTTCGGCATAAACGTGACCGGTGGTGTTCCACTGGGCGTGGTCTTGCACTATCTGATAGGCCTTGCACTTGGCGTCATCTTTGGCGCAGGCGTGACCCGCATTAATGCTCTCCGCCTGAACTCCACGAAGAAGGGGGTGGGGCTTGGCATTCTCTACACAGAGGTCATAAGCTTGCCGATCCTTGTGATGCCGCCCATCATCTTGAAATGGACGGCGTCTGCTGCGGCACAGTGGTTCGGATTCTCTTTTGTCATGCACGCGATATGGGGCATTGTACTTGGGGTAGTCGTGAGCTACGGGCTGCGTTCTGCAATTGCGGCCAGGCAAGAATGATTTCGAGCAGCCAAAGGTTGCTTCATCTGGAAGTGCTGCCCCGTGCTTGCAGCGGAGGCTTGATTTGGTCGCGCGCAACGTGAGCGACTTTGCACAGGGGCGTCACAGTGATCAACCCCTGGACGCAATAGAGTCACTGCAAGCCTCTTGTCCCTTGCCCTGACCTGTGAACACCGCCGCGCCACGAGCACCTTGGCTCCGACCAGCTATGACCTCTCTCGTCTCCGTGCAGGCGGCGGTGTCACCAGCCGCGCTGTCACAACGAAAGGCCGTGTTGGGTTGTGTCCACTACTACAAGAAGGCATCGCCCAACTGAGAAAGGCTGCGGCCAAGGCAGACACCACCGACGAGGGCCTGGTCGTCGTCGAACCACCGCCCGATGCGCTGTTCTCCGGCCCGCCACAGTTTGACGACGTCGTCGTGGTTCACGACGATGAGGGACGGATCCTGGTCAACGTCCAACCTCGGGCAGAGATCGGCCCCGAGCGGAGTTTCATCTGGTCCTTCCCCGCGGTTCACCCCAGGCGCGCGGAACAAGCGTCGAACGGCTGTTGCTGCAGCGCCTGTGGCAGCAGGCCAGCGAATGGCTGTCCGAGATTCCGAGCGAATTGGTCTACTTCTACGTGCACTGTGGCGCGTACCAGGGGGAGAGGGCAGCCTTGTGCGAGAGCTTCGGACTCCAGCTAAAACGCACTCGTCCCCACATGGCCTACTACCCATTGGAAAACCTCGCCCGCCCGCAGGTCCCACCAGGCATAGAGTTGCGGCCCTACTCCCGGGGCACGGACGATGAATCAGCGGTGGATACCCTCAACCAGGCCTTCGCCGATGACCAGGACTGCGTGCCTCTGACCAGGGAGGGATGGCTCCTCTGGCTGGACGCGCCCCAGTGGCGCGCCGACCTCAGTCTGGTGGCTGCTGACGGAGACCAGGTGGTCGGCCTCTGCCTGTGTCTGATCAACGATGACCGAATCAAGTGGATGGGCCGCAGAGACGGATACGTGGACACGCTGTGCGTGCGGCCGTCATATCAGCGTAGGGGCGTGGGGGCAGCACTTCTTCTCGCTGGCCTTCGAGCCCTGCGCAGAGCAGGCATGGTCTCCGCGACTCTGGAAACGGACCAAGACAACCCTGCCCACGCTGCCCACTTCTACCAGCAGCTCGGTTTCCGCGAGGTCTGGCGGTGGTCCGCTTACGGCGTGGAGTTGAGGTAGCCACACTCAACCCACGGTGTGCCTATCGAGGCACTTCGTGCGGCACTCGCACGAGACAGTGGTGCTGACCCAAGGAGGAGACTAACGATGAAGAAAGCGAGCGCTCTGGCCTTGATTCTGCTGGGACCACTGGTCGCGCTGCCTGTATATACTCTGCATCTGGTCTTCACCAAGCACATCATAAGCAGCGACTTTGGGGCCGCGCAATCCGTCTACGCCACAGACGTGGACGGCGACTCCGATGTGGACGTGCTGGGTGCAGCGAACGGCAGCGACGGCATCTCCTGGTGGCAGAACGATGGCAGCCAAAACTTCACTGGTTACTATATCGGTGGCGGCGCCGACCATACAACATCGGTCTATGCCGCTGATGTGGACGGTGATGGCAACATGGACGCCCTGGGCGCGACTTAGTCCAAGACCGACGGCTACATCGCCTGGTGGGAGAGCGACCCCAGCCTCAATCCTCCGCCCGCCGACCCGATCACCTGGACTGAGCATATCATCGCCAACGTTTGGGGAGGCACATCGGTGTATGCGGCCGATGTGCACGGCGACAACGACGTGGATGTGCTGGGCACGTCGGAGTACGACGATACCATCGCCTGGTGGGAGAACGATCCGAGCGGGAACACTCCGCCGGCGGACCCTGTCACCTGGACCCAGCACATCATAGACAACGGTTCCTACGGCGCCTACTGTGTCTACGCAACAGACCTGGACGGCGATGACGACACAGATGTCCTGGGTGCTGCACGTACTGAACCCACGCTGGCCTGGTGGGAGAATGACGTTAGCGGCAACTCTGCGCCAGCTGACCCTATCACCTGGACCAAACACATCATTGACGGCGCCTTCTTCGGGTTCCCGGCATGGGTCTACGCCACCGACCTGGACGGGGATGAAGATGTCGATGTCCTGAGCGCTGACCACGGCACCGAGGCTGGGAATGCCCCCATCATCTGGTGGGAGAATGACGGGTCGCCTGCCAACGGAGGCTGGACCAAGCACAGAATTGAGAGCGACTATTGGGCCTGGCGCGGCGTCTACGCCGCAGATATGGACGGCGACGGCGATGTGGACATCCTGGGCGCTGCCAGCGGGAGCAATGTCGTTGCCTGGTGGGAGAACGACGGCACGCCTCGTGACGGAGGCTGGATTGAACACATCCTGGACAGCGAGTTCTCGTATCCACTCTCGGTCTACGCCACTGACCTGGATGGGGACCAGGACACCGATGTGTTAAGCGCTGCGTTGGGGGCGAACACAATCGCCTGGTGGGAGAACCGCGGCCTCGGACTGTATTTGCCGCTTTTGCTTAGGAACTACGCACCGTGAAAGCGAAAGGCGGCCCTCGCCAACAGACGAGGGCCGCCTTCTTTCTTAACAGAGACCCCAAGCGTTGGGGTCACCTCAGGCTCGGTCAACTAGTGAGCCGACCAAACTCTGCCACTAGGGCTGCCCGACCAGCTCGACGGCGTCGATCTCGTCCCAATCGCCCCCGTTCCTCTGGTCCAGACTGATGCGCACAGTGTTAACGCGCGCGCTCACGCCGGTGACCGAAACAGTGAAGACCCGCGGGCACTGCTCAACGGCGCCCGGGGTGCCTTGCCATACCGTGTAATAGAGCCCCGCCTGGTCCTTCACCTCCACCTTGTTGATGAAGCCCGGCGAGTTGTTCTCGTGGATGTTAATCTCCGTGGGCACCACCGCAGTGGCAAAAGTGACCTCCAGCCAGTCAACTCCATCATAGGTCTCAGAGGCCCAGGCCCTCTGGTCGTCTACGCACTCCGATGTGGACGTGTTGGGCGCCCCCGTCGCCTGCTGAGCAGACCACTCTGGGGCTGGGCTCGCGTACGAGGAACTCGCCACTCCGCCCACCGCCCACTGCCGCACCGCGGCTCCGGCCGCAGGCTGGGTCGGTGTTGCAGCTACGACCACGGGGGACCCACTGGGCACCCCGACCAGCTCGACGGCGTCGATCTCGTTCCACCAGCCGCCTTCTCTCTGATCCAGATTGATGCGCACGGCGTTAACACGAGCATTCACCCCGCTGACCGAAACAGTCAAGACCAGTGGGCACTCCTCGACGATCGCCGGGGTGCCTTCCCAGACGGTGTAATAGACCCCCGCCTCGTCTTTGACCTCCACCTTGTTGATGAACCCGGGCATGTTTGTCTCGCGGATGTTGATCTCCGTGGGCACCACTGCTGTAGCGAATGTCACCTCCAGCCAGTCAACTCCGTCCGAGGTCTCGGAGGCCCAGGCCGTCTCGATGTCGCCGCACTCCATGGTGTTAGGTGCACCGATGGCCTGTTGTGCGGAGTAGTCGTCGTCGCCGTACTGCGAACTGGCCGTGGCGCCTGTGGCCCACTGACGCAGCACGCCCGCCGCCGCAGGCTGGGTCGGCGTCGCACCAGGTTCGACCACCACAGGAGCGGTGTTCGTGGGCGCCGCCGGCGGAGCACTGGGCGGCGTCGTGGCGGTCGCCCCCTCCTCGGGAGGCGTTGTCGGGGATTCGGTCGACCCAGGCAGGCACGCCCCGGCCACAAAAACCAGCACCAGCCCGGCCACCAGCAACACATACAGTCTATTCCTTGCTATCATCATACTCCTTTAAGCACACTCCTTTCTCTCTTCTTGACTCCCCAGGTCGAGGGCTGGATGGCACTTCGGGCCACGCGACATTCCACTCCGGGCTTCGCCTTGTCCACGGACCAACACCTCCGCTGCCTCGGGGCAAAACGTCTGGCCCTCTCGCGCTGTCCATCCTCTCCGCTAATGCGTGTTTCAGTCCTGAGTTTGTGTCTAGACCAATTATCCAATAAAAGTCCCTGCTCTGCAACCGACTTCCCGTCCTCCGCCCGCGCCGAGCGCACCAGGGCCTGACGGGTCGTTGGGAGTTGTCGCGCGCACCAATTGACGAGGCTGCCGCTTGGCAGCCTCGTGGCGCCCAGCAGCGGACGACTAGGTTACGCAGCCAGAGAAAGGATCTTCTCCACCATCCGGGGGTAGTCGTAGCCAGCCGCGAGGGCGGCCCTCGGAAAGCCTGAGTCGGGGGAGATGTCCGGGTTGGGGTTGATCTCCAGCACGTAGGGCTGACCGCCTCGCTCGCGCATGTCCACCCGCGCGTATCCTCGGCAGCCAGCTGCGTCGTAGGCGGCGATCGCCACTTCGCGTATGCGCTCCGCCAGAGGGGAAGCCACGTTCGCAGGGCAGGTTACCGGGGTCAGATGATACTCGTCTCTCTCAGGTTCCCACTTGGCTGCGTAGGAACAGATTCTGCGGAGAGGGTCGGGAAAGGCAGAGTAGTCTATCTCCGCCAGCGGCAGGCACTCCGGAGTGCCGTTGCCCCACAGCGCTATGTTGAACTCCCTTCCGTCGATAAACTCCTCCACCAGGGCGGGCTGACGATAGGTGTGCCAGATATACCCGACCCTGGCCCGCAGTTGGTCCTGCGAAGTGACCACGGCGCCCTCATCGATGCCCAGGCTGGCATCCTCAGCCACCGGCTTCACAATCGCCGGAAGGGGAACGAAGAACTCACCATCTGAGGCCTCACAAACCTGATAGGCTGGCGTGGGGACGCCCCTGGACTCAAGCAGTCTCTTGCTCGCAGCCTTGTCCAGGCACATGGCCATGGTCTCGGGCCGCGAACCCGTGTGCCTGTAGCCCAGCCTGCCCAGGATGGCGGCGGCTTCCGGCTCCAGGTCTGCCCGATTTCCGAGACCTTCAAGCAGGTTGAAAACCACCCACTCAGCGGGGTCGAAGTCACGCAGGATCTCTGAAGGGTCGAAGGCCACCGGCAAGCATACGACCTCATGATGGGGTCTCAACGCCTCTTCCACCGCCTTGGCAGCGACCGCCACACCTTGGGCTGACACCAGGTCCCTTGCATCGCCCTTGTCTATGGACTGCACATGGTTGTATAGAATGAGCACCTTCATCGAAGAACCCCCAGCCATGCCCCTGTCATGCCAAGGCCAGTGCGGGCTCCCGCACCACCCGCATGACCAGCTGCGGATATCTCTCCAGAGCTGCGTCCAGAATGGCGTTGATCAACTGAGCATGACTCATGCCCTCCGCCTCGGCCTGCATTACCATGTCGCTAACCCCCGGGCAGAGCCCTGGCAAGGGGTTGATCTCCAATATGTAGGGCTCCTCCCCATGATTGGCATCCAGTTTGAAGTCCACCCTCGCCACGTCGAGACAATCCAGCGCCCGGAAAGCAGCCACGGCGAGCCTTTGCAGTTCCTCCTCCTGAGCCTCGGCCAAAGCCGCCGGGCACACGTAGAGGGGCGAATCGGGGAGTTCCGACTTTATGCGGCCTGTGTAGATGCCCCCCTCCTCGGGCGGGCAGCGACTCAGGTCCACCTCCAGAGGCGGTAGCACGTGGGGCCGCTCATTGCCCAGCACGCCCACGGTAATCTCTCGTCCCTCGATGAACTCTTCAACCAGGGCCGGCTGATCGTAGGTGTCGATGAGCCAGCGCAGCTGGCTGCGCAGCTCGCACTCGTCACGCACCACCGAGTTGCCGTTGATGCCCATGCCCGTTCCCTCCCCCGTCGGCTTGACAAACAGGGGGTAGCTGAGATCGGGATCCAGTGTCTCACAGGGGTCGTCGAACACCTGGAACCGCGGCGTCGGCAGTCCGTGAAAAGCAAGTATGCGCTTGGCCATGGGCTTGTCCAGCGTGAGCGCCAGGCAGAGGACCTTTGATCCCGTGTAAGGGATCACCAGCATCTCCAGGATAGCTGGCACGTGAGACTCCCGGGAATCGCCACGATGGCCCTCACAGATGTTGAAGGCGATGTCAAAGTGCCCACGATGCAGCCTGCCATACAGAGACTCATCGCCTTCCAGGAAGGTCACCTTGTGCCCGGCTTGCCTGAGGGCAGCAGCGATGGCCTCGACGGTGCGCTCGGAGTCCAGTTCGGACCATCTGTCCCGCGGCTCTCCGTTCCCGTGCGGAGCATTGACCTTCAGATTGGCTAGCAACGCGATTCGAAGGCCGCTCATCTTTTCCTCCCCGCTGGCTCGGCAGCAACGGCAAGCCTGTGGCCTGTCAGAAGGGGCCACGCCTGATCTCCGACCTCAGGACCAAGGATGGGGGTCTCGGCTGGAGTTAGCTTGGCTGCCACACCCACCTTGGGCCGCCCCAGCTGATCGGCGCAGAACCTGCACTGGGCCGGGTCGTGTGCTTCATAGCGCCGAGGCTCAGGATATGAGAACATCTGACCTTCGTAGTTTCTGACCACGACTCGAGAGTCCGACTGGGACATCAGGTATTGGGGCATCACGGGAACCTTACCACCACCGCCCGGCGCGTCGATGACGAAGGTAGGGATAGCGAAACCACTGGTGTGCCCCCGCAAATGCTCGACGATCTCAATGCCCTTCCCCACCGGCGTCCTGAAATGCCCGATACCCTCAGACAGGTCGCACTGGTAGAGGTAGTAGGGCCTGACCCTGATCTTGACCAGTTCCTGCACAAGCCGCTTGATGACGTTGGGGCAATCGTTGATGCCTGCCAGAAGCACAGTCTGACTGCCCAGCGGTATGCCGGCATCGGCCAGCATCGCACAGGCCCGGGTCATCTCCGGGCTGATCTCCCTGGGGTGGTTGACGTGGATGTTGATCCACAGGGGATGGTACCGCCGAAGCATCTCCACGAAGTTGGGTGTGATACGTTGAGGCAAGTAGACAGGCAATCGCGTGCCGATGCGAATGACCTCCAGGTGTGAGATGCAACGAAGCCCATCCAACAGGTGCTCGAGCACAGGTTGAGCGACGAACAGACCATCGCCCCCGGAGATCAGCGCGTCTCGGACCTCGCTATGCTCACGGACGTATTCGATCATCCTGTCGATCTTCTCCAGGCTGACCACTCCATGTCCGCGGCTCACCAGGCGTCGACGCGTACAGAACCGGCAATAGGCAGGACACTGGTCGGTCACCACCAGCAGCACACGGTCTGGATAGCGGTGCACCAGGCCAGGCACAGGCGAGTCGGCCTCCTCCCCCAGGGGGTCCTCTCTATCCGCCGCCTCCACAAGTAACTCGCGAGCGGTGGGCACAACCTGCCGGCGGATGGGACAACCGGGATCGTAAGGGTCCATCAGAGACGCAAAATAAGGGGTGATGGCCATCCGGAGAGTTCCCCGGGCTCCAACCACCCCCTGCTCCTCTTCAGGTGTCAGCCTGATAACCTGTTTCAGTTCGCCCAGCTTGGTGATACGATTACGTACCTGCCAATGCCAGTCGTTCCACTCCTCCTCACTGACCCCGGCCCACACCTGCGGCCGACGGCTCACGTGCGGAGGCTTCGTACCCGGAGGATCCTCCAGATCCTCGTAACTCATGTCTTGCATGATTCCCCCTTGTTCTAATACTCTCACAACTCAAGTCCGTCCCTGTGGCCCGCGCTCTCAGCTGCGAGACTGCGCCCCATCCGCCAACTGCTTCACGTAGATGAATAACGAATCGCCCACGCGATAGAAATCCTTCACCTTACCAGCTTTCCGGAAACCATGATTCCGGTAGAAACGACGGGCGGGAAGGTAGTGCCGCGTCGAGGATGTATCGACCAGGAGCATCCTCCCTCCGACCTGCCGGACCGCACTCTCTACCTCACTCAAGAGAGCCGTCCCTATGGATCGTCCCTGATAGCTAGGATGCACGAAAATCCAGTATAGGTCGTACGTGCCTTCGGTCATCGGCGTCGGCCCGTAGCAGGTGAAGCCCACGATGTAACCATCCGCCTCTGTCACCAGCGAGCGGTACTCCCTCTGCTGTGGATGGTCCAGCTCGGACTCCACCAACTCCTTGACTACGCCAACCTCCTCGCTGGTGAACACTCCTGTTCTCCGAGCCAGCGCCAGTATCTCATCCACGTCCTCGCTCCGTACGCCCCTAGTCACCATTCTCTCTGGCGTAGTACCTTCGTCTCTACGATCTCTCCCTGTGCGTCGTTGTTGAGCAGGGGCCCCAGGTACTCCGGCGCCGGATGTAGTTGAGGGCACGCCAGTCCTTGATCGGACAGCCTGCCCTCGCGCTGACCCGCTTGGTTCCGCCCCACGGGAACCAGACCGCCTCTCTTGGACCAGCCGAGTCAAGTCTCCTTGGCCTTCATCACTATTCGTCCATAAGAATCAAGTGCACCGATCGGGGGGC
>Ga0299912_10000630_pt1 | contig 29380 bp, 26 predicted proteins | sample RVTome_2_FD_207667 | JGI IMG/M metagenome (GOLD analysis project Ga0299912, IMG submission 207667) | Soil microbial communities from uranium-contaminated site in the Upper Colorado River Basin, Wyoming, United States - RVT95D214 (version 2) ... | reverse complement strand
ATTGGGAAATCCGCATTGAGGGTCTGCATAGGGCCTTCGGCGCGCACAAGGTGTTGCGCGGCGTGGATTTGGATGTTCACCGAGGCGAGATGGTGGCGTTTGTCGGCGGTTCGGGCTGCGGCAAAACGGTGCTGCTTAACCACATTCTCAGCCAGTTGCAGCCGGATGCGGGCCGGGTGCGGGTTGCCGATCACGATTTGCCGGATGCGCCGTTGGTGGATTTGGCGGGTTTGGGCGGCAGCGAGCTGGATCGCCTGCATACTCACTGGGGCGTGGTGTTTCAGCGCAATGCGCTGTTTTCCGGTTCCGTCGAAGGCAACATCAAATTGTGGCTGGATGAAATCAAGCACATGAAAGACGCCGATATGCGCGCCGTCGCCAAACGGGTGCTGGCGGCCGTGGCGTTGGATAACGACGACGATTTTCTCGACACCGACGTCAACGATTTGTCGGGCGGCATGGCCAAGCGCTTGGCCGTGGCGCGGGCGCTGGCCCAGGAACCCAACGTGATCTTTTACGACGAACCCACCACCGGGCTCGACCCTACCAGCGCGACGCAAATTCAAGATCTGATCTTGGAAATGCACTTGGACGGCGTAGCTCAGCGACGCACCACCATCATCATCACCCACGACAAGGATCTGTTGAACCGATTAGAGCCGCGCACCATGATGCTGTTTGAAGGCCAGGTTCACTTCGATGGACCATTTTGCGATTTCGCCAAATCTAAATCGGCCATCATTCGTCCGTATTTCGAATTGATGCCGGTGTTTCAGCAGGGCCACGGGCCGCAGGGCAGGGGTACGGATGGCACAAGCAATGGGAGAGATCGGCATGGGTGATGCAAAACAACCTGTTCATGGAGGGGGATGTTTGTGCGGCCATGTGCGCTTTAAGGCGGTGGGCGAACCGTGCGAACCCGTGGGCAATTGTCATTGTCGGCTTTGTCAAAAAGCTTCGGGCGCGGCGTTTGTCACGTGGGCGATATTTCCGATGGATGCGGTGACGTGGCTCAATGCTCCGCCTAAATGGTTCCGCTCTACCGATTTTGCCGAGCGCGGGTTTTGCCCCGAATGCGGCGCGCCGGTCGCGATTCATGATTTTGAGGCCCGCACGGTGGACCTGCCCGTCGTGTTGTTCGACGATCCCGATGCTTTTCCGCCGCAAGACGACATTTGGCTGGAAAGCCGCCGTGCTTGGGTGGCGCTTGATCCGCGGTTGGCCCACTTTCAACATTCTGGTTCTGAAGACGAAAAAGAGTCTGAGTGAGCGTTGTGAGCGTTTTGGGTGGTCGCCCAAAAATGGGTTGGGCCAAAAGTCGTTACAGGCAAGAAAAGAACAAACAAAGAACATATGTGCGTTTTTAAAGATGAGCACCATATGTTGTATTTTTGAAGGAAAAATTAGCCGTTTAGGCGATTTTTGTGCCGAAAAAGGCCGTGAACAGGAGTGTAGAAACCAAGTAAAACCCAATAAAAACCAAGGCTTCCCATTGACGCCCATCTATTCCCATGGTATCCCATAGTATCCCAAGTTTGCCTCTGTGTACGGTTTTCCCCTGTGCGCATGGGTTCCATGGCTTCACTGGGGCGTTGTTCCTGAATTCGAATAGGGGACAAAGCTTGAAGTCCGGGGCTTGGGGCAGGGTCTGGCGGCGGCCAAAGGGCGCGTGCTGGAAGACCCGTGATGCATCAAACTCCGGGGGGAGACATGGCGCTGCTGGTCGGCCGTCATCTCAACAAGATCGATAAGAAAGGTCGGGTATCCATCCCCAAACCTTTCCGCGAGGCCTTTCTTGCAAAGGGCTTCATGGGCGTATTTGTGTACCCCTACTTCAAATATCCCGCCTTGGAAGGCACCGACGAAGCGTTCATGCAGCGCGTCACCGACAGCATTGAAGGCAACTTGGATCTGTTTTCGGAAGATCAAGACGATCTGGCTTCCATTACTTTGGAATACACCTTTCAGCTATCGTTCGATCCTGAGGGGCGAGTCAGTCTGCCGCGCGAACTGTGCGATCACGCGGGCCTCAACGACGAAGCGTTGTTCATCGGGCGCGGTTCGCGATTTCAGATTTGGTCGCCGGAACTTTACAAAGAACACCGCGGCGGCGCGTTCGAGCGGGCCAAGGCCAAGGGGGCGACGCTCACCCTTACGGCGGATCGCCCGTCCGACCGCTTGCGGGGGGAATAGCGCCATGTCCAGGCCCCATGTCCCCGTACTTCTCAACGAGGTTTTGGATGCCATCAATCCCTGCGATGGCGGCATATACGTGGACGGCACTTTCGGTGCGGGCGGGTATGCGCGCGCCATTTTGGGGGCCGCCGATTGCCGGGTATGGGGCATCGACCGCGATCCCGACGTGATCGCCCGCGCGCGCGATATGCAAGACGAGTTTCAAGGCCGCTTGCGGGTGGTCGAAGGGCGCTTCGGCGATATGTCCGAACTGCTGAGCGCCGAGGGTGTGTCGGGCGTCGATGGCGTGGCGCTGGATTTAGGCGTTTCTTCCATGCAGATCGACCAGGGTGCGCGCGGCTTCTCTTTTCAAGTCGACGGACCATTGGATATGCGTATGGAGCAAGCGGGCGTGAGCGCCGCCGATGTGGTTAACGAATTGGGCGAAGAAGAGCTTGCCAACGTCATTTATGAATTCGGTGAAGAGCGTCGCTCGCGCCATGTGGCCCACGCCATCGTGTTGGCCCGCGCCGAAGCGCCCATCACCCGCACCCGCCAATTGGCCGAGATCGTGCGTCGCGTGGTGAAAAAATCCAAAGACGGCATCGATCCCGCGACGCGTACCTTTCAAGGCTTGCGTATCTATGTGAATGATGAGCTGGGCGAGGTTGATCGGGGGTTGATCGGTGCGGAACGATTGCTGGCTCCGGGGGGGTGTTTGGCGGTGGTGTCGTTCCATTCGTTGGAAGACAAGCGGGTTAAGGCGTTTTTGAATGCGCGTTCGGGCAATCTGCCCAATCCGTCGCGTCATGTCCCCGATGTCGGCGTCTCTGCTCTTGAACCGACATTCAAGCTGATCAAAAAAGGTGCAGTCAAACCCGGCGCGGCCGAGTGCAAGAGCAACCCGCGTGCCCGTTCCAGCCGATTGCGTATCGCCATGCGAACGGCAGCTCCGGCGTGGAAGATCAACGGGGGGAGATCTGCATGACTCAGTTCAAACGCTCCACTCTATTGCGTCATACCACGGTGTTGTTCTTGCTGCTCGCGGGCGGCATTTCGGTGGTGCTGTTTTCGGTCAAGTATCAGGTTCATGACCTGGAAGAAGAACAAAAGCGCTTTATCGGCGAGTTGGAACGTGAACGCCGCGCGATGCATGTATTGCGTGCGGAATGGGCGACATTGAACGACCCTGAACGCATTCGTGAATTGGCGCAGGTGCATTTGGGTTTAGTGCCTATCCGGCCCGAACAAGTGGTTGGTCTGGATGGGGTGCAGGCGATTGCCGTGCGGGCGCTGAAGGTTGAATCCGTTGAAGAGCCCCTTCGACTGGTTGATGAAGTGAATGCGGAGGGTGCGCAATGAAACACACTATCCCTCTGCAGCAGGAAATTTCTTTTGAGGCTTTGGACCCGCAGCGTATTCGCATGGAAAGCGCGCGCAAAAAAGCCCTGGACTTAGGCCGCACACGGTTGCTTGTGACCGGCGTTATGTTCGTACTGGCATTTTCCGTTTTGGGGGTCAGGTTGGTGGATTTGTCCCGGCACGGCAAAGAAGGTGCGCCCAAATGGCGCACCATCGCTCAGGCGGAAATCGCGCCCCAAGTGGTGGCGCGCGGCAATGTGTTGGATCGCGAAGGGCTCATTCTCGCCACATCGTTACCTACGCAATCGCTTTATGTCGATCCGATGGAAGCACGCGGTGCTGTCGATCCCGTTGAAGCGGCGGATCAGTTGGTCACCGTTTTGCCCAATCTGAATCGCGATCAAATCATTGAACGCATGAATAAGCAGGGTCGATTTGAATGGCTTGCGCGCAACCTAACGCCGGAACAGGTGTGGGCGGTAAATCGGTTGGGACTGCCCGGCTTTGGCTTTCGTGATGAAGAACGCCGGGTTTATCCCTTTGGCTCCACTTTTGCCCATGTGTTGGGCTATACGGATACGGACGGGCGTGGCATCTCCGGGATTGAGCAGGCATTTGAACGTCGCTTAGGCACCGAAGGCGATGCGGTGACGCTTTCCTTAGACCTGCGCGTGCAAGCCATTTTGCACGATGAATTGATCCGTACACAGGCGAATTTTGAAGCGTTGGGCGCCGCAGGCGTGGTGATGGACGTCAATACCGGTGAGATTTTGGCGATGGCGTCATTGCCCGATTTTGATCCGAACCAGCCCGGTTCGGCGCGCGGTGAAAGCGGCTTCAACCGGGCGACCAAGGGCGTGTATGAGATGGGCTCCACGTTCAAGTTGTTCACCACCGCTATGGCGTTGGATTCAGGCGTGGCCAGCCTGACGGACGGATATGATGCCTCAGCTCCTATTCGGGTAGCGCGTTTCACCATTACCGATTTTCACGGCAAAAATCGCTGGTTGAGCGTTCCGGAAATTCTTACCTATTCGTCCAACATCGGCACCGCCAAGATGGCGTTGGATGTTGGAGCTAAGCGGCAAAAAGATTATCTCGCCCGGTTTGGCCTATTGAGTGAATCCGAAGTCGAGCTTCCGGAAGTCGGTGGCCCGCTTTATCCGGCTCGCTGGAGCGATATCTCCACCATGACCATTGCGTATGGGCATGGAATTGCCGTTAGTCCCCTTCAGCTTGTGGCGGGGGTATCGGCGTTGGTGAATGGCGGCGTCATGCGTCAACCGACTTTGGTTAAGGTGACGGACCAGGACCAGCCGCGCGGTGCTCAGGTGATTAGCGAACAGACCTCTGCTTCCATGCGCGCGCTCATGCGCAAGGTGGTGCGTGACGGTACGGGCGAGGCGGCTAACATCAAGGGGTATTTGGTGGGCGGAAAGACCGGCACGGCGGATAAGCAGGTGGGCGGCGGCTATGACAGAAATTCTCGGATTTCCAGTTTCGTCGGCGTGTTTCCGATGACCGCACCGCGTTACATGGTGTTGGTGGTGGTCGATGAACCTAAAGGCACCAAGGAAACGTTTGGTTACGCCACCGGAGGCTGGGTGGCCGCACCGGCGGTTGGGCATGTGATTTCGCGCATTGGGCCGCTGTTTGGTTTAGCGCCGGATATGTCGGATGCTGAAGCTGAAGTGGTGGCTGGTCATCCGATGTATTTGCCGGAAACGAAGGCTCCGCGCCGCACCGTGCGGCTTGACGATAACGGCGATGCCGTTGTCGGGGGTGTGAGCGATGTGGCTTATTGACGTGTTGAAGGGAATGGAAGACATGATCGCCAACAGCGCCCAGAAACCGGGTATGGATATCGCGGGTTTGACCTGTGATAGCCGTGTCGTGGGTCCGGGTTATCTGTTTGCGGCGCTTCCCGGCACGCATTCGGATGGCCGCAATTTCATTGCCTCGGCAGTTGAAAAGGGTGCGGTATGTGTATTGGGCCCGGTGGGCACCGTCGCTGCTGTCCCCGTGCTGGAGTGCGGCAATCCGCGTAGCGCATTTGCCCGCATGGCCGCTAATTTCTATCCGCGTCAGCCTGAAATCATCGCCGCGATTACCGGTACCAACGGCAAGACATCAACGGCATTTTTCTTGCGCCAGATTTGGACGCAGTTGGGACGCAAAGCTGCAAGTTTAGGCACCATCGGCGTGCATGGCGCGGGCTTTAACGAGCCGGGTAAACTGACCACCCCCGATCCGGTGAAGTTGCACGAAACCTTGCAGCGTCTAGCCGATGCGGGTGTAGATAACCTTGCCATAGAGGCGTCCAGTCACGGCTTGGAGCAGTTTCGCCTAGATGGCGTGCGGGTGCGCGCGGCGGGCTTCACCAACATTACGCGCGACCACTTGGATTACCACGGCACCATGCAGAATTATCTGGCGGCGAAATTGCGTCTGTTCTCGGATGTGGTGGAAATTGGCGGCACCGCGGTGATTAACGCCGACGTTCCTGAGGCTCAGGAAGTTGTGGCCACCGCGTTGAAGAGAGGTTTGGAAGTCATCACTTATGGCCGCGCGGGGAAATCCATTTGTATGCTGGAGCGCGAAGCGAAAGCGGGCGCTCAGCGCCTGTCGCTGGTGATCGGCAGCCAAAATTTTACCATCAACTTGCCGTTGGCGGGAAAGTTTCAGGCGGAAAACGCCATGTGTGCGTTGGGTCTTGCCATTGCTTTGGGTGCCGATGTGGCGGACGCCGTGGCCGCGTTGGCAAAGCTCGACGGTGTGCCCGGTCGCATGCAGCATGTGGGCACGGTCAACGGCGCGGATGTGTACGTCGATTATGCCCATACCCCTGATGCGCTGCAAAATGTATTGAGCGCTTTGCGTCCGCATACTCAGCATAAATTGCATGTGGTGTTTGGATGCGGTGGCGATCGCGATCCGGGCAAGCGTGCTGAAATGGGGGCCATTGCCGCCAAGCTGGCGGATGGCGTGATCATTACCGACGATAATCCGCGCAGTGAACAACCCGCCGCTATTCGTGCTCAGATTTTGGCCGCCGCGCCAGGGGCTCAGGAAATCGCCAATCGCCATGAAGCCATTCGCGCCGCTGTGGCCGCTCTCGGTCAGGGCGATGTGTTGGTGGTGGCCGGAAAGGGACATGAACAGGGACAAATCGTGGGCGCCGAGGTGCTTCCATTTGACGATGTGATGGAAGCCAAGGCTGCAATAGGGGAGGTTCAAGCGTGAACATGATCAAAACCGTAACTCCTCTTTGGACGTCTGCTCAAGCCGCTGAGGCCACCGGCGGAAATGTTTCGCGGGCATGGCGGGCGACGGGTGTGTCTATCAATACCCGCACGCTCAAACCGGGTGACTTGTTCGTCGCTTTGGTTGGTCCCAATGCGGATGGTCACGATTACGTTGCCGATGCGTTTGAAAAGGGTGCGGCGGCGGCGTGTGTTTCCCACCGCCCGCCGGTATTGGATCCGGATGCGGCGCTGTTGGTTGTCGATGATACGCAAAAAGCCCTGGAAGATTTAGGCCGCTCTGCGCGGGCGCGTACCGCTGCGCGCGTCATTGCGGTCACCGGATCGGTCGGCAAGACTGGCACCAAGGATGCGTTGAAAACCGTATTGTCCGCACAAGGAAAAACGACGGCCAGTGAAGGAAGTCTAAACAACCATTGGGGCTTGCCGCTGAGCTTGGCGCGCACGCCGGTGGATGCCGATTTTGCGGTTTTGGAAATGGGCATGAACCATCCGGGCGAGTTGACGCCGCTTTCGACTATGGCGCGCCCGCATGTGTGTCTGATTACCACCATTGCTCCCGCACATACCGAATTTTTTGCATCCACCGATGAAATCGCCGATGCCAAGGCGGAAATCTTCAAAGGCGCCGAGCCCGGCGCAGTGGCGGTTTTGAATGCCGATATCAGCGAGTTTGATCGTTTGTTCGAGGCCGCTCGCGGCGCAGGCATGGCCAGCGTCGTAACCTTCGGTGAAAGTATCGGCGCGGATTTTCGCGTGATCGCCTATTCGCTCGGGCCTCTCGGTTCGAAGATTACCGCGTTGACGCCGGTGGGCCGGGTGGATTATGCCATCGCTTCGCCGGGTAAGCACTGGGTGGTGAATTCCCTGGGTGTGTTAGCCGCCGTGTTTGCCGCCGGTGGCGATGTGGCGCGCGCTGCTGAAAGTCTGGCCCAAGTAACGCCGCCCTCGGGCCGTGGCGAACGGTTTGAGATCGCCTTGAAAAAAGGCAGCTTCACCTTGATCGACGACAGTTATAACGCTTCACCCACCGCCATGCGCGCCAGCCTAGCAGTGTTGGGCGCACAACCGGTGGGGCCTGCTTGCCGCCGGATCGCGGTGTTGGGCGATATGTTGGAGTTGGGCGAGGACACCCCGCGCTTACACGGAGAATTGGCCGACGCGGTTTTAGCGAACAACATTGATACCGTCTTTTTGGCGGGAGAAGCGATGGCTAATTTGTGGGCTGCATTGCCCAAGCGCATTCACGGTCACCATTCCGTGACGGCTGAACTGCTAACTGACGTGGTGGTTAAAGCGGTACGTCCGGGTGATGTGGTCATGGTCAAGGGGTCCGCCGGATCGCGCATGGGCCTGATCGCAAACCGGCTTAAAAAGCTTGATCATCATTCGAAGGGGAAAATCTGACCCATGTTGTACCATCTGCTTTTCCCCCTGGCTGATCAGTTTCCGGCATTCAACGTTTTTCGCTATCTGACGTTTCGCACCGGCGGTGCGGTGATGACTGCTTTGATTATCAGCTTCTTGATTGGCCCGTCGTTGATCCGCGCTTTGCATGTGCGTCAAAAGGGCGGACAGCCGATCCGTGACGATGGCCCGGCGGGTCACTTGTTGACCAAACAAGGTACGCCGACCATGGGTGGGCTGATGATTTTGATCGCGGTGGCGACATCTACGATTCTATGGGCCGATCTTACAAATGGTTTTGTGTGGGTGGCTCTGGGCGTTACTGTCTCTTATGGCGTGATCGGATTTTTAGACGATTATCTCAAGGTCAGCCGACGCAATCACAAAGGTCTGCCGGGAAAGGCCAAGCTGGTTTTGCAGGTGGCTTTCGCTTTGGCTGCGGTGTTGTGGACCATGCGCATGATGCCTGGTGAATATTCCACCACCCTGGCCGTGCCGTTCTTCAAGAATTTGTTGCTGCAACTGGGCTGGTTTTTCCCCATTTTCGCCGTATTGGTGATGGTTGGGGCTTCCAACGCGGTGAATTTGACCGATGGACTGGACGGACTGGCGATCGTGCCGGTGATGATCGCGGCAGGGGTATTTGCCTTGATCGCGTATCTGGTGGGTAACGCGGTGTTCGCGGGTTATCTGCAATTGCACTATGTGCCCGGCACCGGCGAATTAGCCGTGTTTTTAGGCACACTGTTGGGCGGAGGTTTAGGCTTTTTGTGGTACAACGCGCCGCCCGCGCGCGTATTCATGGGCGATACCGGCTCGTTGGCTTTGGGTGGGGCGTTAGGCTCGGTCAGCGTGATGACCAAGCACGAACTGGTGCTGGCCGTTGTCGGCGGTTTGTTCGTGTTGGAAACCGTGTCGGTCATCGTGCAGGTGATTTCCTTCAAATTGACCGGCAAGCGCGTATTCGCCATGGCGCCGTTGCACCATCACTTTGAAAAGAAAGGTTGGGCGGAATCGACGATCGTCATCCGCTTTTGGATTATCGCCACCATTTTGGCCCTGGTCGGATTGTCGACCTTGAAGTTGAGGTAAGAGAGAAAACGCATGATTTCGTGCGAAGGGTTTGCCACTAAACATGTTGTCGTTTTGGGCTTGGGTAAATCGGGTCTGGCGGCGGCGCGCGCGTTGTGCCGCAGCGGCGCGAGGGTCTTGGTCTGGGACGACAATGAAGCGTCACGCAATGCCGCTAAAGCCGAGGCATTGCCTGTACGCGAACCCGAACGTATCAACTGGGCGGCCATGGACGCTTTGGTGATCAGCCCCGGCATTGCGCATACGTACCCTAAACCGCACCCGGCTGCCCGTATGGCTAAGGATGCGGGCGTGCCGATTATCGGCGATATGGAATTGCTGGCGACATCGGGAGCCAATGCGCCGTTGGTCGCGATCACCGGCACCAACGGTAAGTCGACCACTACGGCGTTGCTGGGCCATGTCATGGAAGAATCCGGGCGCGATGTTGAAGTTGGCGGAAATCTAGGCCCCGCGATATGCGACATGGCGATGATGGAGCACGATGGGCTTTATGTATTGGAGCTGTCGTCCTATCAGTTGGAACTGTGCCCGTCGGCGCGTTTTAAGGTAGCGGTGCTGCTCAACATCACGCCTGACCATATCGACCGTCACGGCGATATGGGCGGCTATGTTCATGCCAAGAAAAATATCTTTCACAATCAAGGCTCCGGCGATGCCGCGATCATTGGCGTAGATACTGCGGTGATGCGTGAGATTTTTGAAGAACAAAAAAAGCGCAACGGACGCAAAGTGCTGCCGATCGCCACACAAGCACCCGCGCCGGGTGGCGTGTATGTGGCGGATGGCAGCTTGATTGATGACATCGACGGTCAGGCACGGGTGGTGATGGACTTGAGCGAAGCGCCAAACTTGCCAGGCATTCACAATGCGCAAAATATTGCGGCGGTTTACGCCTCTGCGCGCATGTTGGGTGCGGATGTTGCCGATATCGTGCAAGGCATTAAGAGCTTTCCCGGTCTTGCCCACCGCCAAGAAGTGGTGGCCCATTTTACCAATGTCACCTATATCAATGACAGCAAAGCCACCAATGCCGAGGCTACCGCCAAGGCGCTGGTGTGTTACGACGACATTTTTTGGATTGTCGGCGGGCGGGCGAAGGAAGGCGGATTGGATGGGTTGGAGCCTCTGTATTCCCATGTGCGTCGGGCCTTTTTGATTGGCGAAGCTGCAGGAGAATTTGCCAAACAGTTAGATGGCAAGGTGGCCTATGAACAGTGCGGAGATTTAGATACCGCGACCCATCGCGCACGTGAAGCGGCGTTGGCGTCGGCATGTGCGAACCCGACCGTATTGCTGTCGCCCGCTTGTGCCTCGTTCGACCAATTTAATAACTTCGAACATCGCGGGGATACGTTTCGGAGCATTGTCGAAGCGATGCGCGTCGATCATCCGGGCGGCCATATCCATCTTTCGAATTTGGCGGAGGGATAATCGTCATGAGTACCTTCACCCGTACAGACACGTCGCTTCTCAGTCGTTGGTGGTGGACCATTGACCGTTGGACTCTGACGGCAGTATTGGCCATCGCAGGATTGGGCGCGATTTTAGTGTTGGCGGCATCTCCCGCAGTAGCTCATCGCATTGGTTTGGAAAACTTTCACTTCGTACATCGGCATTTCATCTTTTTGCCGTTGGGTTTGCTGCTGATGCTCGGGGTATCCATGATGACGCCGCGCGGCGTGCGGCGCTTGGCGTTGGTGATGTTTGCGGGCGCGTTGTTCGCTATGGTGTTGGTGCTGTTTTTGGGCGTGGAAACCAAAGGCGCAACCCGTTGGTTATCGGTTCTTGGATTTTCACTGCAGCCATCAGAATTCATTAAACCGAGCTTTGCCGTGGTGGCGGCATGGATGTTTTCAGCACAAAAGCTCGATGACGATGTGCCTGGTTACGCTATCGCCATCGGTTTATACGTCCTGGTGCTTGGTTTGCTTTTACTGCAACCCGATTTTGGCATGGCTATTGTGATTTCGTGCGTATGGGCGGTGCAGTTTTTCATTGCCGGGCTGCCGTTGGTTTTGGTCGGTGCAATTGCGCTGTTGTTCATTTTGGGCGGATTTGGCGCATATCTGACATTTGATCATGTGCGCCTGCGCATTGACCGGTTTCTCGATCCGGAGGGTGGAAAAGGATATCAGGTCGAACGCTCTCTCGACGCTTTCGTTAACGGCGGGTTGCTGGGACGCGGGCCGGGCGAGGGGCGAGTGAAGGAAGTTCTGCCCGACGCGCACACCGACTTCATTCTGGCCGTCGCAGGTGAAGAATTCGGCTTGTTACTGTGTCTGCTGATCGTGGCATTATTTGCTTTTGTCGTGTTGCGCGGTTTCTCGCGGGTGTTCAAGGATTCCGATTTTTTTGTCATGGTTGCCGTTGCGGGGTTGCTGACTCAGTTCGCGCTGCAGGCGATCATCAACATTGCCTCAACCACCAACTTGGTCCCCCCTAAGGGTATGACCCTACCTTTCATTTCTTATGGCGGCTCTAGCACGCTTGCGTTGGCGCTGGGCATGGGCATGGTGTTGGCGTTGACGCGGGTGCGTCCGGGTTCGAGTTTGGGACATGGGAGGGCTTATCGATGACGAAGCCTCACGTCTTGTTGGCGGCAGGCGGAACCGGGGGGCACGTATTCCCGGCCGAAGCCTTGGCCAATGAGCTGATGAACCGGGGCTATCGTTTAGGACTCGTGACCGATAAGCGCGGCAAAGCATACGGCGGCGCATTGGGCGAGATGGAAGCACATCACATTCTGGCGGGGGGCATCGCGGGTAAAAGTGTGCCCGCACGCATCAAAAGCCTAGCTGAGTTGGGCATCGGCGCTTGGCAGGCGTGGCGTCTGTTGCAGCGCCTCAAGCCTGATGCGGTGGTGGGGTTCGGCGGTTATGCTTCGGTGCCGACCATGCTGGCGGCAACGGTTGTGTCTACGCCTACCGCCATTCATGAACAAAATGCGTTGCTGGGGCGCGCCAACCGCTTGCTGGCGGGAAGAGTGGACGCCATCGCGACTTCGTTCGCCGATACGCGCGGCATCCCGCAGGGCGCAGAGGGTAAAGTTCAAATGACCGGCATGCCGGTGCGCGCCAACATCGCGGTCAAGGCGGGAACGCCCTATCCCGCGATCGAGGGTGATGTGCGCTTAGGATTGGTGGTTTTGGGTGGTTCGCAAGGTGCGACGGTGTTAAGCCAAGTTGTGCCTGCGGCACTGGCCAAGTTGCCGGACGCGATCAGGGTGCGTCTTGACGTGACGCAGCAATGCCGTGAAGAAGATTTAAGCGATGTCAAGGCGGCCTACCAGCAAAGCGGCATTCGCGCGCACTTGGCTTCGTTCATTGATGATGTTCCGGAGCGACTGGCAAGTGCGCATTTGCTGATTTCACGTGCGGGAGCATCTTCGGTAGCCGAGGCTTTAACCGTGGGGCGACCGACAATCTTGGTGCCGTATCCGTTCGCTGCCGATGATCATCAAACGTATAACGCCCATGCCGTTGACGCGGCCGGTGCGGGATGGATCATGCCACAGGAAAACTTCACCGCCGACGCATTGACCGCGCGCTTGGACAGCCTATTGGGGTTGCCCGCCGTGTTGGAAAAGGCCGCACGCTGCGCCGCAGAATTGGGGCGCGCTGATGCAGCAGGGCGCTTGGCTGATATGGTGGCGAATTTAATTCATGCAAAACATGGAGCCGTAATATGAGGGCATTGCCATTATCCATCGGAACCCTTCATTTCGTCGGCATCGGCGGTATTGGCATGAGTGGTATCGCCGAGGTGCTACATAATCTTGGTTATGTTGTGCAAGGATCCGACCAGGCCGACAACGCCAACGTGGCGCGGTTGCGCGATATGGGCATCACGGTTTTCATTGGCCATAGTGAGGATAATATCAGTGATGCAGGCGTGGTGGTGATTTCCAGCGCCGTAAAGCCGAACAACCCTGAAGTGGTCGGCGCACGCAAACGTTTGTTGCCGGTGGTGCGGCGTGCCGAAATGCTGGGCGAGCTGATGCGGTTGAAATGGTCCATAGCGGTGGGTGGCACCCACGGTAAAACTACTACCACATCGTTGATTGCGCAGTTGCTGGATTGCGCTGGGCTTGATCCTACGGTTATTAACGGCGGCATCATCAACGCTTGGGGGACGAACGCGCGGCTTGGCGGCGGAGATTGGTTGGTGGCTGAAGCAGATGAAAGTGACGGCACATTTTTGAAGCTGCCGGCGACTATTGCGGTGGTGACCAACATTGACCCCGAACATTTGGATCACTATGGAAATTTTGATGCTTTGCGCAAAGCGTTTGTGCAGTTCGTCGAAAACATTCCGTTTTACGGGTTTGCCGCCCTGTGTATTGATCATGCCGAAGTACAGGCATTAATCCCGCGGGTGTCGGATCGGCGTATCATTACGTATGGGTTCTCTCCACAGGCCATGGTGCGCGGATCCAATGTGCGTCCAGGTCCTGATGGTATGACCTTTGACATTACCTTCGTTGAATGGGGCGAAGACGACGTACACACCATTCATGACGTGAAATTGCCGATGTACGGATCGCACAACGTGTTAAATGCGCTCGCCGCTTCTGCCATCGCGCGTGAAATGGGCATCGATATGGCGGTGTTGAGCAAGGCGTTTGGCGGATTTAAGGGCGTAAAAAGACGCTTCACTAAAACAGGCGAAGTGGATGGCGTCACCATCATTGACGATTATGGTCATCATCCGGTTGAAATTGCGGCGGTCTTGAAAGCGGCGCGGGGCGCGGTGGGCGATCATCAGGTGATCGCCGTAGTGCAGCCGCATCGCTACACTCGTTTGCGCGATTTGTTTGAAGAATTCTGCACCTGCTTTAACGATGCCGACGCGGTGTTGGTGGCAGATGTGTATGAGGCGGGCGAAGCGCCGATTGGAAACATTGACCGTGACCATCTGGTGGCAGGGCTGCGCGAGCATGGCCACCGTGCCGTAATGCCGCTGGTTAACCCGGATGACTTGCCGGAAATTATTAAAGACATGACTCGTGAAGGCGACATGGTGGTGTTTTTGGGGGCTGGTAACATCACCCAATGGGCGAATGCGTTGCCTGAACGGTTGCGCAAGGTTCGTTATGGCGCAAAGGGAACGGGTGAATGATGGCTGCTTCTGCCCACAGCGCCCATTTGATCGCAAACCTGCCGCCCGTGCGCGGGCGGCTGAGCGAGAATGCGTCACTGGCGAATGTGACGTGGTTTGGTGTGGGTGGTCCGGCAGAAATTATGTTTAAGCCCGCCGATGCGGACGATTTGGCGATGTTTCTCAAAGCCAAGCCTAAGGGTTTTCCGGTGACGGTGATCGGCGTGGGCTCGAATTTACTGGTGCGCGATGGCGGCGTGCCCGGCGTGGTCATTCGTTTGGGGCGAGAATTCGCCAAGATCGCCGTGAATCATGCCGACATCATTTGCGGCGCAGGCGCATTGGATGGCAGCGTCGCGCGCGCAGCCCAAGAAGCAGGTGTAACGGGTTTGGAATTTTTGTCCGGCGTGCCAGGCACCATTGGCGGGGCGCTGCGCATGAACGCCGGGGCCTACGGCGTGGAAATGCACAACGTGGTGGTCGGTGCGGTGGCATTGGATGCAGACGGTAATCGCCAAGAACTCAGCGCTGAGGCTTTGGGGTTCAGTTACCGCAAAAGTGCCGTGCCGGAAGGTTGGATTTTTACCGAGGCGCATCTGCGGGGCCATGCGGGTCAGGCGGCGGATATTCAGGCGCGTATGGACGATATCAAAAACGCACGCGAAGACAGCCAACCGCTACGCACCAAGACTGGCGGCTCCACGTTCAAAAATCCACGAGGTTTGAAGGCTTGGAAGTTGATTGATGAGGCAGGCTGTCGGGGATTGCGCATCGGCGGAGCGCAGGTGTCGGAAAAACATTGCAATTTTTTAATCAATGACGGTGATGCCACGGCGGCAGATTTGGAGGCATTGGGTGAAGAAGTGCGCAGGCGCGTGATGGAAACTTCAGGCATCGAACTGCAATGGGAAATTCGACGCATCGGCGTATCGGCCAAAGGGGGTAAGCCATGACCAAGCAAGTAGCGGTACTGATGGGCGGCTGGTCGGCGGAACGCAATGTTTCGTTGGTGTCGGGTGCGGCGTGCGCCAAGGCGCTGCAGCGCGCGGGCTATTCCGTTACCGCCATCGATGTGCAACGCGACGTCGGCGCATTGCTGACGCGTCTTTATCCTCATCCCGATGTGGTGTTCAACGCGCTGCACGGGCGTTGGGGCGAAGATGGGTGCATGCAGGGGCTGCTCGATATTTTAGGTATTCCTTACACCCACTCCGGCCTTACCGCTTCGGCGCTGGCGATGGACAAACCCATGGCTAAACGCTTGTTTCGCGATGCAGGCATTCCTGTGGCCGAAGACAAGGTTGTAACCCGCGACGAAGTTCTGGCGGGTGATGTGATGGCGCCGCCCTATGTGGTTAAGCCGTTGAATGAAGGTTCCAGCGTCGGCATCCACATCATTCGCGAAGGCGCTAACGAATTGCCGTTCGCTCACGATAGTTGGCCCTATGGCGGTACCGTGATGGTGGAACGATATATCCCCGGTCGCGAATTTACCGTCGCAGTAATGGGCGATAAGCCTTTGGCCGTAACCGAGATCATGACGGAACGGGAATTCTACGATTACGACGCAAAATATGCCACTGGCGGTTCCACCCATCAGGTGCCTGCAGACGTGGATAAAGGCATCTATGACGAGGCCATGCGGCTAGCGCTGCTGGCGCATCGGACGTTGGGATGCCGTGGGGTAAGTCGCGCGGATTTCCGTTTCGATGGTGAAACGCTCTTCATCCTCGAAGTCAATACCCAGCCGGGCATGACGCCGACGTCGTTGGTCCCCGAACAGGCGGGGTATGCGGGCATCAGTTTTGAGGAATTAGTCACCTGGATGGTGGAAAATGCGGAGTACGACGCATGATAAAATTGCTGACACGCGTATGGGGGACAAGCCCTGCTGCGGAAGACGGCGCATTAGGTGCGTCGGACGACACACCTAAGCGTAAGAACGTCGTGCCGCTGTGGCGTTTGCGTTCAGTTCAGACGGTTGGGGCGCTGGCGGGGCTTAGCCTGTTGGGTGGTTTGAGCATGTGGGCGGTAAATACCGGCTGGGCAGCGGACATGCTCAATCATACCAAGTGGGTGATGATCAAAGCTTCCGCTGAACAGGGGTTTACGGTCGAGGATGTTCTGGTCACAGGGCGTACGGAAACTAAACATGACGATTTACTGAATGCCATGGGTGTTGCGCGTGGCGCACCCATTTTGGCTTATGACTTTGAGTCCGCCAAAGCGCGAGTGGAACGTCTACCTTGGGTGTTGAGCGCCCGTGTCGAGCGATTGTTGCCCGATACCCTGGTGGTGCATTTGATCGAACGTCGCCCCATGGCGCTGTGGCAAAACCAAGGTCAGTTTGCGCTTATCGATGAAGAAGGAAAAGTCATCACCCGCGAAGAACTTGGACGATTTGCGAAACTCATTCATGTGGTGGGAGAGGATGCGCCGTTTCATGTGGGCGGTCTTTTGGAGCTGTTGGATACACAGCCCGAATTGAAAAAGCAGGTGAAGGCTGCCGTGCGCGTCGGCGCACGGCGGTGGGATTTAATGCTGGAAGGCGGCATTGATGTTCGCCTGCCGGAAATTAACGCGCCGCAGGCATTGGCCCGGTTGGTCGATTTCGAACGTGAAACCGGTGTGATGGGGCGTGAAATTAAAGTACTTGATTTACGCACTCCGGACCGTGTGATTGTGCGCAAAGGTGTGGCGCGCGGTCCTCATGATGCGACGACCGACATACCCAAACTTATGCCAGGTCAAGAAACCTAGGAGGCTCCGAGAAACGGGGCAATGCAGATGCACAGGGAACAAAAACAGGCAAAGCCGAGAAATGGACTCGTTGCCGCATTGGATATAGGCACCACCAAGGTGACTTGCCTAATTGCGCGACAGGAAGGAACGCGTCCACCGCGCATCATCGGCGTTGGTCATCATGTTTCCAAGGGAGTGCATCACGGCGCCATCGTCGATATGGATGAAGCCGAAACAGTCGTGCGTGCCGCCGTTGGCGCCGCCGAGGAAATGGCGGGCGCCAATGTTCATGATGTTTGGGTTGCTGTTTCCGGCGCGCACTTCAAGTCGCGTCTGGTGGCTTATGATATCGGCATTTCCGGCCATGAAATTGGCGATCAGGATTTGCGCAAAATTTTGGATGCGAGCCGTCTGGCGGGGGAACTCCCCGAAGATCAGGAGATCGTACATTCCATCCCAGTGGGCTATTCCATTGACGGCAACAAGGGCGTGCGCGACCCGCGGGGTATGTTTGGTGATCGTTTGGGCGTCAATTTGCATGTGGTGACGGCAGGCGCCAATGCGCTGCGCAACATCGAAACTTGTCTGCATCGCTGCCACCTCGGCATCGGCGGGCGTGTGATCTCGCCCTATGCTTCGGCCATGTCGGCATTGGTGGAAGATGAGATGAAGCTGGGGGTGACGTTGATTGATTTGGGCGGCGGTACAACATCGATTGCCGTGTTTTTCGATGGCGAGCTGGTTCATGCGGATTGCGTGCCGGTGGGCGGCGCAAATGTCACTAACGATATCGCGCGCGGCTTATCGACGCCGGTTCAACACGCCGAGCGCATGAAAACGTTATATGGCAACTGCATGCCATCGCCCAGCGACGACCGTGAAGTGATTAAAGTGCCTTTGATCGGCGAAGAACAAACAGGAGAAACCAATACAGTGCCGCGCAGCATGCTGGTCGGCATTATTCGTCCCCGTATGGAAGAAACATTTGAGTTGGTGCGCGATCGTCTCAACGCTGCGGGGTTTGAGAAATTGTCCGGTCCCAGAGTGGTGCTGACCGGAGGCGCCAGTTTGTTGCCCGGCGTGCGCGAGATGGCGGGCGAGGTGCTCAACAAGGCTCAGGTGCGTATGGCCAAACCTCGTTACTTGGAGGGAATGGCCGAAGCGGCGAGCGGTCCGCAGTTTTCTGTTTGTGCGGGGTTGATTAGCCATGCTCTTGAATCCCCAGAACGAATCATAGGGCGCGCATACCAGCCGAAAGTGCAATCGGCAAGTCGTTTGGGCCGGATTGGCCAGTGGTTTCGAGACAATTTTTAGGCATCAAGTATAGATTCAGTACACGAGTCAGAAATTCCTAAGAAGTCTACTTAGAAAAAGCCAAGGCGAATCGAGAATCAATTCATAAAAAGAAACCATTTTTTAAGGGTTTATGGGCGAAAAGTATAGAAACGGGCGGAGTGAGGATACCACCATGAGCATCAACCTAAGCGTACCACAGAATGAAGCCGTTGAGCTGAAGCCCCGCATCACCGTAATCGGGGTTGGCGGCGCAGGTGGCAACGCAGTGAACAACATGATCAACGCTAAACTAGGGGGCGTCGATTTTGTTGTTGCGAACACCGATGCTCAGTCGCTGGCGTTTTCCAAAACCGACCGACGCATTCAACTCGGCACCGGCCTTACTCAGGGCCTGGGTGCAGGGTCCAAGCCTGAAATCGGGCGCGCTGCGGCGGAAGAAACCATCGACGAAATCAATGCGCAGATCAAAGGTTCGCACATGGTATTCATCGCCGCAGGCATGGGGGGCGGCACCGGCACCGGCGCCGCGCCGGTGATTGCCCGCGCCGCCCGCGACTTGGGCGTGTTGACCGTTGGCGTGGTGACGAAGCCGTTCCAATTCGAAGGCATGCACCGCATGCGCCTCGCTGACAAGGGCATCGAGGAACTTGAACAGTACGTCGATACCCTGATCATCATTCCCAACCAGAATCTGTTCCGCGTCGCCAATGAAAAAACCACATTCGCCGATGCCTTTAAAATGGCCGACGATGTGCTTTATTCCGGCGTGCGCGGCGTGACCGACTTGATGGTCATGCCCGGGCTAATTAACCTGGATTTTGCCGATGTGCGTTCAGTCATGAGTGAGATGGGTAAAGCCATGATGGGTACCGGCGAAGCTGAAGGCGACCGTCGTGCGCTTGACGCTGCCGAAGCCGCGATTTCCAATCCGCTGCTGGATGACAGCTCCATGGCGGGCGCAAATGGCGTGCTGATCAATATTACTGGCGGAGCCGACATGACCTTGTTTGAGGTTGACGAAGCCGCTAACCGTATTCGTTCGGAAGTGGATGAAAACGCCTATATCATCTTCGGCTCGACCTTCGACGATTCAATGGATGGCCGCATGCGAGTGTCCGTTGTCGCCACTGGTATCGCCGCTGAGCGTTCGCGCCGAGCTGAGCCGTCCGTGCTCTCCGTACATACGGTCGCCGTTGCTGCAAAGCCTGCCCCGCTTGCTCCTCATGCATTTGCGTTTGAACAGACTGTCGCTCAAGCGCCGACGGAAAAACCGGGTACGGTTGAAGATCCGGTGGATGAGCCGGTCATGCAGCATGAGGTTGCCATTAGCGAAGCTGCTGAAAGCAACAACGACGTTCATGACGTTATGAATTTGACTGCGGCAGAAGAAATCAGCGCTGAACCTGAAGCGGAAGCTGAAATCGAAGCTGAATTTGTCGCCGACGCACCCGTAGTGGAACCCGTGTGGGGGCAATCTGCTCCTGCGGCTATGCCAAGCGCGCTCAATGAAGATGCCTACATACCATCGGCACCTGCCGCACATAATGCTCAAGAAGAATCTCATATTGATCCAATGGCCGAAGCTGCATTGGTAAACGGGGCTGAGGTTCAGGCCAGGCCGAAAGGGTTGAGCCTGTTCGAGCGTGTGACCGGTGGCGCTAAAAATAAAGTGGCGATGTTTGGTCAAGCCAAGCCTGAGCCTCAGGCTCCGGCTGCGAAAGCGGAGCCGACGATGTCATACGGTCCGGCGCCAAAACCGGCGATGCGCAGCACCGGCGGTGGCCAGCAAGCGTTGCTCGAACCTACGTTGGGTGGGTTGGATCCTGAAGAACGCCTGCAGACCTCGCCGTCTGAAGACGATTTGTTGGACATCCCTGCATTCCTGCGTCGCCAGGCCAACTAACTGCCTGATTTGTAACAAAAGGTAACACTCTTTGATTTGAGCGCTTCAGGACAGGGTGGTACACCCATTACTGGAGCGCTCTGTCTTTGTGGGGCACGGGAATACAAGATCAAAAGCGAGATTGTCCATGGGGGTCACCCAAAATACCGCACAAAATACCGCAGTGATGCAAAAGACCCTGAAAAGTGTCATTAGCTGCACTGGTATTGGCCTGCACTCTGGGGACAAAGTCTCCATGACCCTCCATCCTGCTGCCGTTGATACGGGCATTGTATTCCGCCGCACCGATGTTGCGGGCGAGGGTGTCGAAATTTCCGCTGCGTATCATCAGGTTGTCGATACCCTAATGTGTACGACACTTGGCGCTGTGGGTAAGACGATTGGCACCGTTGAACACCTAATGGCCGCTTTGGCTGGCGCGGGTGTTGATAATGCGTTGATCGAAGTCGGTGGCGCAGAAGTTCCGGTTATGGATGGCAGCGCCGCACCGTTTCTGTTTTTGATCGAATGTGCCGGTGTGGTGGAGCAAGATGCCCCGCGCAAGGCCATTCGTGTGCTCAAGCCCGTATCGGTTATCGATGGCGAAAAAATAGCCAGCTTGGTTCCGTCCGCTGGTTTTTCGCTGGATTTTAAAATCGATTTTCCCAGCCCCGCCATTGGCGCTCAGACCATGACCTTAGGTATGACAAACGGCAATTTCAAAGACGAAATCGCTCGCGCCCGCACCTTTGGGTTTTTGCATGAAGCGGAAATGCTGTGGGCAGCCGGTTTGGCCAAGGGTGCCTCGCTTGATAACGCCGTAGTGGTTAGTGGCGATAAGGTTCTCAATGAAGACGGTATGCGGTTTGACGACGAATGTGTGCGCCATAAAATCCTTGATGCGATTGGCGATTTGTATTTAGCCGGTGCACCGATTTTGGGGCACTACTCGGGTGAGCGCGCCAGCCATGCGCTGAATAATGCGCTGTTGCGTGAATTGTTCGCCGATCCTGCGAATTATGAAATCGTCGAAATGACCGATGCTGACACTTGTTCCAAGGTGTTGCAGGGCGGTTCGTCGTGGGCTAAAAATAGCGTCGCCGCCAGCCCGGCGATGGCTTAAGTCTCCTTTGAATTTTTCCGATTCGTGACAAAGCGCGCCACCCGGCGCGCTTTTTGCGTTTTTCTCTGGGGCAAAAAGCCCCAAAATGGGGAGAAACCTAGGATAAAATGCGAGTGGGCGGGGTTGTAGACACAGCCCCCAAACCCCATGATATAATTCGCGCGCGATCAATCCCTGCATCACCCCAGCAATCACTTTGCTGGTATTGGAAAACCGGATCAGACATGGCCTTTCGCACACCACCTTTTGTTTCGGCTCTCGCACTGGCGGGTATGGTCGTTCTTGGCGCCTGTTCGGGCAATAAGGCCGAGGACGTGGCCTATGAAGAAGAGCCCGTGACCCAGCTCTATAACGCCGCAGTGGATCAGTTGGAGCACGGCAATTATGATGCCGCATCCGTGAAATTTGATGAAGTCGAGCGTCAGCATCCGTATTCCAACTGGGCGGTCAAGGCCCAAGTCATGGCAGCTTACAGCCTTTATATGGCCAATAAATATGACGAGGCCGTGGTGGCGTTGGATCGCTTCATCCAACTGCATCCTTCCAGCAATGACGCGCCCTATGCGTATTACCTGAAAGGCTTGTGTTACTACGAGCAGATTTCGGACGTGGGCCGCGACCAGTTGATGACTCAGTTGGCGTTAAAGACACTGAATGAACTGATTACGCGTTATCCCGAAAGTGAATATTCCCGCGACGCCAAATTAAAGATCGAACTGACTTACGATCACTTGGCGGGCAAGGAAATGAAAATCGGGCGTTATTACCAGTCGCGCCAGCAGTGGCTTGCCGCCATCAATCGTTTTGATGCGGTGGTCCAAAAATATCAAACCACTACCCATGCGCCAGAAGCGCTGCATCGCTTGGTCGAAAGTTATTTGGCGCTGGGCCTGCGGGAAGAAGCGAAGAAAAATGCCGCTGTGTTGGGGCACAATTTCCCCTCCAGCAAGTGGTATATTGAATCCTATGCGCTGCTTGAAGACCCATCCATCAAAGCGCCCCAGGATGAACCCTGGTACAAGGTGTGGTAAGGGACGTTTGAGGGGACCAAGGTCCATGCTGAGCCGCCTGTCTATCCGCGATGTGGTGCTGATTGAACGCCTAGAGCTTGAGTTCGTCTCGGGTTTGGGTGTGTTGACCGGAGAAACGGGCGCGGGCAAATCCATTTTGCTGGATTCATTGGGCCTTGCATTGGGCGCTAGGGCCGAGGCGCGCATGGTGCGTCATGGCGCGGAACAAGCTACCGTCACCGCCGAGTTTGATTTGAATCCGGATCATCCGGCATATGCCTTGCTGGACGAGCACGGTCTGGCGCTGGCGGGCGAGCCGTTGATGTTGCGCCGTCAGTTGGGGGTGGATGGGCGCTCTCGAGCGTTTATCAATGACCAATCGGTCAGTGTCGGTTTATTGCGTCAGGTGGGTGAAGAGCTGGTGGAAGTCCACGGTCAGTTTGATAACCAGCGGTTACTCAACCCGGCTACCCATATGGGCTTGTTGGATGCGCACGGTGGGCACGATGTGCTCTGTGCAGCGGTGCGCACGGCGTTTCACGCTTGGCGTGATGCAGTTGCGGAATGCCAGCGTGCCGAAGATGAAATGGAAACGGCGCGCCGCGATGAGGAATTTTTGCGCCATGCCGTAGATGAACTCGGCAAAATTAATCCCGTCGAGGGCGAAGAAGAACGCTTGGCCCATGAACGCCAGATGCTGATGCACGGCGAAAAACTCGTTGATGCATTGAATGATGCTTCCAAGGCTCTCGATAGCGGTCATGGCGTGGAGCGCATGTTGCGCGATGCCGTACGCGCCCTCGACCCGGTGGCGCAAAAGGCCGAGGGCCTGCTGGACCCGGCGTTGAAGGCGCTCGATCAGGCTGCCGAGTCCGTGGCGCAGGCGATGAGCGAGCTTGATATCGCCGCCAATCGTGTCGACTTGGACCCGCGTCACCTAGAACAGGTGGAAGAACGCCTGTTCGCGTTACGCGCGCTGGCGCGCAAACACAATGTGGACGTTACCGCGCTGGCGGGGCTTTATGACAAGTTGGCGCGTCAGTTGGCCAGCATCGAAGATGGCGGCCAACGTCTGGCCGCGCTTAAACGCGCTGAATTGCAGGCCCGCGCCACGTATAGCGAGTCCGCAACCCAGCTTACCCAAGCCCGTAAGGAAGCAGCAAGTGGGCTGGACCGTGCGGTGATCTGCGAACTGGAACCTTTGAAGCTGGGCGCCGCAGATTTTCGCACCACCATCAAAACCTTGGCGGATGAACAGGATTGGACAGAACGCGGCTGGGACCGTGTGGCGTTTGAAGTGGCGACCAACGTCGGCGCGCCTGCGGGGCCGTTGAACAAGATTGCGTCGGGTGGCGAGTTGTCGCGGTTTATGTTGGCGTTGAAAGTGGTTCTCGCTCAGTCCGACCCGGTGCCGACGCTGGTATTCGATGAAGTCGACAGCGGCATCGGTGGAGCGGTAGCCGATGCGGTGGGCCAGCGGTTGGCGCAGTTGGGAAAATCTGTACAGGTATTGGTTGTCACCCACAGCCCGCAGGTGGCGGCGCGCGGCCAAGTGCATTTGCATGTGTCCAAGGCCGAGGCGGGCGGTCAAGTGCGCACGTCGGTACGGGCGTTGAACGCCATCGAACGCGCCGACGAAATCGCGCGCATGCTGGCGGGCGAAAGCGTCACCCACGAAGCTCTAGCAGCGGCAAAAAGCTTGCTGGTCGGGGCGGCGGAATGACGCCTGTGGACGCAAGTCAAATCGTGGTGGATCAACTTACCGCAGACGAGGCCGACCGGGAATTGGCCCGGCTGGCCAAAGAAATCAAAAAACACGATGCGCTGTATCACGCCAAGGATGCCCCTGAAATCAGCGATGCCGATTATGATGCGCTGCGTCGTCGCAATGATGAGATCGAGGCGCGGTTTCCATTGTCGGTGCGTTCCGACAGCCCCAGTAAGCGGGTCGGCGCACCCGCCGCAGTCGGGTTCAAGAAGGTGCGGCACGCCAAGCCGATGCTGTCGCTGGGCAACGTCTTCAGTGAAGGCGAATTGGAAGACTTTCTGGCGGGCATCCGCCGCTTTTTGAAAGAACTCAGTGATTCAAACCAAGCGCTTGAAATGGTCGCCGAACCGAAGATTGATGGCCTGTCCATTTCGCTGCGTTATGAGCATGGGAAATTGGTTCAGGCCGCGACGCGCGGCGATGGCGAAGAGGGCGAGGATGTCACCGCCAATGCCCGCACGGTGGCGGATATTCCGCAAACGCTACCCGTTGGCGTGCCGGATGTGTTGGAGGTTCGCGGCGAAGTCTATATGTCAAAAGCCGATTTCTTTGCGCTGAATGCACGACAAGAGGCGGCGGGGGAAAAACCTTTTGCCAATCCACGCAACGCCGCCGCAGGATCGCTCCGCCAGTTGGATAGCGCCATCACTGCCAAACGCCCACTGAAATTCTTTGCCTATGCATGGGGAGAAGTGAGCGCTGTAACGTGGCACACCCATTATGATTTTCTCGATCACCTTAAGGATTGGGCGTTTATCGTCAATCCGTTCACCAAGGTATGCCGTTCGGTGGCCGACATCGTGGCGCATTACACGTTGATTCAGAACCAGCGCGCAGCCTTGGATTACGACATTGATGGTGTGGTTTATAAGGTCAACCGCCTCGATTGGCAGGAACGCCTCGGTTTTGTGTCACGCGCGCCGCGCTGGGCCATTGCGCACAAGTTTCCCGCCGAACAGGCCGAGACGGTGCTCAAAAACATCTCCACTCAAGTCGGCCGCACTGGCGTGCTGACCCCGGTGGCGGAGTTGGAGCCTATCACCGTGGGCGGCGTGGTGGTGAGCCGCGCGACCCTGCACAATGCCGACTATATTGCTGAAAAAGACATTCGCATCGGCGACCATGTGCGCATTCAGCGTGCGGGCGATGTCATTCCCCAGGTGTTGGAAGTAGTGGACGATGGCCGTCATGCTGCGCGCCCGGTTTATGAATTCCCCACAAAATGTCCGGTATGCGATAGCCATGCGGTGCGCGAAGAAGGCGAAGCGGCGACTCGCTGTACCGGTGGGTTGATCTGCCCTGCCCAGGCGCATGAGCGTCTGATCCATTTTGTGTCGCGCAACGCCTTCGATATCGAAGGTCTGGGCGGCAAGCACATTGTCAGTTTTTTCGACGACGGCCTGATCAAAACCCCCGGCGACATATTCCGCCTGACCGTGCAAATGCTCACCGGGCGCGAAGGGTGGAAAGAAAAATCCATCCAAAATCTGATCGCCGCCATTGCCGCCAAGCGCACCATCGACATGCCGCGTTTTGTGTTTGCCCTGGGCATTCGCCAAGTGGGCCAAGCCACCGCGCGCCTGCTGGCCAAACAGTACGGCACGATGGATCGCCTGCGCACCGCCATGCAAGACGCGCGGGTGATCGGCTCCGAGGCGCTGGAAGAATTGCTGTCCATCGATGGCATTGGCCGCGCCATGGCCGACGATTTGGTGGAATTTTTTGCCGAACCGCACAATCAAGCCGTTTTGGACGATTTATTGCAGTTCGTCACCGTTGAGCCTTTCTCCGCCCCTATGAGTGAAGGCAGCCCCGTGGCGGGCAAAACGGTGGTGTTTACCGGCACGCTGGAAACCATGAGCCGGGGCGAGGCTAAGGCCAAGGCCGAGGCGCTGGGCGCCAAGGTTTCGGGATCGGTGTCGGCCAAAACCGACATCGTGGTCGCCGGGCCGGGAGCGGGCTCGAAAGAAAAGAAAGCCCGCGAATTGGGCGTAAAGGTGCTGAGCGAAGCCGAGTGGGTGGCGTTGATCGGAGGTTAGGGGCATGCGTCGGCTGGTCCTGTGCGTTTTTGCACTGATCGCAGCAACTGGTGCCGCCTACGCGGGCGGGACGGAGGCGGTTTCGCGCGCGCCGTCCAGCTTCGCGAACTGCGCGGAGGCTGCGGCCTATTATTCCGGCCTTGCGGGCAGGAAGCTCGAAGAACCGGTGCCGTTCGCGCCGCACCGCATGCTCACGCCCACCAGCGTCGTGACCATGGACTACAATCCGCTGCGCCTCAACGTCTATGTAGACGAGGCGGGGGTGGTTCTGAAGGCGGCCTGCGGCTGACCTAAGGCCAAGCGGTCAGAGACTAAGCGGCACCTCAAACTTTGGGTTATAATCTGGATCCCTAAACTTCCCTGAATAAAAGGTGGGCATGACCTCTGGCGTTCCATAGCCGATATTTCCTGCGATGCGCGGGAGCTTGATATCAACCGTGCAATACCGGTGGCGCTTTTCTGCCTCCGTGGGGTAGTAAAAAGTCACGGTCAGCAATACTTCAGCTTCAGTTGTTTCTATCCTTACGTCAGTGATCCACTGCGGGGTAGGGGACATTATCAAATGCCCTACATGTTGATCTAGTTTTTCTCCTGCCAAGGAAATCGCCAGATCACGAAACGTCGGTTTAACTTTCTTCAGAAATGCCTGATTGCTCGTAATGACTGGATAAATGCCTTCAGCCAAAATGGAACTGGGCGGTAAGTTGGGAGGCAGTTCGTTAAGGCTTTTGAGGCGCTGGTTGACAAAGGCTGTGGGTGGGGTCAGCAGGATGAATGCTGCTTTATCAAGATTGCTGAGTGAGTATTGCGTATCGGCAAGCAAAGCAGCTTTGGACTTATAGCCGAAGATGGCCGCCACGATCTCGTGGGCAAGGCCTGATTTTAGCTTGATGTCGTGCTTGTCATTGAGATAGGAGCGCAGAGAATCTGCGCAAAGTTTGGAAATGTCGTTTTTCATAAATAACCTCCTGTTAAAAGGCTGGGCTTTTGGTGGCCGAGAGTGTTTAAAGACAACCATGCCAGCGGATTAACGAAGGTTTCCGGCAGTGCCGTCGGTAGGGTATTGCCTCGCGTTTCAGTCACTCTCAACTGAGGCGCTCGATTCCTAAATCCAAAAGTGAGGCAAAACATAGAAAAATTCAAGTCTGAAATTTTGGCTTTATTGTTCAATTGCCATGTCGGGATTCGAACTGGACTGGAGATATTAGTGGCTGAAACGAAAAAGCCCCCACTCGATGAGCGGGGGCTTTTGATTATTCGGCTGGCGAAGCGGATTAGTGCAGCTTGCCGTCTAAGTCTCTGATGGCCTTGTCGACTAGGGCATCGGCCTTTTTGCCGCTCAAGTCGTTTTCCAAGATGCGCTTGGCGGCGTCCATGGCGAGGCTTACAGCCTGGGCTTTCACTTCGGCGATTGCCTGGGCTTCGGCTTGGGCGATGCGGTCTTTGGCGAGCTGCTCGGAACGCTTGAGGCTGCTTTCCAGGTTATGGGCGGCCTCGGTGGCGAGGCGCTCGGCTTCATCCTTGGCTGCCGAGACGATGGCTTCGGCTTCTTTCAGCGCTTCATGCTGTTTCTTTTCATACGACGCCAAAAGATCCTGAGCTTCTTCGCGCAGGCGGGTAGCCTGTTCGAGTTCATCGCTGATCTTCTGCGCGCGTTTGTCGAGCATTGCACCCATGGCGACGCCCAACTTCTTGCCGAAGACGATGAAGAACAGAACGAATGCGATGGCGACGAAGAATGTCGGGTCTTCGTAAAATGCATGGGAAACGGCTTCGTGCCCTGCTTCGGCGGCAGCCTCATGCACAGCCTCAGCGGTGGCTTGCATCGCGGCTTCGGTCTCGGCGTGGGCTTGGCTAATTAACATATCGCTCTCCCTCAGGCCCGGCTTTTGAGCGCGGCTTGAATGGCCCCGCTCACAGACTTGCCATCCGGCGCTTCACCGACCAGCTTTTCAATGACGCTGGAAGCCACATCTGTGGCCACGTCTTTGATGCCTGCCAACGCTTCATCACGAGCCGAGGCAATGGCCTTTTCGGATTCGGCAATTTGGGCTTTCAGCTTGTCGCTTAACGCACTTTGACGGGCAGCAGCTTCATTGGCGGCCTTTTCCTTCACATCGCGGATGGCGCCTTGCGCCTTCGTGCGGGCGGTGGAAAGGGACGTCTCGTAAGCTTGCGAAGCGGCGTCGGCCTGGGCTTTCAGCTCTTCGGCCTTCGTCAAGTTGTCGTCGATTTTGTTCTGGCGCTCTTCCAAAACCTCGCCGATGCGCGGCAGGGCCATTTTCGCCATCAACACGTAAAGGATGACGAACGTAATGACCAGCCACACCACTTGCGAGGAATAGGTGGAAGCATCCAGCTGCGGCAGACCAGCGGCGGCAGCCGGAGAAACAGCGATAACGCTGCTCGCCAGAGCGCCGAGGCCCATTGCAATGGTCGAATTCAGAATCCGCATGTGCGGGCTCCTGCCTGTCTGTTGGTTAAGATCCAATCGGCGGTGAACGTGTACCTAAAGGCTTTGGCCCACCGCCGGATAAAGGGATCTAAATTAAAACGCGAACAGGATCAGGAACGCGATCACGAGCGCATACAGTGCAACGGCTTCAACCAGGGCGAAGCCCAGGATGGCGCGGCCAAAAGCTTGGCCTTCGGAAGCGGGGTTGCGGGCAATAGCGCTAATCAGGGAAGCAAAAATGTTGCCGATACCGGCACCAACGCCACCCAGGCCGATAACGGCCAGACCAGCACCAATCATCTTCGCGGCTTCAATTTCCATGGTTTAATTCCTTTAGTAGCTCAACTTGAACAAAGATTAGGGTTTGTGTGTACGTATCCTGCGTCTTAGTGCAGGTGGATCGCGTCATGCAGATAGAGGCACGTCAACACCGTGAAGACGTAAGCCTGCAAGAATGCGACCAGCAATTCAAAGCCCACCAACGCGACGTCGACGACAAACGGAGCAACGCCGAAAACGCCCAGCGGGATGATAAAACCAGCAAATACCTTCATCATGGTGTGACCGGCGGTCATGTTGGCGAACAGACGCACCGCCAAGCTTACCGGACGCGAGAGATACGAAATGATCTCAATCGGAATCATCAGCGGCATCACGGCCATGGGG
>Ga0299912_10000629_pt1 | contig 29450 bp, 31 predicted proteins | sample RVTome_2_FD_207667 | JGI IMG/M metagenome (GOLD analysis project Ga0299912, IMG submission 207667) | Soil microbial communities from uranium-contaminated site in the Upper Colorado River Basin, Wyoming, United States - RVT95D214 (version 2) ... | reverse complement strand
TAAAAAACCAGCAACCACAAATAGGGCACGGCAACCGTCAGCGAACGCCCCTGCAGCCCGAAGATGCCGCACAATACCGCCGCCCAGCGATACGGCGGGCATTCGCGTACAAATCGAAGCACGCCGCCGCTACGGAAAGGTTGATCCGTGACTTTTGCATCCAATCGATCCGGCAGCATGGCCTCGCCCTCCCGCGCTTAAGTCAACAACACCACCGCCGCGTCGGGGGACCAGGTGACGTAGACCTTATCCTCCCACGTGATGGTGCGTTCGGTTTCGCGTTTGCGGTTGGTCTGCGCCACGGTAACCATGCGTTTATCTTCTAGGCGGACATGAAAAACCGATAGTTTACCCAGATAGCCGATATCCCACACCACGCCGCTAAGGCAGTTGACCGAGGCATCGGCGGGCGGGGTCAGGCTGACCACCATCTTTTCCGGACGAATGGCGACCCATGCAGTTTCGCCCGGCGCCGCGTTGACGCTGCGCCCCGTCTGCACCGGCGCGTCGATACCGAGCACGTTGAGGCGCGCGCTGTCGGGCATAACCTCGGCGATGCGGCTTTCCAAGATATTGACGTCGCCGATGAATTCCGCCACCAAGCGGGAATTGGGATATTCGTATATCTCGCTGGGCGTCGCCACCTGTTCCACGTAACCGTGGTTCATCACCGCGATGCGCGACGACACGGTCATCGCTTCTTCTTGATCGTGCGTAACGATAATAAAAGTGACGCCTAACTTTTCTTGAATATTCATCAATTCGAACTGCGTTTCTTCGCGCAGTTTCTTATCCAGTGCGCCCAACGGTTCGTCGAGCAGCAAAATCTTAGGCTTTTTCGCCAACGAGCGCGCCAGCGCCACGCGCTGTTTTTGGCCGCCGGAAAGCTGTTCAGGCTTGCGCTTGGCGAACTTATTGAGTTGCACCAGATTGATCATGCGCTCCACCCGTTCGGCGATGTCGGCTTTGGGCAGGTGATCTTGTTTAAGCCCGAAGGCGATGTTTTGCTCCACGGTCATATGCGGGAACAACGCGTAAGACTGAAACATCATGTTCACCGGGCGCTTGTGCGGCGGCACCGTCGACATGTCTTCACCGTCAATGATGATGCGCCCCTTGGTCGGCGTCTCGAACCCCGCCAACATGCGCAACAGCGTGGTTTTTCCGCAGCCCGACGGCCCCAGCAGGGAATAGAATTCCCGTTCGTAAATATCGAGGGAAATATTGTCGACAGCCGTAAAACTGCCGAATTTTTTGGTTACGCCCTCAATACGAACAAAAGGCTTGGCGCCCGGTTCATTCCACGGCGCCCACACTTTTCGTGCTTGTGAACTCGCCTCAGCCATCAATCCCACCCTTTCAAAAGCAAAAGTGAAAAGACCGCCCCACGATAAGGTGGGACGGTCTTTCCTAGAGGGTCTTACTGGCCGCTTTTCACGCGGGTCCAGATGCGCGTGAGCACACGCTGCGAAGCCGCGTCATAAGGCGTGGTAGTGAACAGCTTTTGCATCGTCTCCTCCGTCGGATAGATTGCCGGGTCGCCGATCACGTCTTCGTTCAACAGCGCCTGAGAAGCCTTATTGCCGTTGGCGTAATAAACGTAGTTGGACGCCGCCGCCATCACTTCGGCGCGCATGATGTAGTTGATGAAGGTATGCGCGTTGTCCGGGTGCGGGGCATCGGCGGGGATGGCCATCATGTCGAACCACATGAGCGCGCCTTCCTTCGGCGAAGAATAACTGATCTCAACGCCGTTGTTGGCCTCAACCGCACTGGCGGCGGCGATGAACACGTCACCGGACCAGCCCACGGCGATACAGATATCGCCATTGGCCAACGCGTCGATATATTCCGACGAATGGAACTTACGCACATAAGGACGCACCGCCATCAACACGGCTTCAGCCTTGGCGATGACTTCCGGGTCCTTACTATCAGGGTTCTCGCCGATATAGCTCAGCACCGTAGGGATAATTTCATCCGAAGCATCCAGCATATAAATGCCGCAATCGGCGAACTTGGCCGCGTTTTCAGGCTTTAACACCAAATCCCAGGAATTCACCGGCGCATCCGCCATACGCTCGGATACCATTTTTGTATTGTAGCCGATGCCGGTGGTGCCCCACATGTAGTTGACGGCATGCTCGTTGCCTGGGTCATAAACAGCGGTACGGTCCAGCACCATGTCCCACAGGTTGCCCCAATTGGTGAGCTTGGATTTGTCTAATTTCTGGAATACGCCTGCTTGAATTTGGCGCGCTAAGAATGTGGCGGAAGGCACCACCACGTCGTAACCCGAACCACCGGCCAGCAGCTTAGTTTCAAGCACGTCGTTGGAATCGAACACGTCGTAAACAACCTTAATGCCGGTTTCGGCTTCAAAGTCTTTAAGAACCTGGTCGTCAATGTAATCCGACCAGTTGTACACGTTGACGACCTTGTCTTCCGCCGCCAGAGCTGCGCCTGCAAGCAGGACAACACCCACCGCAGCCAACAGTGAGACACCAAACTTTTTCATCTTTAACCCTCCACAGGAACTGAAATTCAACAATGATGAACCGTAGCTTCCCCAAATAAAGCCCTTAATTCAAGCCTATATGACGCCCACATCGCGGGCGGTCAGGTCAAGGCACATTTTAGCCTTCTCGAACAATTCGTCCACTTCGTCGTGCGAAATGACCAACGGCGGCGAAAGCAGCATCGCATCGCCGGTGGCGCGCATGATGATATTGTTTTCAAAACAATGGTTTCGACAGATCAAGCCGGTCTTGCCGACGGGGTCGAAACGCTCACGGGTTTTCTTGTTTTTCATCAATTCCATGCCCGCAATCAAGCCGCGGCCGCGCACGTTGCCGACCAAGGGATGATCGCCCAATTCGCGCACTTTCGCCTGAAAATAAGGGCCAATGTCCGTTTTTACCCGCTCAACGATGCCTTCATCGCGCAAGATTGAGATATTGGCATGCGCCACCGCCGTTGCAACCGGGTGACCGGAATAGGTGTACCCGTGATAAAACTCGCCCGTCGGCGCAATGGCGTCCACGATGTGTTGACGCACCATCACGCCGGAAATAGGCTGATAGCCCGACGACATGCCCTTGGCCATGGTCATCATATCCGGCTCAAAGCCAAACGACTGGCAACCGAACCATTCGCCGGTGCGGCCGAACCCGCAAATCACCTCATCGGAAATGAGCAAGATGCCGTATTTGCGGCAAATGCGCTGGATTTCCGGCCAGTAACTATCCGGCGGCACGACCACGCCGCCGGCGCCCTGAATGGGCTCGCCGATGAATGCTGCAATGGTATCGGGGCCAAGTTCTAAGATTTTGTCTTCCAACTGCCGCGCCGCCAGCAGGCCGTATTCATCAGGGTCCATATCGCCGGCATTGATATACCAATGCGGCTGATCGATATGCGCAAAACCGGGATACGGCAGCGGACCTTGTTTGTGCATTCCGCCCATGCCGCCCAAACACGCGCCGATGACGGTGCTGCCGTGATACCCGTTGTTTCGCCCGATGATGGTTTTGCGCTTAGGCTCGCCCTTGGCATCCCAATAGCGCCACACCAGACGCACCACGGTGTCATTCGATTCCGAACCGGAACAACCGTAAAATACATGGTTCATGCCTTCGGGCGTGACTTCAGCCAATAGGCTGGCCAACGCCGTGGCGGGCCGGGTGGTGGTCATAAAGAAGGTGTTGTAGAACGCCAACTCGCCCATCTGCTTGGTGGCCGCCTCGATCAATTCCTTGCGGCCATAGCCTAAGTTCACGCACCACAGACCGGCCATACCGTCGATAATCTTATGGCCCTCGCTGTCCCATATATAAACGCCCTCGCCACGGGTAATCACGCGCGCACCCTTGGCGTTCAATTGAGCGATGTCGGTAAATGGATGCAGATGATGGTCGCGGTCTTCGCGCTGCCATTCGCTGGTGCTGTTGAAAACGAGGTTCATTCTGGATTTCCTTAACCGTTAGACATTCAACAACAAATGTTCGCGCTCCCACGAACTGATGACCTTGTCATAGGTCTTCAACTCTTCGCGCTTGACGACGCACAAAACATCGACGAAGCGATCGCCGAGAACGGAACGAACCTTATCGTTCTCCTCGAAGCGATTGAGCGCATCCATGAGGTGTTGCGGCAAACGCCGGGGCAGCACATAGGCGTTGCCCTTTTTCGGCGCATGCGGCTTCAGTTCCTCGATCATGCCCAGATAGCCGCAAGCCAGCGTACCGGCGATGGCCAAATAAGGATTTACGTCGGCGCCGGGAATGCGGTTTTCCACCCGTCGATCTGCCGCGCCGGAACGTGGCACACGCAGCCCGCAACTGCGGTTATCGATGCCCCAGTACGTGTTGATCGGTGATTCTTCATAAGTAAAGCGGCGATACGAATTCACGTTGGGCGCAAACAGCGGCATCATCACCGGCGTATATTTTTGCAGCCCGGCAAGGAACGACAAAAACAGATCGCTGTTTTCACCATCGCCATCGGCAAAGATATTTTCGCCGGTTTTGTTATCGTAAATACTTTGATGGATGTGTAGCGCGCTGCCCGGTTCGTTTTGCATAGGCTTGGCCATAAAGGTGGCGAACACGCCGTGATTGATGGCGGTCTGGCGCACCGTGCGCTTGAACAAAAACACCTGATCGGCAAGCTCCAATGCGTCGCCGTGCAGGAAGTTCACTTCCATCTGCGCCACGCCGCCTTCATGATTAAGCGTGTCGATGTCCAGCCGTTCGGCTTCGCAATAATCGTAAACGTCTTCAAAAATGGCGTCGAATTCGTTGGCGGCATCGATACCAAAAGCCTGACGGCCCGTTTCCGCACGCCCCGAACGCCCCACCGGCGGTTCCAACGGATAATCCGGATCGACGTTGGTCTTTACCAGATACATCTCGACTTCCGGGGCGATCACGGGGCGCCACCCTTGCTCGTCCAACAAATCCAATACCCGACGCAACACATAGCGGGCGGAAATTTCCACCGGCTTGTCGTTGTGATAGGTGCAGTCGCAGATTACTTGGGCCGTCGGCTCGGTATACCAAGGCACGGGACGCATCGTATTTGCGTCGGGACGCATGGTCACGTCGATGTCAATCACCGATACCAGGTCGTCGGCATCGGGGAAATCCCCGGTGACGGTCTGGGTGAACATGCTTTCCGGCATGCGATGAGAATCGGATTCAATGCCTTTAAAAAACTTCTCGGTGGGCAAAATCTTACCCCGCGCAATGCCAGACAGATCGGGCACCAGGCATTCGACTTCGGTGATGCGATGTTCGGCGCACCACTCGGCCATATTGATGTTCATTGAAGGTTCGCTATTACTCATGGTTCACTTCGTTTGTCTCGATTTTTAGCGCGTTCCCGGCAAGCTTCGGCGAACTTGGCGAAAATGGCGCGTGAAAATTCATTTTCCATAACTTTCCATTCGGGATGCCACTGCACGCCAAGGGCAAAGGTTTTGGCGCCCTTCACATGAAAGGCTTCAATCAAGCCGTCCGGCGCCACCGCTTCGACTTCTAACGCGTCCGCCAACCGCTCAACCCCCTGGCCATGCAACGAATTAACCACAACCCGGTTCGTCCCCGCAATGGCAGCAAGCCTGCCGCCGGGCGTCAAATCCACCGGATGGGCGGGACCGTAATAGACATCGGGCGTTTCAGCCCGATCTTCGCGGTGATCCATAAGGCCCGGAACTTGATGGACCTTTTGGTGCAACGTGCCGCCTAGCGCGACGTTCATTTCCTGATAGCCCCGGCAGATCGCAAACAGAGGCACGCCATGTTCAATCGCTGCGCGGATCAACGGCAGCGTCGTCGCGTCACGCTTCGGATCATGCAAGGTTCCCGTCTCGCTGGGCGCGCCGCCATAATGGCGGGGTTCGACGTTGGAAACGCTGCCCGTCAGATACAGCCCGTCGCACATTTCCAGCACGTCTTCGGCCCCCAGCGCATCCCCCAACGCGGGCAACAGCACCGGCATTACGCCACAGGCCTTAACGAGGCCGTCGACATACTTGTCGTTCACACAATAATAATCGAAACCGCCGATATCCTTAACGCAGGTAGAAACGGCAACGATGGGCTTGGAGCGCATGGTACAGCTCTTATCTCAACTCAGGCCGCAAAGCCCTTATGTGATGATTATTTTCAACACTAACACGGCATCCGTAGCCCGACAAGGGGGCAACACAAGACCATATTCCATCTATAATTTTGTTCCTATGCATTGCAAAATAAGGGGTATTGTCAACGTTTGACTTCGTTCGACGGTCCCCGTATGAAATTTTGCGAAACTCGTCCATTACTAATATAATAGACAACACGCTTGACAATCAATACCTCCCAGGGGGCATATTCCCCATCGCACCCCACCGGTTAATGTCGATATTACCACACTTATTCCCTTATACAGGTTCTTGCATGAGCACCATCCACAACGAACGTCACGCCGATTCCTACTATGCCGCATCAGCCCATGCCGCGCCAACCCACGCGCCGCTGCAAGACGCGATCGCCTGTGACGTGTGCATCGTCGGCGCTGGCATTACCGGCCTTTCGGCAGCGCTGCATTTGGCAGACCAGGGCTACGCCGTCGTGGTGCTTGAAGCTCATCAGGTGGGCTGGGGCGCATCGGGACGCAGCGGCGGTCAGGCGATCGTCGGCTTTAACAAGGGTGTGCGCTACCTGCAAAACCTGATGGGGCGTGAAGACGCGCGCAAACTTTGGGATATGAACGTTGAAGCACGCGATTTATTGAAAGATACCGTGGCCCGGCACAACATCCCGTGCGACTTAAAATGGGGCCACCTGCATATGGCCATCAAACCGCGTCATATGCGCGATTTGGCCGAAATGAAGGAAGAATTGGAAACTGAAGTCGCCTATCCCGGCTTGACGTTGCTCGACAAACACGAAGCGCGCCAGCGCGTGGGCAGCGAAAAATACATCGGCGCACTTTATGATCCGGGTAGCGGCCACCTACACCCGCTGAACTATACCCTAGGCCTTGCGGCGGCGGCAGAGCGCGCGGGCGTCAAGATTTTTGAACACACCTCCGCCTCACACATCACCCAAGGCGAAAGCCCCGTCGTCACCACACCCGAAGGCCAGGTGACGTGCAAGCATTTGATCTTATGCGCCAACGCCTATCTGGATCGGCTGGAGCCGTCGATCACATCCAAGATCATGCCGGTCGGCACCTTCATCATCGCCACCGAGCCTTTGAGCGACGATCTGGCGCACAGCGTCATCCGCGACGACGACGCAGTGGTGGATATCAATTTTGTACTCAACTATTGGCGGCTTTCCGCCGATAAACGCATGCTTTTCGGTGGACGGGTGAGTTATTCCGGTCTGGTGCCGTTCGATCTGAAACAAACCATGGGGCGCGCCATGAGGGACGTTTATCCGCAACTTGGCGACGTGCGGATCGATTACGCCTGGGGCGGCAACGTGGCGATCACGGTCAACCGCCTGCCGCATTTCGGGCGCGCAGGCAAAAACGTCTATTTCGCCCACGGCTATTCCGGTCACGGCATCTTACACGCCGGGCTGGCAGGCAAATTGATGGCGGAAGCGGTGCAAGGCACCGCGGAACGCTTCGACGTGTTTGCGCGCATTCCGCATCTGTCGTTCCCCGGCGGTGCGCTGATGCGCAAACCCGCCTTAGTGCTGGCGATGGCGTACTTCAAACTGCGCGATCTTCTTTAGGCTTTCCCCTTCTTTGGGCCTTCCTCTTCTTTAGGCTTTCCAATGGGCGAAAACTCGGCCACTCTTTTCAAGGCAAGAAATTAAAGGCGACATCATGTCAAATGAAGACACCGGAGATCAGGCATTTCTAAAAAACGACCCGCTGGGCCGTTGGCCGGAATTAACGCATGCGGGCGCGCTAAGCTTCCTCAGACGCAAATACAGCCGCGATCTTGAAGGCATTGACGTCGCCGTCAGCGGCATCCCCTATGACGGCGCCGTGACGTACCGCTCCGGCGCACGCCTCGGTCCGCGCGCCATCCGCGCCGCATCGGTGCAACTGGCCGAACTGAAGGCCTTTCCTTTCGGTTTCGATCCGTTTGCGACCTTAGCCGTAGCGGACATGGGCGATTGTTTCGTCGATCCGCACTATCCCGAAGACGTCATCCCCACCATCGAAACGCACATCGCAAAAATTCTCGATGCAGGCGTCTCACCGCTGTCGCTAGGCGGCGATCACTTCGTCACCTACCCGATTTTGCGCGCCGTAGCCGCGCACCACGGTCCAGTGGCGTTGCTGCACTTCGACGCCCACCCCGACACCTGGCCCGATGACGGCAAACGCTTGGATCACGGCTCGATGTTTCTGCGCGCCAAAAACGAAGGGCTGCTCAAGGTTGAGCATTCCATGCAGGTGGGCATCCGCGCCTACAACGATTCCGACTTTGGTTTCGACATTCTCACCGCGCCGTGGATACACCGCAACGGCGTGGATGCGGCCATAGACGCCATTGTGGCCCGCGTCGGCAACGCAAAGGTCTATCTGACGTTCGATATCGACTGCCTGGACCCGGCCTTCGCACCCGGCACCGGCACGCCGGTGGCGGGCGGCTTGAGTACGGCCCAAGCGCTGGACATCGTGCGCGGACTGGGGGCGCTGAACCTCGTCGGCATGGACGTAGTCGAAGTGGCGCCCGCTTATGATGTAAGCGAAATCACCGCCATCGCAGCGGCCACCTTGGCGCACGACTATCTGTGCCTGTTGGCCGAAAAGAAGGGAGCACAACGCAAACCCGTTGGACGGCAGCGTTGAACCCAGGGCTGCTCGGACTGATCGCAGCACTTTGCTGGGGAACGGGAGATTTCGCCGCCCGCTTCATGACCCGCGCCATCGGCGCGGCGCAGACCTTGATGATCATCTCCGCCGTGGCCGCCATTGGCTTAGCGCCTGTGGTGATGGACCGCGACCTTTCGCCTTTGTGGGAACCGACGACCCTGACCCTTACCGTCCTGGCGGGACTCAGCACGGCGGCAGGCGCATTGTTGCTCTATAAATCCTTGGAACGCGGGCCGCTGGGCGTGGTCGTTCCGATGACGTCGAGTTATCCGCTGCCGCTTGTTTTAGTCGTCATGGCTTTGGGTGAATTGACCCTAACCTTGCCGCTTGCCGCCGCCATGGCGGCCACCATCGGCGGCGTATGGGTCGTAGCGCGCAGCGGGCACCAAGCCACCTATAACGACGATCACGCCCAAGGGTCCATCGCCCACAGCATGATGCTGGCGGGCTCGGCGGCGGTCATCTTAGCCTTCGCCATCTTAATCACCGAAGCTGCCGTCAGCCGCGCCGGTGAGGTCGAAGTCATTTGGCTGACGCGCTTAGTGGAATTACTGGTCCTCGCTATCGCCATCACCCTGCGCCGCCAATTTAGACCGATATCTAAGCGCATGTGGGCGCTGCTGATCGTCATGGGGGTGGTCGATACCATCGGCTTTCTCGCCCTGTTTTCCGCCCACGGCACCGGCGACACCACCATCGCCGCCATCGCCAGTTCGGCATACGGGGTGGTCACGGTGGGGTTGGCGCGCCTAGTGCTCAAAGAACCGGTAAAACCGCTGCAATGGCTAGGCTTCGCCATCGTCATTTGCGGCGCAGCCTCGCTGACGATGTTGTCGAGCTAAAAACGGATCCCTAAAACTGGCCCTATATGCCGGTCCTTAAAAACTAGGCGGGGTGCAGGCGGAAACGATTTCGCATTCGTCGTCGCCAACGTTGCGAAAGCGGTGCGGAATGCGGGAATCGAAGCTGTAGGCATCCCCCGCCCGCAACACGCGCTTTTGCCTGCCCACGGTCAATTCCACCCGACCTTTAAGCACCACGCCGCCTTCCTGGGCGTCATGGTGCAGCATGGCCTTGCCGGTATCGGCCCCCGGTTTCATGCGTTCGTGAAGGATTTGCAGGGTACGACCGCGCAAATCCGCGCCGACCTGGCGGTATGAAATACGCCCGCCGCCAATTTCCACCAATTCGTCAGCGGTGAAAAACACCTTTTGCTCCGCCTCCGCCGTCATGGCGAAGAAATCCGCCAGCGAAACCCCAAGACCATCGAGCACGCCCTTCAAGGTGCCCACCGAAGGATTGGTGCGGTTGCTTTCAATCAGTGAAATCATGGCATTGGTGACGCCGCTTTTTACCGCCAGTTCACGTTGCGACAATCCCGCCGCCTTGCGCAAGCGGCGCAAGCGCGCGCCGATTTCAACCGGTTGTGCATTGCTTTGAGCCATGCCTTCCTCCTGTTAAATATATTGTATTTTATGACTTATAAAATGCTCAATTTCAATATGTTACTATTTTAAAAGAAACCATATTCGCAAAAATATTAACCATGATAACGTTCAACACCTGTTGTTCACGGAGTCTTTCATGCTGAACCCTGCGCCCACGCCCAACGATCTTGATGCCTATTGGATGCCGTTTACGGCCAACCGTCAGTTCAAGGCCGCGCCACGTCTGTTCGTGGCGGCGAAAGACATGCACTACACCACCCACGACGGCCGCCAAGTGTTGGACGGCACGGCGGGGCTGTGGTGCTGCAATGCGGGCCATGGCCGCCGCCCCATCGTCGAGGCGATCCAAAAACAAGCCGCCGAGATGGATTACGCGCCCTCGTTCCAGATGGGCCACCCCGGCCCGTTCGAGCTGGCCAACCGCTTGGTCGAACTTTCTCCCGCCGATTTGAACCATGTGTTTTTCACCAATTCCGGCTCGGAAAGCGTGGATACAGCGTTGAAAATCGCGCTGGCCTATCACAAGGCCCGGGGCGAAGGCGCACGCACCAAATTCATTGGCCGCGAAAAGGGCTATCACGGCGTCGGCTTCGGCGGCGTTTCCGTAGGCGGGCTGAGCACCGTGCGCAAACAATTCTCCACGCAGTTGCTGAGCGCGGATCATCTGCCGTTTTTCTATAACCGCGCGACCATGGGCTTTTCCAAGGGCGAACCCGAAACCGGGGCCGAAGCGGCGGACGCACTCGAAACCTTGGTGACGCTGCATGACGCCTCCACCATCGCCGCCGTCATCGTCGAACCGATGGTGGGTTCGGCGGGCGTCTACGTCACGCCCAAAGGGTATCTCAAGCGGCTGCGCGAGATTTGCGACAAACACGGCATCTTGCTGATTTTCGACGAAGTCATCACCGGATTTGGCCGTTTGGGTTCCGCCTTCGCCGCCACCCGCTATGACGTGCAGCCCGACCTGATCACCACCGCCAAGGGCTTGAACTCCGGCGCGGTGCCGATGGGTGCCGTGTTCGCGCACGACCGCATCCACGACGCCATCGTCAACGGCGCGCCGGAAAACGCCATCGAGCTGTTCCACGGGTATACCTATACCGCCCACCCGCTTGCGGTGGCGGCAGGGCTGGCGGCGCTCAAACTCTACAAAGACGAAGACCTGTTCAAGCGCGCCGCCGATCTGGCGCCCTATTGGCAAGACGCCATCCACAGCTTCAAAGACGCGCCGCACGTGGTCGATATCCGCAACACCGGTCTGGTCGGCGGCATCGAACTGGAACCGCGCCCCGGCAAACCGGGCACGCGCGCCTATGACGCCTTCGTCAAGGCCTATGCCAAGGGACTGTTGGTGCGCACCACCGGCGAAGTCATCGCGCTCAGCCCGCCGCTGATCATCTCCAAGGCGCAGATTGACGAGCTATTCTCGATCCTTCGCGATGTTTTGCAAGACACTCCCTGACGTAGACCTCAATTCGGGCCTCCCCGCCCAGAGCGGACCTCCCCAGCACGCTCGACAACACAAAGCCCCCGCAAGCTTAACGCTTACGGGGGCTTTAATCATGGTGCCCGGGGGCGGATTTGAACCACCGACACGCGGATTTTCAATCCGCTGCTCTACCAACTGAGCTACCCGGGCATAAAGGCATAAAACTCAGGTTGCGGCCCGGTTTATAGGAAATTCCGGCCCCCCTGTCCAATGCCTTTTTCAATCTTCTTCGTCGGAGCCGTCCTCTTGGCCGGGGATTTCACTGGTAGGGATGCGATAGCCCTCGTTCAACCACTTGCCCAAATCCACATCGGCGCAGCGTTTCGAGCAAAACGGGCGGAAAGCCGCCGCGCTGGGCTTGGCGCAAATGGGGCATTTGGGCTGTTTTTTGCCCTGTTTCACGGCGCTTAAATCCACCACCTTCGCCGACGGCGCGTTTTTCTCGCCCATGTGTCCTACCTCCTTGCCGAATCCACACGAAACGTGCCCGGCGCCAGCGCATCATCCAAGATCATGTCCAAAGGCTGGCCCAGCTTGCTTTCGATTTCATCAAGCGCGTCGGGGGCTTCGTGCCGCAGCGCCAAAACAACCGCCGTAGGCGCGCGCAGGATCGGAATCAAGGCGGGGGACGCCCACACCTCGGCCAATACCTGTTCAAGCGCGCGCAACCCCACCGTCAACGGCGCTTCGGCCAAGCGCGAACCGCACACCGGACACGGCCCCAGCACCTGATGCGATAACGGCGGCCTGCGGCGCGGACGGGTGATTTCCAGCAGCCCCGCCTTGGTGGTGCCCAGCACGTTCGGCCCCGCCGGATCATGAGCCACGGCTTCCTTCATGGCGGTGACGATGCGCCCGGCCGCAACACCGTCTTGCATCGCCATCAGATCCATAACGATCAAGCCGCCCAAGTTGCGCAGGCGCATTTGGCGCGCGGCTTCGGCCACCGCTTCTAGATTGGTGGCGAAGGCCAAATCCGCACCACGCCCGCCGCGTCCTTCGGCGCTTGCGCCCGCATTGACATCGATGGCGGTGAACGCCGCCGTTTCTTCGATGATCAGCGAACCGCCCGATTTCAGCTTCACCACCGGGCAGAGCAGCCCCGCCACTTCATCGGCGATGCCCAGCGCCTGAAACACATCCGACGCGCCCACATGACGCTCGACGCCACCCGGCAAGGCGACGCCCAGTTTATCCAATTCCAGAGCCAGCGCCGCCGCAAGGCCGGAATCATCGACGACGATCTTGGCCAGACCCGCCACCCCGGTTTCGGTGAGAAACTGCACCGGGGCCAAATCTTCGGCGCTCAAGCGCTTGGGCGGCGTTGCACCTGCGGCGCGCTCTTGCAGTTCCACCCACCGGGCGCGCAGCAATTCGATCTCGCCGCGCAAGGCGGCCTCCGTGGCTCCTTGCGCGCCGGAGCGCATCACGCAGCCGTCGCCGTTTTTCAGCGCGCCGACGATGCAGGCGCGCAAGCGGTTGCGCTCGACCTCATCGCCCACGCGCTTGGAGACCCGCACCCCAGGATCGCCCGGCGTCAGCACACACAGCGACCCGGTGACGGAAATGCGGCGGCTGAGTTTGGCCCCCTTGTCGTCGCGGGCCTCGGCCAGCACCTGCACCCAAATGGCCTCGCCTTCGCGCACATAGTCGGAGATGCGGTCGCGCACCGCCGAGGTGCCCATCTGCTGTTGCGGGCGCGCGTCCGATAACCCTAAGAACCCTTCCCGCGACTGGCCGATGTCGACGAAGGCGGCTTCCATGGCGGGCAGCACCTTTTTCACCCGCCCCAGATAGACTTCGCCCACCTGAGCGCCCGCCCTGCCCATCTGACCGCCCGCCTGGGTGCGGTACAGCGCAAAGTCCTTCAACTGGTGTTTTTTGGTATCCACCAGAGCGAGGCGGATCTCGCCGGGACGCACACGAACGATCAGGGTATCCGTCGGCATGGTTCGTCCCCCGGCCCTAAATCAGGCCCGATGGGGCAAAGCCGAGGCCCTTCAACGCGCCCGCCGTTTCAAACAGGGGCAGGCCCACCACGTTGGAATACGAGCCGTTGAGGCTTTTCACAAACGCCCCGGCGCGGCCTTGAATGGCATAGGCGCCCGCTTTATCGCGCCATTCGCCGCAAGCGATGTAACCTTCGATCTCGGTGGGGCTGAGGCGTTTGAAGGTGACCTGAGTGGTGATGGCTTTGAGCACCTCGCGCCCGTTGGGCGCCAACAAACTCAAGCCGCCGATCACCCGGTGGCTGCGCCCCGACAGCAGCTCCAGATAACGCCGGGCGTGGGCTTCATCGTCGGCCTTGCCCAAGATGCGCCGCCCCACCGCCACCACCGTATCGGCGGCGAGGATGCAAGCTTGCGGATGGGCTTTTTGAATTTCCAGCGCTTTCAAGTGCGCTAGGCGCTTGGCCGCTTCACGCGGGCTTTCGTCTTTTAGCGGCGTTTCATCCACATGCGCAGGGATAATGAGCGTCGGCGTCACGCCGATTTGCGCCAGCAGCTCGACCCGCCGGGGCGAGGCGGAGGCTAAAATTAGGGGAATGTGGGCGTTCTGAACGTCAGACAAACCGATCCCCTATATTCAGGTTTCAAAGGCGTAGGGCTTATTTAAAACGGCCACACTTATTTAAAGCGGAATGTAATCCGGCCCTTGGTCAGATCATACGGGGTCATTTCCACCGTGACCTTGTCGCCGGCGAGCACCCGGATGCGGTGTTTGCGCATCTTGCCCGCCGTATGCGCCAGGATTTCATGCCCGTTTTCCAACTGCACGCGGAACATGGCGTTCGGCAGCAATTCGGTCACAACCCCGGAAAATTCAAGTACTTCTTCTTTGGCCATCAATCTCTCTATTTTTTCAATGCTGAGGCGGCAAATAAGTGACCTGTTGCGCCGCAAAGGTCAAGTTCTTTCCGCCTTTTTCAGCCTTTTTCGGGGGCAGCTTGCTTTTTAATGGCCGTTTTATTTCGGTGACAGTTTACTTTTTAGCGCTCTTGAGCTTAGGTCCCCGTTTCGCGGGACGCACGGTGCGTCCGAGTTTGCGCTCCACCCGCTCCAGCCAATCCTTCGCCCCGATGGGACGTCCGATCGTTTCCGCCCTTCGCAAAACGCTGCTCATCTGCTCATCCTCGCCGCTTTTGAGCATCTGCGCAAAAGCGGGCCAGCGCTCAAGGACGGGCGCTACGCATACCAGTTTGTCATCCTCGCCCGTGAGGTGCGCACGCACGCTGGACCACGGCCAATCCGACGCGCGCCGCACCAATTTGGCGCGCACCGGATTGAGCGACACATAACGCACGGCATTGGCCAAATGCGCCTCGTCCATGGGGACGGAGCCGAACCGCCCTTGCCACAGGTGTCCGGTCCAATTGTTGCGGGCATTGATGAAGCGGGTGTAGCGGCGGTGCGCATCGCTCAGCGTCGCGCGTAGGCCATCTTGCGTTTTGGGAACCAAGATCAGGTGCGCGTGATTGGGCATCAGGCAGTAGGCCCAAACCTCCGTTTGCGCTTCGGCGGCGGACAAGGCCAGCAAATCGATGTAATAGCGGTAATCCCCGGGGCCGAAAAAGACCGGCTCACGCCGATTGCCGCGCTGGGTGACGTGGTGGGGAATGCCGGGAATGACGATACGCGCAATACGAGCCATAACTGCTTATAGCTTTGACCTGTGATTGTGTAAACAGATTTAGTAAACTGTCACCGTAATCCTTGTTCAGCCCCTGAGCTGAATATAGCCCATATTCGGCTCACAATCCACAATACAATGAGCCGAATGGGGCAGTTATTCGGCTCGCCGACCCGGCGGATATAAAAAAATGACGGAACGGAATTTCAAGGGGGATGATTCGGGATGCGCTCTGACGTAAACTGTCGCCGAAATTGCTTGAAATGAACTGGGTGCACTGTCGCCTACAATTACAAGAAGGAGTGGGCATGGCAAATGAACTAGGAAAGCACAAAGCTGCAATCGCTAAGGCTCTTTTTGATGAAGGGCGGAACGGTCAGGAAATTCAAATTCTCTTTGGCGTTAATTCTCGTGCCACTTCTCAAATCAAGGGTGGTGAGGAGTATTCAAATGTAGCTGCGGACCGTTCGCATGGCATTCCCTCTGAAATTTTCGAGCTCAGTCTTTACGACATTTTCAGGGTACTTGGTGCTGACAACATTCGAAAAATCCATGAAATTAATAAAAAATTATGCTTAGCAGATCTAAAAAATTTAAGTGTAAGTGACATGACAGCTATGCTCGACGAACACTTAAAAGAGCGCGACGAACGCCGTCTGCAACGGAGCATCGACAAGATCAATAAGAAGTAGGCAAACTGGAATTTCGGTGACCGTGTACTAAACCACCAAAACACCCTACGGCTCAAACACCCGGCGCGGAGGCCAGCGGGAAGCGTTCTTTGATGCGCCGGATCAGTTTCCTAGCGAAAGGCTCTCAAACGCCATTCGCGCGGGCCAAGGCCAGACCCAAGGCCGGACATTGCGGCGTCAGACATTGACCTGTTCCCGTTCGATGTAAGGGCGCAGTTCCGCACGCAGAGCCTTCTCGGTGACCAGATCGACCGGGCAGCCGAGCAAGTCTTCCAGGTAGAACTGCACGCCGAAATACCGTTTGGAGGTGGCCGGGCCGTCAAAGGCCACCAGCACATCGACATCGCTGCCGCTGGCCGCCGTGTCGCGAGCGGTGGAGCCGAACAAAGCCAGCCGGGTCACGCCGAAACGGGCTTGCAAATCCGGTTTGCTGCGGCTCAGCAGTTCAAGAGCGCGCTGTCTGTTCATCAATCAACCTCCCAAACGGTCGCCTTGATTATCTTGAGCCTTTACGCGCCGGAAAATCCCGGGCGAGCGAAGGCTAATTGAGATTACCCGACACTATAACATCTGCCCTGCGGTGACCAACTCAGATTTTGGCGGCATTTCGCCAGATTCAAGACGAAATCCCCACCGAAACCACCCGCAAAGTGAAATGTTCACCACAGAGCGCACAGAGGACACCGAGGGAAAAGCCTCTCTGCGATCTCCGTGTGCTCTGTGGTTAAAAATAAACAGGCGATTTTCCTGCTGCGAAAATAAGCCCACATCCCCACACCGTCACCCCCGCGAAAGCGGGGGTCCATATCGCGCGGCCCTGGATTTCCGCGTTCGCGGGAATGACGAATATCAAATGAAATACTTACCGCTCAAACCCCCGGCGCGGAGGCCAGCGGGAAGCGTTCTTTGATGCGCCGGATCAGTTCGTCGCGCACCTGGCGAAAGGCGTTTAAGCGCATGTCGCGTGAGCCTTCGACCACGCTGGGGTCGAAGGTGTTCCAAAATTCCACCTCGCAGGCCATGCACCGCGTCAAATCCACGGCTTTGTGCTGGGCTTCGGGCGAAAGCGAAATGACCAGATCGAACGAACTGTCTTCCAGATCATCAAAGGTCTTGGCTTTGTGTTTGGAAATATCGATGCCGATTTCCGCCATCACTTCGATGGCGAAACCGTCCAGCGAGCGGGCGCGCACGCCGACCGAATCCACAAACACCTCGCGGCCATGAAAATGTTTCATGATCGCCTCGGCCATGGGCGAACGGATGGAATTCATGGTGCAGGCAAACAGCACCGCGCTGGGTTTGGCAACGAACTTCGTTCCGGGAAAGGCTCCGGGTAGGGCCATGACCATCGCTCCTTAGCCTTTGATGTGCAAGACGCACACCAAGGTAAACAAGCGGCGCGACGTGTTTGCATCCAGCTCGACCTTATCGAGCAGGCGCTGCGTCAAAAAATCCGATCCATCGTTGTGCAGCCCGCGCCGCCCCATGTCGATGGCTTCGATTTGCGACGGGCTGGCGGTTTTGATGGCCGTGTAATAACTTTCGCACACCATCAGGTATTCGCGCACGATGGAGCGAAACGGCGACAGCGCCAGAATAAAACTTTTGAGCGGCGTATGGTTTACGTCGCGCACGTCGAACGCCAAACGATTGTCTTCGATGGACAGGCGCAGCACATACGGCCCATCCGGCCCGTCGATGAGACGAAAATAGTTGCCATCCAACAAATCATAAATCGCAACCTTGCGTTCGTGTTCCACCTGCGGGGTGCGGTTCACGACCGTGCGTTCGTCGAGGAAGATTTGTTCGATGCGGGCCGTATCCGTCGACGTGTCAGTCATGGAAGCCCCCGCCGCCGGTTAAACCCGGTTCAGCCGGATGGAAACCGAGCGGCCATGGGCTTGCAGCCCCTCGGCATCGGCCAATTTCACCGCCGCCGAGCCGATTTCGTTTAAGCTGTCGGCGTCGCAGGCGATGAACGTGGTGCGTTTCATGAAATCCAGCACCCCCAAACCCGACGAAAAACGCGCGGTGCGCGACGTGGGCAAAACGTGGTTGGGGCCGGCCACATAATCGCCGATGGCTTCAGGCGTATAACGGCCTAAGAAAATTGCGCCCGCGTGGGAAACTTCGTTGCCCAGCGCGTCGGGGTCATCCACCGCCAGTTCCAAGTGTTCGGGCGCGATACGATCGACCAGCGCCACCGCGTCGCGCATCAGATTGCCCACGGTGATGATGACGCCATTGTTTTCCCAACTGGCGCGCGCGATGGTTTCGCGGCTCAAGGTTTTAAGCTGGCTTTCCACCGCAGCGGCCACCCGGTCGGCGAAGGCTTTGTCGTCGGTGATCAAGATCGACTGCGCATTGGCGTCGTGTTCAGCTTGACTGAGCAAATCGGCGGCGATCCAGTCGGGATCGTTTTGGCCATCGGCCACCACCAAAATCTCGCTCGGCCCGGCGATCATGTCGATGCCCACCGCGCCAAACACTTGGCGCTTGGCCGCCGCCACATAAGCGTTGCCGGGGCCGACGATTTTATCCACCGGCTTGATCGTCGCCGTGCCATAGGCCAACGCGCCCACCGCCTGCGCGCCGCCGATGCGGTAAACCTCGGTCACGCCCGCGATCTTGGCCGCCGCCAGCACCAGCGGATTGATCACACCGTCGGGCGTCGGCACCACCATCACCAAACGCTGCACCCCCGCCACATGGGCCGGGATGGCGTTCATCAGCACCGAAGACGGATACGCCGCCGTGCCGCCCGGCACATACAGCCCCGCCGCCGTGACCGGAGTCCAGCGATAGCCTAAGCGCACCCCGGCGTCATCGACGTAATCTTCGTAATCGGGCAGTTGGCGTTCGTGAAACGCTTCGATGCGCTCGGCGGCCAGTCTCAGCGCGGCCAAAAGCTCCGGCTCCACCTTTGCCATCGCAGCGTCGATTTCTGCGGCGCTGATGGCCAGATCGGCGACGGTTAACTTCTGGCGGTCGAATTGGTTGGTGTACTCGACCAGCGCCGCGTCGCCGCGTTTGGCGATATCGGCCAGAATGTTCGCCACCACCTGATTGACGTCGACATCCGATTCCCGCTTGGCGCTCAGCACCTGGGCGAAGCCTGCTTCAAAATCTTTATCGCTTAAATCAAGACGCCTGGGCATTGACCGCCTCCCGGAATCGTTCGATCCAACGACCAATTTCATCAGGACGGGTTTTCCAGGCGGTACGGTTCACCGCCAGGCGCGAGGTGATCTCGGCGATCACTTCGACCTCGACCAGACCGTTGGCTTTAAGCGTAGCCCCCGTGGACACCAAATCGACGATGCGCTTGCTCAGGCCCAACACCGGGGCAAGCTCCATCGCGCCGTTGAGCTTGATGCATTCGGCCTGCACGCCGCGGCTGGCGAAGTGCTTTTTGGTGATTTCCGGATATTTGGTGGCGACGCGCACATGGCTCCAGGTGCTGGGGTCGTCTTCGTCGCCCAGTTCCTTGGATTCCGCCACGCTCATGCGGCAATAGCCGATCTTCAAATCGACCGGAGCGTAGATTTCGGGATTGTCGAATTCCATCAGCACGTCCGCGCCCGCGATGCCTAAATGCGCCGCGCCGAACGCGACGAAGGTCGCCACGTCAAAGCTGCGCACGCGGATGATGTCGATATTGGCGTGGTTGGTGGAAAAAGCGAGCTTGCGCGATTTGGGGTCGTCGAAATCGGCTTCGGGTTCGATGCCCGCAGCGCGCACGATGGGCATCACTTCCTCAAGGATGCGTCCCTTGGGCAGCGCCAGCACCAGTTTATCGTTTTGCGTCGTGTCCACTTCACTTCTCCACCGCCGGGAGTCTTCCCCGGTAAAGGGCGCATATATAAAGGTTTTTCCTTGAACTTTCCAGACACTTAGCCGTTTTCGCGCACCCGCATGATATCGGCGCCGCACGCGGCCAGTTTTTCTTCCAGCCGTTCGTAACCGCGATCCAAGTGATAGACGCGGTTGATCACGGTTTCGCCCTCGGCCACCAGCCCCGCCAGCACCAATGAGCTGGACGCGCGCAGATCGGTCGCCATGACTTGCGCGCCCGACAGCTTTTTCACCCCGCGCACGATGGCCGAAGACCCGTGCACGTTGATGTTGGCCCCCATGCGCACCAGTTCCGGCACGTGCATATAGCGGTTTTCAAAGATCGTCTCGGTGATCATCGACGCCCCGTCGGCCACCGACGCCAGCACCATCATCTGCGCCTGCATGTCGGTGGGGAAACCGGGATAAGGCTCGGTCATCACATCGAAGCCCTTCAACGCGCCGTTGTTGCGGGTGACGCGCACGCCATCGGTTTCTTGCGCCACCGAAACGCCCGCGCTTTTCAGCACGTTGGCGACGGCTTCCATCAATTCCAAGCGCCCGCCTTTCAGCACCACGTCGCCCCCGGTCACGGCGGCGGCCACGGCGTAGGAACCCATTTCGATGCGGTCCGGCACCACCGAATGCTCGGCGCCGTGCAGCTTAGGAACACCCTGAACCCTTAACGTATCGGTGCCGATGCCTTCGATCTTGGCCCCCATGGCCACCAGACAGTGGGCGAGATCGGTGACTTCCGGCTCACGCGCGGCGTTGCTGATGGTGGTATCGCCCTTGGCCAAACAGGCCGCCATCAGGATGTTTTCGGTGCCGCCCACGGTGACGTTGGGAAACAGCACATGGCCGCCCTTCAGCCCGTTTGGGGCGCGGGCTTCGATATAGCCTTCGGTCAATTCGATTTCCGCGCCCATGGCCTGCAACGCTTTAAGATGCAGATCCACCGGGCGCGTGCCGATGGCGCAACCGCCGGGCAGCGACACCCGCGCATGGCCTTCGCGCGCCACCAGCGGGCCCAATACCAGCACCGACGCGCGCATGCGCCGCACCAGTTCATAGGGAGCCTCGGTCGAGGACAGGCCCGAAGCGTTCAGCGCGAATACCCGGCCCATATTGCCGCCGTTAGGGGCATCGCCTTCCATGGCAATGGAAACGCCCATTTCGCCCAGCAGGTGCGCCATGGTGGAAATATCGGCCAAGTGCGGCAGATTGGATAAACGCAGCGGCTGTTCGCTCAGCAGCGCCGCCGCCATCAACGGCAGGGCCGCGTTTTTCGCCCCGCCGATGGGAATGGCGCCGTTGAGGGGGGCGCCGCCCCGGATGACGATTTTATCCATGAAATGCCCACTTTTTAAAGATTTCCCCGGCTTTTAGCCCATGCAGCCGCCCCCCACAAGGTCAACCTTCGTCGTTAGCCTTCGTCGGCGGCTTTATCCGCAGGGGCTTTTGGGGGGACTTTTTGCTCCGCCCGATCCACCGCTGGTCCTGGCGCCCGGTTGCGGCCTTGTTGTTTGCGTTTGTGCAAATTGGCCCGCAACGCCGCGTGCAGCGCCGCTTCGCGGTCATTTTGGGGGGTGGGTTTGGGGGCCGCTTTAGGTGGGGGCGTGTCGTCATCGGTCATGAAAGGGGGGCCTTATGAACAAGATTGCAGCCGCCACCTTGGGCCGGGGAAAAAAACGCGTCAAGGATGCTTGCGTTTCAAGGAACCGTATGGCATGTTCCGCGCGCTTTCACAGCAAGTGCCGCCGTAGCTCAGGGGTAGAGCGCACCCTTGGTAAGGGTGAGGTCGACAGTTCGATTCTGTCCGGCGGCACCATTTAACCCCACCCACAATTGAGCATCTCTGAAACGCACGGGCCACCCTGGGGCCACCCCGGCGGTTTTGCTGCGCACGGCATGAGAATTTATTCTTGACATTCGTGGGAATTTATTCTATAAGCATTCCTAACGGTGCCCACGGGGCCGCGCCTGCCGCTTAGCACAACGCTAACCCTGCAGATCAGTGCGATAACTCATGCGTGGATAACACCTCTCACCCCTATCCATCCATTCATCCGGCCACGCAAAACGTGCGCCGGACATCGACGAGGTGCGCCCATGTTAAACCCCTTTCAGATCAAAAAGCCCGTGGGCATGTCCTATGCTCTAGATGAAACCGATGTGCTCAAAACAAAGAGCGCGCTTTCCGGCCTTGGCCATTACAAAGAACCCGAGACGGGCATGACGCCTTGGCCCGACACGCCGATGTTCGAGGGCCTTAAATCCTTCCAGAAAGATCGGGGCCTAAAGGTGGACGGCCTCATGAAGCCGGGAGGCCCCACCGAAAAGGCACTGCGCAGCTCAATGCAGCCGTTGGGCATTGTGGAGGGCGAATGGGATTGGCAGGAAGAAATGATGTGGCCCAAAAAGCGCCCACGTTCCATATTCGACGGAACCCCGGCGCCAATGCCAAAATTCCCCGTTCCCATTCAACCGATTTCCCTGCCGCTTTCCCTAAAGGGGAACGTCAATCAAGAGCACGTCCCCGCTTCAACGACAAAAACGCCGCAAGGAACACCCCGCCCCCAAGAGACGCCCCGCCCCGGTGAAACCCAGGTGGCGATGGGTCCCGTGGCGGCAGCTCTGCCGTGGCTTCTCCGCACGGCTCCTGCCGTGATAACCGGTGAGTTTCTGCGCCGTCAAATCGAAGACATGATGCAGAAAAACGAAGGCGCGCTCCCGCCCCTGCTGCCGACAGAGCCCGAACCGCCGACGCCGCCATCGGAACGCCCGAACGCGAGCATGAAACCGAACCGGGAAGAATTTCCCGCCACCCCGCCCCGCGCGCCTAAAAAGCGTGGAAATTCTGCTGCGAGATCGGAGCCCACAATCGAGATTTATCCAGTTCCTGACGACATTTCAACAAGCGGAAATATTGTTAAACGAAAAGGTAACGAAGCCACACGTAAGGAACTTGAAAGAGTGCGGGATTATTTCATTTCCAAAGGCTGGGAGCATGAGGCCGGGGGGAGAGAGCCAGAATCCGGTGAAGAAATTCCCGAATATTGGACACCGAACCCAGCCAAGGACTTTGGCGGGGATGGTCGCCGTGGCGGAAATTATTCAGATATTACGTTCATCATGCCGAACGGTCGGAGGGTGCATATTCAATCCGTCGACGTGAATAAGGATGGCAAACCAACGCACAGAGAACTCGAAAATGCTGATAGAATTAGGAAGCGAACTGGGGAAAGCGTCATTCTCGTGCCAAAAAATGCCCAATTAAAGAAACTTGGATTGCCCCCCGATTGACACGCGGGAAGACGACGGCAATGATCAGGCATGTCCCAAAAGAATTACTTCCATCGTTCTCATGATTTTGTCATGACAGAACGCGATGAACTGGCATTCAGCAGGGTTCTGCGCGAACTGTTTCCCGAGGTCATGTTCCTTGAAGACGATTACAAAAAACGCTTCTCGCAAATGCGCGTTCTTCCGGCAATCCCTTACGCTGTAACGAGACGTGTCTTGATCGTCATCCCCTCCCCCGGACAAGAAACACGTATGCGCCTTAATCATGAAACTGGGATCGCTATGATCAAACCGGAATGCCGGGTTCAGTTTGACCGCTCCCAATGGGAGGACACGCTCTATCCCGAAAAAAAATGGGCATTTGACCATCCCATACTGGGGTGGGGGAGGTTTTCAGTATCCTTCCCCCGTGACGATACGATCAATCACAAATTTGCGATGCGCGTTCTCAGGAGCATCAACAAAATTCTGTATAAAAAAACCTTTGGCCACGATGCTTGCCGCTATTGCCTGGGGGGCGGCCCACGATGCGCGCTGGGCAATGGCTTGCGTCCTGACGGGGATTGGGCTTTTCCTGACTTGCATTACTACAATGATTTCCTTTGGGATGACCGGCTACCAGACACCCCGACCCTGCCGTCCCAAATAACATAGCGCGAATTGGATAATGCCGAACGCATCCGCCGTAACTTACGCAACAAGCGGGGCATCATTCATGAGATATTCCTTGTGCCAAAGTCATGGCAAACGCCCAAATGACATTGACCTAATGCACCTCATCCGCTCTGATACCCCATCATGACGCGCAAATATGAAAAACAGTCGACCAAAGAACGCTACTTCATTCTGGACGAACGCGATGAAATCGCGTTCGTCCGGATCTTGCGCGAGACGTTCCCAAACATCCGCTTTGTCGACCAGAAAAGGCTCTATACGCCGGAAATTGAAATTCACAATTGGCTATCGGAATGTAACACGGATTCTGTTGACGCTTTTGTCCCGGAGCAAGACGATTGGAGCCCTTTGATCCTGCCCTCTTCATTAAAGGGGGAGTTCGACCTCCACCTGCCGCAGCGATATTTTCGAATCCGTCGCAGCAGTTGGACGTGGTCGACCTGGGACCGAAAATGGGCCTTTGATGATCCGACCCTAGAAGACGGTTATATCTCCGGTTCCTATTATTGTGAAACTGGCGACGACGTGCGCCTGTTCCTCAACACCGTATGGCGTCTGTTAACCAAGATCACCGTCAATGTGGGCAGCAGTTGGTGCGGTTACAGCGCCTTGCGCTGGGCGGCGAAAAAACCCCGGCGCATGCTGCGCGGCGCCATCAGCCCCCTAGAAAACTGGTCGTTCCCCGAAGATTGCCCGTATTACCGAGACGAATTGTGGAACGACGATCCCCCGCTCGATCGCAAACTCGCGTACTGCGGCAACGTTCCACCCGATGCCAGCACGGATTGACCCGCAGAACCGAGGCATGCATGATCCGCACTATTGATCAGAGAACCGTCAACTTTTTCGGCTTCTTCCAGATTTCCGTTCCATCCCAGTGGCAATGCCATATGGAAGAAGATGGAAGTTATGGCTGTTACGAAGAGAATGTGGAAAGTGGCACTTTATGGGTGAGGCATTTTGCCTGGAAATTTCCAGGCAAAATGCCCAAAGCACAACTTTATGACTTCGTCCAAAACAGCCTAATGCCGAAGCTGAATACCATGGGCATTCAAGATACGCTATCGCAGGAAGTTTTTGACCTTCCGAACGGAGATTTCATTTCCGAGGTTTTATTCCATGAGAAAGATCCTAACGATGGCGCCGAACTTCAGTCTCGGCGCTGGCATTTTGTGCGACCTTTCCTCGACAGGGTTGTCATCATTTCGGCCACGCTGGTGCTTCCAAACGACGTTGCGGATAAAGAAATATTTCTGAATCTGGTTGATGTTATGCGCAACAACATTGAAGCCGCCACGATCCTCCATACAAACATCGAATTCGAAAACATAAATTAAGAAACGACGGGCGCAAGCTGTCCGGCTACACGGACCTGACCATCGAGTCCCCGGACGGCAAACATTTCAAGTACTACCAAACGGTCGACGTAGACCGCAACGGCAAGCCGACCCAACGCGAGTGGGACAACGCTATACGCATCCGCCGCAACTTGCAGAACAAAGACGGATACGTCCATGATATCTTTCTTGTGCCAAAGACTTGGCAAATGCCATGATGCTCTAGAGTTCTTCACCCCATTGTTTCTTGCTTGAGGCGATGATGAGACAAAAAACATTTCATCGGGAAAAGCGCGTTGTTCTCTCGGTCCGGGATGAACTGGCGTATTCGCGCGTTTTGCGCGAGAATTTTCCTGGTGCGATGTTTCCCATGTACCTCTTCAGCAGCGAGTAACGCTATACGCATCCGTCGCAGTCTCATCAATGATCGAGACGAATTTCATCACATCATTCTTGTGCCAAAGTCATGGCAAAGGCCCAAATGACATTGACCGAATGCACCCCACCCGCGACACGGTGATGGCGTTAGAAGGGTTCAGCCTTTAAGGCTACGCCGCCGCCGCATCCGCAACATCGGCGTTTTCAAGACGGTCCAAAAGCCGTTCGAACAAGCTTTGTTCCTTGGCCAAAAAACAATGAAGGCGATCTGCCGTGGCGACGCCTAAGGCCTCAAGCTTGGCTTCCATATCGGACAGGTGGCCTTGCTCCTCCGCCAGCAGGCTTTTCAGCGAGATCGGCACGCCTTGGCCATCCAACGCCGACTGATAAATCGAAAACGCCCACACGGCGCGAAATTCGATGATCATCGACATATAGAGATACGCCACGTATCGCGGCTTTGTTTCATCCTTGACGTCATTGGCGATGAAACATTCCAGACGCTTGAAATACATGCGCGCAAACGCGGGCGCGATCATGTCGGCGTCGGCGTAATCCAGCGCCGCGCCCGCAAAGCGGTCGGCCTGGCGCTTGAAAAAGAACGCATGACGCGCCTCTTCCGCCATGTGTTTTAAGGTTTCCTGACAGAGCGCAGACGAACTTTGCGTCATCATGATGCGCCGGGAGCCCATATGCTCCATCATCGAAAGGGTGTTGAGAAAGCGCGCATGAAGCGCCGTATCCCCGCTCACCGAAACAAGAAAGGCTTTCAGCCGACCCGCGAAAACGCTGTTGTTGCGTTCAAAGTCCGAGTACGTCGGGTGCGCTTGAAATGACATCGTAAATTTCTTTCAAATCGGTTTCCCCAACACAGTAGGGCGGCAGAATGTAAACCGTATTGCCCAACGGGCGCAACAACACGCCATGAGCGATAAAGTGATCGTAAAGTTTTGGCCCAATGTCGGACAGATAACCATTGTTGCCGACTTGAATATCGAGCGCCACGATGGTGCCGGTCTGACGCACGTTGGCGAAACGCGAATCTTTGGCCAAGCGCGCCAAATGATCGGCGTGCGCCTTATCAAGGGCATCCACACGCTGCTGCGTTTGTTCCTTCGCCCACACCTGGGTATTGGCGAAGGCCGCCGCACAGGCGATGGGGTTGGCGGTATAGGAGCTGCTGTGAAAAAAAGTGCGGCTGCGGTCTTTGCTATAATGCGCGGCGTAAATCCGTTCTTGGCATAAGGTCGCGGCCAACGGCAAAAACCCGCCCGTAATGCCCTTGGACGTACACAAAATATCGGGCGAGACTTGGGCCTTTTCACACGCGAATAATGACCCCGTGCGCCCCCAGCCGGTCATGACCTCGTCGGCGATGAACAAGACCTCGTATTTTTCGCAGATGCGCTTCATTTCACGCAGGACTTCGGCCCCATACATGAGCATGCCGCCCGCACCCAGCACCAAAGGCTCGACGATCAGCGCGGCGATTTCATCCTTTGCGTCTGCGCACAGTTTAGCCAGCGCATCGAGCGTGTGCTGTTCATTACCTGCAGAGGGAAAAGGAATGGTATCGACCTGAAACAACAGCGGCTCATAAGCGCGGTTGAATATCCCGCGCGAGCCGACCGACATGGTGCCGACGGTATCGCCGTGATAGGCGTGTTCCATCATCACGATGCGCGTGCGTTTTTCAGCCCCCTGATGATGCCAATAGCCCAGCGCCATTTTCAAAGCGACTTCAACGGCGGTCGAGCCGCTGTCGGAAAAAAACACTCGGGCAAGCCCTTCGGGCGTCAAATCAATCAAGGCGCGGGCCAGATTTTCCGCCGGTTCATGGGTAAACCCGGCAAAAATCACTTGGTCCAGTTTTTGTGCCTGCGCCTGCACGGCGGCGCGAATGGCGGGATGACCGTGACCGTGGGTGATCACCCACCACGACGAAATAGCGTCGATCAGACGTTGGCCATCTTTGCGATATAGATACGCTCCTTCACCACGCTCGACGGGGATCATTTCCCCGGCCAGGGCGTGCTGGGTGAACGGATGCCAGATGGGCGAGGCGCTCATAGGCAGACCCCAAAATCTTCGCGGTTAAAGTGTTGGCTGAATATGCTTGCGAGACTGTCGGCGTTGATCGTATCAAGCATCGGCAAGCGCCCCAAAACCTTGATTTTACCCATTTCAGCGATGGTGCGAATAGTATCGGGGTTGTCGTCGCCGACAAAAACCACGCCCAACACATCCAACTTCCGGGCGCGCGCAGCCTCAAGACTCAGCAGGGTATGATTGATCGTGCCCAACCCCGTGCGTGCGCACAAGATCAGCGGAAAATTCCAGGTTTTAAACAAGTCGGCCTGTAACACGGTGCGGGTCACGGGAACCAGCAACCCGCCCGCGCCTTCGACGATCAGGGGGTGTTTTGCTGGGGGTAATTTCAGATCATCGGGATCAATTTTCACCCCATCCAGTTCGGCGGCGCGGTGCGGCGACAGCGGCTGGCTGAGCGTGACGGCGCTGGGCAGCGCCCGGTCCTTGGGCAATCCGGTCATGCGCAATACCGCCTGGGCATCGGTCTCAGCCGCCGTGCCGGACTGAATCGGTTTAAAATACACGCCTTCCAGCACCAGCGTCAGCATCGCCGCGACAACGGTTTTGCCGATGTCGGTATCGGTGCCGGTGATGATGAATCCTTGCATCACAGCACCTCCGCCAAGGCATGCGCGAGGGCATCGATATCGTCTCGGCTGGCGTTGAGCGTGATCGATACCCGCAGACGCGCCGCACCTTCGGCCACCGTGGGCGCGCGAATGGCGCGCACGTCGAAGCCGCGCGCCTGCAAGCCTTCGGCGATCGCCACCGCGTGAACGTCCTCGCCAACGATCAATGGCAAAATTTGCGTCGAACCCGGAATCAACCCGAAAACCGCCGCGAGCTTTTCGCGGGCATAATCGACCTGCCCAAGCAACTTTTCTCGCCGCTTTGGTTCGTCCTGCACGACGTTAAGCGCCCGCTCCACCGCCAAGGCGGTCAACGGCGGCGGCGCGGTGGTGTAAATAAACGCACGCGCGCAATTGATCAGGTATTCTTTTAAAATTCCTGGCAACGTCACCAGCGCGCCCGCCTGTCCCAAAGCCTTGCCGCAGGTATGTACGGCGATCAGGTTGGTGCGGCCTTCGAACATCGCGCTCAACCCCCGTCCGCCGGGGCCGTGAACGCCGGTGGCATGGGCTTCATCCACGATGACAAAAGCGTCGTGACGTTCGGCGATGGCCATCAGATCGGCCAACGGGGCCAAGTCGCCGTCCATGGAATAAACGCTTTCCACCGCGATCCACACCTGCTTGACGCCGCGCTGACGCGCACGATTGATCGCGTCTTCACACGCGTCGGCGTCGTTGTGGGCGAATTTGACGTGCTTGGCGCTAGAAGCGTGAATGCCTTCCTTGGCGCTGGCGTGAATGCGTTCATCGCACACGATCATATCGCCGCGCTGGGCCAACGTAGAAAACAAACTGAGGTTGGCGAGATAGCCCGTGGCCATGAACAATGCCGCTTCAGCGCCGAAAAAACCGGCGGCGAATGATTCCAAACTTTCGTGCGCGGGGTGATTGCCGCGCAACAGGCGCGACCCGCCTGCGCCCAGATCCATCCCACCGTTTAAGGCGTCGATCAGGCTTTGGCGGATGCCGTCATGATGCGCCAAGCCCAAATAATCGTTGGAACTGAAATCCATCCCTTGCGCCGGAATGATACGCCGATAGCGATCAAGCCGAGACAGCGTATCTAGCGTGCTCTGGAACGACGTGTTCACCCGCAACTTCCTTTG
>Ga0299912_10000628_pt1 | contig 29462 bp, 17 predicted proteins | sample RVTome_2_FD_207667 | JGI IMG/M metagenome (GOLD analysis project Ga0299912, IMG submission 207667) | Soil microbial communities from uranium-contaminated site in the Upper Colorado River Basin, Wyoming, United States - RVT95D214 (version 2) ... | reverse complement strand
TATTCGGGAAACCTTTCCCCAAACGAATCGATCCATCATGACATCGCCGACGACCAAAATCTTTACCTTTGGAAACCTGTCCACTATTTTTTGAAGTGTCGGCTGTCCCTTCATCTTCTTCAATTCCTCCCCTCTCCTAATCTTTAACGCAGTGTTTTCTGAAAAAACCAACCGTCTTTTCCAATCCGATCTCGATCCCAACTTTTAGTTCATAATTTAAAATTTCTTTTCCCTTGCAGATATCTGCCAAGGAGTGTTTCACATCTCCTTTCTGAGGCTCTTGATAAATAGGGGATAACTTCGACCCAAGAATCTCTTTCGGGACATTCAACAACTGGTTCAGCGAGATTCTTTTTCCACAGGCGATATTAATGGCTTCTCCATGAAGGTGTTTTGCGGACATGGCAAGAAGATTGGCCTGAACCACGTTCTCAATATAGGTAAAATCTCGAGACTGCTTTCCATCTCCAAAGATGATCGGAGGACGCCCTTGAAGCAGGGCATCAATAAACCTTGGGATGACAGCCGAGTAAAGGGAGTTCGGGTCTTGTTTGGGCCCAAAAATATTAAAATACCTCAGGGAGATGGTATCGAGGCCATAAAGTTGGTAAAAAAGTCGGCAATATTGTTCTCCAATATATTTTTGTAAGGCATAGGGCGAGAGAGGATTGGAGGGCATCTCCTTATGCTTCGGTAAATTAGGCGTATCGTCATAGACGGAAGAGGAGGAGGCGTAGATGACTCTTTTCACCCCTCCCTCCCTGGCGGCAAGCAGAATATTCAAAGTTCCTCCTACATTGATTGCATTGGAGGTCTCAGGATCCTCTACAGACCGTTGGACCGATGGGAGGGCAGCCTGATGAAATACATACTCGATTCCCTTGACTGCCTTTTGGCAGGTACTGAACTCACGAATATCTCCTTTGATCACCTCCGAGGAAGGATAGGCTTTATCAAAAATCAGATTTTCTCTTTTACCAGTTGAAAAATCATCGAGGACTCGAACGAAGTGACCTCTCTGGAGCAAGCCCTCTGTCAGATTTGACCCGATAAACCCCGCTCCCCCCGTCACCAGTACTTTCGCCATCTCTTGTCCCTCTTTGGCTTATTCTTTCTTGAATCATTTTATATTGCAGCATCTTATACGATTCCACTTCACTTAATCAAGCCTAAATGTGAAGAGGCTTCCAAGAGTAGACCTCACAGTTGCATAAAAATTACATAAAAAGGGAGGTGGGTGTGCTAGAAAACCTTTACAGCGGCACCTTTATACGTTTGGCTACTCTGTTTTCAAGCAAAATCCAAAGGCCACCTCAGGTGACATCGTATGTTACCCATAAACGATAAAATAATCCGCAATTATAAAGGTTTGTAAGCACACTTACCTCCCTTTTTGTGCAACATTAAAGTAGATATGGCCTCAGCCATTTTGGTTTGAAGGATTTTGAGAATGAGGGTGGCTATTCCTGAACTCCCTAAACTCCAATTCCAGAAGAGCATGCCTTTGGGCCAGTTCTTTGTTTCGGTCTGTCAACTTTGAAATCACCACAGAGAAATGGAAGACAATAAGGAGGAGAAATAGAAAGGCGAGTAAAACTACGGCAGACAAATAAAAAATGCCAGTAATCTGACTGAAGAATCGCGACAGAAAATATTCAGGCCAGATACTAAAAATCAGTATCACGGCCCCAGTAAAAAGCCAGAGGAGGGAATATTCTTCCCGGAGTTTTTTCTTTCGGATCAGTTCAAATGTGATGAACAGCAGGATAATACTTAACGTCCCGATGAAGAGTTGAATCTTTATGAGCATCTTTTCCTCCTGTCTTAAAAAGAATGCTTCTTAAAGCAATCGACAAAAATCGCCAAAAGCACCTTTACCATATAGTAGATGGACCTTAACTTTGTGATGGATGACTCCCCGGCATATCTTTTACTCATTCCGATTGGAACCTCAGCCACCTTAAGTCCACATTGATGAAGGAGCACTAATACCTCTGGCTCCGGATAATCCTGCGGATAATCGAATGCAAATAAACGAATCGTTCTGTGACTGGCCGCCCTGAACCCAGAGGTGGGATCTGTAATCTTCTGTCCGACGATCAATGAGATCACTCTTGAGAAAATGGAGATTCCCACCCTTCTCATCATCGATGATTTGAATTTAGAATCACCAATGAAACGGGAACCGATCACCATATCCACTTCCCTTTCTACTAACGTCTGGAGAAGCTTAGGAATCTCTTTCGGGTTGTGCTGACCATCTCCATCGACCTGTATCGCAATATCGTAGCCTTTTTCGTGGGCGTATAGGTACCCAGCCTGCATGGCTCCACCGATTCCCAAATTAAATGGAAGATTTAAAACGATTGCACCGCTGGCTTCTGCTTTTTCGGAGGTATGATCGGAGGAACCGTCATTCACCACGAGGGCATCAGCTCGGGGGAGATATTGTTTTACCTCCTCAACCACCTTCCCCACGGAACCCTCCTCATGATAGGCAGGAATAATCACCAAGATCTTTTGTTTATTTTTCATCACCGATTTTTCTATCATGATCCCGCTTTAAAGGGGTCACCCTATTTAAAGATGGTTTCGGTGCCAATTCCAAGCGGTTTTAACGATCGTCTCCAACCCATGAAATCTTGGCTCCCAACCCAATTCTCTTTTAATCTTCTGAGAACTGGCAATCAGTCGGGAAGGATCCCCTGGCCTTCTCGGTGATTCAATTATGGCGATCTTCTTTCCCGTCACTTTTCTCGCAACCTCAATCACCTCTTTAACTGAGTAACCCTCTCCATTGCCGAGGTTGTAGATCCCTGAATATCCACTCTGCTCCAATTTCTGAAGGGCTAATATATGGGCATGGGCGAGATCAGTAACATGAATATAGTCACGGATGCATGTCCCATCGGGTGTATCATAATTCGTCCCAAAGATAGGAATAGGATGCGCAGTTAAAGCCGCCCGAAGAACAAGGGGAATCAAATGGGTTTCTGGAAAGTGGTCTTCGCCCAATTCGCCCTCCGGGTCTGCCCCTGCCGCATTGAAATATCTTAAAGAGATATAATCAACCTTACCCGCTTTAAAAGAAGTTTGAAGAATCTTTTCAAACATCCACTTTGTTTCTCCGTATGGATTCGTTGGGGCACATGGATGCTCCTCTGAAATTGGAATCTTCACAGGTTCCCCATAAACAGCGGCAGAAGAAGAAAAAACGATCTTGTTTACATTAAATTCTTCCATTACTTCAAGCAATTGAATGCTATTTCTCAGATTATTTATGAAGTACTTTAATGGATTTCTAACCGATTCTTCAACCAAACAATGGGCTGCGAAATGCATGACGGCCTTAACCGTGTAGGATCGGAAAGTCTGCCTGAGTTTTTCCTTATCAGAAAGATCTTCTTCTATCAAGAGACCACCTTTTACCGCTCTTCGATGGCCACTCTGAAGATTATCGTATACAAGGGGTTGATAACCTTTACGTAAAAGCTCTTTGACCACATGGCTTCCAATAAACCCGGCCCCTCCCGTAACAAGAATTAAGGACATTTCTGATATCCCCTCAAATTTATTATCAAATCAAGTTATTAGTCAGTCCATAATTGTATAGACACTGAAGATAAATCCCTCCTTCCCTCCCTTTACCAAAGGGAGGAATTACCCCTCTTTGGCCTCCGGCTCATAGGGCCTCCGGCCTGGAGGGCAAAGAAGGGTGACCTACCTGCGCGAAACCGCTTCGGCGAAGGCAGGGGGGAGATTTTCGTCCCGATTAAATCGGGATCAATTATGGACTCCTTATTAAATTGAATACTTTATTACTTTACCTCGCAGTTGCGCAAAAATTACATAAAAAGGGAGGCGGGTGTGCTGGAAAACCTTTACAGCGGCACCTTTAAACGTTTGGCTACGCTGTTTTCAAGCAAAACCCAAAGGCCACATCAGGTTACATCGTATGTTCCCCATGAAAGATAAAATAATCCGCAATTGTAAAGGTTTGTAAGCATACTTGCCTCACTTTTTTTGCAACGTTAAGGTTTACTCAAACTACCCTAACCTTTTGTAGATAACGACCTTCTCTATCCCCTTTTCCTCATATCGGATGATCTCAATAAAATCCCTGTTGATCGACTTTGCTATTTCTGGATAATCTGTGAGTTCCCTTCCGCGAAGGACTAAATATCTAGCCTCTCTCTCCACCATAGAGGCCTTTATCTTATCTAACGTATCTTTATTAAAATCGACATATTCATATTTCCCATCAGCGTAGTAAGCAACGCGGGGTAAGGTTGTGAAGAGGGTGGTTCCCCTTCCAGATTGTTCCTTAATCCACGTTCCAGCCCACTTCTCTGGCAAACGCTCATATCTCTGTGGTTTTAAGGTCTTGGGAAGAAGGGGAGTCAACATTAATATAAGCACAATGGCTCCAATAAGGACTGATCTTCTTTCTGAATGGAGGTGACTAAATAAACGAAGCGATTCCATCTTTCTGAAGACTCGATAAAAAACCTCCACGAAACCCACTCCCACCCAATAAATTGAAAAAAGGATCAAAGGCAATATATGTCTCCCGCTGAAAAGAAACCCATGAGGAGTTCCATCCGCACGCCAAACCGTGAGGTTCAATATGAATAGAAATGACATCAGATAATGCAGAAAGAAAAAGGAGAGGATAAAACCCTCCCCACCTTTAAAAAAAGAGGCCCTTTTCTTCCAGAGACCGATGAAAAATAAAAGAATATAAAAGGGGTGATATATTGCAATAAATTCGAGATTCAATTTTTTAAGGGTATAAAGAACTCTGTTCATAAAAAAGGAAGCCCCTTCCCTTATCCCCTCGAGGCCCAACAACCCTTCGATACTTTTAGTTTTACTCAATGTCCACTCGCCCGAAATTTCTCTTAAATAGAGAAGGTAAGGGAGGACAAAGATGCCCGAGGTCAAGAGTAAAAGCAAGATCACTTTTCCTCTTTTTGTGGGGCTGCTAAATTTTTTAATAAGAAGGACGTAAAAAAAGACGACAAAAAAGACTTCTATTCCGTCAGGCCGCGTAAAATAAGCGATTGTGGAAAGGAAAGGGATTAACAGATAATAGTAAATCTTATCCTTATCAATGGTTCTCCAGGAAAACCAGATGGCCGTGGCAAGAAAGAAGAGGTAGGTTGACTCTTTCAGCACATCGGCCGAAAATCTCCGGATATGAGGATGAATGATTAATAAAAGAACTGAGATAAATGCCACCTGCTGGCCGAATACCCATTTCCCCAGATAATAAACTGGCAGGATGATCAAAACGCCGAAAAAAGAAGAGACCAGCATGCCCGCCAATTCAAAATCCTTCGTCCAGCAGGAAACACCGGAGATGAGGAGAGGGTAAAGGGGTTGCTGTCCGGTCTTTTGAAACCCTTCCTTAAAAAGGCCCGATGCAAAATCTTTGGCCATGGGAATATACTGGAATGCACCATCCAGCGAAATGACATAGGTTTGAAAAAAGAGATAGATGCTTAAGAGGAGGGACACCAGGAGGAGTATTGCCAGATCAACTCTTTCTCTCTTGATCATAAAAATACTTATTTTCCAATTGCGCATTCGCTACTAATGAGCCGATTTATTAAAAAATCCCTTCCACAGGGTCATCAGCAGGATTCTCAGGTCAAAACCCATCGACCAGTTTTGAATGTAGTAGAGGTCATGTTCAATTCGCTTCTCAAGAGAGGTATTTCCCCTCCACCCATTGACCTGGGCCCAACCCGTCATCCCGGTTTTGATTTTATGCCGGAGCATATAAGAAGGAATACTATTCCGAAATCTCTCAACAAAAACAGGCCTTTCAGGTCGTGGCCCGACTAAACTCATCTTCCCCTTCACCACATCTACCAATTGAGGAAGCTCATCCAGGCTGGTCTTCCTTAAGAATCTCCCGATGCTTGTCCTTCTGGAATCATTCTCCTTTGCCCAAACAGGTCCTGTCTCAGATTCCGCATCTTCCTTCATCGTTCTGAATTTGAGCATTTCAAAGGTGTGGCCATCCATGCCCACGCGTTCCTGCCTGTAAAGAACAGGTCCTTTTGAGGTCAATTTGATCAATAGGGCAATGAAAACCATTAAGGGTGATACCATCACCAGAATGAGGCTTCCGAACCCCAGATCAAAAGCCCTTTTAAAAACACTGTTCCATCCATAGAGAGGTGAACTCTGAAGGCTCACGATCGGGAGGCCATCCAATTCGTCCAGCCCTCCTCTTAACCCAAGAAACTCATAGGCTCCCGGGATGACTTTTATATCGGCCAAATGGCCACGAAGCTCATCGATGATGTCTCCGAGATGATCGTACTCATAAATGGGAAGGGCGATAAAAAAGAGGTCTGGCTTCTTTTCGTTCAGAATATTTTCGAGGTCTCTGTAGGCACCCAGGACAGGAATATTTCTAACCCTCTGCCCGACCTCCTCTTGATCGCTTGTTAAATACCCGATGACCTGAATTCCCAGCTCCGGGTGAAGCTCGACCTTTTCCAGAATTTTTTCTCCAAGAAGTCCGGTCCCTGCAATGAGGGCATATCGCTGGTTGTATCCACGCTTTCGAATAATCTTCAAGGTTTTTCTGTAAAGAACCCTTATGGTCGTGAGTCCGAAGAGGGCGATCCCCCAGAAGTAGAGGAAGGCCAGACGGGAAAACTCAAATTTTCTTAAGAGATAAATGATCCCGATTAAAATGATCAAAGTGAAGCTCAGACTTTTCACCACATCGAACGTCTCATGTAAAAGATGGTGGATTCTTCTGGGTCGATAGAGATGAATCTTTTTCGAAACCCATCCCCATATGAGACAGAGGGGAAGAACGAACTCAAGGTAGTTGGAAAGAGGAGGGGTTCCCAATATTGGAGGCGAGATCAGGTTTGTATAAAATCTTAAAAAATAAGAAAGAACCCAAGCCAGCGAAAGGGTGATCAGGTCTGAGATAATAAAAAGAGATTTGAAAAATTGAGCATGTTTTTTTAACATGACGATTCCATCTTTTTCAAAAGGTTCCCTTTAATCTTTTCCTTAAAAATTTCCCGGTCCCATTGAAGGGCATGGTTTCTGATGGTAACAGGATCGAAGTCCCTTTCAAGTCGAGTAAACCTTTCCACCCCATCGATCAGTGAATCAACAGTGGGTTCATGGAAAAATAGACCGGTTGGATCTCGTCCCTCCTCTGGGGAATACGGAATCATTGTTTCCAACACCCCTCCCCGGCCATAAGCAATGACCGGTCTTCCGGAGGCCATTGCCTCCAAAGGAACGATCCCGAAATCCTCCTCGCCTGGAAAGATCAGGGCCCTGCACTTCGAATAACAATCCGCCACGACCGGATCGGGTTGCCATCCTAAAAATTCGATGTTCGACCTTGCGATAGACTTCAGCCTTTTCCCTTCCTGTCCCGTTCCAATGATTTTTAAATAATACCCCAAACGATTAAATGCTTCAATGGCCAGATCGATCCTCTTATAAGGAGCAAAGGAAGAGACGATGAGGAAAAAATCCTTTTGTTCTTCCCTGAGGCGAAACCGGTTGGTCTCCACCGGAGGATGGATGATCTCTGCTTCCCTGCGATAATATTTTTTAACCCGATTCTTCACATGGTTTGAGATGCAGAGAAAATAGTCGACCCTCCCGCTTGAGGTCACATCCCACATTCTTAAATAATGCATGAAAAAGGGGATGATTCCGCTCCTGCTTTCCCCGAAATACTCACCGTACATATCCCATGCATATCGCATCGGAGTAAGAGTATAAGAGATGTGGAGTCCATCCGGCGGTGGAATAACACCTTTGGCCACGCAATGGCTGCAGCTCAGGATGAGGTCGTATCCTTTCAGGTTGAAACGCTCCACCGCCATTGGAAAGAGGGGGAGGTATCTCCTGTAACTCTTCTTTGAAAAAGGGAGGTGCTGGATAAAGGAGGTCTTGATGGACATCTTTCCGATAGTGGGTGGAACCGATCCGGGGATATGCAAAAGGGTATAGAGATCAGCCTCGGGAAAAAGCTCGCAGAAGATTTCAAGGCATCGCTCCCCTCCCCTCATGCCGGTGAGCCAGTCATGGATAATGGCCACTCTCATGGGTTCATTTTCTCCAGGCTGAAAAGTCGAACGTCGCTTTCCACCATCTCCTTGATAAGATCCTCAAATCGATAACAAAAGTTCCATCCGAGTTTCGATTTCGCATGAGAAGAATCAGCCACAAGATCGTAAATTTCTGCCGGTCTATAAAATCTTTCATCCATGACCACAAACTCCCTGTAATCCAATCCCAAATAATCAAAAGCAATCTCTACGAACTCCCTGACCGAATGGCTCTCACCGGTCCCGATCACGTAATCCTCAGGCGAATCGGCCTGGAGCATCATCCACATGACTTTGATATAATCCTTCGCATGGCCCCAGTCCCTTCGGGCCTCCAGGTTTCCCAGGCGGAGTTCTTTGGCTAATCCCAGTTTGATCCTGGCAGCATGCGAAGTGATCTTCCTCGTTACAAATTCAAAGCCTCTCCGCGGCGATTCGTGATTGAAGAGGATCCCATTGACCGCAAAAAGACCATAGGCCTCCCGGTAATTCCTCACCAGATGGTATCCGGTCAGCTTTGAAATACCATATGAAGATCTCGGCCTGAATGGGGTAGTCTCATTCTGGGGAGGAGGGGAGTTTCCAAACATCTCGCTCGAAGCGGCAAAATAGAACCGGCAGGAAGGTGCGATCTGTTTGATCGCTGAAAGGATGTGATGGGTCCCGTTGATATTTGTCATCAGCGTGGAGAACTCATCCTCAAAGGAGTAAGCCACAAAACTTTGTGCGGCGAGATGGTAACACTCATCGGGCATCACCTCCCTCACCACACTGAAGACGCTCGGGTAACTCTCCACTGATCCTGCATGAATGACAATCCGGTCCAGGAGATGCATGATCCTTGAAATCCGATGCTCCGGATCCTCAATGGCTGAGCGCCTGATGATCCCATGCACCTCGTATCCCTTCTCAAGAAGAAACTCCGCCAGATAACTCCCATCCTGCCCTGTAATACCGGTAATTAAAGCTCTTTTCATCACTACTTCCCTCTCCCTTCTGAACTTATTAATCAGTCCATAATAATAACGACATTGTTTTATAAAATCCCTCCTCACCTCCCTTTTCTCGCCGCGCAAGCGCTGGCGCAGCGGGCCAAAGGGAGGAACAATACCCCTCTTTGGAAAAGAGGGGTTAGGGGAGGTTTTCATCCCAATTAAATCGGGATCTATTATGGACTGATTAGTAATACCTCCTCAAAAACATTAAGGTGTTCTTTCGCCGCCTTCTCCCAGCTAAAGAGCTTTGCCCTTTCAAGACCTTTCTGGATAAGGCTTTGCCTTAAGGATTCGTCCGTCAGAACCTGGTATATTCCCTCGGCAATGCTTTCAACATCGTAGGGGTCCACATAATATCCGGCATCCCCGCAGACCTCGGGAAGGCTTGCGACATTGGAGACGATCACCGGACAACCGCAAGCCATCGCCTCAAGAGGGGGAAGTCCAAACCCCTCATAGAATGAAGGAAAGACCAGGCAGGATGCCCCCCGGTACAGGGCAGCCAGTTCTTCATTAGTCAAATAGCCCAGATAATGGACTCTCCCTTTCAATTGTTCCATCCGTTCGACAATCTCCTGATTCCCCCATCCCTTCGATCCTGTTATCAGAAGTTGAAAGCCCTTCTTCAGGTATTCCGGCAACAGCAGATATGCCTTTAAAAGACCCAGCAGGTTCTTCCTTGGCTCTATTGAACCCACAAACAGAATATAATGACCCGAAGGGCTTGCCTTCTCCTCTCCAGCCTTTTTATTTGGATGAAACAGGGCATGATCGTAGCCATAGTGAATGGTGACGATTCTCAAATCCTTGCCATTGAACAGATCAAACGCCTCTTTCTCAATATATCTCGAGCCGGTGATGATCAAATCCGCCTTTTCAATCCGTTTAAAAAAGTTTCCGGAAAAATACTCTATCCTTTCCCTCGGGTGCCATTCGGGATGAAGATGAAATGAAAAATCGTGAACTGTGGCGACGATCTTTTTTGACCTTATGGGTAAAGGAATAAAATTTGGCTCAAAGTAGAGATCGTATTTTCTAAGGTTAATCCGCGCCAGTATGTGCTTCAGTTTTCTTGCATGGGGTGAAACAACAGGACTTTCCTTAGCCCATTCCTTAAGCCTGTAAAAAACCTTTGCCTCTTCCTCTCTATACACTTTCAGTTTTTTGCTGAAATAGCCATAATAGAAAGTATAGGTAACGTCAGGCCTCAGTCTCTGGAATTCGATCAGGAGGTTGTAAATGTAATGGCCAACCCCGGCGAGGGGGGAAAACAAAGGGATGGTGTTAATAACAATTTTCATCTTATGTGATTGGTATCTATTTAGCTGTTTGAAACAACCCTCTTAAATCCCTCCCAACCTCCCTTTGCCCTCCGGGTCAGAGACCGCTCTGGGTCGGAGACCAAAGAGAGGAGAAATTTTTTATGATTTATGTCAAAAAGAATTCAATATTTCCCCCTTTGAAAAAGGGGGATTAAGGGGGATTTAACAGTGTTTCAAAGAGCTAAAGTGTTACCGTGATTGGGAAAAAAATGGGGTTTAGGGGGGAAGCCCCGACGAAAACCACGGTTATCCGGGCAATATGGGTTTAAGAGATCACCTTAAGCATTTTCAATAAAGGAAGTCTCCTGTCAACAAAGTCTCTCATTTTGTTTGAAAGTTCCTTCCGATTTTCCTCTGCGGTCCCGAGTGTCTTTCCCTCTTTAATAAATTTCCTCCCCTGAGACTCCATGATCTTCCACACCTCGTTGACCAATGTATTCAATTGAATCGTGGGCTGCTGAATGAAAACATGAGCCGCAATCATCTCCACGAGATTGAGATTCACTCCGCTTCCGATAACCGGCGATGCAAGGATACCGTTAGAAGAACCACCCATGACAGCGCGTCTCAGAGCCGCCTGATTAAACCTTCTAACCGTCTCCTGAGCCTTGCCTTTTAATCCATCCGATATGAGATGGGCCTGAGCAGAGTGCATCAGCAACAGGCATATCTCCACCACGGAAGCGATGGGCCTCTTTTTCAGTTCAGGCAGTCCATGGAGTTCGCCAACCGTCATCGGAGAGGCGGCCAGCGCCTCGATGACAGGCCTATATACTTCTTCTCTGCCTGTCACTTTTCCGGATCCCACATTAAACTCAAGCTTGATCTCTTCTTTCGGGACGATGAGGCAGAACTTAAGCTTTTGCACCGATTGAAGATGCTCCTGTGGCAGCATGAAGTTTCTGCCCTTTACAAAGACATCACGCCTGAAGGACTGATTGACCATGAGGTCACGGACCGTCTCCCTGAGCCCTGTGTCTGTGATGGATGCCATTATCTGTCTGGCTGGCTCGGAGAGCGTGGAATGAATATTGTCGGAAAGGGTGGCAGAGCCGATATATTCGCATTTCGCAGACGAGAGGTCATGGGCTACATCCATGTGATAATTTGGATACCAGTCGTCATGCAGATATTCATGAGGCAGATAGTTCATGTCCTGATTTTTCAGCTTATCAATTCTTGCGACCTCAGAGGAATAGACATTGAAAAAGAGCGCCCCGGCCTGTTTCAACCGTTCCACGAAATCTAAGGCGGCCCTGAACCTCTCATCACTTCTTCCGGGAGTCCTCTTTGCAAATTCGTATAATATCTTTCGGGTTGGCCCTGCAGCCGCCCAGCCAGGAAGGGCATTGTAACTGATATAGACAATGCCTTCCGGTTTTAATCTCGAAGCGATAAACCTGACAATGGCCTTTTGAACATCAGGGTTCACCCAGGTGTATACACCGTGAAGCACGATGGTGTCGAATTGTGGCCATCGGTCAGGCGGATGGGTTGCGATCTCTACAAAGTCCTCCTCATCAAATTTTACATTTGTCAGTTCTGCCTCTTCTGCAACTTTGCGGGCGTTGGCAATGTGGGAAGGATTGAAGTCCACTCCATAAAACGCATCCGAGGGGTTGACCGCGGCAATCAGGTTCAGGTTCACGCCCTGTCCGCATCCGAGTTCGCAAAAAGTAAAATTCTCCTTATAAGATTGGCGCTGATTGACATAAACGGATAAAAATTTGAGCCAGAGCGGAGTTGTCTCCCGGTAAAACCCGGCTGTATACTGAACATCCGTCACATAACCGTGGGACCATTCAGCCGCCATATTTTCTCCTTCTCACTTTCGTCTTTTTTGCCTCTCCTCTTCAGTCTGAAGTCTGATGTCTGAATCACGAGTTATTTTAGCAGAGTTCCCCTCTTTTTGCAATGCAAAGTGGGGACAGGCTCACAAAAAGGGATTTTCTTGCCACTTCTTTATTAAAGTGGGGGATAAGGCGGATTTTTCCAGGGGTTAAAGGCAGACTTCATCAAGAAAGGTAAGAAAAAATACTTTATTACGATTGCCTAAACTCACCTTTCCAACCACAAAAAAGTAGCCTGTCCCCTTTTTTGTCCTTAATGCGGGAGGCGTCCGGACGCCAGGGCATTCACCAGTTCTATCTGCTGCGGCAGGCAGACGCGTTTTAGGTCGTAGCGCGCCACCGCCGTCTCACGCGCCGCCGCCCGAAGCGGCGCGAAGCGCTCACGCTGTTCCAGCGCCTCGGCCACGGTTCGCGCCAGCCCCGCAATGTCGAAGAAATCCACGAGAAGGCCGTTTTTGCCGTGCTCGATCGCCTCACGCACCGGCTGCGTGTCCGAGCCCACCACCAGGCAACCGGCGCTCATGGCCTCCAGGCTGCTCCAGGACAGCACAAAAGGATAGGTCAAATAGACGTGGGCGGCCGAAACCTGCAACACCTTCAGAAAGGCCAAATAAGGGATCTTGCCGAGGAAGCGCACGCGCGACCGGTCAAGCCGGGAGCCCACTTCCTGCAGGAAAATCTCCCTCCAGGTAGTTCCGGCGGGCGGCTTGGCCCCATAGGAAACCTCGTTGCCGCCGACAATGAGGATCAGTGCGTTCGGCCTCAACCGCTGGATCTCCGGCAGTGCCCGCATGAAAATGTGGTAGCCTCGGTAGGGCTCCAGGTTGCGGTTGACGAAGGTGATGACCTCGTCGCCCGCCTTGACCACCCGCGCGCCCGGATTGAGGGTCAATTGTGCTGCCGGATCCGGGCGGATGAGGTCGGTGTCGATGCCGTCGAAGATCACGCTGACGCGATCCCGGAAAACCGCCGGCAGGGTGCTCTTCTGCCACTCGGTCGGGCACAACCCCCAGTCCATCGTTTCCAGGGACAGCAGGTTGGTGGCGTTCTTCACGCGCAGGCGGGAATCCTCGGCCAGTTGCGCCAGATCGCCGGCGCCCTCCGCTTTGCGGCTGAACTCCGGATCGAAACCCACGTCCGTGCCCCGCGCGGCGTAATAAAACTCTAAAAAGGACAGCAACCGCGTGTCCGGCCAGACATCCTTGACGAACAGGGTTTCGCCCCAGCCCGGATGGGCCACCACCACATCGGGCGTGAAGCCAGCCGCGCGCAGCTTCATCATTTCCTGGGCGCAGGCCTCGCCGCGGATCAGCTTAGCCTCGAATTCCAGGGCCAGGGGATGGATGTTCTGGCTGTTGCCGCGCGATAGGCGGTAGCGGTAAAAGCGCACGCCAGGCACCGGCTTGCCTTCGATGGCAAGCGCATGCACCTCATGGCCGGCCGTCGCCAGCGCCGGAGCCAGGTGCTTGAACTGTCCCGGAAAATTCTGGTGGACAAAGAGTATTTTCATGATTTTTTAAGTATAAGGCTTTTCTCCCATTTAGTCTTCAAAAAATAACTCTTAAAGGAACCAACGTTTGTCGTTGTCGAAGCTCGTACTCGCCGCGCAAGCGCTGGCGCAGCGGGTCGAAGCTCGAAAATGGATTCTGGATACTCGAACTTCTAATTTCAAGCCTCTTGCTCCGATACCAGCCCTGCACCGCATGGTGTTCAGGGCCAGCATCGTCACCCATAACCTTTTGACTATTAATCTAAATGCCTGCCTGCCGGTAGGCAGGGGCATCGTACCCGTAACTCTCCCCTTTTTTTCTGTATCTATTGGCAATTGAAGATGTGACCTATCTTTGTTCTATGTGGTTACGCTTTTCTCAAAGGCCAAAATATCAACCATTATCTGACCCCTCAAGTGGCTTTTGGTTTTTGCCAACTTTTCCACCTCTTTATAAATGCCGCTTTCCAGGTATTTCTCGCCACACTGCTCGCAAACGCCTGCCGGGACGTCTCGAATAACTACCAGGTCATCCCCCCAGCGATAGTCGATAGTTACTGGCTGTTGAACTACCTTCGCCTTGCAAAAGTAACATTTATCCATCATAGGTAATCTCCTTTCTCGTCTTCCAATCTGCTTCCCATTCTTTAGAATCAGGTTCATAGGCCGTTACAATAAGCATCTCATCTTCTTCTAATCTGCCACAAACGACATGTAAAGGTCTGCCCTTATTCGTAAAGCCCAAAATTAAACAACTTGCTCCTCTTGAATCATCTAAATACGGCTCAATGATTGTTCCTTCACAAACGGCTTCTTCAATTTCTTCTGCTTCGATTTTCCTTAACCTTACTTTCTCAGTATGAGTAAAAGAAATAATATACTTACCAGCTTTAACCTTTTCACGAATCGTTTTTATGTTCATGGCCTATGGACCATTGGTGTGAGTATGGATACTTAGCGATAATCCAAGTATATCAAACAGGAGGCCAATACTCAAATCTCCCCCCCCATTTCCGAGAGACCGTGTTGCAACCCCTTTTGGGTCATTGCGAACGAGTCCTGAGCAAAGCGAAGGAAGAGATTGGCAATTGAAGATGGGACCTCTCTGTGTATCTTTTTTAGCTTTGACCCCAGGTCGTTCTTTTTTTCCGCCCGGGCCCGGTCGCCGCTGCGGCTTTCTTGCCCAGCCAGTCGGGATCGAAACCGGTTGTCCAGACGGCTTCCTGCATCTTCGCCACGAGGGCGCCGGCAAAGCGGTGCAGCATGCGTTGATCCAGTCTCATGACGGCAAGCTCTTGCTCGGCGGCGAAAAAAAGTAACACGTAACCGCGTCCCTTGCGGCGAAGGTTGACGCCTGTGACGACGATACCCGGCTCCTGCACCCGCACCGGCGGTCCGTCTTCTCCCGTGCGGTGTGCGCTGAGAGCGACGTGCTCGATGGCCATGACACTCCCCCTGAGGTTGGGCAGCGTCCGCCCCGCCACTGCGCTGCTGCCTTCCAGGCAGCCTCGCATCATCGCCACAACGCCCATGGTCAGGCGACGCGTAAGCCAAAGACCCAGGGTGTGCCCTCCCGAATCGCCGACCGCCATGCGCAAACGATCCTCCGGCGCATCGTAGCTCAGACTCAACCGGGAGATGTTCATGGCAACCATGTAGCACTCCTCAGACCGGCAGCACCTGCCTGACCCGCACCTACGTCTCACGGTAACGGTAACGATGCCCGTTTTCTCAGTCAGTTAGTCTTATAGCCAGATAGTCTTATAGTCAATTAGCATTTTTATCTTAAACGATGCGACTATACGACCATAAGACTATAAGACCAATGATACATCAAACGGGCTTCGTAACCGTAACCATCCCTTTTTTTTCATACCGGCAGTATCTGCCTGGACAGCTCGGCCAATTGATCCTTGTCGAGCGCCGCCGAAGAAGCGATCGCCCACAAATCGAAGGCTTGAGGCCGGCGCCTGCCTGCGATTGCCTTGAAGCCGGCTGCTTTCAGGGTGCCCATCAGCACTTTCATCGTGAAGCCGCAGCGATGCGCCATGAAGAGGTTGCCGCGCGCCATAGACGCGCGATGGCCGTATAGAATATCGAGTGGCGCAATCGGGCCGGCGGGAGAGGTGTAAGCCGTCTCCGTCAGCTTGTCCTCCGTTACCAGGCGCGCGACTTCCTGCAAGTCCGGGCAGGTGACGACGAGAAATCCATCCGGCTTCAGCACGCGACGGAACTCGGCCAGCGCGAGCGGCACCTCATGGGGATAGAGGTGCTCGATGTTGTGGGAGGAGAAAACACCATCCATGCTGGCGGCCTCAACCGCCGACATGTCGGTGGTCGAGGCGACGATGTCCGGCTTGATCGCCGGATTGATGTCCAACCGCACTTCTTCCCATTCGGCCGGATCGAAGCGAGCAGGGATATTTGCCAGGGTCTTCGGGCCGGAGCCCACGTGAAGCAGTTTTTTCATTCTGAATTACCTCGTATGTTTGGAGTGTGGCGTATTGGACCGCAGTACAAATCCAAATATTGCATGCCTGACCCCAGGTTTTTCCAGGTTTTTTTAATGCCAAAAAAAACCCCGCCACGAGGGCGGGGTCGCAATCAGGATGGGGGGCGGATGCCCCCCGTGTTTGATCAGAAGATGATGTCGGCGCCGCCGACATCCAGTGCTACCACGCCGATCAGATGGATCGCCAGGTCGGCGTTGTTGAGCAGAGCGTCGCCATTCACATCGACGTAGAGCGTCGCGGCGGCGATGGAGTACACCGCGTCGCCGGGAGTGCCGGTGAGCGCCATCTGTGCCGAGACGTTATCCACGCAGTTGCCGAGGAAGACGCCGCTGCCGCCCGTTATAGGATTAATGTTGATCTTATCTGTGAGGCTCGTGAAGCCGGTGACCTGGTCGACATTCACCCCCCGAGACTCGTCGATCGCCGTATACGCCAGGGTATCTACACCCGCACCCAAAGTGATGATGTCGGCGCCGAGGCTGCCGGTGATGCTGCCGCCACCCGTTGCCGCTGTGACGGTATCAACGTTTGCGGAGCCGATGATGTTGATGGCCTCAAGCTGGTTGGTCAGATCGACCGTCACCGCTGCGACCGCACTGCTGAAGTCGACCGTATCGATATTTACCAGGTCGCCGTTTGCAGCTACGTCAAGATCCAAAGACCCAGCGGACATCTTTAGCGTGTTGGTGCCCGCGTTGCCATTCACGAAATCCGTGCCGGTGAAGCCGACGATGATGTCGTCGCCCGGGCCCCCGGAGATGGTGTCGGCGGACGCGCCGCCTGTGATTGAGTCAGCCCCGGTCCCGCCGATGATTGTGTTGGAGCCCGCGCCGCCGCTGACAGTGTCGCCCATGTTGGACAGGGTGATATTGAAGCCCTCGAGCTGGTTGGACAGGTTGACATTCACCGCCGCTACGTTGCCTGTAACGGTAACGTCTTCTACGTTCTCCAGGTTGCCGGGACCCGCCGGGGTATAATCAGCCGAGAGTTGTAGCGTGTCATTGTTGTTTCCGCCGTCAATGGTGTCGTTGTTGTCCGCGCCAACGAAGGTATCGATTCCGTTACCACCGAAGAGGCTGTCATTGCCTAAGCCTCCGGTGATGAGGTCGTCGCCGCCGTCGCCGTTGATGGTGTCGTTGCCTGCACCGCCGCTGAGTGTGTCAGCAATGCCGAAGCCTGCGCCTGTGATTGAGTCGGCCCCGGTGCCGCCGGTGATGGTATTGGAAGCCGCGCCGCCAGCAACGGTGTCGCCCAGGTTGGACAGGATGATATTAAAACCCTCGCTCTGGCCGGACAGGTCAACGTTCACCGGCGCTACGTTGCCGGTAACGGTGATGTTCTCCACGCCCACCAGGTTGCCGTCTGCCGTCGGGATATAATTGGCCAAGAGTTGCAGCGTGTCGGTGTCGCCTTCGCCGTCAATGATGTCGTTGTTGTCTGCGCCGACGAAGGTATCGTTGCCGCCACCACCTAAAAGGCTGTCATCGCCTAAGCCGCCGGTGATGATGTCTGCACCGCCGAGCCCGATGATTGTGTCGTTGCCGGCGCCGCCGTCGAGTGTGTCAGCCGCTGCACCGCCCGTGATTGAGTCGGCGCCGGTGCCGCCGGTGATTGTGTTGGAGAGCGCTCCGCCGCTGGCGGTGTCGCCAAGGTTGGATAGAGTGATATTGAAGCCCTCGCTCTGGCCGGACAGGTCGACGTTCACCGCCGCTACGTTGCCGGTAACGGTGACGTTCTCCACGTCCACCAGGTTGCCGTTTGCCGTCGGGGTATAATCGGCCGCTAATCGCAGAGTGTCATTGTTGTTTCCCCCGTCAATGGTGTCGCCGTCGTCGGCACCGACGAAGATATCGCTTCCGTTAGCGCCTAAGAGGCTGTCAATGCCTGCGCCGCCGATGATTGTGTCGTTGCCGCCGCCGCCGCTGATGGTGTCAGCAACGCCGCCGCCGGTGATTGAGTCATCCCCGGTGCCGCCTACGATTGTGTTGGAGCCGAGGGCGCCGCCGCTGACAGTGTCGCCCATGTCAGACAGGGTGATATGAAAGCCCTCGCTCTGGTTGGACAGGTTGACGTTCACCGCCGCTACGTTGCCGGTAATCTCGACTCTCTCCACGTCCACCAGGCTGCCGTCTGCCGCCGGCGTGTAGCTGGTCGCCAGGTACAGGGTGTCGGTGTTGAAACCGCCGTCGATGGAGTCGCCCGCGTTCGCGCCGACGAAGGTATCGTTCCCGCCACCACCGGTCAGCACGTCATTGCCAGAACCACCGGTGATGCTGTCGTTTGCGCCTCCGCCGGTGACGGTGTGGGCGTTGCTGTCGTTGAAGATGATCTGCGTGTCGGCAGCGCCGAGTACGTAGGTCTCCACATCGGGATCGCCCGTCAGCGAGCCCCCGCCGACCAGGTTGATGGTGTCGGCTGTCCCGATGTCGCCGTCGTTGATGTTAGTGAAGCTGTTATGCTGGGCCACCGTCATGGTAACGGTGGAGTGCATGAGCACCACGGTCTCGATGCCGGTGACCGTGGCGGCGGAGATGTCGTCTCCGTGGTCGAGATACAGTGTGTCGTTACCGGCGCCGCCGTCGATGGTCGTGCCGGCGGTATAAACCGTGCCGGGAACCGCGTCGGTGCTGGCATCGGCGGAGTCGTTGCCGCTGATAATGGTGTCGTCGTCGGCACCGCCGAGGACCGTCACGTCTCCGACGTCGTCACCGATCATGATGGTGTCGTTGCCGGCGCCGCCGTCCACAGTCACGTTAGAAGCTTGGTCTGCGATGGTAACCGAGTCGTTGGCGATGGTGCCATAGAAGGACTCACCGCTGTTGAGCACGATCGACCCCACTTTCTGGCCGTCCAGAACATCTGCGCCGGTCAGGGTTGGAATGCCCGTGAGCTTGATGCGAAGGTCTTTGCCGTCGAGAACGCCGTTGTTATCGACGTCCACCCAGAGTACCTGTTCATCCTGCTGGAAGACCGCCTGAACATCGGCCGTGAGCGGAGAGACGCCCGCCTGGGCATCGGCGAAGTTGACCCCGTTGCCCACAAAATCAATCGTGGCGCCGTCCATGGGCGTGCCGATGAAGACATAACGGAAGTCGATGATGTCGGTGCCGCTGGTGAAGTCGGTGATTTCATCGACATTGACGGCCATGATGCCGGAGCTGTCGGTGAGCTTTGTGTACATGAATACATCCGTACCGGCGCCGCCGGTGATGCTGTCCTTGCCGAAGGCGCCGATGATGATGTCGTTGCCTGAACCCGCATCGATGGTGTCGTTGCCGCCCACCGCGGCATCGACGACGTCGCCGGCGATCTGGTCATTGCCGCCGCCGGAGCTGACGTTATCCGAGCCGTCGCCGGCGAAGATGGTATCGTTCCCGCTGCCGGTGATGATGGTGTCGTTTCCGATGCCGCCCGTTACGGTATTGTCGCCGTCACCGGCGTTGATGGTATCGTTGCCGGTGCCGCCGTCAATCGTATCGTTGCCCGCGCCGGCGGTGATGCTGTCGTTTCCGGCGCCGGCGGATACGCTGTTGTTACCGATGCCGGCGTTGATGATGTCGTTGCCGCTACCGGTAACGATGATGTCGTTGCCAGTTCCGCCGATGACGCTAAAGGCGCCGGCAGTGACGCCGCCGGCAGTTACTGTCAGCACGCCTTCGGGCAGGTCGCCGCCAGTGTCGTCCAGATCGCTTGCGTCGACGGTGATGACGCCACCCGCCACGCCGGTGAAGTTGCCATCGTAGAATTCGAACTCAATGTCGTTGTCTCCGTCTTCATCCACTGTGAAAGTCTCGATGCCGGAGACGTTAGCCAGGTCGGCACGCCAGCCGTCGGCCGTGACCACCAGGTTGTCGCCGGAACCACTACCGCCGACCAGAGTGTCGTCGCTGTCGATGCTGTTGCCGTCGCCGTAAAAGGTGACCGCGGAGGGCGAGGCGCCGGCGTTGATGCTGTCCGCGCCGCCATCGCCGGAAAAGCCTAGGTTCACCGCGAGGTCGTTGTTAAAGGCCGCGTCGACAAACACGGTGTCGTTACCTGCCGCGCCGGTGATGCTGATGATGCCGGCTGCGTCGGCCTTGGCGCCGAGCTGGGCGTCCAGCGCCGTGGAAGCGGTGAGATGCTCGACGCTGGAGATGCTGACGAAACTGTCGTCAGTGACCTTGCCGGTGGTTACGTTGATGGTGTCGTTGCCGGCGCCGCCGTCCATGGAAACGGTGGTGCCAAAGTCGCCGCCGGGGCCGTTCATCCAGTCATCGCCGGCGCCACCTACAAAGTTGAGGTTCTCTGCGAGGTTGCTGCCGGTGACGGTGTCGTTGCCGGCGCCGCCGAAAATATTGAAGGCAAAGTCCACGTCTCCGAGACCGGAGAGGTCGACATTGAGGTCATCCAGCCCGTCGGTCAGGGCTGCGCCGCTGACGTTGATGGTAGTCAGCGTGGCGACATTGCCGCCGGTAAAGGTGATGTTGACGTCGTTCTCTGCCAAATACCAATCTTCGTAGGCTGCAGTGAAGTTCTCGAAGCCGGTGACGTTGGTGAGATTCACTCCGGCGTTCACGGGACCAGAGGCGTTGCTGAGCTTCACTGTGTCGTTGCCGAGGCCACCGATGAGAGTGTCGTCGTTGCCGACCCAGATACCGACGCCGTTGCCCAATTGATTGAGGTAAACAACGACGGTGTCGTCGCCGATGCCGGCATTGACAAAGTCGCCGGGCAGGTTGTTGCCGATATAGATGGTATCGTTGCCGGCGCCGGAGTTGATGACGTCGCTGCCGTCGCCGCCGTAGATCGTGTCGTCGCCATCACCGGTGAAGATGGTGTCGTCACCTACGCCCGCAGTGACGTATAGGCCCACGGTGTAAGCGCTGGCGTCGATGATGTCCGCCTCGGGGGTGCCGACCACCTGGACGATGCCGGCCGCCTGGGCATTGGCGCCGAGCGTTACGTTGTCGGCCACGCCGCCATTGGTGAGTGCCAGGTTTTCCACCAGGCTGACACCGATAAAGGCAGAATCAAGAATCGTGCCTTCGGTCTGGAGCCAATCCGAACCCGGGCCGCCATCGATGGAATCGCCGCCGAGGTTGTTTCCCATGTTGAAATAGTCGCCGCCAGAGCCGCCGATGATGGTCAGGTTCTCCGTGGGGAGGTTGTTCTGGGCGTTAACCGTGAGGCTCTGAGCCAAAGTATGGGCATCTACAGTGATCGCGGTCTGGGCGAAGCCAGCATCAAATGTGATGACTACGTCGTTGCCCCCGTTGGGGTTGACCACTACCTGCTCAATGCTGGTCACGCCGGCACCCAGGGTTGCTTGAGTAACCCAGTCCCCCCACACTACATAGGCGTTGTTCACTTGGATGGTGTCGTTGCCGGCGCCGCCGGTGATGGTATCGGCCACATCAAGGTCGTAGTCCTGCACCACGAGCGTGTCGTCACCCGAGCCAAGGTTGGCGTTGTCGGTGCCGGTGCCGATCCACACGGTGTCGTTGCCATCGCCTGATTGGATGGAGTCGTTGCCCGCGTTGCCCATAATGGAGTCATTGCCGAGGCCGGTGATGATGGTGTCGTTGCCGCTGCCGCCGAGGACGGTGATGGCGCGAGAGAGCACGCCGTCATCGTAGCTTCCATAACCCGGGGTCGCGCCGTCGTTGCCGTTAAAGTATAGTGTGCCGCCGATGGCGGTCGCGTTGATGGTCGTATTAGTTTCGAAGTCGGTGTCGAAGTACGAGTTGTCGATGACGGAAATGCTGTAAGAGCCGCCACCCTGAAGGAGAATGTTCTCGACGCCCGACACGCCGTCGAGTTCGTGGGTATTGCCTGAGTCACTGGTGAGGATCAGCGTGTCATTGCCTTCGCCGCCAATGATCCGGTCACCCCAACCCCAACTCCACCACGGGTTGTAATACTCGTAATAGCCGCTATCGAGGTTGCCGGCGGCGCGGATGGTGTCGTTGCCCGCTCCTGCGTCGACGTAGTCGCTGCTGCTACCAAAGGTGATGTCGTCGTCGTCGCCACCACCGTAGATCTCGTCATATCCGCTGCCGGTAACGATTGTGTCGTATCCTTCATTGCCATAGACCACGTTGTTGCCATCGCCGGCGTTGATGTTGTCATTGCCACTACCGCCCTGGATGTAATCGCTGCCACTGCCGGACCTGATCCAGTCGTTGCCTTCACCGCCGTAAATGGTGTTGTTGCCACTGCCTGCGGCGATGGAGTCGTTGCCCTGACCGCCTACGATGGAATCCGAGCCATCCCCGGCCACGATGAAATCGTCCCCGCTGCCCATGAGGATGGTGGCGCCGCTGTCATTTCGCTCGGTGGAGAGGGCAATGTCGCCGGTAGAATCGCCGGCATTGACGTAATACACGCTTCTGTTGAGCGGACGCTCGATGTCGGGCGCGTCAACGGTACCGAGGCTGCCGCTTTCCTCGCCGATCGTCAGGGTAACGTCGGTGTCGATGTTGAGATTCCACGCCCCAGGAGTGTTGAGGTCGTAGATCTGGACGTTGCCGGTGCTGCCCTCGGTGCGGAGGTTAACCACCTCGATGCCGGATTCATTGCCGCTATAGTCTGGGTTGGTGCCGATCTGCATGATGTTGATGTTGCCTACGTCCGGATAGCTGGCATCATCGCTGTCGGTTACGAGCAGGTTTACCTGGTCATCGGTGCCTTCGACGTCGTCGTTTCGCAGGTCGAGGCTGACGTCCACCGCCTTGGTGAGGTTGATCACCTCGAGATTAACGTAGGTGCTGCCGGGGTTGGTGTTGGCGTAATTGAAGGTGACGTCCTCCGAGCTGTTCGTACTGGCCAAGGTCTGCACGTTGAATGAGCTGGACATGTCGAACGTGACGCCTTCGGTGTCGTCGTTGTCAACAATGAAGTTCTCGACGTTGTCCATCCAGAAGCCTTCGTAGGTCTGCGGTGTGTTGGTGGAGTCGATGGAGAGAATCAGGGTGTCATTGCCGCCGCCGCCGTTGATGGAGTCACCGGCGTTGAGGTTATGGTTGGCGCCCACGATGACTTCATCGTCCGCATTGCCGAGGATGGTGTCGGTTCCGGGAGTCAGGACTTCGTCCACCGGCGTGACGGTGAGGGTTACCGTGGCTGTGTTGCTGTTGACGGTGCCATCATTCACCCGGTAGGTGAAGGTGGCGGTGCCATTGAAATCAGGCGTCGGCGTGTAGGTGAAGGCGCCGGTGGTAGCGTTCATCACCACGGTGCCGGCCGGGTTGAGGGGGTTGGCAGCGTCAATGGGCTGGTCAACAACAGTGTAGTTGAGGGTGTCGCCGTCCACATCGCTGGCGACGACGTTGCCGAGTATCGGCAGATCCTCGAAGCCGGAGGCGTCGCCAGGGTTGGCAACCGGGGCGTCATTGACCGGAGTGATGTTGATGCTGACCGCCGCGCTGGAGGTCAGCGTGCCGTCGCTGGCGGTGAAGATGAAGCTGTCGGAGCCGTTGAAGTTGGGGTTCGGCGTATAGGTGTAAGCGCCGGTGACGGCGTTGGTGATTTCCACCGTGCCGTTGCTGGGCGCTCCGGTGATACTATAGGTTAGCGTGGCATTGTCCACGTCGGTGGCGAAGACGTTGCCGCTGACGGCATTATCCTCGGCCGTGTCGGCGGCGCTTGAGGCGGCCACCGGTGCGTCGTTGACCGGAGTCACCGTGAGGGTGACGATGGCCGTGTTGCTGTTGGCACTGCCGTCGTTGACGCGATAGGTGAAGGTATCGGCGCCATTGGTGTTCAGGTTCGGCGTGTAGATGAAAGTGCCGTCGGCATTGAGGGTCACCGCGCCCTTAGTCGGGGGGGTAACGACCGAGTAGGTCAGCGGGTTGTTTTCGATGTCGCTGGCGGTGACGGCGCCGGCGATGAGTGTGTCTTCGTTGCCGGAGGCGGCAGCGTTGTTGGCAACCGGTGCGTCATTGACTGCGGTTACCGCCAAGCTGACGGTGGCAACGGACACGGCGCCTGCCCCATCGGTGACTTTGTAGGTGAAGCTGTCGGCGCCATTAAAGTTGGCGTTGGGAATGTATTCAAAATTTCCCGTACCCGCATTGAAGCTCACCGTACCGTTAGAAGGCTGAGTGTTGACGGAATACGTGGCCGTATCACCGGTATCCACATCACTGGAGGACGGGGTAACCAGGATATTAACAGCATCTTCCAGACCCGCAGCCACCTTGGCTGCCGCTATCGGGGCATCGTTGGTTCCCGTAACGGTGATCACCAGGTTGGCCGTGTCGGTCAGACCAGTGTTGTCGGTGACGGTGAAGGGCACGGTCAGAACCGCGCTCTGGCCCACACCCAGAGATTGGTAAGCCGCATTGGCCGGGTTAAAGCTGTAGGTGCCGTTGGCGTTGAACGTCAGGCCTGAAGGGGCCGGATTGTTGAGCGCAAAGGTGAGCACGCCGCCATCCACGTCGGTGGCAGAGACAGCACCATTGATCACTGCCGCGTCTTCGGCTACATTCGCTGCGGCAGGCTCAGCGACAGGCGCCGTGCCAAGAATCGGATCACCCAAATTAGCAATGTGATCCTGGATGAACGCTGTTGTCTCGACCTGGGTTGGTATGGTCCCAACATTAGAGGTTACGCCGGACAACCAGGTTCGGGCATCTATAACGTCTAAACGAATATCTCGAGCGTCTAAATCATTTGAGTAGTTGGCCTCATAGGGAGGCCCGTTAAGCCCGGGGTCTATTGTGTTTGTAAATAAGTTGGCTGCGTCGAGCTTATTGTTGACTGAAACAAGGTCTGCACCCTGCGCGCCATTAAGGATGCCTAACATGATGGTGGCGGCTGTAAGCCTGCCGGCGTTAAACTCGCCAACCCAGTAAGCGAGACCTCCTGGCTCTGCAGAGCGGTTAAACAGGGCACCATAAATCTGGTTCACAACGCCGGAGATGGTGGTGCTGTTGATGGTGCCGTAGAGCGCCACGGACTCTGGTGAGCTGGCAAAGGTTGCAATGATCTGATTGAGGTTTCCGCTTACTGCATCGAGCTGAGTTGCCCAGTGGATTAAACCTCCTGGGTCTGCGGGCCGCTGATAGTATCCCATGTAAATCTTCTGCACGGTGTTTAAATAAGCTGTATAAGCCATCTCTTTCTCCTCCTTATGTAGTAGAGTATTCTCGCTTTGTAGGATATCCTTGCTTTATATGGCATTCTCGCTTAACTTTCCGGTTTTCCTCCTATCCTCTTTTTCCCTCCCCAAATCTTTATTTACTTCACCTCCCTCCGATTTAATTAAAATAAGAAAATAAGAGTAAAACAAAAGCTTGTGTCCTCCCTAAACTTTCTCTTTCCCTTTACAGTTACAGCCCCGTATATCCTTCGGGGTAAATGGTAACAAAATGCAGATAAATAAGCAATACCTTAATTTTTTCAGTTTAATAGCACCTACAAAAACAAATGTCAAGTAAAAAATTAAAATTTTCTAATAAAGCATTAAAAATAGGCGTCTTTCCCTAAATTAAGCGATTTCTGTTTTTGAATCACCCTGCATTCTGATCCCAACGCCGTACCAGGTACGGGGAATCGTTTGAGCGCTTTACCTGCCTGCCGGTAGGCAGGGCCGCTCTTTACCCCGTTAGAAAACCCCACCTTTCAAGGTAGGGATGAGCCATGATGGGCTTTTAAATTCCTTACAGAATAGAATGTGCGTGATATAAAGCCTCGTCCTTTCTAACAGGGTTTAAAGAGGAAGTTGAACCCTCTCTTTAAGATTTTTTTTGAAATAACACTGACTTTCAAAAATGTCAAGTAAAAAATCAGAGAGCGAAAAGTAGTTTTTCAGAGCTCTCAATTATCACCCAAAATTTAGACACCGGACTGCAGACACCGGTCTTCGGATTTTTCTATAACCTAAATTGAGCGATTCTTAACACTACTTTTCAAGATAAAGCCTTCTGGATTCCTGCTGGAGTTTGTCCCGATGGAAATCGGGGCAAGAATGACATTATTAGGGTAGCCTTATATAATTAGGTCATTCCTCTGAAACCTGCCCCTGTAAGTAGTAAGCAGGGAGCGGGAATTCAAAACAACCCTTGAAAGATTTTTACGTTTACATTATTTTTTAAGCAATAATCAAGCCAGAAAAATGTAACTTAAATATATAAATAATATCAATTACTTAACTCGATTACATAAATCGCTATTACTCAATATTGAAACAAATTTGGCCAGATGATAAATAATTTGCCATTAGGGGTCACCAAGTAGCAAACGGAATGGCACCATAGGAATTACTCACTTGTCAAAATTCCGCCTCTCTTGCCATAAGGCCGGAGGCAATAACAGACCAGTCATACCGGGATGAGGCGAATTGTTTTGCATTTTCTGCCATAGGCTGAAGAGACAGGGTATCGGCAGAAAGAGAATCTTTGAGCATGTGAGGAAATTCACTGACCTCAGCCACGAGGAGATGGACTTTATCCTTAAACCCGTAGCCCCTGTTTCCATGAGGCGTTGTTACCACAGGAATGCCGTAGCCGATATATTCGAGGAGCTTGAGGTTGCTCCCAGACCCGCCCATAACAGGGTTTAAGGCAATATCAGAAGCGTTCAGGACAACGTTCTTTTCATCCTCATTTAGAACACCGAGGGGCTTTACATTTTCCGGCATGTCGCTTGCCTCCTCATGAAGGCATACGCTTCCCACAATAAGGAAAAGAAATTCAGGACACTTCGAGACTATCTGTTTGATAGCCTTCAAAGCCTCTATGTTGGGGCCGTGATAGCTTCCCATGAAGAGAACCACAGGTCTGCTCCCGAAGCCAAGCCTCTCTTTGAGTCTTCTCTTTTTATCCTGAACCAGTCTGTTTGATGAGGCGGTGCGAAAGTCCATGCCGTTTGGAACAATCAGGATCTTATTCTCTTCCAGGCCATAAAGCTCCATAAGCCGGGCCTTATCTTCTTCGGAGACCGAAAGGATGAGTTCTGCATCGAGAGAGCACTGGCGCTCCGCCTCTCTGACCCGTTCAAGATATTCATTCCTCAGAGGAGACTCGGGCAGGATGGACGACTTCATGTCATACTCCACATTATGGGCCTCGTACCAGAGCCTGCCTTTATAGACATCCCTTATGGCATGGTAGAGATAGGGATGGGATGCAATGACAAGGTCCGCATCTTTGCATTCATTAGAGAGGGCTCCGATAAAGTCAGGATTGAGCCTGTAGCCGTCAATGGCCGCTATGTCCTCAACAGGAGCCATCAGTAAGGATTGAAGCTCTTTGATGTGCGCGTTCTGTTTTTGCGACCTTTCAACTGCGATTTCAACAAACCCCTGAGATAGGGTGAGGCGCTGTGGTGCAGGGTTTGCTGAAAGGGTCACAAAAACGACATCGGCCCTGCGACCGAGCTCTCTATATAAATGATAGATCCTCTTCTGTCCGCCGCCTATGGCCGGATAGACTTGAAAGGTGGTGGTTCCAACGATCTTTTTTCTTCTGGCCTTTATGCTCAAACCGCTCGGGGTATCCTCCCTGAGAAGACCAAACACCGTGTTATGCCAGTTGATGTGCGAAACGGACTGCCTTCCATTCAAACCCATCTCAATGGTGCGCTCAGGTTCAGAGATAAGCATTTTCATGGCTTCGGCAATGGCTTCTACGTCAGGTAAAACCACCCTGCCGTTATGGCCGTCCTTTACAAGCTCGTTCACCCCGCCTGAGTCAAGGGTGGTGAGCACTGCCTTGGATGACTGCATGGCCTCCAGCGTTATGAGACCATAGTCTTCATCATACGGGACAAACGGCACAAAAAGTGCGCCCGCATATTGATGGAGGATTTCGGAGTCTGTGACAAAGCCTAAAAATCGTATACGACTGTCTCTGCCAGCAAGTTTTTTTAATTTCCCCTCCTGTCCACCTGTGCCGGCAATTCTCAATTCAATATCAGCATCGATCGATTTAAAAGCCTTTATTAAGAAATCCATTCGCTTAAGGTCCTCAAGACGGCTTGCTGTGAACAGGTAGTCGTAGCCTGCGGAATAGAGCCCTTCAAGGTCTGAAGGATGATTGATGATCTCAATGTCAACCCCCGGCGGTAAATACCCCTCCCTCAGGGCCACATTCTTTGATATGGCGCTGTAGGTTTTTATAGATTCAGGTGAAATCGCAATGCAATCAAGCCACCGGATGACCGCGCGTGTAAAGGGTCCGGGAAAGGCAAAGGTGTCAGGGGGAAGGTCCTTTATTAGATCACGGAGGCGGAGGAGTTCTTTGAAGAAGGGTTCAAGAAGGAAACGGTCAGGGTGGGGATGATTGAGCATTTTGAAGATCGGATCCAAATCCCTGTGGGTTGGAACAAACGTTAGGGGTCTGCCACTTAAATGGTAGAGGTCGTAGACACCTCGACAGGTGTGCTGCATGTAGAGGTGGTGGTTTTTGTGAGGGACCATCCATGCAGGGTATTTGGTCGTGATGACCCTGTCAAAATGGCTGAGGTCAAGGTGGCTGAAGCGATGATAGGCCTCCATGAGGGGCCAGAATTCCTGGTCGCGGCAGGGAACCTTGATCAGTTCCACTTCGTGGGGCGTAAGCTGGTTCATATGGCGATGCAGGCCCCAGTAGAGTTTTTCAGCGCCGCCTATGAGAAATGGAACCGGAAAGGGAGCAACAATGGCGATTCTCATTATAATTTCTAAATCCGAATACTTAATTCCAAATAATTTCTAAATCCTAATGTCTAATATCTAATAAAATATCCAATGACTAAATTTCCAATTTTTGGCGCGATTTATTAACAATTGAAGAAAAAATTAAGTTTAATTCATTTGCTTCTTGCCAAAGAATTCTGGCTTCATCTTTGAGTTCGGGCACAGCTACAAAAATCATCCTTAACCAGTGTTTAGATTCCTTAGATTCTTTTTTGCAAATACCTAATTTATGTTCAAAATCTTTTTTTGATTCGGCACAATCCGCTTCACAATAATTTGCGCCAACACTCGTGCCGGCTTTAACCAATTGACTTATTAAAGGAACCGTTATTGGGGTTTTGGGTATCTTTTTTGCAAATTCAATAATTTTTTCACCAAACTTCGCTGTTCTTTCTTCCAAGTCATATTTTGTTTCTTTGAGATTTGACATTTTATTAGACATTAGAAATTAGGTGATAACGTTCAGGACATCGTTCACAAGAAAAATGTTCACAACATCGTTCAGTCGCATATTTCTTTATGCTTGAACA
>Ga0299912_10000627_pt1 | contig 29466 bp, 23 predicted proteins | sample RVTome_2_FD_207667 | JGI IMG/M metagenome (GOLD analysis project Ga0299912, IMG submission 207667) | Soil microbial communities from uranium-contaminated site in the Upper Colorado River Basin, Wyoming, United States - RVT95D214 (version 2) ... | reverse complement strand
ACCTTCACAACACGAAGTAAGTCTGATTGACGAAAGCCTCTCCGAGATCAACTTCGACCAGGAAGTCGATCTGGTTGCTATCACCGCTATCACACCTCTGTCGCCAAGAGGGTATGAGATTGCAGACCAATTTCGGGCGAGGGGGAGAAAGGTGGTGATCGGAGGCATCCACGCATCCTGGCTTCCCGAAGAGGCAAAAGGCCATTCGGATAGCGTGGTCATCGGTGAGGGGGATGAGATCTGGGCCGAGATTTTGGAGGATGCAGAGAGAGGAAAGATGAAGCCCTTTTACCGCCAGAAGGAGAGGACAGATCTCCGTCATCTTCCCATACCGAGGAGGGACCTTCTTCCCCCAAAGGGGTATCTCTTCCATAACCTGATTCAGACGACAAGGGGTTGTCCTTATGACTGTGAATTCTGCTCGGTCACTGCTCTTCATGGAAGGTCATACCGAATGAGACCGATCCTTGAAGTTGAAAAAGAGATTCAATCCCTGGATCGATCAAAGGCCTATATCTTCTTTGTCGATGATAATCTTGTTGGGAACCTCTCCCATGCGAGAGACCTTCTCACCATGCTTTCTCACTATCACCTGCGATGGGTGAGTCAAGGACCGATCCATATTGGGGAGGATACAGAACTTGTCTCCCAGATGGCCAAAGCAGGATGCCACGGACTCTTCATCGGATTTGAGAGTCTTCGTGAGGAAAACCTGAGCCTGATGGGAAAGCGGATCAATCGCATAGAAGCCTATGAGAGAGGGATTCACAGGCTTCATGATGCAGGCATTGGGGTCTATGCCTCTTTTGTCTTTGGCTACGACTATGATGATCCGTCAGTTTTTGATGAGTTTTTAGAATTTTCCGAGCGGAACAGGATTGAAGGGGCCTTCCTTCCCATTCTCACCCCTTTTCCTGGAACGCGGATCTATCAAAGGGTAAAGCAGGAGGGAAGGCTTCTGACAGAGGATTGGTCGAAATATGACATGGCGACGGTGGTCTTTCAACCGAAGCGTATGACTGTAGATGAACTCCAGGAAGGCTTCTGGAAGGTAAATCGATCTTTCTATTCCATCCCCTCCATGCTAAAAAGGATCTTCAACCCCTTTCACGTCCAAAGAAGCCTGATTATCTTTGGTCCCATGAACCTAGGTCTTTGGCACGCGGTCAAAAAAGCAGAGCGTTATTTCAGAAAAATTCCTCACCCCCCTTAGGAAACACGGGGCGGGGAAAGATTTTCTTCCATTGACTAATACAAACGCAATAAATCTTTGTACCCCCCACCCATCCCTCCCCCTCAAGGGGGGAGGGTAAGGGTGGGGGTGATGTCCATTTATTTAATGCGTTTGTATTAGTAATCCAAATTCCGATTGAGAGAACGAATCCCTTTCCCCGTTCTGTCTATGCAAGTCCCGCTAAAAGCGGGAAAAGGTGCGTGCCTGCACGCCGCAGTGTATCCGCCAATGCGCTTTGTTAAGGTAAGAGTTTCGGCACGCAGGCGTGGCAGTCTCATGGAATAAGGAGAGATTGCTTCGGTCCCCTCGCAATGACAATTTCTAAATTGGAATTTAGGATTAATAGAATGCTTGTAAAAAATTCTTTAAATTCTGTAATCTACATGACAATCTCAAAACAGGAGGGAAAACCATGACCCTACTCGTCATCCTCATTATCCTTGCAATCCTTATCATTGCAGCTATTGCCATCTACAACAAACTTGTTCGACTCAGAAATACGGTGAAATCCTCATGGTCTGATATCGATGTCCAGTGCAAGAAGCGATACGACCTCGTGCCCAATCTCGTTGAGACGGTGAAGGGTTATGCTTCCCATGAGAAGGCCGTCTTTGAGAAGGTCACCCAGGCAAGGTCCATGGCCATGCAGGCAGCTTCTCCAGCGGAAATGGCGAAGGCCGAAAATATGTTGAGAGATACGTTGAAAAGCCTGTTTGCGGTGGCAGAGGCTTATCCAGAGTTAAAGGCCAACGCCAATTTTCTGCAACTTCAATCTCAATTGCAGGAGTTGGAGAATAACATCGAATACGCAAGGCGATATTATAATGCAGTGGTTCGGGACTATAACATCCTGATCGAATCGTTTCCATCAAACCTGATTGCGTCACAGTTCGGTTTTAAGCAGGAAGAGTTATTCCAGCTTGAGGCACCCGAGGCGGAAAGAAAACCTGTGAAGGTGAGTTTCTAATGGATTTCGGAATTCGGATTGCGGAATGCGGAATGGTGAAAGCGGAATGCAGAATGCGGTAGGCAGAAGGCAGAAGGCTGAAAGCAGAAGGCAGAAAGATTAATTACTACTTTGCTTGAATTAATCACCCAAAGAGGAAATCAATGAAAAGCCATCTAAGATTATTATTTAGGTTCACTATGGTCTTCATCTTCATCATCAACCTTAACCTCATTCTTTTTACTTCTCCTGCCTTTGCCCAATACTTCACTATCGATAAGTTCCATTCAGATATCGTGATCCATGAAGATTCATCTTTTACCGTGACGGAGACCATCGATGTGAAGTTCGTCCGACCAAGGCATGGGATTTATAGAGAGATTCCATTTAAATACAGAGATGAATTTGGCAAAACGATGGAGACACCCTTCAAGGTGCTTTCCGTAACGGATGGATCAGGCAAGGGCTGGAAATATCAAGCGAAGAAGACGGGCCATGTGGTCAACGTAAGAATGGGCGATGCGAATAAGTACGTGAGTGGCAACCAGACGTATGTGATAACCTATCGAATAGAAAACGCAATCCTTTTCTTTGAGGACCATGATGAACTCTACTGGAATGTAACGGGAAACGCCTGGAAAGCGCCTATCCGAGATGCCTCCGCTGATGTTATGCTATCTATGAAGAATAAAAGTAAGGATTTATGGGCTGCGGGCTATCAAGGAGGTTATGGTTCGAGGGAAGAGTGCGGCTATGAGACCTATGATAATAGCGGCAAATTTTTTACAAAGAGAAAGCTCAACACGGGCGAGGGCCTGACGATTGCCTTCGGATGGGATAAAGGACTCGTCTCTCCCCCCTCTTCATGGAAGAAGTTTTTATGGGCGATCGATCTCAGGGAGAATTGGGTATTTTTGTTTCCCTTCTTTTCGCTGATCTATATGGTCAATCTCTGGTACCGCAAAGGACGAGACCCCAGGGTGAGGGGATCGGTCAGGGTGATGTATGAGCCTCCCAAGTTTGATGATCGACCACTCACGCCTGCAGAGGTAGGGACCCTCATCGACGAGAAATTCGATCCGAGAGATATCACTTCAACGATCGTTGGCTTAGCGGTCAAGGGATACATCAAGATAGACGAGACAAAAAAAGAAGGATGGATCTTTGACAAGACGGATTATGATCTCCATAAAGTGAAAGAGCCAGATGCGGATCTCAGTCTCTTTGAAACAGAACTGATGAGAAGCCTTTTTTCGGTCTTTCCGCCGGGCATACGCTTACTTGTCTCAAGTTTGAAAAATAGATTCTATAAGAATTTGGATATGTTGAAGAAGACACTCTATGGCGATCTCATAAAAAAAGGATATTTTCTCAAGAGCCCTGAAAAGGTGAGCAATTCATATTTTTCTAAGGGGATACTTCTCATGGTGTTTGGTGCTGTTGCGTTGATTCTCTTAGCACACGATTCCCCAGGAAAAAGTTTTTTTGCTGGTCTACTCACAGGCCTCCCCATTCTTGCCTTCGCAAGGTTTATGCCCGCAAAGACAAAAGCAGGTGCCTCTGCCTACATGGATATTTTAGGCTTTCAGGAATTCATGAATCGCGCAGAAAAAGACAGGCTCGAGCGGATGGGAGATAAGGATCTATTTTCTAAATTCTTACCCTATGCCATCGCCCTCGATGTGGCAGATAATTGGGCAAAGGCCTTCGAGGGGATTTACCAGGAACCGCCCGATTGGTATGTTTCACCCTTAGGATTCAGGACCTTCAGCCCCTATGGGTTTTCCCATTCCATGGATGCCATCACCTCAAGCCTTTCCTCTGCGATGTTCTCATCACCTAGAGGAAGTGGTATTGGGGGAGGGGGCGACGGTGGAGGTGGGGGCGGCGGCTCCTCTGGAGGTGGATTCGGAGGCGGCGGAGGAGGAAGTTGGTAATCTAACGAGACTTGAATCATGGACGCTGACGAACCTATGAAGATCTTCAAGTTGGGAACTATACGAGGAGCCGTCAAGCGGATTTTTTTCGTCTGGATCGATCTTTAAATCAAAAGCCCACCCTCTATTTTTCTTTAGAGAATACTGAACCTTTATTAGATTGGTATCGAGTGAGGAGATGCATTCTTCAAGCCCGTAAAAGAAGATATATTTTCGCTTCAACCTATTTTGAAAAAGAGATTCTCCGTCAAAGGATACAGGGTCATATGGAATTTTCATTGCGTCAAGAATGGTCGGCAGGATATCCACATGGCTTGTGGAGAACTCGACGGTTTTCGGCTTAAAGAGAGTGGGTTGATAGATGAACGCCGGGGTCTCCAGATTCTCATTATAGCTATATCGATAGTGCATGTAATTATTGGGGTGGTGCTGACCAAAGGCCTGGCCGTGATCGCCCACGATTATAAGAATCGTCCGCTCCAATCGCCCCTGGTTCTGCAGATGTTCATAAATCCGCTTTATCATCTGATCCAGAAGATTCAAATTATTATAATAACGACTTATCAAACGCCCATCATGCTCCATGATGCGGTAATCTGCACCATAGTCAAAATATGGGAAGTGGGCCGTAAAGCTGATGTATATGCCCATAAAAGGCTCTCGGGCTTTATTCAATCTATCAATAAAAAAATCGACGGTCTGAATTTCATCCCTTGCAATATAATGTCCAAGGGAATGATAGGTTTCCTTAATCTTGAAATTAAGATTTTCATAGCTATGTATCTCCGGCAGCCCACTATTTTTTACAAATGCAGATGGAAAGTACCATGATATGGAGGAGGGGGTCACAAGAAAACTATCGTAGTTCTCAGACAAAAAATTGTAAAGGGAGGGAACTCGAGCGTCCGAACGTATGCCGAAAGTCTGCCGGTTGAAAAAATCATAGAGTCCGCTAAACAGTGAAAAAATCGCCTTTGAACTTACGTTCGATGAGGTGTAGTGTTTTTTCAAATGCCAGCTCTCTTTTGAAAGATCGTGTAGAAAAGGCATGGGCATCCGGTTGCCATGGCTGGTATCAAATATATATCGACTACCCACCGATTCCATGACAAAAAAGATGACATTCCATTGGTGCATTTTGGGGGGCGGCAAAGACTCTACCGGCCTCATTTGATGGGCGTATAACGGGCCGGTCAGTTGAATGCCAGATTCATTCCCATTAATGTTTAGATTCCGGTTTTCAGCAGCGTGCTTATACAAGGTATGCTCAACACCGTCGGAAAGAAGAAAAAGGACAGGATTTAGGCGTATCTCAGAAGGAACATTTTTGGTATTGTTATTGGCTGTAAATATGGGAATCAATGATAGAGAGATGATAGCGAAGGAGACCCTGACCATCCACCTTTTTAGAACCAACGGAGAGAGCAAAACCAGCCAAAAGAGTCCAACGGGCAAAAGGAGAAATAGGTAGTCCTTTATCTCGGTGAGTTTCATTACTTCAATAAAGGAAATGTTCGAAAACGCCTCCATGATCACGGAATAATCCAACCCTGTCTGAACGTCAAAGAGGAGGCGTAAATGAGCCCTATAAATCAAAGGCACGATGATTAAAACGATGTGCATAAAGACAAACCCTGAAATCTTAAAAATTGGAAATGCCTTGTTTCGCTTGATAAGCCATTGTATTCGAGATAGAAGCCATGATAACAGGAAACAGATAAGGATAAAGGGCAGGTCAAGGTAAAAATATGAAAGCATCAACCATACCGGATGCAATGCCGGATTAAAGTCAAAGGGTCTTACCGGATTCGTAAAGAGACCCATCGTGAGTTGAATCCGATAGATAAAGGTAAGGGCCAATAGGCATAGAAAGAGGGCGAATGATGACTCACTCGACGAGACAATTCGCGTAAGCATATTGGAGAAGATCGCTCTGTCTTGAGGTTTGTCGATTTTAGGTATCTTTTTATCCTCCCTTTTCCATTAAATTGTATGACGAAATTTTCTAAAAAGTACTGGACATTACCTGGTAAATGAATAAGATAAATCCTGTATCTTTTTACAGGAGATCCTATATTTTGAGCGACTACCCCGACAATTTCATACAAACACAATAAATCAAATGACAGAAAATTGGTGGGTGCGTTCCCCGAACGCACCGCTTAAAGGCGTGATCGGGGATCACGCCCTACAGAATTATAAAAAAGATAAATTGCGTTTGCATTAGTTGGAATGTGATATCCTAAACTCTTATCATAAAACGACCATTTCGGAAAGTAATTATTTGCTCCTGTTTCCCCTTCAGTGGGAAAAAATAGAGCATCACTTGAAAAATTCAGTGTTTTCCCTATTTACCCCGTTAGAAAGCCCCGCCATTTATGACGGGGATGATATAAATAAAGCTTCTCTTCCTTACAGAAAGGGTGGGGTTAAAGCCCCATCCTTTCTAACGGGGTATACTTTTGGTTGTTCGGCCATATTTTGTAGGTTACCTTTGAAATAGTATCAGAGGGAAGGGATAGAATTCGTTACTCGTGGGAGATCAGGGAAGGGGAGACACTCCTGTGGAATCACAGTATCCAACGCTTATTGTTCGTTTCAAAGGGCACCATGTCGAACGCTAAGGGTTACGATGCGATTGTGATTGGGGCGGGGATGGGCGGATTGACCGCTGCAACACTTCTGGCCAAAAAAGGACTGAAGGTCCTCCTCCTCGAAAAAGAGGAACAGGTGGGAGGCTATGTGGTCTCATTCCAAAGGGGTGGATTCACCTTTGATGCCACAGGTGCTTTTGTTGGAGGGTGTTCAGAGGGTGGAGAGTTTTGGCAAGTTCTCGAAGAAATTGGAGTCCACGGAGAGGTCGATTTCATCCCTGTTCATCACATCCGAAACATCTACCCTGGATTCGAGGTTCATCTCCACAAAGGTGGATTTAACTCCTATACGGAGGCCCTCTTGAATCTCTTCCCTGAAGAGGAGAGAGGATTGAAGACTTATCTCTCCTTGGTGAAGCGAATCGGGGAAGAAGTAAGATCCTATTCTGAGATGGCTTTGATCAAAAAGATCCTCTTCCCTTTCTACTTCTGGAATCTCATCCGGTTTCATCGAGCCAGTCACGGTGCAATTTTGGATGGCCTCTTTAAAGGAAGAGAGATCAAGATGGCCCTCCACACCCTTCCGGTTACCGATCCTCCTACGAGGCTCTCTTTTCTCTTTGTGGCCACCCTCATCAGCAAAGCCTTGATGGAAGGGGTTTTTTATCCAAGAGGAGGCATGGGGAGGATTTCGGAAGCCATGGCCAAAGCTTTTCAACATGCCGGAGGAGAGATTCATCTCCAAACGAAGGCAGAAGAAATCCTGATAAAAGATGGGAGAGTTGAAGCCATCCTGACAGAAGATGGTAAGATATTTCGATCGCCGGTGATCATCTCCGATATTAACCCGAATCTGTTGGTAAAGATGCTTCCGGTGGAATCTCAGAAACCTCTTTTTAACATGGTGAGACGTCTCGAATATTCCCTTTCCTGTTTCATCCTCTATATCGCCACGGATTTAGATGTGAAAGGAATGGGCCTTCCCTATTTCACCTATCTCCGTTTTCTTTCCGACTTAGAGGAGGAGGATCGGATGTTTCGAAAAGACAAGGTCCCAAAGAATCCAACGATGATGGTATCCATTCCCACGCTGCTGGATCCCTCCTTAGCTCCGATGGGTCAACACCTCATAAAGGTCCTGGTCACCGTCCCTTATCATTATGAAGAGGGCTGGGGAGGAGATGAGCCTTTGAGGTATCGTCGCATCAAAGAGGAATTCTCTCAAAAAATCCTCCAGCAGTTGGAATCGAAGTTGATCCCCAATCTTAGAGGTCATCTCCTCTTTTATGAGGGGGCCACACCCGTAACTCTAAAGCGATATACAGGAAACGAATTGGGAGCGATGTACGGTTTAGCTGCTACGCCTCAGCAGATCGGAAATTTAAGGCCTTCCCACCAGACCCCTATTCGCGGCCTCTTTCAAGCAGGCCACTATACCCGACCCTCCCATGGCATTGTTGGCGCCAGCCTTTCAGGCCTCTTTGCTGCCAGAGCCATCCTCCGAAAGCTGCATAAAGCATAGGGCAAAGGGCATAGAGTTTTTTCATTGGGTATTCAATAGGTGGGGTGTCGCTATGCCCTATACGCTTTGCCCTTTGGCAATTTTGGACGCGGGGTTGAAATACTTCTTTGGGTCATTTTACAATTGCCCTGATGGAAAGACTGGACTGCCTCTTCCTCCATGTCCCCAAGTTGAGAAATTACTATCGACCCATTGATCAGTTCATCTGGATCAATTTTCTGCCCATGGGTCTCCTTGGATTGGCCGACCTCCTCCAACGGCATCACATTTCCACCCAAATCGTACACATGGGAGTCGAATGGACTGAAAATCACGATTTTTCCATCCTCTCCTATATCGAGGAAAAGGCCCCTCGGATTGTGGCCATCGATCTCCATTGGCACCATCAGAGTTTCGATGTGATAGAGGTTGCCAAGAAGGTGAAGGCCGCTTTCCCTACCATCCATATTCTTCTCGGAGGATTCACTGCCAGTTTTTTCCATGAGGAGATCATGAGGAACTTTGATGCAATCGATGGAATCATCCGCGGCGAGGCAGAAGTTCCCATTTTGGAATTGGCCAAGGCCCTTCTCCAAGGGGAAGAAAACCTCTTCTGCGTCCCCAACCTCACTTGGAGGAGAAAAGGAAGGGTTCTCGTCAATCCCCTTTCTTATGTTGCATCAGAACAAGACCTGAACAACCTCTCTTTCACCAATTTTCCGTTGCTGAAGAATTACGCGACCTATATCCGATATATCGGGCAACCCTTTTATGTGAAGGGTGTCTCAAAAGAGAAGAATTTCTGGATGTATTCCCTAAGATCGCCTATCTATCATCTCACCGCAGGGAGGGGCTGCCCTGTTCAATGCACCTGGTGCGGCGGGGGTTTCATATCTCAGAAGATGATCAGTGGGAGAGAGGATGTCATCTTCAGAGGGGTAGAGGAGGTTCTCCAATCGATCAAAGAAGCGATCTCCTATGGGTATGAGACCTTTCACATCTGCTTTGACCCTTATCCCCAAAAGCCCGAATACTTTCTCAACCTTTTCTCTCGCATCCGTGAAGAGAGACTTCGGATGGAATGCTTCTTCGAATCCTTTGGACTCCCCACCGTCGATTTTATCAGATCTTTCAAGGAGACCTTTCCCGGCCCCAAATCTCTCATCGCCCTTTCACCGGAGGTGGGGCCAGCCCGGTTGAGAAGTATCCATAAAGGATATGCGTATACAAATGAAGCGCTGATGGGGTGCCTTGATCAGTTGAGAGAACACCAAGTCTTCTGCGATCTTTTCTTCACCTTTGGCGTTCCTTTTGAAAAGGAGGAGGATATTCTCGAGACGATCCGATTGCAAAGGCAGATCCGGGCGCGGTATCCCAATGTGAGAGGGATTCGTACCTTTACGATCGAGATGGAGCCAGGTTCTCCCTGGTATCTCGATCGTGAGGTATTCGGCGTGAAGACCGCTCTCCAGAATTTTATGGATTTTTATCATTATCATTCTGGACAAAAAAACGCATTTTCCTCTTCTGGGTATTGGATTCCTAATTACTTTCGAGGGGTGGAAGATGAAAAGGGTTTTGAGGAGGCATTACAAAAGGTCAAATGCCGTCATTTTTGCTTCATCCATCCTAATGCCAGGAAGTCATCGATGCCCTTTTGGGGGAGAAGGCTCTGCGACCTATCGAATCTATTTTGGAGGTTAAAGAGTTTGATAAAGAAGAAGTAAAGGTTGAAGGTTTCGTAAAAACCCAAAAATAGCAAAGAATGTCATGCTGAATCCCGCCGCCGGCGGGACATCTAACAAAATCAAAGATTTCCGAGACCCTGAAGAGACCCTGAAACGAGGGTGACAATTAAGGACTTTTTACGAAACCATCAAGGTTGAAGGCCGTCGCAAAACTCATGCAGTACCCACCCTTACATCTTTTCAAGCTTTTCACTGATGACCCGCTTGAACGCTGCAACCACTTCCGGATCGAACTGCTTCCCGGCCTGTGCCACAAGCTCTTCTAATGCTTCCCAGGGCGGCTTGCCCTTGCGGTAAGGGCGATCGGTCGTCATTGCATCAAAAGAATCTGCCACGGCAACGATACGAGCGCCCAACGGTATCTTTCGCGTGTCCTTCTCATTGGCCTCTACGAAGTACTTGTGGTGAGCAACGACAATGGGGACCACCTCCTTAAGTACCGAACCCACCGCAGAGAGGATGTATGCACCCCGGACAGGGTGTGCGTCGATCAGTTCCCGTTCCTCTGTGCTCAGTTCAGCGGCTTTGCGCAAAATCTCGCCACTAATTTCGATCTTGCCGATGTCATGGAGTAGACCAGCCACACGGATGTTTTCTACCTCATTCCGGGGCATTTCCATGGCGATCGCGACCTCCATGGCCAATTCGGAGACCCGGGAGGAATGGCCTTTTGTGTAACGATCCGTCGATTCAAGATATTTCGAGAGGATCTCCAGGATGCCAATGTATGCGTTTCTCAAATCTAACAATCTGCGCTCATTCTGCTCATATAGGGTGCCGACCGCGACGCTCGCGAGGATGAGAAATCCACCCCATGATGAAAGTCGTGCGAGGCTCTGCCAAACTATCTTGTCACCGAAGAAACGCTGGGGAAAGAGCAAAACGCAGATGACGACCATAAGGATAGAGAACACTGCGGTAAGAACCCCCCTCCGACGTCCGAGAAAATAGCCTGCCACAAGCACGGGGAGATAATAGAAGTTGAGGATGAAGGACTCCTCTTCAGTGAAGACGGTTCCAAGAAATGCAGCGATGAGAATGACACCGACAAGCATTTCCTCGAAATGTTTCAGAATGAATTGTTTAAAACGTTCCATCATCTCTCCCTCATCCTGCCCTGGTCTATTCTAAACCTCTTATTGTTAATGCAAATTTCATCCCCTGTCAAGAAGTGAATCTTGCTATCCACGGTAACGTCAAAGATAGTCTTATCTCGTTAAATTGATTTTGAAAATAGGTTGGTCGGAAAATCCCCCTACCTCCCCCTGAAGCTGTGAAAAAATTGGGGAAAACGGGGTTTAGGGGAAAAATATTTCAAATGTCAATTTTCCAATTTTCAATTTTTTCACACCTTCCCTTTTCCAAAAGGGGAAATTGAAAGTCTCCCTTTAATCAAGGGAGATCTATAGGGATTTTTACCCCGCCACAGGCGGGGCTTAATGCCACTTTGACGAAGCCCTGCTTGCTTATCGTATCTGCCTTGCTTTGGGCAGGCACAGATAGACGCAGGTAATTCTATATTATACCACTATCTAAAATCGAGCAAAACCTTTCTTTTGACCATATGCCCTTGCTTCAGGGCCTGCCCGAGGGAGGTGATGAGAAGGCGGAGGGGCAGGTCGTGGGGGAAGATGGATTGGGCCTCCTGGAACCTTAACCATGCGGCATCAACATGGTCAGCCTCGAACAGTTCAATCCCTTCTGCGATGATGGCTCCGATCCCGTCCTTCAAGTTCTGTATTTCTGGAGGATCCTGATCGTAAACCTCAACAATGGCCAGCGGCGCTGAACAACCTTTGACTGAAACCTTCCCCAATTTCCGCAATCGGTGACCGTGTCCATCTGGCAGCCGGTGGGCTACCTGATCTGAAATGAGCATGTCCACGCCCAATGGCCTTGTTATCTCTTCAAGGCGCTTGGCGAGGTTGACGGTAAGACCCAGAACTGTGGAGTCCATCCGCTCGGAAGAACCGATGGTCCCAAGGATGACCGGTCCGGTGTGGAGGCCAATGCCAATCTGGACCGCTTGGTCGGGTGGTCGATCCTCCTCAGCATTGAAGGACTTCACCGCAGATAACATATCTACCCCGCAGGCCACTGCCTGCTCGGCCGAGTCGGCCCCCTCGAAGATACATAAGACCGCATCGCCAAGGAACTTGTCAATCACCCCTCGCCACTCGTTGACGGCTCGCGTCATCCGTTCTAAGAGCCGATTGACGAAGGAGACCAGCTCGCTTGGATTGAGGCGTTCGGACAAAGCGGTAAACCCTCGGATGTCACAACAGAGGATGGTCACCCATTGCCGATCGGCCTCGCCTAAACGTATCGACCCCAGCCCCTCGGTGGCAATGCGACGGAGATAGGCTGGAGGGACGAACCGCTCAAAGACGTCCCTGGCCTCCCGAACTGCCTGCTCCAGGGAACGAAAATGGAGGGTGACGGCGGTGGTCAAGAAGATCGATAGCCCAAAGGAGGCGAACCAAAGGACCTGTCCCTTCATTGGAACGGCCATTCCAGCAGAACGAATGGCGTCATGGACCCCGCCCAAGAGCCAAAACAGAAGTCCGATGCCAACAGGCAGTAGATAGATCGGTCGCTTTCCTTTAAAGCGGTAGAATCTGATCGTCACCAGCCCGAAGTAGAAGCAACAGACGATCAAGCAGTAGAAGTGGATCAGTGGCCTCAGGAGTTTGGATTGGGGACGTAAGATATCTGCGGTCATCTGGTGGGGTTCCAGAGGAAGTCCCAAGAGATAGGGTCCCTCACCCAAAAGGGATAAAGAGGTGAAGACGAGGCTTATTCCGGTTATTGCCCAAAGGCGCCAACCCGGTGTCTCATTGAAAAGGGCGGAGAGGAACCAGCCCCAGCTGGCCGGCAGGAGGACGACCGCAGCAAGATCGATTCTATATCCCAAGAGAATGGATTCTGGCGATTCCTGAAGTCCGTAAACCACCCCGCCCAAGAAGAAGAAAGTTGAGAGAAGATAGAAGAGAAAGAGGCTTTGTAAGGGCCGGTAGTGGCGGTACAGAGCCAAGATTACCAAACACAGAATCGCCATGGCCGCGTTAGCAGCAAAACCAAAGAAAGGACCGATACTGTAATGGGAAAGAGAGTCAGGCAGCATTGCCACCCTGAATATTCATTCTCATCAGATAAGCATCGACTCCTGGTTCGAGGCTTTCAACTGTTTTCACGATATGAAATCCGATGCTCTTGTAAAGGTGGACGGCATACTCGTTGGTTGTGCGCACCTTTAAAGAACATGTTTTGATCCCCTTAGCCCTGAATCCTTCAAGAATAAGTTCAAGCAACCTTCGTGCAATTCCAAGATCTCTGAAACGCGCATCCACGGCCAGAGAATTCAATTCCCCTGTATCATCTGAAATGGGACCCATGACATAACCTATCACCTCTCCAAATATTTCCGCTACATAAAACCCTTCTGCATGTTCTCTGTAAATCTCTTCAAATCGAGTCCTCGGATAGGCTTCCACTTTGAAGGAATGGCCCTCTATCTCCATGATCCGATCCAAATCACCATGCGAGAAAGGCCGCAATTGGACCTGTAGCTCCTCCTCAAGAAATCGACGGAGTTCTTCCGGCGAAGACTCAAAGTCTTCGTTCCTTGCGTATTTCTTTTCGAATTTCAACATCTTTTGATGAAGATATTCCAATTCCATATCATGTGTTGGATCGTTGCTTCTTTTTCTCACCCAGCCGATATATTTTTTTAACCTTTCTTTTCTGCTGCCAAGAGAGGCAAATCATCAATCTTTTTTTGGAGCTCAAAGGGTTTTCCATGTTATCGACTCAAAATGGACGGGATCCCCATCGTTTAAAAAGAAGGCCTCCTCTAAAGGGTCAGCCATTTTTTGACCGGATTCGTAATAATGGACAGCCTCATTGACCAAGGCCTCTGGAGCACCATTTCTCAACAATACCACCTTCAAAGGGCCGAAGGAGTGGATAATCGACCGAGTCCTTCCATATTCTGTCGGATGAATATAGATCGGGGCTCCGGTCGCCATGGCGATTCTCTTGGCCTGTCCGTAATGATCCCGATGGGCATGAGTGATTAAAATCCGTTCAATCGAATTGAGGCTGAAACCTATCCGTTCCAACCCCTTGTTTAATGCGTCAAACGAGGCCTCGGTCTTAATCCCTGTGTCGACAAGGGTCCTTGGAGGTTCATCAATAAAGAAGACATTGGTTGTCCGGAGAGGAAGAGGGATGGGGAGCTCAATCTTATAAATCTTATCAAGGAACTGTGTCGTCATGGTTATTTCTCCCTCGTGCCATTTGAATGGACCCGGGCGAGGATGAAGATCAGGGTTTTGACGATCTTTGAAAGCGAAGTTAACATAGAATAGCCTGTTTTTCAAAAGAAAAAGGTTTTGGGTTTCATCTGACGAACACACGAGCACTTGACAACGATGTTTCACAATGTTAGATGGAAACGAGGAATCTAAACATGAAGAGGGTGAATGGCTTCTTTTATTACTATTCAAACCACAATCCCGTACACCCTTGCGCATAAATACTGGTAGATCGTGAGATGAGGGCCATGGGTGGAGAAGACCTATGACCCTTTTCATTTAGGGCCATAGAGAATGCTCTCTATAGCCCTTTTTTATTGGAAAGAACGGAGTAGATTGATGAACTCTATGGTGATCGTTTCAAAAGGGAAGAATCCGTATGTTACGACAAAACGGGGCCTTCAAAAGTTCCCTTTACCGGATCTCAAGAGAAGGAGGGTCCTGATAAAACCGAATGCGGCTCGATCGTCCCTCCCGGGGGATGGAGTGACGACCCATCCCCAGGTGGTCTCTGCTACCATCGATCATCTAAAAGAGAGAGGGGTCGGAAACATCGTGATCGGTGAGAGTTGTATCTTCGGAGTGAGTGCAAAAGAAGCGTTTCAAGTGACGGGGATGAAAGAGATCTCTGAAGAAAAAAAGGTTGAGCTTCTCGATTTAGATCATGGGGGTCCAATGGAGATAGCGATCCCTGGAGGAAAAGTTATTAAGAAGATTAAAGTCCCTGTCCTTTTAAAAGAGTTCGATTTCATTATTTCCATCCCGGTCATGAAGACCCACATGCACACCCAGGTCACACTGAGCATTAAAAACATGAAGGGTTTGTTATGGCGCAGAGAAAAGGTGAGGTTTCATCAACTCCGTTGTGATGATAGAATCACCAAGGGTCAAAAAGAATTGGATATTGCCATTTCAGAAATGGCTTCGATTCTGCTCCCCCATTTAGCGATCATCGATGGCACAGTGGGGATGGAAGGGATGGGTCCGGCCTATGGGAGAAAGAAGAAGATGGGGGTGATCGTCATAGGGAATAATGCCCTTTCGGCCGATGCGGTGGCTGCCCGGCTGATGGGCTTAGACCCAGAGGTTATACCACACCTCAGATTGGCAGCGGAAAGAGGGTTGGGAGAAATCGACCTGCAAAAGATTCCAGTCGACCCAAAGGATTACTTGAAATGGAGCGCTCCTTTTGAGCCTCCTCCTTCGAAACTCTCTATCCCTTTCCCTAATATCATCGTTCATGATGAGGGTTCATGCAGTGCCTGCCTTTCAACCCTGCTGGTCTTTCTCCAAAATTACCATTTTAGGCTTACAGATTACCGTTTGCAGGATGAAAACATTCATATTGGAATTGGAAAACATCTGAATGCTTGTCCGAAAGGGACGATCCTGATAGGAAACTGCACATCGAGGGTGAAAAGCAAAGGCACATTCATTCAAGGGTGTCCGCCCGTGGCTTCGCAAATATTGAATAGCTTGAAAATATGAATCATCTCAAAAAAGTTGATAAGATCATAAGGATTCAAGTGGTCAAGGAGTCAAGGATTCGAGTGAAATGACGGGAAAAATTTCCCTTGACAAAGCATTTGGGCTGTGTTACAAAACCTACAAATAGAAGGTGGAAGATGGGTCAGCTTCGTCTTTTTAATTTTAGCAGTGGGTTTAACTATGACTGGTATTATTTTGCCCAGGTCTACCCATTGCTACTGGCTGATCGTAAAACATAAAATAAGGGTAGCCAGTGAAGGCCGTGGGTAGATCGAAATTACCTACGGCCTTTTTCTTTTTTAAGGCCGTGGAGGAAATTTCTCAAACGGCCTTTTTTATTTCCGAAGAAAGGAGGAAGAAGTCATGATTGGAAAAAAGATCCGTATGGAGCGTATCATGAACAGAGAGACTGGAAAAACGGTGATTGTCCCTCTGGATCATGGAGTAACGATTGGGCCAGTCGCTGGGTTGATCAATTTGCCGGAGACCGTTAATGCCGTGGCTAATGGAGGAGCGGATGCCTTCGTTGTCCATAAGGGAGTGGCTGAGGCCGGCCATAGGAGAAAAGGAAAAGATGTGGGCTTGATCATCCACCTCTCAGCGAGCACACTGATGGCACCTGATCCAAACTCCAAGACCATGGTATGCACGGTGGAGGAGGCAATCAAGTTAGGGGCGGATGGAGTCTCGATCCATGTGAATCTCGGAGCTGAGGATGAGAGATTTATGCTGAATGATCTGGGTGATGTAGGCAGGGTGGCTATGGAATGGGGGATGCCGCTTTTAGCCATGATGTACACGAGGGGTCTCAAGGTGAAGAATGAATATGACGTGAAACTGGTGAAACATGCCGCTCGAGTAGGGGCTGAGCTTGGGGCAGATATTGTTAAGGTTGTCTATACGGGGTCTGTAGAAAGCTTCAGAGAAGTGGTAGAGGGATGTTTTGTTCCTGTAGTCATTGCCGGCGGAGAGAAAATGGGAAACGACGAGGATATCATTGAGATGGTCAAGGGGGCGATGGCAGCAGGGGCAGCAGGCGTCTCCATCGGCAGAAACGTTTTCCAGCACAAAGACCCGGAGAAGATCGTACAGACAATTAGCAAGATCGTCCACAACAGCAGTACAGTTGAAGAAAAGGTGAGGAAATTGGGGGTGGGGGGATGAAAAAGATTTGGGTGAAGGCCATCCCTTGGAACAAGGAGATTGCCATGGCCGCCTTGGAATGCGGGGCGGATGCCCTCTGGATTCCCCCTGGAATGGGACAAGAGGTAAGGAAGATGGGCATTATTCCTACCGTGTCTGAGGATGGCGATCTCATACTGGGGCGTGATGTTGTGGTAAAGGAGATCCGGGAGAAGAAGGACGAGGAGGAGATACTTGCATTAAGCCTGTCCAAAAAGGTTGTTGTAAGATGTGGGGATTGGATGATCATCCCGCTGGAGAACTTGTTGAGCAAGACGAATAATCTTTTCGTCGAGATCAATGACCTAAGAGAAGGGCAGACGGCGATAGGGATTCTTGAAAAGGGGGTTGACGGCGTGGTGGTCGACAACCCCGACCCAAACGCCGTACGGCATATGATCCATGCCCTCAAGAGAAAGAACGAAAAGATCGAACTCCTCCGGGCCAAGATTAAGCGAATCGAGCCACTCGGTATGGGGGACCGGGTCTGTGTAGATACCTGTTCTTCAATGGAATTGGGAGAAGGAATGTTGGTAGGCAATAGCAGCCAGGCCCTTTTTCTTGTTCACTCCGAAAGTGTTGAGAATCCTTTTGTGAATGCCAGGCCTTTCCGGGTGAATGCGGGACCCGTGCATGCCTATATTCGATTAGCAGATGGGGAGACCAAATATCTCTCCGAGATCAAATCGGGTGATCAGGTGCTGGTCGTCAGTTTTGAAGGGACAAGTTATCCAGCCGTAGTGGGAAGAGCCAAGGTGGAGAGGCGGCCATTGGTTCTGGTAGAGGCTGAGGAAAACGGCCAAACCGTTTCGATCATCCTACAGAATGCCGAAACGATCAGACTCACAGCCCCTTCCGGTGAAGCTGTTTCGCTGGTCGATCTCAAAGAGGGAAGTGAGATCCTGATCTACCGGGAAGATGCAGGAAGACATTTTGGGGTCAAGACCGATGAAACGATTACGGAGAAGTAAACCCCGCGCCCTGCCCGCAGGGCGGGGCTTTTTGGGGAAACAGAATTTTCGCACCCTTCATCCCCGTCCACAGGACAGGGCTTTCTGGGTGCGGGGTAAAGATCGACCAAGAATCTGTATCCCTATCGTCGAGACAAGCGTGAAGAAAGCCGTCGAGGCGATAGAACAAGCTAACTCCCTGGCTGATCTCATCGAGCTTCGGGTCGATTATCTGAAGGAACCCAAACTGGCACCTCTTATGAAGAATAGAAAGAAACCCCTCGTCATTACAAACCGGAGAAAAGAGGAGGGAGGAAGATATAGGGGGAATGAGCAGGAGAGATTTAGGATCTTTAAAGAGGCCGTTGAATTGGGTGCCGAATACGTGGACGTGGAAATAAGAAGCAGAAGATCATTGCTTCGAGACTTGATCGCGAATAAGATGGACACGAAGCTGATTCTCTCTTTCCATGATTTTCAGAAAACGCCTTCTCAAAAGGAGTTGCGAGGGCTCTGTGACCGCATGAGTCAGTTGGGAGCGGACGTGGTTAAGATCGTTACGTTTGCAACATCCTGGGAAGATAATCTTCGGGTTTTGTCGCTTATTCCCTTTGCGAAAAAGAAGAACCAGGAGATTGTGGCGTTCTGCATGGGAGAGAAAGGTAAGATGAGCCGGGTCTTTTCTCCATGGATGGGAGCTGCTTGGACCTATACATCATTACGCAGAAGTCGGTCTGCCGCTCCTGGGCAGATGACCGCTTGGGAGATGAGGAATATCTGGGAGAGGTTAAGATGATCGATGCTCAGACCCTACTCTATGGGGTCATTGGAAATCCAGTCAAACATAGCCTAAGCCCGATCATCCACAATGCTGCGTTTGAAAGGATGGGATTCAATGCCGCTTATCTGGCCTTCGAAGTCAACGATCTCATAGGAACGCTCAACGGGATTAGAGGCCTGGGCATTAGTGGAGTGAGCGTTACCATTCCATTTAAGACTCAGGTGATCCCTCTCCTCGATCAAGTTGAGGACATAGCCCGGAAAATCCAAGCTGTCAATACCATCAAGAACGAAGAAGGGAGACTGGTTGGTTACAACACCGATTGGTGTGGCGCAGTCGAAGCATTAGAAGAAAAGGTTGATTTGAAGGGGAAGAAGGTTTTGCTCCTAGGAGCGGGTGGATCTGCGAGGGCCATCGGTTTTGGACTAAAAGAGAAAGGCAGCCAGGTCATCATTTCTAACCGTTCATCCGATAAGGCCAATGAACTGGCAAAGAATTTAGGATTTGTTTGTAAGCCCTTGTTATCCATGAGTGAGCTTGAATTTGACGTCATTATCAATGCCACCACGGTGGGTATGTCCCCGCACCATGCTGAGAGTCCTCTTCCGAAAATTTTTTTAAAGGAAGGCGTGGTGGTGATGGATATTGTCTATCAGCCACTTAAGACCAAACTTCTACAGGAAGCTGAGGAGAGAGGCTGTCGGACAATCGATGGGCTGGAGATGCTTGTCCATCAGGGAATGGCCCAAATCGAGATTTGGACAGGGAGGAGACCAGATATCGGTCAAATCAAAGAGGGCCTTCGCAGCGTATTGGATAAAGAGATAAGAGGCGAACGATGATTGAGATAAAGCCCATTAGTCATTGTGACGCGATGATCACCATCCATGGGTCAAAGAGCTACACCCACAGAGCCCTTATTATCTCTGGCCTGGCAGATGGGGAATCGGTTTTGGTGAATACCCTGCAAAGCGACGATACTGAGCGTACCCTCCAGGGATTAGAAAAATTTGGGATACCGATTTCTCAGAAGACGGATGGCCTCCATGTCAGAGGTAAGGGAGGCAAGCTGGAGGGAGAGGATGAAGTTATTTTTGTGGGTAATTCCGGGACTTCTATGAGGTTTTTAACCGCTCTATCAGCCCTCAAACATGGACGTACCCAATTAGATGGGAATGAGCGGATGAGGGAGCGGCCGATCGGAGATCTCTTAAATGGTTTAAGTGCATTGGGAGTCAGGGCCTATTCTATAGAGAAAAATGAGTGTCCTCCGGTGATGGTAGAGTCTCAAGGCCTTAAGGGGGGCAAAGCGAAGATAAAAGGAGAGGAGAGCAGTCAGTTTCTATCTGCTCTCTTAATGATAGCCCCTTATGCCCGAGAGGATGTGCACGTGGAAATCTCCGGTCATTTGGCTTCTAAACCTTATGTGGATATGACGCTGAGTGTCATGTCGGCCTTTGGGATAGAAGTAGAGAGTGATGGGTATCATTCCTTTTTCGTTCGGGCAGGACAGCACTATCTTCCCCGGACGTATCCTATTGAAGGAGATGCGTCGAATGCCTCGTATTTCTTTGCGGCCGCGGCCATCACAAACGGAAGAGTGAGGGTTGAAAACCTCTGTCCGCACTCCGTCCAGGGCGATGTAGGTTTTCTTTCCATTTTAGAAAAAATGGGATGTGAGGTAACGCAGGGAGAAAGCTGGGCGGAAGTCAAGGGAAAAGAGCTGAATGGTGTGGAAGTGGATATGCATACCATGCCCGACCTCGTTCCAACATTAGCAGTTACCTCTGCCTTTGCTCGGGGAGAAACACTGATCACAAATATCGGCCATCTTCGCCTCAAAGAGTCAGACCGGATAAAGGCTTTGGCTTTGGAGCTTGGCAAGATGGGCATTCGGGTAGAAACGGGCAAAGACTGGCTAAAAGTTAAGGGAGGAAAGATTCACGGAGCGGAGATTGAAACCCATGATGACCACCGTTTGGCGATGAGTTTTGCTATTGCGGGCTTGGCTGTCCCCGGAGTAAAGATTAAAGGAGAAGAATGCGTCAATAAATCTTTTCCTGAGTTCTGGAAAAAATTCAGAACCCTTGGGGAGATCGGGAGATAGGGAAATAGGGGAAGGCAGAGGAGGAAAGAAATATTTCTTACCCCAACACCCTACTTCCCCAACGCCCCATCAAGTGGTTTTTATGAACCTTGTCTTCATCGGATACCGGGGCGCAGGAAAGACCACTGTGGGCAGCAGGCTGGCTGCTCGCCTTCAGATGAGGTTTGTGGACACGGATGATCTCATTGAAGAACGTCGCGGAACTCCGATCAACAATATCGTGAAATCCCAAGGATGGGACCATTTTAGGAGGCTGGAAAAAAGTATTATCGAAGAGATTTCAAAAGGAGATCACTTAATCATCGCCCCCGGAGGAGGAGCTGTGCTTGACATAGACAACGTCAACGCTTTAAAAAGGAATGGTTTCATTATCTGGCTCAAAGCAGATCAACAGGCCCTTCTAAAAAGAATGGGTCAGGACCCTGTAACGTATACTCGAAGGCCAACGTTGACTGGAAAGGGAGTCCTGGAAGAGTTAGAAGAAGTGATGGCTTACCGAGATCCTTACTATGAAAGGGCTGCGGATTTTCCATTTGATACCTCAATCCTGGATGTAGAATCCGTAATGGAAGGTGTTTTGTCCATTCTAAAAGAGAACGGGGTGGAAGGTTAACATGGGAGGAGATTCATTCGGGACGCTGTTCAGGATTACCACATGGGGAGAATCTCACGGAGAGGCGCTTGGAGTGGTGATCGATGGCTGCCCTCCCAGGATAGACCTTTCAAACGAAGACATTCAGAAGGAGCTTAATCAAAGAAGGCCCGGTAAGGGGAAGGGATCAAGTCCGAGAAAGGAGAGAGATAGGGTAGAAATTCTCTCCGGCGTTTTCGAAGGGATGACAACGGGAACGCCCATTTCTCTCATCATCAGGAATGAAGACGTGGATTCCAGCTCCTACGAAGAGTGGAAGGATGTATTCAGACCCGGTCATGCTGATTTCACATACCAGGCGAAGTATGGCATCAGGGATTACCGGGGTGGAGGGAGGGCGTCGGCCAGGGAAACCGTTGGAAGGGTAGCCGCCGGGGCTGTGGCCAAGAAGATCTTGGAAAAAGAGAAGGTTGAGGTTATTGCTTACACAGTAGAGATCGGAGGAGTTCGGACAGAAAAGATAGATTATGAGGAGATCGGGAGAAATGTTTTGCTTTGTCCCGATAGAGACGCCGCCATTGCCATGGAAAAAAAGATTGAAGAAGTTAAGCTTCAAGGGGATTCGCTGGGAGGCATTGTAGAGATTCTTGTCAGAGGCTGTCCTCCTGGATTGGGAGAGCCCGTCTTCGACAAACTGGAGGCGGATCTGGCTAAGGCCGTGATGAGCATCGGCGCAGTGAGGGGAGTAGAGGTGGGAGCGGGGTTCGGAATTGCCCGCATGCTCGGCTCTCAATGTAATGATCCCATCGGACCAAAGGGGTTCGAGAAAAACGACGCCGGTGGAATTCTGGGTGGGATATCCAACGGAGCGGATATCTTGCTGCGAGTGGCTGTCAAGCCCATTCCTTCGATCAGCCTGGACCAAAAGACAGTCGATCAAGCGATGCAACCAGTCTCGCTACGAATCAAAGGCCGGCACGATGTCTCAGCCATTCCAAGGATCAACCCGGTCTGTGAGGCCATGGTGGCCATTGTTCTTGTCGATCATCTACTGAGGCAGAGGACATTAACAGGCTAACCACACAAGGTTAAGGTTGAGGTTCAGGTTAAGATTAGAAGTAAACCCCAACCAAACCACACAAGTGTAAGAAGGAAATATTCAGACTCAAATATGTAAGAAACTATAAAACGATAGGTGTGTGAAAGAGGCTGTCAAATCCACCTTCGTCTCCCTATTTAAAGGGGGAAAGATTTTCTCCTCCCTTTTGAAAAGGGAGGTTGGGAGGGATTTAGGAAGGTTATTACGGACAGCAAATTGAATGAAACGATGAAAGACAAACAAAAAGAAAAGATTCAATCTCTTCGCCAAAAGATTGAGGCGGTGGATGATGAAATCCTCCGGCTCTTGAATCATCGGGCCCAAATCGTCGAGGAAGTGGGCAAGGTCAAATCGGAAATTAAGATGAACTACTACAGCCCGCGACGGGAGGAGGAGATTCTTCAGCGCCTGGGAACAAAGAGTTCGGGCCCCTTTCCCCGGTGGGCGATCCCGTCTGTTTTTCGCGAGATCATCTCAGCCTGCCGTGCCTTGGAGGCGGAGCTTACCGTGGCTTTTTTCGGCCCTCCCGCAACGTTTTCACATGTGGCATGCATCCAACATTTCGGGAGCTCCATTCAAATGCTGCCGGAAAATACCATCCAGGATGTTTTTGAGGCCGTGGAGAGAGAGAAGGCAGTCTATGGTGTGGTGCCCATAGAGAATTCTACAGAAGGTCCGGTGAGCCAGACCTTAGACATGTTCATCAAATCGGGGGTAAAGATCTGCGGGGAAATTCTGAGCAGGATATCTCATGACCTTCTCTCCCAGAGCGGGAGACCCGAAGATATCCAGAAGATCTATTCCCATCCTCAGGCCCTGGGGCAATGCCGAGAGTGGCTCAGGAAGCACTTTCCTCATGTCCAACTTGAAGAAGCAGGGAACACGGCTAAGGCTGCCCAACTGGCCATGGAGGATCCAAAGACAGCAGCCATCGCCAGTTCCCTCGCTGCCCGTCTCTATGAGTTGAAAGCGGTTGCATCCCAGATTGAAGATAACCTTAACAACTATACGCGCTTCTTAGTCCTCGGGCGGCAAGGCGCGGAGAGAACAGGAAAGGATAAGACCTCAATTCTTTTTTCAATCTCTCATGCCCCGGGAACGCTATTTCGGGCCCTTCAGATCTTTTATGAAAAGGGAATCAATCTGACCAAGATCGAATCCCGACCCACAAAGGGAAAGCCCTGGGAATACGTTTTCTTCGTAGATTTTGAAGGCCATGCCACCGAGCCACACGTCGCTGAAGCCTTGACTGAAGTGAAGGAGCATGTTTTATTCGTGAAAATTTTAGGTTCCTATCCTCAAAACTCTCAAGAAAAATGAACAGGACCAGAAAAATTGAACTCGGAGGTTATCGAAAGTCTTTTCATTTGGGAATTCAGCAGACAAATGGATGCCGCTTAAAAACTTAGATATAAATATGGGAAGAAGTGTTATTTTTATTGATAAAAAAACAGGTTGGGCAGTAGGCTTGAATGGAACCATTCTTCACACATCGAGTACATGTTTTTTGTGAATTGTCACAGGGTGGATTAGCAAACATGGGACCATGCTTCGCTATATAGGAGAAAATCATTTCTAGAAAAGTCTCTACACAGAGATTTTGGTGGATCCATGACTTCTCCCGTTCCATGGGGACATCTTTCTTTTGCTAAGACATATTTTTTAAAAACGCTTGACAGGCTTCTGGAAATTTGTTAAAAGTGATAATTAAGCAAGCGAAGAGGATCAAAATGGAAAATATTTTCAGAATCAAACAAGGTCATTGGTGGTGCTGGGCGAAAATAGAGAGGGAGGTCTGCCCAGCGTGGTCATAAAAACATGAATATAAAGTTAAGGCCATGGGCGGCTTCCAGGCTCCCATGGCCTTTTTTATTTCTGCCTTTTCACAAGCAGAAGAAAAGAAATAAAAGGGCTATGGTTAAAAAAATCCATAGCCTTTTTTGTTATCCGGACTGTTGTAAAAAAATTTTAGTTCTCAACCTTAACCTCAGCCTTAACCTGATTATTAATACTGGAGGGTCAAACATGATCACCCCATCTTTGGAAGATTTTAAAAGAATGGCCGGGCAAGGCAACCTCATTCCCATATTTGAGGAAATTCACTATGATCTGGAGACACCTATCTCGGCCTTCCGAAAGATCGATGATGGAAAGACCTCCTTCCTTCTCGAAAGCGTGGAGGGAGGGGAGAAGTGGGGACGCTACAGTTTCTTAGGTTCCGGGTCCTCTCACCTCTTCCGAAGCAAAGGGGAAGAATTTGAAATTCTTAAGAATGGTAAACTCCTTCGGAGGGGTAAGGTAAAAGACCCGCTCCGGGCGCTTGAGAATGTTATGGGGAATTACCATCCTGTTCTGCAAGATTCCCTTCCACGGTTTTCCGGGGGTGCGGTGGGATACCTCAGTTATGATGTTGTGCGGTCTTTTGAGAGGATTCCAGAGCAACTTCAAAAGGACATAGACCTTTATGACTGCTCGTTCATGATCACCGATACCCTGCTGGCTTTCGACAATTTAAAGAAGAAGATCAAGGTCATCGTGAATGTATTCTTAGACGACCGGCAACCCCCCCAGGAATCTATTGAGGAGGCCTATCAAGAGGCTCAGGAAAAGATTAAGTCGGTCATTGCGAGGCTACAAAGACATCATCCTCCTTCTCCCGAGCGGAAGCCTTGTAATCCCTCACCGCTGCGCTCAAATTTCAGCAAGGAAGACTATCTGAAGGTGGTGGAAAGGGCAAAGGAGTATATTCGGGCCGGAGACATCATCCAGGTGGTCCCTTCGCAGCGTTTTTCAACGGAGGTTCATTGTGAGCCTTTCGACATTTATCGAGCCCTTCGAAGCATCAATCCCTCGCCCTACCTTTTCTATTTAAAGATGAACGATATTGTCCTCATGGGGAGCTCTCCAGAAGTGATGGTTCGTCTGGAAGACAAGCAGATTGAACTCCGGCCTATTGCCGGCACCCGCTGGCGGGGGAAAACCAAGGAGGAAGACCTGGCGTTGGAAAAAGATCTTCTGGCCGATGAGAAGGAGAAAGCGGAGCATATCATGCTGGTTGACCTTGGCCGAAATGATGTGGGCCGTGTCTCCGAGATCGGCTCGGTCAAGGTGACTGAGTTGATGACCGTAGAAAGGTATTCCCATGTTATGCACATTGTTTCCAATGTGCAGGGAACGCTCGCCCCAGAGAAAAATGCCTTCGACGTCTTTCGTGCCGCTTTTCCTGCCGGAACCGTTTCCGGCGCTCCCAAGATTCGGGCCATGGAAATCATCGAAGAATTAGAACCCTTCCGCCGCGGGTTTTATGCCGGAGCCGTAGGGTACTTCAGTTTTCTGGGAAACATGGATACCTGCATTACGATACGCTCCATTCTCATCAAGGATGGGAAGGCTTATGTACAGGCGGGCGGAGGCGTTGTCGCTGATTCTGTTCCGGAGAAGGAATATGAAGAAACGTTGTACAAGGCTCAGGCCATTTTCAAAGCCATTGAGCTTGCTGAGGGGGGATTGCCATGATTCTTTTGATCGACAATTACGACTCATTCACCTACAACTTAGTTCAGTATATAGGCGAGCTGGGAGCGGAATGTGAGACCTATCGGAACGACCAGATTGACCTGGCCTTCATCGAGGGGAAAAACCCGAAGCGTCTCGTCATCTCTCCAGGACCTTGTACCCCAAAAGAGGCGGGTATCTCCCAGCCGGCCATCCTCCGGATGGCTGGTCGAATTCCGATCTTAGGGGTATGTCTCGGGCATCAGTGCATTGGAGCGGCTTTCGGAGGAAGGATCATCCGAGCTGACCGGCTGATGCACGGGAAGAGCTCTCTCATCTATCATGATGGAAAGACAATCTACAGAGACCTTCCTAACCCTTTCGAAGCGATTCGCTACCACTCTCTCCTCATTGATCGGGAAGACCTTCCAGAATGTCTGGAGGTATCCGCGGAGACGAAAGAAGGAGAGATCATGGGCGTGAGGCATAGAGTCTTTGCGATCGAAGGGGTCCAATTTCATCCTGAGTCGATCATGACCCAAGGAGGGAAGATCTTACTAAAACATTTTTTGGAGATGGAGGAGAATGGCCATGCTGAAGAAATTCATTGCTAAAGTTGTGGAGAGGCAAGACCTCACAGAGGAAGAGGCCCATCAGGCCATGGGGATCATTATGGACGGAGAGGCATCGCCTGCTCAGATTGCCTCTTTTGTGACGGGTCTGAGGATGAAGGGAGAGACCATCGAGGAGATCACTGGATTCGTCCGTACGATGCGGGCCAAAGCCGTACGAATCCGGGCAAAGGATGGAGAACAGGTTGTAGACACCTGTGGGACCGGCGGAGATGGAAAGGGAACTTTCAACATTTCCACTGCTGTGGCTTTTGTGGCTGCTGGGGGTGGGTGTACCGTCGCCAAACACCACAACCGCTCTGTATCCAGCCAATGCGGAAGCGCTGATGTTCTGGAGGCTTTAGGGTTGGACTATGCCCTCCCCCCAGAAAGGGCGGAAACATCCCTGCGGGAGTTCGGGTTAGCCTTCCTGTTTGCCCCAACCTTCCATCCGGCTACGAGACATGCCTTGGTCCCCCGCAGAGAAATCGGAATTCGCACTGTCTTCAACCTCCTCGGTCCGCTCACTAACCCTGCTGGAGCCACGATCCATCTTGCAGGTCTATACCGGGAAGACCTATTGCGACCCGTGGCCGAAGTGCTGAGAAATCTGGGAAGCAAGTCAGCCTTCGTCGTGCACAGTGAAGACCACTGCGATGAGATCAGTATCGCCGGGAAAACGACCGTTTGCCAGCTTAAGGATGGATTCATTGAAACTTACCAGATCGAACCTGAAATGGTGGGCCTAAAGAGGGCTGACTTGAAAGAGATCCAGGGTGGGACACCTGAGAAAAATGCTGATATCCTGTTGCAGGTGTTGCGAGGGAAACCTGGACCTCCACGGGATGTCGTCCTTTTGAATGCGGCGGCTGTCTTTGTGGCTACTGAGAAGGCGCGGGACCTCAGAGAAGGGGTAGCGATGACTGAAGAATCGATTGATTCAGGCCAGGCCATGGGGAAACTGAGAGAACTCATCCAATTTTCGAAACAGAAGGAGTGAAGAAGAATGTTTCTGAAAAAGGCTGTTGAGATAAAGAGGGAAGAGATTGCTAAAAGGAAAACCCTTTTCCCCCTGAAGGAGATGGAGGAGACGATCTCTCACCTTCCCCCTCCACGGGATTTCATGGAGGCGATCTCTCATCATGCTCCGATGGCACTCATCGCTGAGATCAAGCGTTCTTCACCCTCTGCTGGAGTTCTTAAAGAGGATGTTGATCTTCACCGGATCGCCTCTGCCTACGAAGCAGGAGGAGCCTGTGCCATTTCGGTTCTTACGGAGGCCCATTTCTTCAAAGGGAAACTCTCCCACCTCATCCAGGTGAAAGAGAGAACATCCCTGCCCCTCCTTCAAAAGGATTTCATTCTCGATCCTTTTCAGATCTATGAAGGAAGGGCATTAGGTGCAGATGCCATTCTTCTCATCGCCTCCCTTCTGGACCGAGAGGAGCTCAAGGATTTTGTGGGATTGGCCCGGAGCCTTCAGTTGGTTCCTTTGGTTGAAGTTCACAACGAGAGCGACCTTGAGAAGACTTCAACCATTGATCTGTCGCTCATTGGAATTAATAATCGAAACTTAAGAACGTTGGAGGTTGACTTAAAGACGACCCTTCGATTGAAGAAAGAGATTCCTCACGGGATGAAAGCGATCAGCGAAAGTGGAATCAGGAGTGCTCAGGATGTGAGGCTCCTGAGAGAGGCAGGGGTGGATGGCATTTTGGTCGGAGAGATCCTCATGCGGAGCTCCGATCCAGCTTCAAAAATAAAGGAGCTGCTGGAAGGATGACCTGGATCAAGATCTGCGGGATTACAAACATAGAAGATGGTAAGAAGGGCACTTCCCTGGGAGTTGATGCACTGGGCTTTATCTTTGCTCCCAGCTTGAGAAGGATTGAGCCTGACGTAGCAAAGAAGATCATCCGGGCCCTTCCCAAAACTCTTTTAAAAGTGGGGGTATTTGTGAACGAAGAGCAGAAGGAAGTTCTGCGAGTGGCTGAATATTGCGGTATCAATGCCCTTCAATTTCATGGAAAAGAGTCCCCTGAATTTTGTCAGAAATTCTTCCATCCGGTGTTCAAGGCTATTCATATAAGAGATTTAGAGAGCCTAAAGGATATGGAAAAATATCACGACGTCTCCATCCTTCTGGAAACGTATAGTCCTGTACAAGCGGGTGGGACGGGGAAGCCTTTTCCATGGGAGATCGCATTAAAAGCAAAAGAGAAGAGAAACTTTATTCTCTCAGGAGGATTGAACCCAGGCAACGTTGGAGAAGCTATCAAAAAAGTAAGGCCGTGGGGAGTGGATGTTTGCTCTGGTGTAGAGACAATGCCAGGAAAGAAAGATCCATCAAAAATGGTTGAATTCATAAAGGAGGTCAGAAAGGCAGATGAGCATACCAAATAAAAGGGGGCATTTTGGAGTCTTAGGGGGAAAGTATGTCCCGGAGACACTTATGGCCCCCCTCGAGGAGTTGGAGAAGGCTTACCTCTCAACAAAGAGGGACGCCATCTTCCAAAGGGCATTGAAGTCCCATTTGAAAGATTATGTGGGAAGGCCCACACCCCTCTATTTCGCTGAAAGGCTGACCGAGGAGCTAAAGGGGCCAAAGATCTACCTCAAGCGGGAGGACCTGACCCATACAGGGGCTCATAAGATCAACAATACCTTAGGACAGGCCTTGTTAGCCAAAAGGATGGGAAAGCAGAGGGTCATCGCTGAAACCGGCGCGGGTCAACATGGAGTGGCCACAGTCACCACAGCTGCTCTCTTAAAACTGAAATGTACCGTTTATATGGGGGAGGAAGATATCCGACGACAATCCCTGAATGTCTTCAGAATGAAACTCCTCGGAGGTGAAGTCATCCCTGTCTCTTCCGGGAGTAAGA
>Ga0299912_10000626_pt1 | contig 29473 bp, 35 predicted proteins | sample RVTome_2_FD_207667 | JGI IMG/M metagenome (GOLD analysis project Ga0299912, IMG submission 207667) | Soil microbial communities from uranium-contaminated site in the Upper Colorado River Basin, Wyoming, United States - RVT95D214 (version 2) ... | reverse complement strand
TAACGCCGGCAAAGTAAAGAGAAAAATCAACAAAGCCACCGACCAGATAAGAATGGCCTTACTCTTGAAAATCTGTAGGTCTTCATAATAATCACGCTTCATATCCATGGCAAAACCCCAAAAACCATCTGGGGATTTTCCTCTCGCATGCCACCATTCAGGTTGATGCTTAGGAATGTTGGAAAATCCCCGGACTTAACCATAGATTTGGTTTCATGGACACCTAAGGCTCTCGAAGAAAAATGCGCGCCCCTTTAGTTATAGAGAAGGACTGAGGTTACCATCCGCCGTAGATATTCATCAGCCCTTTGGCAATTTTCTCGCCAGCCTCATTGCTACCTAACAGACTGTACGCGGTTCGGGGACACCGGTATTTTTTATAGAGCGCCCGGATACAATCAGAAAATTTCCCCTCCCGATCCCCGGATACCGTAATCACCTCTTGCGTGATATCTTCAATCCGCTTGTCCAAGGTGCTCTCCATCAGGAGACCCTCTTTCATCTGCCGATTCTCCGTCTTCTCGTAAGAGATCTGTATCCCATACCTCCGCGCGAGGCTTCTCAAATCCCTTTCCTTAATTTCCTCTAAAGCATCCCCCGGATAATACCGAAGCTTTACAAAATATTCAGTCATGGCTCCCTCTCCTTAACCTGGCAAATATTCCCGATATTTCTGGGATTTACTTTTTCTCTCCTCTTTCGTCCGCAGAAAATAGTCTTTGGATGGCGCAATATGATAGGTATAATGATTGTAAGACACCTCCGGCCGAAACCGATTGTCCCCCCAAGCTTTCTCCTCAAATTTCACGCGGATCTTTCCACCCACCATACTCAGCTTTCCCCGGACCCCGCACGTGGGACATTCGATGGTTTCCCGATCTTTTAATATCCGCACAAGCCAATCATGACAGGAAGGACAAACGCCCTCTTCCCCCTGATAGGTCAAATCCTTTCCCCCGATGGCGACGGCGATTTCTTTCCCCATGCGATAGGCCAAATCCATCGCTTCCTGATCCAGCACGACTTCGGATATCCCCTGAGTACAAATGGCGGCCTCGTTGATTTTGGTCAAGCCCATCACATTCAGGAGGATGTTGGACTGAACAAAAATATAGGGAATCCACCCGCGCGTAGCATAGGGAACGATAACGGTCGCCGGCTTCTTGATCTTGCCAATCTGATGGCCCAGAATCCAACACCGGTCGATCAGTTGCTTGATCACGGCGGTCAATTCCAGGAAATAACACGGCGAACCCAGAATCACCCCGTCGCACTCATTCACTTTGGAAAAAATGAAGCTCACATCATCGTCTTTTACTTGACAGACATTTTCCCGAAATAGGCAGAGCCCACATCCTCGACAGGGTCCGATTTGATAATCCGTCAGCCGGAGAATTTCACCTTGTGCGCCCTCCGATTCCGCCCCCATCAAGGCTTGTTTCAAAAGAATTTCCGTGTTCCCGTTCTTCCGAAAACTCCCGTTCAAAGCCAAAACCTTCATATCCGCCGATCTCCTTTCTTTTTTTCTTAAGAATTCAGTTATTTGAGCAATCCCCGTAATATTTTGCCCGTTGTGCTTTGTTGGTATCCGTAATGATTAGACACGCTTCAGAATTTTCCCCAATGTCCTCAAATGAGCAGAGATGTTTGAAGCCGCATATTGCAATGATTCCCATTTTGGACAAGATTTGGCAGAGAAAAAAGGGACCGTTACAGCACATTCTGAAGATTGAGGGTTATATTTAATCAAGCAGTTTTAACGGATTTTTGTCGTTTTTTTGAAGTGGTCGATAGTAACTCGGAATCTAACACCAGAGCGGACCGCGGATAAGCGGCGCAAAGAAGCGACTCCCACTTCATGGATGAAGTGCCGGAGTTGCGCATGGCGCGCCGCTTATCCGAACGGAGCGAGACGCTATTCCCCCCTGAATACCGGCTCACGCTTCTCCAAAAATGCAGTGATTCCTTCCCTCGCGTCCTGGCTCTCGCCGAGCTTCTTTGCCCACTCCCGGTCAACGCGGAGACCCTCGTCAATGCCCTTTTCAAGTCCCACGGCCATACCATTCAGTACGGCGCTCACGGCGATGGGCGGGCGCTTGGCCAGCGCCAGCGCAAAGGCCATGGCTTCCTTCATTAACTCGGGCGCGGGAACGACCCGGTCCACGAGGCCGATGGCCAGCGCCTCCTGCGGCGAAAGCCTTTTACTGAAGAGAATCATATCCAGCGCCTTCGACCTACCCAGAAGCCGCGGCAGCCGCTGTATACCGCCCCAGCCGGGGGTGATGCCGAGATTCACTTCCGGGCATCCGATTTTCGCCTTGGGATTGTCCGTCATGAACCGGAAATGGCATACCAGCGCAAGCTCGCACCCGCCGCCGAGGGCGTATCCGTTTATGCCGGCGATGACCGGCTTGGGGAAACGCTCGATGCGGTTGAATATATCGTTGCCGTTGGGCCCTTGGCCGATGTTCGCTATGTCCGTCACGTCCATTCCAGCGCTGAAGCCCTTGTCACCGGCGCCGGTGATTATCACGACCCTGGTATCCTTGCTCTGCTCCAGCTCAATGACAGCGTGGTGCAATTCTTCGCGTATTCCAAGGTTTATCGCGTTGGCCGGGGGGCGGTTAAGCGTGATGGTGCTCACAAAATCCTTCGTCGTAACGGTTATATCTTTATAGCTCATGCGTAACCTCCAATCGGTAATAATGAGTTGCGGTGATCGATCTCAGCAGCGCTTTTGGTAACGCCGGCTTCCAAATGAAAATGATAAGAACTCGCTTTCGGCTGGGTTAAATATACGAAAAGGGGAGTTATCTGTCAAGCAAAAAAGACCTCAAAATTCCACTTGACAACGGTTTTTTGCCCTGCTATTCTTCAACGTCGTAAGTTTCCGTGGCATATAAAAAATTCCAACTTAAACTTTATTTTTCAGGAGAGTAAGATGAGAAGGGGAGGCCATCAGAAGGGGTCAATATGAAGCTTCCAAGGGAGGTGATTGCACTCCTTTGGAGGCTATTGGATTTTAGGACCGATAAAGTTAAGCCGGTCAAAAAGCTGAGACAGAAAGTGTTGAGTTTAAATTATTTCTTTTCCTTCACGTTGGGAGTTTTAAAAGAAGGGTGAATATTCCCTTCTCATCTGCCACCGGAAGGCTGCACCCTTTTCAGGAAAGGAGGAAGATCGAGATGAACTGTACAAAAAGACCTGCTCTTTGGTTCAGTGTTGCTGTCTTGGTTCTTACCGTTGCAGTATTTATTATAAACCCCGCTCCAGGATGGGCATTGGACATCACAGTGGCCAAGACGGGGTATGGTATGCTGCAAGGCTATGTAAACGAAGAAACCCTTGTGTGGAAAGGTGTTCCCTTCGCCAAGCCGCCTGTGGGTGCGCTACGGTGGAAGGCGCCTGAGGACCCAGAGCCCTGGGACGGCGTTCGCGACGCGATTTCTCCAGCCAAAAAGTGCACCCAACTCTTAACGACCAAGGAATGGCTTCGCACGGGGGTAGTGGACCCGGACAGTAGCGAGGACTGCCTGTATGTTGATATTTACCGTCCGAAACGTTCCGCATACCGCTGGGAGAGACTACCAGTCTATGTATGGATCCACGGAGGCTCCAACAACTTCGGGACCGCCAGGGACTATGACGGCTCGGTCCTGGCTGACCGGTCGGACGTAGTTGTGGTGGTCGTCCAGTACCGGCTCGGTCCCATCGGATGGTTCTACCACCCGGTGATCCAGACGGGTGGTGCGGACCAGCTTTCCGACTCCGGGAACTTCGGAACCCTCGATCACGCCCAGGCCCTGCAGTGGATTCAGGACAACATCGCGGCCTTCGGCGGCAACCCCCGTAACGTGACCATCACCGGCGAGTCCGCCGGCGCGCACAACACGATGAACATGGTGGTATCGCCCCTCGGCAAGGGTCTCTTCCACCGGGCCATGTCCGAGAGCGGCGGGATGGTCACGGTGCCCATAGGAGACCCCCTGAACCCACCAATCACGTCCGGGCGCGGGCAGGCAAACGACATAATCGAGAAGCTCCTGATGTTTCAGGATAATATCACGCCGCCAGTAAATCAAGCCACGAAAGCCCTCTACAAGCAACGCCGCATAGACATGGAGAACGCTGGAACTTTGAAAGCCACCCTGAGTGCGATCGATGGCGGGACGTTCTTCCTGGCCATCCTCAAATATGGGTCCGTGCCGACCTTCCCCGCGATCGAGGATGGAACGGTCATGCCCACAGGAGGCTGGATGCCGACAATCAAGGCGGGCAAACACAACATCGTGCCGATTATTCTGGGAAGCAACCAGTACGAGAGTAAGTCGTTTATGCCGCTCTATGGGCCGGCCATCAAGCCTCTTGGGGTGCCTTCCGGTCCCTACAGCTGGTTCAACCTGATCAATGTGCTGAGGAAGGATATACCGATTACCGTCAACGACGTGCTGCCCACACAGCACGATAAAGACATCTACGAGCTGACGGGGTATTACGGCAGCCAGAACTGGACGGCCAAGTTCGTGGACACAGTCGCCCATGAGCTCTCCAAGGTCCAGGACGACGTGTACGCGTACCGCTTTAAGTGGGGGGGAATCGGCTCGGGGCCGTCCCCCTTCGACTTCATCTACGGCGCGGGTCACGCCGCGGAGATCGCCTTCTTTTTCGGGAGCAACCAGGGCCTGTTCGGCTATCCGTTCGTCCCCGCGAACGAGGCCGGCCGAAAGGACCTCCAGTACGCCATGATGGGGTACCTTGCGCAGTTCGCATGGACTGGTAACCCGAACCGCCTATCCTGGGTTCCCTGGTGGTGGGATACATGGTCCCACTTGCCGTATTGGAAGAAGTGGTCCAACGATCAGGGAGCGCCCAAGGCGATCGTCTTCGACGCCGACTTCGATGAGGCGCACATCGCGATGACGACCGAGGAACTGACTGTGGAAGGAGTCACAGCCGCGTTTGAAGCGGCGATGACGAGCAAGGGGCTGTCTCCTTTAGAAAAATCTGCAGCGCGCCTCTTCCAGTTTAGCGTCAAATGGCCCTAATGACTGACCCAACTAATATGTAGACGCCAAGAAAGGCAGCGCCGCACAAGGAGCGAGAGGAAAATTGAGGGTCCTTTTCAGCATCATTGCAAAACTGGGTGTGCGGAGTTAGAGAGGGCAGGGGATCTTTTTCCCCCCTGCCCTCCAGAGGGTTCAACCAGGGGTCTCGCGCTCTCGATCGGCTCAAAAAGTGCATCGTTCCGCTATCGATCCGCTATTTCCAACACCTCGAAAAAGTACGATTTGATATTCATATATTCAAAAAGAAGGCCGGGAATTCGATGACTCCAGAGGCATGATCCACACCCTGAGGGAGCAAGGTGTTGCTGAGGCCGAAAAGGTCCTCCTTCAATTGGATGAATTTCCGATTCAGATTGTCGAGGTAGATAAAGACCTGGCATATGAAGCAGCGAAGTTAAAGGGGGAGGGTCGCATTGCTTACGCGGATTGTTTCGCTGCGGCTCTATCAATGAGATTAAATGCCTCCCTTGTAACGGGCGATCCCGATTTCAAGAAGCTGCAGAGACGAGTTTCCATTCGATGGATCAATTTGCATAAACCCTCGAATTAAAGCCTAAACGCCAATAATTTCACCTCTTCACTTTCCAATTTCTCAATAAATTCAAAAACTTAATTTTCCTTGCCTCGTTTGATTTTTCTTGTTAAAATGAACATTCAATTCTTGGTGACGTGCGTCGATGAAAAATAGACGTCGACAATCGATGAGGGATAGGGAGGTTGACGAAAGGTGTATGAAGATGGCCCTGGAGGAAGCCGAACAGGCTGGCCGAGAAGGAGAAGTCCCTGTGGGAGCCATTTTAGTGGAGGAGGATCGTCTGCTTGCAAAGGATCACAACCGGTGTATCGAGTTGAACGATCCAACAGCCCATGCGGAGGTTCTCGTCCTCCGAAAAGCAGGACAGGTGTTGGGAAATTATCGATTAAATAATGCAGTGATGTATGTGACTGTTGAGCCCTGTCCGATGTGTGTCTCTGCAATGGTTCATGGCAGGATATCGCGATTGGTCTTCGGGACATTGGAGCCTAAATTCGGAGCCGTGGAATCAAAATTTAAATTGTTGAATAATAATGGTCTCAACCATAAAATTGAAGTTAATCAAGGAATTCTTGAAAAAGAGTGTGCTGAGATTTTAAAGGCTTTTTTTATGAAGAGGAGAACTTCTTAGTCTAGAGTTTTTAGTGCGGTGGAAAATTACGCCTAGCCTAAATGTCAGACAAATAATGACTCCGAACTAAAAACTCCTAGCTTTAATTAAAAGGAGAGGTTGCCGAGTTGGCTTAAGGCGCCGCTCTCGAAAAGCGGTTCTCCCAAAAGGAGACGTGGGTTCGAATCCCACCCTCTCCGCCATGCACCCTATCAGTTGGGAGTTCGGAGTTTAGAGTTCGGAGGCATAAACATTACTTAAACCAAATAAAATTACTCCGAACTAAGAACTCATATCTAATGTTTGAAATGGAGAGATGCCCGAGTTGGCCGAAGGGGCTCGCCTGCTAAGCGAGTATCCCGCTTAAAACGGGATCGAGGGTTCGAATCCCTCTCTCTCCGCCATGCACCATGTGAGGTTCAGGGCGCCAATAAATTTGCAGAGCAAATTTGACTCAAAACTTCTGACATTTAACTTTAAATCGTTTAAGAGTTAAATGTTGAGAGTATTTGACCTTCGGTCAAATCTTGTTGATAGTCGGGTCCTGCGCAACAAAAGATTACAAACCCCGTCAGGTCCGGAAGGAAGCAGCGGTAGTAACCCTCTTTGTGTGCCGCAGGGTAGCCTGGCTATCAACAAGAAATTAGTGAATAAGGGCTCATGGCTGATAGCGGATAGCAAAGAGGAAGAAAGAAAACAAAAATCCGCAATCCCTCTGGGCCAGAGGCCGAATTCCACATTCCGAATGGGTGAGAGATGTCCTATTTAGTGTTGGCAAGAAAGTGGAGGCCCCAAGTCTTTGAAGATGTCGTTGGACAGCGGCCCATCACCCAAACCTTACAAAACGCCATATCCCAAAAAAGAGTCGCCCATGCCTTTCTGTTCAGTGGAGCCAGAGGGGTGGGTAAGACCTCTACCGCTCGCATTTTGGCGAAAGCCCTGAACTGCGAAGCGGGCCCCCAAATTAATCCCTGCAACCAATGCACAACTTGTCACGAGATCTCTGCCGGGATCTCGATGGATGTGATTGAGATCGATGGTGCTTCTAATCGGGGGATCGACGAGATTCGGGAGTTGAGGGAGAATGTGCGTTATACCCCTGCCAAGAATCGAAGCAAGATTTACATTATCGATGAGGTCCACATGTTGACCAGAGAGGCTTTCAACGCTTTACTGAAGACCTTAGAGGAACCTCCTCCCCATATTATCTTTGTCTTTGCCACTACCGAGCCCCACAAAATTCCGGCGACTATCCTTTCACGATGCCAACGATACGATTTCAAGAGGATTCCCTTGAAAGAGATCATTGGAAACCTGAAGAGGATCGTTGAAGAAGAAAAGATCCGCTTAAGTCAAAGAGGGCTTCTCTCTATTGCTCAAGCATCGGAAGGAAGCCTGAGAGATGCCCAGAGCCTCCTTGACCAGGTGATCTCTTATGGGGGGAAGGATATCCGAGAGGAGGATATTGCTGAGATCCTCGGCCTCGTCGATCGAAAAATTCTCTACGATACCATAGAAGCGATTGCCAACAGGGATATCGAGCGATGTGTGGAGATCGTCGATCATGTTTATCACTTTGGGTACGACCTCCAACACTTCTGTCGAGAGCTTCTTCAATATCTTCGCAACCTGATCCTCATAAAGGTGAGTCAGCATCCAGAGGGGTTGATGGAATTGCCGGAGGAGGAGTTGGCGGTACTAAGAAAACAAGCAGAGAGATTCCAATTCGATCAACTAAGTCACCTCTTTAGCCTTCTTTTGAAAGGGGAGGGCGAAGTGGCTCAGTCTACCTTTCCTCGGACAATGTTAGAGATGGTTTTGATTCGAATGGCTGCCCTCCGACCCGTCCTTTCCATCGATGAAATTCTGAAGAAGTTGGAGAAATTGGAGAAGGGTGAACATCCAACGACGACGATGGGTGAAGAGGACGATCCGCCGACCGACGAGAGGTTGGAGGGACTGAATGAAGCTGTAAGTCCGACGGGAGTGACCGAAGAGATGGGTCCTCTCTCTTTGGAAAAACCAACGGACCCAGCCGGTTCTCCGAAAGAGGGAGAAGATGGTGAAGAATTCCAAAAAGTGCGCGAAGAGACGTGGAAGAAATTGGTAGATTTTACCCGGGCGAGGAATCCTGTATTGGGTTCGTTCCTGGCCATGGGAAATCTCATTGATGTCAGTGATGAGAAGATTGAGATCGGCTTTGAGAAAGATTCTTTCCATTACGATAGAATATCAGAAAAGGAGAATCGAAGCCAATTGGAGGCGATCTGTCATGAATATCTTCAGAGAAAGGTAAAGGTGATCATCTCCGCATTGGATCAGAGGATGGGTTTAAAGAGGCGAATGATTTCAGAAGCGGATAGACCGTCCCGCAATAAATCGGAAAGCCGACCGGAGAAAGAAACGGAAGAGCATCCTCTCATCCAGGAAGCCCTCCGTCTCTTTAACGGAAGGATTGTGGATGGCTGAGGGAGAAAAGGAGAGATACATGACAAAAGGTTTGGGAAACATACTGAAACAGGCTCAACAGATGCATTCGAAAATATCACAACTTCAAGAAGAGATGGCAGCAAAGACGGTAGAGGCCAGTTCTGGGGGAGGGATGGTGAGCGTCGTGATCAATGGGAAGCAGGAAATTCTTAGCATCCGGATCGATCCAGAAGTAGTCAATCGGGAAGATATTGAGATGCTTCAAGATCTGATTGCAGCAGCTGTGAATGAGGCCATCCGGAAATCCCAGGAGATGATGGCAGAGGAGATGAAGAAGATCACCGGGGGGCTGAACATCCCCGGCCTACTTTAAGCAAATGCCAAATGCCAAAGCTTCCCGCCAAGGCGGGATCAAATCAAATCTAAAGCTCAAGTTCTTATTTTTGCCTAAATTGAGCGATTTTTTTATTATAAGAACATTTTTTTGTCATTCTGAGCGATAGCGAAGAATCTCTTGTTGGGTGCCTCCAACGAATGAGATTCTTCTTCGCCTACCGGCTCCTCAGGATGACATGGAGGAAGAATTGCTCAGTTTTGGTATTTGACATTCATTTGACATTTGGATTTTGACATTTGAAATTAAGGAACTTAAACTATGGCCATTCATGCTAAGCCTATCGACCACCTGATTGAGGCCCTCACGAAACTCCCTGGAGTTGGGAGAAAGACGGCCTCGAGGCTGGCCTTCCATATTTTGCGGAGCAGTCTATCCGAGGCTCAGGGACTGGCAAGAGCGATTTTGGATGTAAAGGAAAAGATTCGGCTCTGTTCCATCTGTTTCAATTTGACAGATGAGGATCCCTGCTGGATCTGTCGAGATGAACGCCGAAGCCGAGAAATCCTCTGTGTCGTGGAGGGGCCCAATGACCTTATCGCCATTGAAAACACAGGGGTATTTAAAGGAAGATACCATGTGTTACACGGAACGATATCTCCTTTAGAAGGTATCGGTCCGGACGACATCAAGATTAGAGAACTGGTGGAACGAATTCAGCGGGAAGGGGTGGTGGAGGTGATTCTGGCCACCAATCCCACGGTAGAGGGAGGGGCGACCGCCCTCTATCTCACCGATCTGATTAAGCCTCTGGGGATAAAAGTAACGCGAATCGCCTATGGCATTCCGATGGGTGGTGAGATCGAATACTCCGATGGGATGACTTTGTCGAAAGCCCTTGAGGGTCGGAGAGAGGTTTAGATCTTGCCCACCCGCAGTTTTTCTTTCTCCTCCCCGTTGGTTTGAATGGATGCCTTTTGTCACCTGGCCGAACCCCTCGGCCAGGTCGGGTTGTTCCCAAGTCCTCGGCGAACCACAGAAACTGGGGGTGGGCAAGAGGTTTAAAAATCTTGCCATAGTAAGTGAAACATTTTACAATGAAATTTGTTTCGAGGTAAAAAATGATTGAGATTCGATTTCATGGAAGAGGTGGTCAGGGAGCGGTGACTTCGGCAGAGCTATTGGCCTTGGCGGCCATTGGGGAAGGGAAACATGCTCAAGCTTTTCCCAGCTTTGGTCCGGAACGGAGAGGGGCGCCCGTGGTGGCCTTCTGCCGGATCAGTGATCAACCCATTAAGATCAGGGCCAATATCTATGAGCCCGATCTTGTAGTGGTGCTTGATTCGTCTCTTTTAAAGATCGTAAATGTCGCCGCCGGATTGAAACCGAACGGTATCCTGATTACCACGAGCAAAGATTCTCCTGAAAAGGTGAAAGAGCAATTGGGGATCAAGAACCAGCTTGCAGTGGTGGATGCCGTAAAGATTGCCGCTGAGATTCTTGGCCTTCCCATTACGAATACGACGATGCTCGGATCTTTGGCCAAGGCTTCAAAAGTGGTTGAGAAAGAATCCTTTATCGCTCCCCTGCGGGAGCGGTTTGGTCGAATCGCCGAAAAGAACATCTCTGCTTTCGAGCGGGCCTACCAAGACACCGTCATCATTCAATAAATTTCTAATATAATAATTCTCCCCCCCCCATTAAGTAAAGGGGGTTAAGGAGGATTAAGAGGTGAAGGGTATGACAAAACCTGAGTCAGAGTGGAAATGGCAGGAACTGCCGGTAGGAAATGTCGTATTGGAGCCGGGGAATGCCAGTCAATATCGTACAGGGGATTGGAAGACCCTCAAGCCGGTTCTAAATAAGGAGCTTTGTATCCATTGCGGATTGTGCTACATCTTCTGTCCGGATATGGCCTACAGCTTGAATGCCGAGGGTTTCTTTATTGCGGACCTTTTCTACTGCAAGGGTTGCGGCATCTGCGCGAAGGAGTGCCCCACTGGGGCGATCACGATGGTGGTAGAAGAGGAGGAGAAGTGATGGCAAAAAGGGTTGGAATGGAAGTCTCGATTGCCGCGGCGGAGGCTGTTAAGCAGGCGAATGTCGACGTAATCTCAGCCTATCCCATTACTCCACAGACACATGTGGTCGAACACCTTTCCGAATTGGTGGCGAACGGTGAACTCGATGCGGAATTCATACCGGTGGAGTCCGAGCACTCCGCACTGAGCGTCTGTCTGGGAAGTTCTGCTGCGGGAGCGAGGTCCTTTACCTGCACGAGTTCTCAAGGATTGGCCTTAATGAGTGAGATCACCTACATCACCTCCCCTTTGAGATTACCCGTCGTCATGATCATTTCGAACCGCACACTCTCCGCTCCTCTCAGCATATGGAACGACCACAGCGATGTCATGTCGATTCGAGACTGCGGATGGATTCAGGTCTTCACAGAAAACGGCCAGGAGGTCTACGATCACGTCTTCTATGCCTATCGTTTGGCCGAAGACAAGGAGGTGCTCCTTCCCGTGATCATCAATATGGATGGGTTCATCTTAAGCCATGTGATCGAACCCATCGAACTGATTGAGCAGGAGAAGATCGATCAGTTTCTACCTCCTTATCAACCCCTTCACCGTCTCCACCCGGACCATCCTGTGACCATGGGCGCCTTTGCCCTGCCCAGCATCTTTGCAGAGACGAAGAAGGCCCAGGAGGTGGCCCTTCGATCTTCCCTGTCCAAGATTTTGGAGATATGGAAGGCCTTTGGCGACATGACGGGCAGGTACTACAACCCCATCGAAACCTACCAAGCAGAGGATGCCGATACGCTTCTGGTCACAATGGGAAGCTTTGGAGAGACGGCCTCTGTGGCCGTGGATCAGATGAGAGAGGAAGGAAGGTCAGTTGGATTGGTGAAAATTCGACTGTGGCGGCCCTTTCCTTTCGAAGAATTTAAGAAAGCAACCCTCAACGCAAAACAGTTGGTCGTTATCGATCGTGCAGTCTCTGTTGGAGGACCCGGAGGACCTGTGGCTTCGGAAGTGAGGTCTGCCCTTTACGGAGAAGAGGGACATCCGGTCGTGTATAACTTTGTCGCAGGGATTTCGGGAAGGGATGTGACACCGTCAGACTTTATCAAGATGGTGGATAAGGCCGAGATCGAGATTGAAGAAGGAAATAGAGAAGGTTACGAGATCTACGGGGTGAGAGAATGACTGAAAATTTGAACGTTTATGCCGTTAGGACATTGACCCAGAAGGAATATTTTGCCCCCGGCCACCGAGCATGCCAGGGTTGCGCTGAGGCATTGGCCGTCCGATTGGTTGCCAAAGCACTGGGGAGGAATGTAATCATTGCCGCTGCCACAGGATGTATGGAGATCGTTTCGTCTCCCTTTCCTTTCACGTCTTGGAGGGTTCCATGGTTCCACGTGGCCTTTGAGAATGCGGCAGCAGTGGCCTCAGGCATTGAGTCAGGATTGAAGGTACTGATGAGAAAAGGAAGGATCCCCTACAAGAAAATTGTAGCTATTGGCATGGCAGGAGATGGAGGGACAGCGGACATCGGGCTTCAGGCGCTTTCTGGCGCTCTGGAACGAGGCCACGATATGATCTACATCTGTACGGACAACGAAGCCTATATGAACACGGGTATCCAGCGGTCCTCTGCGACGCCATTTGGGGCATCGACCACCACTTCTCCAGCAGGCAAAGTGACGATGGGCCAGATCACATGGAAGAAGAATATGCCGGCCATTGCGGCCGCTCATAATATCCCCTATGTGGCTACGGCCTGTCCCAGTTATCCGATCGATCTTGTCCAGAAGATGAAGAAGGCGGCTGATATTGAGGGTCCGGCTTATGTCCACATCCTTTCCGTCTGTCCAACGGGTTGGAGGTCCACTCCGGAAAACTCGATCAAGTTAGGTCGGTTAGCAGTAGAGACAGGAGTCTTTCCCCTTTATGAAATTGAGAGGGGCCGATATCACTTGAGCATCGATTTTCCTAAATTGAGGCCTCTGAAGGAGTACACCCGACTTCAAGGACGATTTCGACACCTCACCGACGAGATGATTGAAGAGATTGAGAAACGGGTTCATCGAGAATACGAAGAGATCAAGGAGAAAGCAGCAAAGGGAGCATGAGATGACTCAGTCAGAGATCAATGGCATCATTGACCGATATGAAGGAAAGGGATCTTCAATCCTGGCCATCCTTCAAGACGTACAAGCAAAGGAGAAATATCTTCCTAAAGAAGCGCTCGAATACTTGGGAGAACGTCTCCACATCCCGTTAAATAGGATTTATAGGATCGCGACATTTTACCGGGCCTTTAGCCTTACCCCCAGGGGTCGCCATGAGATTCAGGTCTGTTTGGGGACGGCCTGTCATGTTCGGGGTGGTGTTCGGATCGTTGATCGAGTCACGACCGAACTGAGAATCCGTCCCGGGGAGACAACACCAAACCGACAATTTACGCTTGATACCGTCAACTGTCTTGGAGTCTGTGCCTCGGGGCCCATCATGGTCGTTGACGGTCATTACTTTGGAAAGATGAGCACCGCACAGGTGAAAGGGGTTCTGGATCAGTTTGGCACGGATAAGAAGGGGGGGTTGAATGGGAAGAATTAGTTCTCCACAAGCCTTGGAACAATTCCGAAACGAGATTCTCAGTCGAAGAGATCCCAATCAGCCCTGCATTACGGTTTGCACCGGGACGGGCTGCCATGCCTCAGGATGCCACCAGGTGGTCGAGGCATTTAGAAAGGCCCTTCAAGATCATTCAAAAGGCAATGGGGTAGGCCTTCGATTGACGGGCTGCCATGGATTCTGTGAAAGGGGACCTTTGGTGGTCATCTATCCCCAAAAAATCCTTTATCAGCGGGTCAAACCGGAGGATGCTTCGACCATTTTTGAAGAAACGATTCTGAAGGGAAAGATCTTGGAGTCTCTCCTTTACGATCATCCAACAACAGGAGAGAAGATTATCTCAGAAGATGACGTTCCCTTCTACAAAAAACAGATGCGGATCATTTTTGGGAATAATGGGAGCATCGATCCGACACAGATTGAGGATTATCTGGCGGTGGGAGGATATCGGGCTTTATGCAAGGTCCTCTTCTCAATGTCCCCTGAGGAGGTCATCCGGGAGGTGAAGAAGGCCAATCTGAGAGGACGGGGGGGTGGAGGATTCCCTGCCGGAGTGAAATGGGAGACATGCAGGAATGCACCCGGGGATATCAAATATTTGATCTGCAATGCCGATGAAGGAGACCCCGGCGCTTACATGGATCGAAGCCTTTTAGAAGGAAATCCACACAGTGTGCTGGAGGGCCTGATCATCGGCGCTTATGCGATTGGAGCCCATGAAGGGTATGTCTATGTCCGAAATGAGTACCCTCTCGCCGTGGTCAATATCGGGATTGCCATTGAACGAGCAAAGGAACTGGGGTTACTTGGGAAGAACATTCTCGGATCAGGGTTTGATTTTGATGTGAAGGTGAGTCGGGGCGGTGGAGCCTTTGTCTGCGGAGAATCAACCGCACTCATGGCCTCGATTGAAGGGAATGTTGGAGAACCCAGGGCAAAGCATATCCACACGGTCATCAGCGGTCTCTGGGATCGTCCAACCAATTTGAACAATGTGGAGACTTGGGCCAATGTTCCGGTCATCATTGACCGTGGTTCGGATTGGTATACTCAAATTGGTACGGAGGGCAGCAAAGGGACCAAGATCTTCTCTCTTGTCGGTAAGGTCAATAATACGGGTCTGGTCGAAGTCCCGATGGGAATCACCCTTCGGGAGATTGTCTATGAGATGGGAGGTGGAATTCCTGGAGGAAAAAAATTCAAAGCTGTCCAAACTGGAGGTCCCTCAGGTGGATGCATTCCTGAATCGCTGATCGATCTGCCTGTGGATTTTGACCGGCTGACAGAAGTGGGTTCGATGATGGGATCCGGCGGAATGATTGTCATGGATGAGTCGACCTGCATGGTCGATCTGGCCAAGTATTTCATGAACTTTCTAAAAGATGAGTCTTGCGGAAAGTGTACCTCCTGCCGGGAAGGAACGAAAAGAATGCACGAAGTCCTGACGGAGATTACAGAGGGTTTGGGAACCCTTGAGCACATCGATCTCTTAGAGGAGTTGGGATGGGTGACGGCAGAGGCCTCTCTTTGCCAGTTGGGAGGCACGGCCCCCAACCCTGTCCTTTCCACCATCCGATATTTTCGGGATGAATATCGGGAGCATATCCTCAATAAGCGATGTTCCGCAAAGGTCTGCCGGGCCCTTCTTCAATATCGAATTATCTCCAATGCGTGCACGATGTGCGGCAGATGTGCCAAGGTCTGTCCGGAAAAGGCGATCACCGGAAAGAGGAAGACGAAGAAGGAGGCAGGGGAGCCTTTTAAAATCGACTCCGAAAAATGTATCAAATGTGGGATGTGTTTCGAGACCTGTAAGTTTGAGGCGATTGAAGTCGAATAAAACATGAATATCGTTTGGAACGTTAAGTTCGTTTCGTTCGTTAAACTCGTTGAACGATCAAAACGTTCTAAACGATCATAACGTTCTGTGTTCGGGAGGAAAATAAATGATTCCCTTTGTTATGGATGGTCAACCCGTTGAAGGGAGAGAAGGCGGAAATATTTTGGAAGTGGCTTTGGATGCTGGATTTGAGATTCCAAATCTTTGTTATAATGAATCGGTCAAGGCCTATGGCGCTTGCCGTCTTTGTCTGGTGGAGGTGGGGAGGAAGGGAAAGATGAGGATGACCACCTCCTGCACCTATCCTGTAACGGAAGGGATTGAGGTGCTGACCAGAACGGAGAAGGTTCTCAGGGCGCGTAGGATGATGATCGAACTCATCTTGGCCATGTGTCCCAATGACAAATTGATTCAGGACATGGCGAAGGAGATGGGCGTCCATCAGGTGCGGTTCAAGAAGGAAGAAAAAGATTGCATTCTCTGCGGCCTTTGCGGCAGGGTGTGCGAAGAGGTGGTCGGGGCCAATGCCATCCAGTTCGCCCATCGGGGAGATCGCAGAGAGATGATCCCTCCTTTTGGAGGAGAGGCGATGAGCTGCATTGCCTGTGGCGCCTGTGTGGTCGTCTGTCCGGTGGATGTCATCCGGATGAAGGAACAAGGGGATGAGCGGACGATCATCCGTTGGAAGCGAACCCTAAAGATGAAAAAATGTAAGGTCTGCGGGAACTATTTTGCTCCGTGGTTTCAGTTAGAGAAGTTCAAGGAGCAGGCAAAACTCCCGAAGGACTTTTTTGATACCTGTTATACCTGCCGTAGTTGAAATTCTTCTTCTATTGGAGTATATTTTAATGAAGTCCATAGAGGAGGTGAGGGGTATGGTTCATATAAAGTGGGAGCCGTTTAGAGATTTGATGGCAATGCAAGACCGGATGACTCATCTCTTTGACGAGACCCTTACCCGTATTTGGAAAGAGGAGATGCCCAGAGGAGGTTGGTCTCCCCCTGTCGACATTCTGGAGAAAGAGAATGAGGTAGTCTTGAAAGTGGACCTTCCTGAGATGGTTCAGAGCGCAATCGATATTAAGGTTGAAGAGAATACGCTGATCATCCAGGGAGAGAGAAAGTTTTTCAAAGAGACGCCCGACACCAATTACCTTCAAATTGAAAGGCCTTATGGAACCTTCCACCGACACTTCACCATTCCAAAAACGATCGATCTGGGGAAGATCAAAGCATCCTATAAAGATGGTGTACTTCGAATCGTCCTTCTCAAGAAAGAGGACATCCTTCCTCAGCAGATCGTGGTGGAAGGAAAATAGAGAAGACTCAAAGGGGCCCTTTTTAAAGGGCCTTTTTTATTTCTTGGGAACTTTCTTCCAATCAGCCAGAAACCGGCCGATCACCCCATCTCATAGGCCTTCCGGATCTCATCGGTGTTGGCTGTATCGATAAAGAATTTCATTGCTCCCTTCCCTCTTAAAGACAAAAAAACGTGGTGGCAGGAAAAGATACTCCTGCCACCTTAAAATGGTCCTTTAAGGATTAATTTAGCCATCTATGGGATAACCCTGAACTCTACCCTCCTGTTCTTAGCGCGACCCTCTTTGGTCTTGTTGTCGGCAACCGGCTTCTTGCTTCCATAACCCTTGGCAATCATTCGCCCTTCAGGGATGTTGAATTTATCCTGAATATACTTTTTGGCGCTTTGAGCCCTCTTCTCAGAGATCTTTTGGTTCAGCTTATCTGAACCAGCCGGATCGCTGTGTCCGCCAATTTCCACTTTGATTTGAGGATTGCCTTTCAGAATCATTCCATTTCGATCCAAGGCCTTTGCAGCGATAGGGTTGATATTTGTCTTGTTGGTATCGAAATAGATGGTATCGAATGTCACTTCTCCCGGCGCAGGTGCCGGAACTGGTGTTGGCACAGGCACAGGCGCAGGTGCCGGTGCTGGTGCCGGAATCCGTGCTGGCGCAGGTGGTGTAGGCCCTGGCGGAGCAGGTGCTAAGGTGGCGGTCACCGTCTTCGAGGTGTCCATCGTAGCCGCGCAGGTCCCTGTGCCTGAACACCCACCGCCCGACCATCCCTCAAATATCGACCCGGAAGCTGCCACCGCTGTCAGGGTCACGATCGTCCCCGCATTGTAGGTTTCAGTACAATCCGACCCGCAATCGATCCCAGATGGAGAACTCGTCACTGTCCCGCTCCCGCTGCCTGCCTTCTGAACGGTAAGCGTGTATTGCCGCTGCCCTTTGGGTTCACACGGCGTAAGCTTGAGGGCTTCTAAAGATTTCTCTTTAACAATACTAATTGAATTCACTTTTTTGTCTAAATAAGGAGAACATCCGTGCTTTATCTTTTCATAATGGTCCACTAAGGCTAAGTAGGCCTCAGCCTTGGCATATTGGCAGGGTGCACACTTCTTTGCCCCCGCTAAGGTAGCTTTATTGAAAAGTTCTCGAGACTCATTAATCTCTTTCATTTGTTGCATGGTAAATCCAGCACATCCTGAGACGATCATCGCTCCCAGGATGAGAATCATCCATGTCATCCACTTCTTGTTCATGCTCATCGTGTTTCACCCCCTTTCATCTTGCAGTTTTATTTTTTCTTCACTTCAGCCAGACCGGCTTCTGCAGCCGATCTTGAACGAGTTGCAAATTCCTTCGACGCTTTCCAGCTGTTTTCCTCTAATACAAATTTGGAGGCCTCTAAAAAACTTTCGGCACTGCAATACTCGTAAGGAGCCAGGGTCGCTCCTCCCGCTCCCTTCAATTCAGCCGTTGCTTTCTCTGCTGCTTTAATCTCATTTCGAGCGGCAAAATAGCAGCAACCAGCAAGAGAGAAGGAGAAGAAGATTAGAACGATTAAAAGAGTGGAAAACCTTTTGCCCATACATTCACCCCCTTTCATGTTTGCACCACGGGGATAATCCCCTATAGTTTACCTTATCGAAACGATTCTTATTTGTCAACACCTTTTCCGTATGTTTTTACAACTCTCAAAAGAAAATTACTAAACGTAGTCTGAAGAACAGATTAGGTGAATCCCGTATTTTTGAGTGCGAATGACTGTATTCTTAGGATTTCTTCTTTGTAAGAAACCCCTCCAGGCATTCCCGATTGCAAAAATAGTAATCTCTTCCAGCGACTCTCTTTTTTAAGGCGGACCTTTGGGGGATGTACGTTTGGCAATAAGGATCTTGGACAAGTTCTTCTGGCTGAGATTCTCTGTTCACTCTTTTTCTCGGAGAAAGTATCACTCTCATTAAAAAGTTGAGAAAATAATAGAGGATCAGAAAGAGGATGATGAATAGAACGAATCGAAGCATCGGTTTGAATACTCGGTCAGTTAGAGGATTGGAGTTTTTCCACGCCTTGATCCTGCTTAAGGTTTTCCAAAAGCTCTTGGACAGTCTTTCCTAAAACGGGATGGATGAGACCCGGGTCGATTTCAGCTAAAGGGATGAGCACAAATTGACGTTCATGAATGAGAGGGTGAGGGACCTGGAGTTCTTCTGTTTGAATCTCCCTTTCATCAAAAAAGAGGATGTCGAGATCGATCAACCGTGGCCCCCGCCGAAATGTCTTCAGCCGTCCCAAATTGGACTCAATGGTCTTTAGCGTTCTGAGGAGGTCAATAGGTTCCAAATTCGTCTCGATTTTTATCACCCCGTTGACAAACCAATCCTGGGAGGTATAGCCCATGGGTTGCGTTTTAAAGAAGGAGGATTTCGCTAAGAGCTTGTGGCGATCGACTTTTAAGATCTCAGAGATTGCCTTTTCGCACTGGTCTGCTTTGTCGCCGAGGTTTGAACCGATCCCGATGTAGGCAATGTGTCCCATTCCGAGAGGAGCAAGAAGGTCTTTGACACTTTACCCCGCACCTTTTAAAACAGCGTCTTTTTTAAGATGCGGATGAATTGCAATTTGATAAAAGTACTCCCTTTAGGGATCCTGTCTTTCAAGATGGTGCGGGGTTCACTTCTTTTCAGAGTTCTCTTCAGGCTTTTTGGGAGTGACGTCGATCTCTTCTTGGTCCTTGGTCGACTTTCTAAAATTTCTAATCCCTTTTCCGAGCCCTTCGCCGATCTGAGGAAGTTTTCCGGCACCGAAAATGATCAAGACGATGACCAAGATGATAATTAACTCCGGCATTCCTATTCCACCAAGCATCCTTTTCTCCTTTTTTTACGTTTTGCGCTGCGCTCTATGCGCCATGTTTCTTAAGTTGGCGGAAGTGCATGGGAATCGAACCCACCACGGACATCGTCTGCCCGCCACTGGATTTGAAGTCCAGGAGACCCACCAGGACCTCTCCACTTCCAATTTTCAGACTAAAAGATTTTCTTTTTAAAGTCAACCCTTCGACTCCCCGACCTGAAACTCAGCACTTGCCTTCGGTTCGAGCGGCTCGAGCCCTCGGCCTGAGCCAGGGAGCCCTTGCGCCGAAGCCTTGGGATCGGCAAAAGGGTCAATGGTTGACTATAGAAAGAGGTCCTTGGCACAGATTTCATTTTTCGGTCCGGACTAGAATTGCTGGTCTAGAATTGTTCGAGATGGTAAGAAAGATTCCATTTTTGAACTTCTTGAGGGAATTAAAACTCTAAATAAAATCCTATGCTTTTCAATAAGTTACAAAATACAATATCTTGGCATTACTATTGCAGATGACTTTGCATTTGAAGGGCGGAAAAGCGCTGGTCCCAGATTTCTGGGATAGTCAAGTTGCCGAAGTGAGAGAAATTTTGTTGACTCTGTGGGTTATCGTCGCCACGAGATTTTTATCTATAACGATGTAATTTTTATTCAAAGGAGGGATATCTATGATTCGCGAGAAATCCTGTAAATTTTATGAAAATTCCAGATGCATTCTTGGAGGGAAATATTGTGACTTAAACTGCGATCAGTTATTCAGTGATGAGGATTTTAAGTTTTACGATAAGACGGATGCCTTTACTCAATGGCGTATAGAAGAAGTCGAGAAGAAAATAGGAAATTCAGGGTTGAAACTACAATAATCATCCTTAGGCTCAGAGTCTTGAGTCTATTGAAAGGCAAGTATAGCACCACCGATCGGGTTTGGGACTCGGTTTTGTCACGAACCAGATCCTGAACCTTTTCTGGCCGGAACCTCGCTGAGCTTTTACTCCGTTAAAACAAAGTTCATCACATCCGTCTGGTTATGTCTTCCTAATCCATCCCAGGATTCAACATACCAATATATAGTCGGATCGCTGGCTTTTCTAACCAAGTTCGTAATCGCGATCCACTGACCTGATGTTAGTGTCTTTACAAATACACCACCATTGTTGTTAGGATCTTTTACATTGAATGTATAAGTCGTCTTCTTTGTAAAGTTATTGTCACTCCCAAACCACACCTTAAACTTTGTGTTGCAGTTGTTATTCCACGATAGTTGTGGTGATGAGTTTTTGCTTGTAGGCGATATAGTCGGATTTGTTACTGGTTGAGCTGGCTCTATTATAATTGAACGAACATCACTTATAGCTGTTGTCCGATTAGTCCGCGTTCCCACCACCCTCCAGTAGACCGTTCCACCGGATGCCCCTGGAATCGATAATACCGCCCTCCATATGTTTGAGTTGATCATCAACTGCACGGAGGATGAAACAATAGAGGGTTTTATCTCCTGGGCAATTTTTGAAAGCACTCCCCCAGTTCCGTGCCAGAGATCTTTAATGTCTTTTCTCGGGAGTGATGGCCTTTGATGATCTCAATGGAAGATGGAGAAACTCCAAGCTCCTTGGCCAAGAATCGAATGAGGGCCTCGTTCGCCTTTCCCTCGATGGGTGGAGCAGTTATCTTTACCTTAATCCCATCTCGATAGGGGCCCATGATCTCGTTCTTAGAGGCTTTGGGCTGAAGGTAGATTTTAACAAGAGTCTCTTTCATAAGGCTTCTATTGATAAAAGGATTCAAGGATTCTAGGGGTCAAGGGGTCGAGCGGGTATTTGATTTCTTTAGAAAACCCTTGAATCCTTGACTCCTTCAACCCTCGAATCCTTCTATTTATATTATTCCAATAAACGAAAGTTGTCGGCCCGTTTGGACTTCTTTTCGATAGGAGAAGAAAAGGTCGCTGTGGCAGCTTGTGCAGAGATTGATCCTGAAGATCTGCTCCCTCTTGATTCCTTCTTTTCCAAATTGGGAGACGTTGATCCTGACGAGGTCCACCATCCATCTTCCCTTTCCTTTTGAAGTGGAAAAAGGGTCCCACCCCGGAACAAACACCTTCTCGTCGATTTCATAGCAGCAAGGCCCAATGGATGGCCCCAGGGCGATGATGAAATCCGTCGACGAACAACCAAAATCCTCTTTCATCCTTTTCAAAACCTTTGAGGTTATATGGAGAGCGGTTCCGTTCCTTCCAGCATGGATTGCAGCAATCACTTTCTTTTCCCTATCGACAATAAAGATCGGGAGGCAATCTGCGGTGAGAATACCGAGGAATGTATTCGGAGTATCCGTGATCATGGCATCATATTCCAGGACAGGAGGCAGTGCGCTAAGAGGCTCTTTTATGAGTAGAATCTTGTCTTGGTGAATCTGATTAAGCAGGATCAAGCGCTTCGGGTCGAAATCAAAGACTTCCGCAGCACGTTGTTTGTTCTTTAGAACACTTTCCTCCCGGTCGCCATTGGATTCGCTCAGATTGAGTGACGCATAGGGAGGAGAACTCACGCCTCCCCGACGGGTGAGAAACCCATGTCGTATCCATCCAATCTCTGCAATTTGAGGGATTTCGAAATAGGGAAGACCGCCTTTTGTTCGCAGGGCATTGAGGATGTTCATTTTTATGGTTTCAACCTTGTCTTTGACCGTAGCCATTCTAAAAGGTCCTTCATATCCTGAGGGATCGGTGAAACAAATTTAACTCTTTCTCCTGTTCGAGGGTGCTCGAATGCCAATCGGTGGGCATGAAGGGCCTGACGATTCATCCTCCTTACACATTCTTTTAACACTGGGTCATGGATTGTTCCAGGTCTCCCTTTCCTCCCATATAGAGGATCTCCTAATACTGGATGGCCAATAGATGAGAGATGGACCCGGATCTGATGGGTACGTCCGGTTTGGGGAGAAATCTCAAGAAGAGTCAAACCATCAAGCCTCTCAACCACGCGCCATCGGGTGGTCGCCGCCCTTCCCTTTTTAGTCCGAGTGGACATCCGTTTTCTCTGACTTGGATGCCTTCCGATGGCAGAATCGATCAGACCTTCCTCTTTACTGAATTGGCCATAGGCGATGGCCAGATAGATCTTTTCTACAGTCCGATTCTTAAACTGCTTGGTCAATTCGTGGTAGGCCTGGTCATCTTTAGCAACGACCATGACACCGGAGGTATCCTTATCCAGACGGTGCACGATGCCCGGCCTGATGACGCCGTTAATCCCTGCGAGGTCCTTGCAATGATAGAGGAGCGCGTTGACCAAGGTGCCGGAAAGATTTCCGTAGGCAGGGTGGACGACCATTCCTGGAGGCTTATCGACGACGATGATGGAGCGATCCTCATAAAGAATGAGGAGAGGAAGAGGCTCCGGTTTCAAAGAAAGGGGTTCGGGTTCGGGAAGGGTTCCTGAGACGATGTCGCCCTTCTTTAGATGGGCACTGGGTTTGGTCGGCTTCTGATTGAGAAGTATCGTTCCCTCTTCTATCAGTTTTTTCGCCTGGGAACGGGAAAGATTGAGGTCGGCTTCTGAGAGGAATTGGTCGAGACGTCTTGCCTGATCCTTTGCTGCTACCAAGATTGAAAATAGTTTTCCTTTTTTCTGCTTTTCAATTGAGTCAGAATAGAGCATAGGGCATAGAGCATAGGGCATAGGGTTTCTTGTCTAATAGGGTTTTTCTATGAGAGGGCGACTGGAGTCGCCCCTACCCGGTCTGTTGTTTTGGTGATTGATTATTTGGAAATTGGGATCTGAAAGCATTCATTTCGGCACTGAGTTATATCGATTAAGGACGTTCCCTAAGGCGGTAGCCAGAAGGGGAATTTCTTCATCGAAGACCGTTCTCATATCGAGAATCAGTTCATCTTTGCTGATCCGAGAGATGATAGGAGGCTCACCTTTCCTTAGATTCTCTTCGAGGCTATTCACGGAGAAGCCGACGGGTTTGATGGCAAGGACGATCGTCGGAAGGTTCTGAAGGGGAAGCGCGCCTCCGCCCACCTGGGAGACATCTTCTCTCAGCGTGGGTTGAATCCCTTTCTCGGTCAATCCCTGCAATCGTTTCAACAGACGTTTACCCCGCTTTTTTAATTTAATCAGATCCAAGGTCAACATCTTAAGGGTTGGAATCTCTTCCATTGCCCGCTTCTCATCGAGGTAGAGGAGAAGAGTGGATTCGAGGGCAGCCAAGGTCAGCTTGTCGATGCGGAGGGCTCGGGTCATGGGATTGGTCTTGATAAGGTCCAGGATGTCTTTCCTTCCCAAGATGATTCCAGCCTGGGGACCCCCAAGGAGTTTGTCACCGCTAAAGGTGACCACATCCACACCGGTTTGGATCGCCTCTTGAACAGTGGGTTCTTTTTCCAATCCATAATGGGTGAGATCTACAAAACAGCCGCTTCCTAAATCATCAATGACAGGAAGGTGATGCTCCCTCCCCAGTTGAACGAGATCTTGAAGAAGCACATCGGAGGTGAAGCCCATCACCCTGAAGTTGCTGGTGTGGACCTTTAAGAGTAAAGCCGTTTGGGGACCGATGGCCTTTTGGTAGTCGCTGAGATAAGTCCGATTGGTCGTACCGACCTCCCTGAGCATAGCCCCGCTTCGTTTCATCACATCAGGGATCCGAAAGGCCCCTCCGATCTCTACCAGTTCCCCTCTCGAGACGATGGCTTCTCTGCCTTCTGCAATGCTATTCAGGGCAAGCAGAACAGCCCCTGCATTGTTATTCACCACCAATGCGGATTCTGCGCCCGAGAGGCGGCAGAGGATCCCCTCCACATGGGCGTAACGGCTGCCTCGTTCACCCAGCTCGATGTCATATTCGAGATTGGAATAGGTCTGAGCCACTTCAATCAAGTGTTGAAGCGCAGAAGGATGGAGAGGGGATCTTCCCAAATTGGTATGGATCACCACCCCGGTCGCATTGATGACGCGACGGAGTTGAGGCTGAGCCTGCAATGCTACTTCCCTCTGGAAGAGAGGGTAGAGGTGCTCGAAGGAGAAGAGTTCATTCCCTATATTGGAGAGTTCTTCCTTATTGAGGAGTTCCTGCCGCAGTCGTCCCAAGCCCTTTCGGATTCCCTCGACAACCACGTTTCGGGGATAGGTTCTTAAGAGATCTGTGATCTCTGGTCTCGTGAGGATTTCATCCACACTCGGTATCTTACGGAGAATCTGTTGACGAAGGGATGGAGACATTGGGCTTCCTCCTCATCAGGAGTGTTTTAAGAATGTTGATAAAGTTCATTCGGATGAATTGGGTGGGCCACTCCAGCTCTTTTTTCTCACAGACCGTGGACATACTATAGGCATACAGGGAGTGGCGTCCTTTTAAAAAAGATGCCAAAGCAATCTCCCTTTCTTTGGCATCCGAAAGGGCCATCATGCGATCGATCTCCTTCATCATTTGAACAGCCCCATCGATCCGCCGATCAACAGATTCTGCTGTCTTTCGATCGATCAGGCCGAATTCGGCCTTCAGGCAATTGAGCTTCTTCCCGGCCTCATAGGTGCTGTAGACGATCTCATCACGGTCCATCCATTCGGTTTCGTAGTTGAGGATATATTTCCAACTGGGAGCCATCAATGCCTGACGATGCTCCTCTATCGTTCGGTAGAGAAGACGATACCCATACTTTTCCGGCGCCTCGAATACGGAACTCCCGGGGTCCAAGAAAGGGGCAAGAGGTGAGATAAAAGGATAGAGCCTTTTATAGGAACGAAACCGTTCCAAGAGGAAACGGCAGTAATCGACGGTCTGTAAAACCGATTGATAGGTCTGCTTTGGAAGCCCGATCATGAAGAAGAGGTCGATCCGTTTCGAGCCGAGGTCAATGGCATCTGCAATCATCCTCTCCAACGATTCATTGTTATAGGGTCTTCCGAAGGCCCTTCGAACTTCTTCTTCGTGGGATTCCGGCGAGATTTCAATATTGAAGTTGGCTATGGACTCGGCAATCCTTTCAAGACGGGACCGGGAAGGGGGGACAAAAAATTCAAAGGCGATATGGTTGGTAATCGGCCTCTTCTTCATCTCCTGAAGAAAGGTGAAACCATATTCCTCCCCCGGCTGAAAGATATCGCCGATGACCATCACCGGTGCGCGAAGGTGATCAGAGATATTGAAGATATCCTGGGCTAAGAGTTTGGGATTTCGATAAGCTGGCTTTCTCCGGTTGGCCATCGATTGAAAGGTCTGAGATGAGCCTCCGCATGTATTACAATGGTAGATACATCCGCGGCAGGTGAAGACCGCGGTCACCGGATAGGTATACCAATTGATAAAAGGCTGATAACCTGTAGGGTCGACATACCTCACTACCTTCTTCATGATATGACCGTAGTCGATCGTAATGTGGTCAAGGTTCTCCGGAACGTAGGTGAGGGGGTTGACCCGAATTCCATCTCCCCCGTCCCTATAGGTGAGGTTGGGGATGTTCTTAAAATCTTTCTTCTCCTTGATGGCCTGTAGGAGTTGGAGCAGGGGGCCTTCTGTGGAATCTCCCCTGACCACAAAATCGATGAAAGGATATTGGCGGAGGATGGCCTCATGATAATAGGTGGCAGAGAGCCCGCCCAGGATGACAGGGATCGCTGGGTGAAGACGTTTGATGATCTCTGCTATAGCTAAGGCTCCGTGGACATGGGCCATCCAGTGAAGATCGATGCCAAAGGCGAGAGGCTTCTTCTTGAGGATGAACCGTTCGACATCGAACCTTTCATCCTTGAGCATCTTCAAGGCGATGTTGACGATCCTTACTTTCAAACCATGCCGCTCTAAATATTCTGAGAGGCTGGCAAACCCGATGGGATACATTTCAAAGATGGGTGTGGAGGGGACGACATCACTGATAGGACCATGGATCCCCAGTTTATTTCTGAAGTCGTAAAAGGTTGGGGGATGGAGGAGGATTAGGTCAATGGTTGCCATTGGGTTATTTCGGAGCAATGGGTTTCGGCGTTTCCGGATACTTCGACTTGTATTCGTCTATCATCTTCAGAATGTCAGGGTGGTCTTTCATATTTTCACTGAGGGGAAGCATCGTATGGGTGAATTCATTCTTTCCATGAAGCTGTTTAAGACTCCGCTCAGTCTCTTCTTTTGACTTCTGCAATTGGGCCTTCTCAGCCTCTGTTATTTGAGGAGAGTTGAGTCGGCTTTTGAGGTTGAGAAGTTGATTTTCTACAGTCCGCTTGGTTGCCAAATTGTAAAAACTGGTTTCGTTGTTAGTAAGGGTGAGATCGAGTCTCCCTGCGTAAATCCCCTTCGGAGGCATCTGGAGGATGATCGTATTTTTGATGACAGTCGGATAGACGAGATTGATGCCTGTGTGGCTGCCCACGATGAGATGTATTCCTGTTACCGTCTGGGCTAATTCCACATCCTTTTGATAACCAAGATGGCTTAAGAGGATGATCAGATCGGTTTTGCGTTGAAGTTCTTTAGCCATATTCTGTGCGACTTCAACGGGGGGTCGAAGAATAATCCCCTTTCTCCTTGGATCGGATTGACCTAAGAAGAGATCCGGAGAGAGGAGGCTAAAAATCCCGATCCTTAGGCCGTTGATCTCCTTGATGAGGTAAGGTTGGAAGAGGAGTTTCTCTGATGCCTCATCGAAGATGTTGGAGGAGAGAAAAGGAAATTCAGCCTTTTTTGAAATCTCCAAAAGCAACTCCTTTCCAAGGGTCAAATCGTCATCCCCGATGCCTAAGGCATCGTAGCCCATCAGATTAAAACTTCCGATAATCAGATGGGCTTTGTCCGTCGCCATCTTCAACTCATTCTCCGGAATGGGGTTTGAAAATTTCTTAAAAAGGAGATCACCCGCATCTAAGACGAGCATCCCTTTTTCCTTCTCCCGAATCTCTTTTATCCACGCTCCTCTCTTGGCCAGACCGCCAAAACGATTCTGCTGCCCTCAGGTGGGGCAGGGTTCGATCTCGCCACTAATATTGTTGCTATAAAGGAGAGTAACGGTCTTGGCCGATTGTTGCGCATGGGCAGGGAGGGAATGGGTCGCCCCTAGAAACACTAAAATAAGAGCGAGCACGAAAACCCTTTCTTTCTTCATACTGTAAACCTCCAAATCATTATTTTATATCCTATCTATTCTTCGAAAACAAGAGAAATCCCCTTTGCTTTCACTATTCTTTTCAGAAGAAAAGGTCACGGTTTAGATTTGAGGTTCTTTTCCCAAATGGTTGGGAGACAGGGATCAAGGATTCGAGGATTCAAGGGTTTACTATCTAAAAATTTTATCAAATCCTTCAGCTCTTTGCAATTTCTAAGCATTTCCCTTGAACCCTGGAATCCTGGACTCCCTGAATCCTTCGATCATCGCCAATTCTTTTGGAGATGATCGAGATTTGATAAGTCATATTAAAAACAGTAAAATTATTGGAAACAAACATGGAGGGTAGAAAAATGGGAAAAGAGAATAATCCGGAGGAGCTTGTCGCAGAAGTGAACCGACTCGTTGATTTGGTTGCTTATCAGGGGGGGTCGGTGGTGAGTCGAACCATCATAGATAAAAAGGCAGGTACGATCACCCTCTTTTCTTTTGATGAGGGGCAGGGATTAAGCGAACATACCGCACCGTTTGATGCCCTGGTTTATCTTCTCGATGGGGAAGTCGAAATTTCCATCTCCGGCAAACCTTTCCATCTAAGAGAGGGGGAAATGATTATTATGCCAGCCAACCAGCCCCATGCCTTAAAGGCATTAAAAAGATTCAAGATGCTTTTGACCATGATACGTTCTTAATAAGGCAAGTTAGTCAAAACACGGACTGAACGGCTACCTTGGGCCAACCCAAACCAATTTACTTGTTGATTCCCAAACTTATTCTGATCGCCTCGTCTACTTCAGCCATTCTTTCTTCACTCAGATACCCCAATTTCTTAGTAAGCCTTTTTTTGGCTACTGTTAGAAGCTGGGCCAGGTTCACCATGGAATACTCTTTCAGTCCTCCTTTTCCTTCAGGAATTAAAACAGTGACAGGATACTTCTTTATGGTTGTGGTAATGGCGGCGACAATCGTAGTTGAGGCGTATTGGTTTCCGACGTCATTCTGGATAATAAGTGCGGGTTTGTTACCTTTTTGCTCACTCCCTCTCCCGGGATTAAAATCGACCATCCATACCTCTCCTCGTTTGCATGTGGTCATGTCAGGACCTCCACACCAGCCGCAATATTGGCTTCAGCTGTTTCCACATCTTCTTTCGCCATTGCAAGGTATCCCTCGATAAGTTTTTTATCCAGCTCTCTCTCCCTCCATTGCCGGATAGCTTTCTCTATCACACGGCTTCGGCTTTCTCCTTGCTCACTCGAAGCCCGATCGATCTCCCTGACAATAGATTTTTCAATCGTTACAGTTACCTTCAGTTTGTTGCCCATGGTGATTCCTCCCTAAGATAAAATCCAAAATTATATGATAGTATTGTAAGCAATAAAATCCATATTGTCAATCCATACAATTCTTAATTATCAGGGCAAGAGCGATAAAGGGAAGTCAACGGGTCAGGCTTCGGTAATTCGATATTTTCTTAAAGGCATTAAAAAGATTCAAGATGCTTTTAGCCGTGATACGTTCTTAATAAGGCAAGTGAGTCAAAACACGGATATGAAAAAATATTGGACCAGTTCTTATTTTTGGCTTTTCTCCCAATTATTTGGGAGAAAAGGGGTCAAGGATTCAAGGATTGGGGACGCAGATGGGGACATCCTATATTGTTTTTGTCAAGAGAAAAAGTAAGAAAAAATAAAATCTTTAAAAACAATGAGTTGAAACCAGGTCCTCTTTTTGTGAACACCCCTCCT
>Ga0299912_10000625_pt1 | contig 29492 bp, 28 predicted proteins | sample RVTome_2_FD_207667 | JGI IMG/M metagenome (GOLD analysis project Ga0299912, IMG submission 207667) | Soil microbial communities from uranium-contaminated site in the Upper Colorado River Basin, Wyoming, United States - RVT95D214 (version 2) ... | reverse complement strand
GGTGTAATCTCGTGTGGGGGGTGGGGGGTAAGGGCCGCGGGCCCTTACCCCCTCCCCCAAACCCCCACCCCCAATCCCTTAAATGGTAGCACAGGCGTCCCGCCTGTGCTTTACTTGGTCAGGCAAACCCCCATGAAATGGTGCGATCTCTCTTGTGAGCATGCCTCTTTCCCTAAGGTGCAGGCTGTGGACGGGGCCGGGTCCTGCCGGACTTTTCAGGCCCTGTATTGCGCCCGGCTTGGGCGGCTGGTGCACAAGAACGCTCCCTGTCCCTGCGAGGAGCCTGCCCAGGGGGAGGTAAAGAAGGGCAGTAGTTAGAGCCTGGATCGCTGCGATCCCATCAACCTTTAACGTATCCTTTTTTTCGAACCGATGTAATTCCATGAACCCCTGGGGGTTTGGGGGGGGCCGTGCGCTTATACCCTGCCCCCGACATCTTTTTCCCTGCGAGGTTGGCTTATGACCGGGCTTTATATCCTGTTAGGATTGGTGGTAGCCGCGCTCATCGGCGCCATATCCATTTACAACCGCCTGATCCGCAACCGGCAAATGGTCCAGGAGGGCTGGTCCGGCATCGACGTGCAGCTCAAGCGCCGGGCCGACCTGATCCCCAATCTCATTGAGGCGGTGAAAGGCTACATGGGCCATGAAAAGGGAGTGCTGGAGAAGGTTACCGAGCTTCGGGCCCAGAGCCTCCAGGCCGGGGGGGTGGGGGAAAAGGCTCGGGCGGAAGGGGCCCTGGGCGCGGCCCTGGCGAATCTCTTTGCCGTGGCCGAGAACTACCCGGACCTGAAGGCCTCCCAGAACTTTATCCAACTGCAGCAGTCCCTGGCGGACATCGAGGACCAGGTCCAACTGGCCCGGCGCTATTACAACGGCGCGGCCCGGAACCTGAACATCCTCATCGGCTCCTTCCCCAGCAACGTCGTGGCCAACATGTTTCAGTTCACCCCCGCGGAGTACTTTGAGGTGGAGGACGCGGCCGACCGGGCTGTGCCCAAGGTGGCCTTTCCCTAACGAGGCTTAGCCATGAAGAAACTGGGACGCTACCTGATCCTGGCCCTGGCGGCCGTCTGCCTTATCCCCGCGTGGGCCTCCGGGGCTCCGCCCAGGAGAAACCCGGCCCCCTGGAACCCCCAGCGCCATGCCCCGGAAAAGATCCTTCGTTTTCAAAGCCTGGTTAGAGTGCATCCGGACGCCAGCCTGACGGTCACCGAGACCATCAAGGTGCAAAGCGCCGGCATGGTGATCAAACGGGGCCTAGTCCGGGATTTTCCCACCACCTACCGGGACAAAGCCGGAAAGACGGTGAAAGTGGGCTTTGAGGTCCTGGAGGTGCTCCGGGACGGGAAAGCGGAACCCTATCATCTGCAGTCGGCAGCCAACGGGGTCAAGGTCTTTATCGGCCAGAAAGACGTCATTTTGCCAGCCGGGGTGTACGAATTCACCATCAAATACCGCACTGACCGGCAGTTGGGTTTTTTTCAGGATTATGATGAACTTTATTGGAACGTCACCGGCCATGCCTGGACCTTTCCCATCAGCAGCGCCCAGGCGGTGATCGAGCTGCCGCCGGGGGCGAAGATCCTGCAGTACAGCGCCTATACGGGCCGTTATGGGGCCCAGGCGCGGGATTACCAGGCCCGGGAGGAAGGATCGGGGAAGATGGTCTTCACCGCCACCCGGGAGTTGCCCTCCGGCTCCGGGCTCACCGTGGCCGTGGCCTGGCCCAAGGGAGTGGTGCGCCCCCCTTCGGACACGGAGAAGATGGGCTTCTTTCTCCGGGACAATCTGCACCTGGTCGTGGGTCTGGCAGGATTCCTGCTGGTTTTGGGTTTTTACCTGACGGCCTGGAACCGGGTGGGCCGGGACCCGGCCCAGGGCACCGTGATCCCCCTGTTTGCCCCGCCTCCCGGGTTTTCTCCGCCATCCGTGCGGTATTTGATGCGCCTGGGCTTTGACGACCGCACCGTGGCCGCGGCCCTGGTGGACATGGCGGTGAAAGGCTATCTGACCATTGAAAACATCGGCAAGGAATATACCCTCCATAAACGGGGCCGCGCCGCCGCCAACCTTTCCCGGGGGGAACAGAACGTGGGGGCCGAGCTTTTTGCCGGGGGCGACTCCCTGGAGATGAAGGACAAGAACTATAAATTGATTCAGGGGGCCAGGGATGCCTTGAAGAAGACCCTGAACAGCGAGCTGGAGAAAGCCTATTTTTTCGCCAACTCCAATTATTTCGCCGCGGGCCTGGTGCTGAGCATCCTGGCGGTGGGGGCCGTGCTCCTGGCTTCCATGAACCGGGGCAGCTCCTGGGACACCGCCCTCTGGATGTCCGTCTGGATCGGAGTCTGCTGTGTATTGGCGGTTGTGTTTCTGAAAAAATGGGGCGGTCAGGTTTCCGCGTTCAATTTTTTCAAGAACCTGGGCGCGGTGGGTTTGGGTCTGGTGGCCCTCCCCTATTTTTTTATAAAAATGTTGAGCTCCGCTTTCATAACCCCCCTCCTCTCCCTGGCCGCCGCGATTTTGCTGGGGCTCCTCATTGGTCTGAACGCCTTGTTTTATCGCCTGCTCAAGGCCCCCACCCTCACGGGGCGCAAGGTCATGGACCAGATAGAGGGTTTCAAGCTTTATCTCTCCGTGGCTGAAAAAGAACGGCTGAATCTGTTGAACCCCCCGGAGCAGACCCCGGAGCTCTTCGAAAAATACCTGCCCTACGCCCTGGCCCTGGACGTGGAGAACCAGTGGAGCGAGCAGTTCGCGGCGGTGCTGGCCCAGGCCGGGGATGGCCGGGGCTATTCCCCGGTCTGGTATTCCGGAGGTTCCTACCACGATGTGGGCAACACCAGGTTCGTCTCCAACCTGGGGGGAGCCTTCGCCGGGGCCATTGCCTCCTCTTCCTCGGCGCCGGGCTCCTCTTCGGGGAGCGGCGGCGGCGGCTTCTCCGGCGGGGGGGGCGGCGGCGGCGGGGGCAGCGGCTGGTAGCCAAGGTTTGGGAGGGGCCAGGAGCCCAGGCGTCTCGCCGGTGCTCCTGGCCCCTCCCCTCCTGATCACCCTGCATATCTATGAAATACCTTCGTATTTGCCCTTCTTCTCCCGGGTTCCTCACCCTGCTAACTGACTTTTCCCCTTGCTTCCTTGGAAGCAAACGTGTTTACTGATTCCTGAGGGTTTATGGCAGGGCGGCGTCCTGGATAAACCGGGTTGAGAAAAAAAGGGTTTCAGGATCAAGAACATGAAGAATCTCTGGCCTAAGTTGGGGCTCTGGCTAACCGTCATCTCCCTGTCTTTCTTGCTTACCCCGGGGTTCGCCCAACTCAATGAAAAGGAATTGCTCCTCAACTCCCCGGAATTTGGAAATTTTCTGGAGGCCAAGAAGAGTAAGGAAAAGGGCAAGGCGACCCTGAAGGTTTGGGAAAATTATGGGGAATTCCTGGGGAAACAGCCGTCTCTGGTCAAGCCCCTGATGCTCCAAGGCCCCGGGGTGTTGGCAGTGGCTTATGATGAAATCTGGACCGGGGAAAGGGACTTGAACCCCATATTGGTGGTGCAACGGGAGCGCCATGGGGAGCCCTTCCGGGTGAAGCTTTATTGGCTGAAGAACCAGGCCCAGGCCTTTGTGGTGGAAAAATATTGCAAATCCGATCCCCTGACCTGGGAGAAGCTGGATAAACCCGGCTATCGCCTCATCGCTCTGGTGGACCGCAAGGCGATTCTCCCGGAGTTGGCCAAACTGGCCGCGCAAAGACAAGCCTTTGCGGCCCTGACTCCCGGGGCCCATATCCAGGAGGCCCAGCAGGCCCTGGCCGCGGGCAATCCGGACGAAAAGGAGATCCAAAAAAGGACTTACGGCCGGCTGGATGAAGCCCGGCGGCACCTGGAGGCCTTCGACCGCAAGTCCAAGGAATACGCGGACGCGGCCAAGAAGCTGCTGGAGGAGGTGGAGCGCCGGGAGAAGGACCTGAAAAAGTATAAGGAAGTGATGCGCAAGGCCGTCAAGGAGGAGATGATCAGGAAACGGGAGGAAATGGCCAAGGAACTGGACCGGGATTTCTTAAGCAAAGGCTTTGATGTCCATTTCCAGTTGAACGGCCCGGATAAGACCACCCTGAGAATGGATTGCGTCCTCTTTTCCCGGCCCCTGATCTTCGTGTTCGTGGACAAAACGGACCTGCTGCAAAGACTCCGGGACGCGGGCTTTGAAGAAGTCGTCTTCTCCAACAAAAAGATCAAATACGAATGGGATATCGACCTGAATAGCTGAAGGATGGTTTGGGGTGAGGGTGGGGACCTATGGCCCCCGGGCCCCCTCCTGCAGAATATATTCCTACACTTCTAGTCCACCTCCTCCCCCGTCAGGGCCTTCAGGGCCTGGACGTAACGGGCCCGGGTGTTGGCGATGACCTCCGGAGGCAGGGGCGGCGGCGGGGGTTTTTTATTCCAGCCCAAAGATTCCAGGTAGTCCCTTAAATACTGCTTGTCATAGCTCTTCTGGGGGCCGCCGGGCCGGTAGTCTTCCTGGGGCCAGAAACGGGAAGAGTCCGGAGTCAGCACCTCGTCAATCAGCAGCAATTCCCCATTCACCAACCCGAACTCAAATTTGGTGTCCGCCAGGATAATCCCCCGGGGCTCGGCCCAGGCCTGGGCCTGAAGATAAAGGGTAAGGCTGATCTCTTTTACCTTGGCCGCCAGGTCCCCCCCGATTTTGGCGGCCATATCGGCAAAGGAGATGTTTTCGTCGTGCACCCCCAACTCCGCTTTGGTGGAGGGGGTGAAGATGGGCTGGGGCAGGCGGGCCGACTCCGCCAGTCCCGGGGGCAGGGCCAGGCCGCCGATGCCGCCGGTGGCCAGGTAATCCGTCCAGCCGGAGCCGGAGAGATAACCCCGGACGATGCACTCCACGGGGAGGGGCCGGGTTTTGCGCACCAACATGGTGCGGTCTTTAAGCAAGTCCCGGTAAGGCCGGCAGGCCGGGGGAAAATCCTCCACATTTAGGCTTATAAGATGGTTGGGCACCACTTCTGCTAGATGGCGGAACCAGAACGCGGACAGGCGCGTGAGGATGCGGCCCTTGTCCGGGATGGGTTCGGCCATGACCACGTCGAACGCGGAGATGCGGTCCGTGGCCACCAGGAGCAATTGCTCCCCCAAGTCGTAGATGTCCCGGACCTTGCCCTGGTGGCGGGGCCCCAGGCCGGTCAAAGAGGTGGTCAGCACCGGGACGCTCATCTGGTGGCTCCCGGGGAGGTGGCGGCCTGGGAGGGTTTGGGCTTGACTTTGACCAGACCGGGTTTGAGATGTTCCCTGGTCTTCAGGCGTTGGGCTGTTTGTTCCGCGGCCTTTTTGCCGGTGAAGGGGCCCAGGCGCACCTGGTAAGCGGGTTTTCCCTTTACCGCGGTTTTGATGATCTGGACCTGATACTTTTTGGCCTCCAGCCGCCGGGCCAGAGCCCGGGCCTGGTTCAGTTGGGAGTAAGTGCCGGCAATCACCACGTATTTCTCTTCCTTGAGGGTGGGTTTCTCAGGTTGCGGGGTCGCCAGACGGGTCGGAGGAGCCGGGGCCGGATGGGCCAGGGTCGCGGGTTGACCGGGGCCGGGTTTCACCGCGGGAGCAGATGCTGCCGGGGCCGGGGGCTCTTCTTTCCCCCCCGGGGGGGGGGCGCCACTGGTACTCGGCCCGGAGATCGTCCCGCTACCCGGGGACGGCTCCGGAGCCGGGGCGGGATGGCGCTTAACCTGGGTGCCGATAAATATCAGGACCAGCAACATTCCGGCCAGGCCCAGACCCCACCAGAGGCGCCGGGAGGTGGGAGCGAGGCGGGGCAACAAGGTCCGCAGTCCGGCATACAGCTTTTCTGCGGCTGCTTTGCCGCCGCGGCAAATTTTCCCCAGGATGCCGGCCCCCTGGGGCCCGGCCTGCCGCCAGGCGGCCAGGGACCCTGCCGTCTCCTCCATGACCCAGGTTTCCCGGCCACCGCTCTGCCACAATTCCCGGAGCTGGCGGAGTTGCGCCAGAAAGGCCCCGGCGTCGATAAAGCGGTCCTCCGGAGAGGGGGCCAGGCACTGGAGAAGCAGATTCTGCAAAGGCAGGGGAATCTCTTCCAGGTCCACGGGCATACTTTCCAGGCGGTAGGGAAAGGGCTCATCAAAAGTCAGGGGATAGGGCAGGCTGCCCGCCAGTAAACGGTAGCCCAGAACCCCCAGGGAGAAGACATTCCCGGCCGGGGTGACCTCTTCCCCGTGGAGGACCTCCGGCGGGGTATAGGCCTTGAGTTCCAGGTGTAGGGCCGGTTCTTCGTATCCGGGGGGGCAGGAGAAATTGGCCACCCGCACCTCTTCCCCCTTGAGGAGAATATGGAGGGGGTTAAAGGCTTGATGGGCCACCATCTGGTGATGGGCAAAGGTCAGAGCCTGGCCCACCTGCTCCAGGAGACGGAGGGTCTGGGGCAGGTTGAAGCGCTGCTTCCGAGAGAGGCGGGCCATGAGGCTCTCTCCGGCGAAAGGCTCCTCCACCAGGTAAAGGCCGTCTTCCGTCTCTCCCAGGAAGAAAACCCCGAGAATGAGGGAATGACGCAAGGATAAAGAGAGAATGGCTTCCCGGGCCAGGATTTTCCGACCTGCGGTCCAATCCGGGTCGGTTCGCGGGAAGAGCTTCAGGGCTACTTCGGCGCCCAGGAGGCGGTCTGCCGCCAACCACACTTCCCCCCAGGGCTCTTCCCGGAGCTGGTGGAGCAACTCATATCTCTGCCCCAGTTCCTCTAAGGGTTCAGGGTCATCCGGTTTGGAGATGGTCATCAATAGCCCGCCTTGGCTGGAGAGATGGGCCTGGGGACAGGCCGTTTGCTCCTAGCAACATAGCACAGAAGTTGGGGGCAAAAAAGTCTTTTAAGACCGGCGGGGGGAGGGGCCAGGGGATAAATCTGGGGGTGGAAAGGGGAAAAGGGTCATCGAAGTTAATTCTCCCCTTACCCCCAATTTAATGCCCCTGGCTTCCTCCCTCAGAATTACTTTTCGAGAGATTTCCTGCCGGCGGTATTAGATTGAAAGCGGTTAACTTTTTTGATAATTTTAGGTCAAATTAAAAGTGTCTCCAGGTTTCCCGGATGTCTCTGGCCAATACCATTACCCTGGCCCGGCTGCCGCTGCTGCTGTTGTTGGTGGCCTTCCTGTTCGTGCCCCTCTGGCACGTCCGTCTTCTCGGCTTGGGGCTGCTCATCATTCTTTACCTGCTGGATTGGTTCGACGGCTATGTGGCCCGGCTCCGCAACGAGGTCACGGAGATGGGCGCGGTGCTGGATGTGGCCCTGGACCGGGCGGTGGAGAACATCCTCTGGATCACCTTCATGTATCTGGGCATGGTCCCCTTATGGGTGCCCATTGTCTTTTTAATCCGCTCTTTCATCGTGGACGGCATCCGGGGCGTGGCCCTGGCCCAGGGGAAATCTGGTTTCGGCATGATGCACTCCCCTGTGGGGAGGTTCCTGGTGGCTTCCCGCTTTATGCGCGCCTTTTACGGGCTGGCCAAGGCCCTGGTCTTCTGTTTCCTGTATCTCACCCAGGCCCTGGCTCTGAAAAACCCGGCGATAATGGTGACCTTGCAACCCTTGAATCAAAGTCTTATATTCCTGACAGTGGGCCTCTGCGTAGTGCGGGGGATTCCCGTGGTGCTGGACGGCCGCGTTTATTTCACCTCCGGGCAAAAAGGAGGCTGATCTTCGGGCCCCCAGGGCCCGAAACTCCTTCCGGTCACAGGAACTGGCATGGATCGCGTAGCCGCCATCTTCGATGTGGATCAGACTCTCATTCAAGGGTCCACCGAGCGCCTCTTCTTCAAGTATCTGGTGGATCGGGGTCTGCTCCCGGTGACCCGGGCTTTGAGCTACCTGGGACGGCTGGCCTGTAACCCCCAGGAGCGTTTCCGGGATAAGACCTACCTCCAGGGCTTGCCGGTGGAGGACATCCACCTCCTGGCCCGGCTGTGCTATCAGGAGCATATCGCCCCCCGCCTGAGCGCGGTGGGGCTGGCCTGCGTCCGGGAGCACCAGGCCCAGGGGCACGAGATCGTCCTCTTAACCGGCTCCCTGGCGTTTCTCATGGCTCCCCTCAAGGAGGAACTGGACGCGGATTGGCTTATTGCCACCGAGGTGGTTGAAAACGGCCGCTTTTTTACCGGGGAGATCGCCGGCCTCCATCCCCGGGGGGAGAACAAACTGCGCCTGCTCCTGGAGCTCTCCCGGGCGCAAAACCTGGACCTCTCCCGTTCCTTTGCTTACGGTGACCATCTCCAGGACCTCCACCTCTTTCACCGCATCGGCCATCCGGTGGCGGTCAATCCTTCCTGGCGCTTGAAACGTCTGGCCCGGAGACACAGTTGGCCCATCCGCTCTTTTTAAGGGCAGTCATCCGTGCGCCTCTGGCTCTCCCACAAAGCGATAAGTTTTTTCGAACTCGTACTCTTAGCTTTGAACCTTTAACTTTGAACTTGGAAACTTTCAAGGCGGATGGGGAAAGTCCGCATACTGTCCTGCACATCACGCCCGTAGATTCCCCAGGGAAGGCGGTTAGGGCGGCGATTGTTCACGATCATAAAAGAGGGGCCAAAATTGATGAGTAAATACCACGTCAGGAAGGAGACCTCCTGATGGAACCCTTTATACCCGATATACTGCCTCTTAACTTGATAGATTGGGCCACGCATGTTGCCTTGATCGGCCAAGCCAACGCGGCATTGGCTAGATACGATGGTATGTTGCAGGGCATCGTAAATCCGGGGGTATTTCTTTCGCCTCTCAGCACCCAGGAGGCCGTGTTGTCGTCTAGAATCGAAGGAACTCTGGCCAGCATGGAAGAAGTGCTGGAATTCGAAGCTAATCCGAGATAACATGGAGAACCATCTAAGTATGAGGATATTCAGGAGATTATTAACTGCCGACTGGCGATGGGGAAAGCAATGGAGAGCCTGCAAGAGCGCCCCCTTTGCCTGAATCTAATTAAGGACCTTCATGCCATCCTTTTGGACAGCGGGCGCGGGCGGGATAAGGCGCCGGGCCAGTTTCGCCGAACCCAAAACTACATTGCTCCTCCGGGATATCCCATCGAGCAGGCCACCTTTGTGCCTCCATCGCCGGATCGGCTCGCCGAGGTTTTGGACAACTGGGAAAAGTATTTGCATTTCGACGAGAAAGACGTCCTAGTACAACTCGCAATCGTCAAGGCTCAATTTGAGATTATTCATCCATTTCTAGATGGCAATGGAAGGTTGGGGCGGATGCTTGTGCCCCTTTTTTTGTTCGCCAAGAAATTGCTGTCAAGCCCGATGTTTTACCTTAGCGCCCATCTTGAGGCCAATCGGGAAGTTTATTATAAGCGTTTGCAAGCCATATCCCAACAGCAAGACTGGAACGGGTGGATTCAATTTTTCCTGACTGCGGTAGTTGAGCAAGCAGCAATCAATATCGACAAAGTTCGAGGAATTCTGCGCTTATATGAAGATATGAAAACCAAGGTGGTGGAAACTACCCATTCTCAATTTGCCATTCAGGCTTTGGATGCCATTTTCTCCAGGCCGATTTTTCAGGGAGCAAACTTCGCAGCTATTTCTCGTATCCCAACCAAAGTGACAGCCGCCACCCTTATTCGCCAGCTTCAAGATGCTGGAATTCTTACGGTCTTGCAGCCAGCCAGGGGGCGTCGGTCTGCTATGCTGGTATTTCCAGAACTCATCAACCTGGTAGAAGGGCATTCCATTGTGTAAGGCGAAAGCGAAACAAATTCTGTTGTGTAAAGCATACAGTGCATATGCTTTACACAAAGCAGCTTGCACTAGATTCCCTTTATACAAAAAGAGTTCTTGTGAATTCAGGTTTACTAGAAGGCAGAATACATCACCGCTATAATATATCGCTGACGAAAAATCGTCTAGCCGATTGCCTACTTGATCTACTAATTTGTCAAATTAGGACACTACCAAAGTCCGGGGTTGATTGACAGAGACAGGCTTTTAGAGTAGTTAAAAACAGGGTGGCCCATGAATGAGGCTCTGGTAAAGCAGTTGAAACAACGGGTGGAGGAGGAGCTGCGCCACCGGGAGACGGCCATCCTGGAGTTTTGGCTCAATGAGCTGAGAAATATCCACGCTAAACGCCACAAAGAGCTGGCGGGCCTGCAAAGCGACCTGAAGGCTTTTGTCGGCCGGGTAGAGACCCGCCTGCGCCGCCTCAAAGAAGGCTTGGGTTAACAGCAAATGTATGAAATAAAAATCGTCACTTCGTTTTCCGCGGCCCATCGCCTGGAGAACTTTTACGGCAAATGCGAGTCCCTCCACGGGCACAATTGGAAAGTGGAAGTGTTTCTGGTGGGAGATAAGCTGGATGAGGCCGGGTTGCTCCAGGATTTCGGCGCGGTCAAGGCCCGCACCCGGGAATTGCTGGAGGAGATCGACCACAAATATCTGAATGAACTGCCGGCCTTCAGCCAGCAGAACCCCTCTTCGGAAAACCTGGCCCGTTATCTGTTCCAGCGTCTGGCTGCGGTCCTGGATCGGGACGGGGTGAAGGTCAACCGGGTCAGCGTCTGGGAATCGGACGCTTCCTGCGCCTCGTATTACCAGGATTGACTAGGCCTTGACCACGTGGCGCAGTTGGGGGGGAGTGGTGGTCCTTTGCTTGGGCTTGCTGGGGGTGCTGGGGGCCCAGTCCGGGGCGCTCTATGAGCCCCCGGTGGTGAGCCGCCTCCAAATAAGCACCAACAAGCCCCGGAAAAGGCCGCCGGTGCTCTTCAGCCATCAAGTGCATGAACAGGCGCGGGTGGACTGCCGCCAGTGCCACCATGAGTACCGGCAGGGACGCAACCTCTGGCAACAGGGGCAACCGGTGCAAAAGTGCGGGGAATGTCACGGCCCTTTTCCCCGGGCGGAGCGGCTGGACCTGAAGAACGCCTATCATCGGCAGTGTAAAGGCTGCCACCTGAAGCGGCGGCAGCAGGGGCGCCTGGCAGGACCCATTCATTGCCGGGATTGTCACCGGGGAACCTGATTTCGACAGGGTGGAAGCGGCCGGAGGGCCCGGTTTTTTCCCCCGGTCCCGGCCCTGCATGGTAAATTAAAAAGGCAGACGATACAGCCACGGTGGTCAAAGACTATATTGCCGGTTTTCTAGAGGTCCTGCACCGGGAGCGGGTCTTTAACCTGCTGCTGGCCGTGACCCTGCTGGTCCTTTTGGGAGGCCTGGGCTTTTCCCTGTTCGAAACCCAGCCCGGGCCTTGGCTTGCCCGCTTCGGCACGGGTATCTGGTGGGCCCTGGTCACCCTCACCACCGTGGGCTATGGAGACGTGGTGCCTACCTCCGTCGCAGGACGGGTGGTGGGGGTGGGTTTAATGCTGGGGGGGGTGCTGAGCCTGTCACTGCTCACCGCCACCGTGGCCTCGGTATTCATCGCCCGCAAGTTTCGCCGGGAGAGAGGTTTGGAAGCAATTAAGACCGCCAATCACATTTTGATCCTGGGCTGGCATTATGAAGGGGAATTCCTTCTGGACCAACTGCTCCGGCGCCTGCCCTCGCCCATCCCGGTGGTGCTGGTCAATAAGCTTCCCCAGGAACAATTGGAGGGATTGAGAGAAAAATTCGCCGCCTTTGACGTGCAATATCTCTGGGGCGATCCCTCCCGGGAGGAGATTCTCGAGAAGGCCAAAGTGCGGACGGCCCTCAAAGCCGTGATCCTGGCGGAACGGCAAGCGGATGAGACCACCGACCAGGTGGACCAGCGCACCCTCCTCACCGCCCTCACCCTCAAGTCCTTGCATCCCAAAATCCGGGTCCTGGCGGAACTGCTGCGGCCGGAAAACCGCCCGCACCTGGAGAGGGCCGGGGTCGACGAGGTCTTGATCCGGGGCCAATACGACAGCTCCCTGTTAGCCGGGGCCCTGGCCTCCCCCGGGCTTTTCCACGTCCTGGCGACCCTGCTCAGCGGGGGCGGTCAAGACCTGTGGGCGGTGCAGGTGCCCCCCCGCTTTCATGGGCGTCCCTTGGGGGAACTGGCCGCCCATTTGAAGGAACGCCACCAGGCCCTGCCCGTGGCCATCTATACCGAAGGCCAGGCCCTGGCCCTGGATGATTTGCTGTCCGGCGAACCCTCGGGCATCGACGAATTCATCCGCCGCAAGTTCACCGAAACCGGCATGACCCACCTCTTTGGCCGCACCAAAGTGGATTGCCAGGTCAATCCTCCGGACACCCAGATTTTGGGGCCCCACCAATACGTGGTGGTCATTGCCCCCCGGCGGCCCGAACTATGACCGTCAAGTGCGAGTTTTTAAAGAAAATTCCCCTTTTCCAGGACCTGGAAGATGACGAGATCCAGCAGGTGTTGAATTGCACCATCCCCCGGGATTTCCCCCAGGGATCCGTCATTCTCCTGGAAGGGGAAACCGGGGACAGCCTGTTCATCATGTGCCGGGGGGAAGTGGAAATCACCAAGGCCCTGACCCTGGTCCTGGATGAGGATACCCCCAAAGAACGGGTGATGATCCGCCTCAAGGCCGAAGACGGGGTCTGCTTCGGGGAAATGGCCCTACTGGAAAACGAGGCCCGCTCCGCCACCGTCACCGCCAGCTCCGACTGCACTCTCTTGGAGCTCCACCAACAGGAATTTCTGGCCTTGGTCCGGGGAAACCCCCAGATGGGCCTGAAAATCCTCCTGCGGCTGGCCCAACTCCTCTCCCGGCACTTAAGGAAAAGCAACCAGGACGTGATTAAACTCACCACCGCCCTGGCCATCGCCCTGGGCGGGTGAGTTAGATTAATCAGTAATCAGTAATCAGTAGTCGGTTGCAATTTTTTTTACTGATTACTGATTACTAATCTGAGGATACCTATGGCGCAGATCTTGGATCTTACGGGTTTGGCCTGCCCTCTGCCGGTGGTGCGCACCAAGGAGGCCTTGGAGGCCGAAGGCGACCAGAACTTGATCGTCATGGTGGACAATGTCTCGGCCCGGGATAATGTCATCCGGTTTGCGGAGAGCCGGGGCTGTAAAGTGGCCGCGGCCGCGGCCGGCGGTTGCTATCATCTCACCATCCAGCCCCCGGTGGGGGGCGCCCCGGAGACTTGCCTCTTCCCCGGCGTGGAGCCGGCGCTGGAGATGACGGTGGCCGTATTCGCCTCGGACTTAATGGGGGAGGGGGACCCGGAATTGGGGCGGATCCTGATGCGGGCCCTGCTTCAGACCATGGTGCAGATGCCGGTGCCCCAGAAAGTCCTCTTCTACAACCGGGGGGTTTTACTGGCCGTGGATGATTCCCTGGTGCTCCCGGAACTCAAGGCCCTGGAGGAGATGGGCGTGGAACTCCTGGTCTGCGGCACCTGCCTGGATTTCTATAAGATGCGGGAGCGCCTGGCTGCAGGCAAGGTCTCCAATATGTTCACCATCCTGGAGGCCCAGATGCAGGCGTCCCGGATCATCAGGCCGTAGAAGATTGTGGGGGGAGGGGCCGGTAAATAGTGAGCAGTGAGCAGTGGAGTCTAAGTCGATCAGACCATTTCCTGCTTCCTGCTTACTTTTTTTTCTACCCCACCCGCCACACCCCCTCCCAACCCGCATAAATTTTTCTAGGGCATTGTTAGACGTTTCCTATGAGCCGCAGTAATCAGCATTCAGGGCTGTCCCAGGTAGGTCTTAAGCGAATCCGTCCCCTTATCCCTGAAGAACTGCCCGATCTCCTGGAAGCCGGAGTTTAGCAAGCGCTTTGTCTCCGCATATTTCCGGGCCCAGCCCGGGTCCGGCTCTCCCCAATAGACGCGGCCTTCCACTTCCTCCGGGGCTTCCTCCCAGGTCCGCAGGGCCAGGAGCAGGGCCCTGAGGTCCCGGCCCCGGACCCGGTGCCGCAAGGTCTCCGGCGCGGCCAGGACGTCCAGGAGGTAATTCTCTCCCCGGTCCCACCTCAAACGGTGGAGCGCGGCCCGGCGCAGGAGACAAGGGTAGCAATAACCGCACTCGCCACCGGCCTGCCGCCACCAGCGGGAGGCCACCGGCCGGGCGCAGGAGCTGCTCCGGGGCGCCAATTTCTCCAGCAGTTCCCGGTTGCGGCATTGGGCCAGCAATTCCCCCTTGGTGAGGTGCTGGTAAGGGTTCGCCAAAGGGTGCTTGATACCCGCGTCCCGCCAGAGCCGGGTTATCTGCTCCAGGAAAAAGGGATGCGTGGTGCGGGTGGTGCAGGTCCCCAGGCGGTTCAGGGTGAGGGGGGGATTGAGGCTGACCCAGCCGTTCTCCGGCAGGAGTAGAGGCATATCCGGTCTGAAGGCCGCGGCCGCGGTCAGCCCCAGGGCCAGATAGAGTAAGGAGCGGCTTCTTAAGGTGAGTTCCGATGCCTCCGGGAATTGCACCCTTAAGTTCAGGTGCTGCACCCGCTCCGGGCCGTAGTGGGCGGCCAGGGCCCCGGCCAGGTTCTGCTGGGTGGCGGCCAACTGGCCGTAATCATGTTGGCTCACCAACAGGAGGCGGCGGCCGGCTTCCAACTGGTCGATGGCCCCGCCTAAGGAATCCAGCCCCCCGGAGAAGAGGGCCACCGCTTCAGGCTGCCAGGGCTTCTCCCATCTGCTGGCAAATCCCAGATTGAGGCGTGCTTCCCTGGGCTTGATGGTCCAGAGGTCGCCGGTGAGGAAATTCAGGACCCGGGCAAATTGCGGGGAAAGCCCGGCCCATTCCGGGGTGGCGGGCAGGTGCAGGACAATTTCTCTGGTCCAGGCATCCGGCCGGGAGCTTCGGGGCAAGAGTTTGTCTCCGGCCCATACCCCCAGAGCCGCCAGGAGGAACGCAGCCACCGCTGGGGGAGGAGGGGAGGGGTGGATAAAACAGGCGTCCAGATTATGGTGTAGGGGGAATCCGGCGATCCCCGGTTCATCCAGATGGATGACCGCGGCCGTCCCCGGGGGCGCCCGGCGTTTTTCACCCGGAGCCCGCAGGTAAAGGTGCTCAGCCATTTCCCCCTTCACCTGACGGGCTCGTCGGGGGAGAAGGCGAAGTCAAGAGATGCCGCAGCAGGTTTTCCAGGGTTAGGGTTACCCAGTTCCAACCCGCCAGACCCCGCCACAGCTCTGGGGGCGGCGGCTCCAAGGGCTCTGCCATCGCCGCGACTCCGGCGATCCAGGTCCTGAGGCCGTCCAGACCCTGCCGCCACTGGCCGAAGCTCCGGCCAGCCGCCTCCAGAGGCTCCCCCAGGTCCAGGACCAGACGTTGATATAACGACTCGGCCAGAAACTGGGTCACCATCTCGGCAGGTCTATCTTGCCGGGCAGAGCCGGCCTCCCGGACGACCGCGGCCAGGGAAGACCGGGCCACCGCGCCTTCGAGACTGCCGTCGGGTTCTATTAGAATCCCGGCCAAAGCAGGGGCCGCAAGTTCCCCGGGCTGCCCGGCCCCCGCGGCTAATCCCCAGGCCTCCAGGGTTGTCTCCCATCCCTGAGTTGCAGCCTGCCCGACAAAATCCCCTAAATTTTGGGCCGCTTTCCGGGTCAGCCGGAAGACTCCCAATAACCCCTGATTTTCAACCCCGGCGCTTTCCTCCAGGGCCGCCAAATACCGGGACACCACCTCCCGGGCCTCCAGACCCGTTCCCACCTCCGGGGCCAGATACCGGGTGGCCGCACCCTTGGCCCGGCGCCAGAACCAGGAGGTCGGTCCCCGCCGCGCACTGGACGTGCCCATGGTTGACTCCGCAGTGGCCAGTGGCCAGTGATCAGGGGTCAGGGGTCAGGGGTCAGGGGTCAGAAAAAAGACCGAAGACCGAAAACCGAAAACCGAAAACCGAAAACTGAAAACTGAAAACTGAAAACTGAAAACTGATCCCCCCCCAATTACCCTACCACATCTCTTACCCCGCGGCCAAGCGTTTCAGCTTGGCATAGCGTTCCCAGGAGAATTGGGGCCAGCAGGGGAACAGGGAATTATTGTGGAACAGGGGGTCGCTTTCCAGGTCGTAGCGTGATTGTCGCACCGCCCGGGGCCAGAGCGCGGTGCCGGGGATGGGGGAGTATTGGGTCAGAACGGGAGTTCCTCCCAGTTCCTGCACCCGGTGGATGGAACTGATGACTTCTTCCTCCTCCTGCTGGGGGAGGCCGATGAGGAGGTAAACGCCGATTTCCTCCTTTCCGAAACCGGCTTCCCGCAAATGCGCCAGCGCGGCCTCCAGTTCCCCGGCCCGGAGTTTGTGGTTCAGGCGGGCGGAGCCCAGATTGGTGGTCTCCACGCCCAGGCGCAGGGTGGAAAATTGGGCCCGTTTGAGCCATCCGGCCACCTCCCGGGTGATGCCCCGGGTATGGAGGCCGTTGGGGGTGTGGAAACGGAGAGAAAGGCCCCGGGATGCCAGTTCCTCCAGGATGACCAGGAGATGGTTCTCCGCGTCCAGGAGCAGGGCGTCGTCATAGAAGGCCACGTCCCGGAGCCCCAGATTTTCGTGCCAGTAGAGCAGTTCCTCCACCACCGCCAGGGGCCGCCGCCGCTGGTAGCGGGGCTGGAGCAGCCGGGAGGCGCAATAGGAGCAATTTAGGGGGCAGCCCCGGGAGGTGAGGAGGGGGAGGAAGGGGAGATGGGGCAGCAGGTTTAGGGCCGGGTAGGGAAGGGCATCCAAATCACCGGGAGGGGAAGGGGGAGGAGTGAGGTATCCCGCGGCCGCCAGATAAGACGAAATCGCCTCCTCCCCCGGTCCGGTGAGCACGAGGTCCGCGCCGCTGTGGACCCGGGCATGTTCCGGGCAGAGGGTGGCGTAGATTCCCCCCAGGACCACCGGGGTGCCGGGGAAATGTTCCCGGGCCAGGCGGATGGCCGCCTGCACCCCCGGATACCAGTAGGTCATGAGGGAGGTGATGAGGATGGCGTCCGGCCGGGGGACCGCAGCCAGGCGCGCCTGGAAATCAGGTTCGCTGATACCATAGCGGCCGTAACGCCGGGTGATACCTTTTAAGGCCGGAGGGGTGCGCAGAATCTCTTTGAGAAAGCGGCTGGTGCCGAAGGCCCGGGCCCGGGCCGGGGGGGTGCCCAGACAATCCAGGAGATGGACTTCACCACCCTGGCTACTCAGCCAGGAGGCCAGGTAAAGGAGGCCCAGGGGCCGGGCAAAAAAATCGTAGGCCGCAAAATCGTAGATCCAGGGATTGATGAGCAGGAAAATCGGACTCGTTCCCATACCTAAGCAGATGGTTCCATAATTATGGTGATGTTTGCCACCGCCCCCCTCACCCCGGCCCTTTCCCCCCGCCGGGGGGAGAGGGTGTAATACCGAGTCGCAATCAATCGGCTATATTTGGTAGCCGCAGGCTTTAGCCTGCGCTGGCACAGGCGGAAAGCCTCTGCTACCCTTTGATTGAAACTGGATATTATTAACCTCTACCGTCTTTTGATGGGAGCACCAAAGTATCTCCTTCATTATCCCCTCTCCCCCAATGGGGGAGAGGGTTAGGGTGAGGGGGAAGGAAATTATTTCTCCGCTGTGGTTAATACATTTTCGAATTTTTGGGATTGAAGACTAAAGCGCCTCATTTTAAGGTTGGTCCTCATTTTTCCCGCCAGCGGCGCTCTGGAGGCAGGCCCGGAGCATTTCCCAGATTCTCAAGGTATCGGCGCTGCCGGGAGATAATTGAACCTCCAGCAAATTGCCGCCGGCGCCGGTTAATTTCGCCGGTTCCGCCACCCGCAGCCCCGCCACCCAGACGATCTCTTCTCCGCTCAGCACCAGGGGAAGATAACTCCTGAGCCAGCGGGGAATTTTCTTATCCACCAGGAAATCCTGGAGTTTCTTGGGGCCCGCCGCGCCCCCGGGCCAGAAGCGGTCCCCCGGCTGGAATTGCCGGACCTGCAAGGGGAAACGCAATCGGTCCTGGTCCAACCAGGCGATATGGGGTCCCGGGGGCCGGTCTTCTGCGGGCTGACGGCCGCGGCCGGCCAGGCGCCAGCACCAGCCTCCAGCCTCAAAGCGGCCGGGAGAGGATGGCAGCCAGGCTGGGCCCGGGGAAGGGGCCGGGAGACGGCTAAAAATATGCAATTCCCCGCCCGCCCGGGCCACCCGGCAGGTTCCCAGGGACATCAGGCCGCCGCTTTTCTTAGCCTGGGCCAGGTCCAGGACCGCGCCCACCTGGGCGGCGCTCAGAGGGTATTCCGCCAAAAATTGGTTAAGCACGGAGCGCACCACCAGTTTCTGCAAAGCCACCGGCAATCCCAAAAACTTGGGCAGGTGGAGGCGGTAAAGGTCCGGGGTCAGGGCTTCCCCCACTTCTCTAAAAGCCCGGGAGACCTCCGGAGCCAGGAGGCGCTCCTCCTCCTGGAGGAGGGCCTGGGTGCGCCAGACGGCCTCCTTTAAACGGGGGTTGTAGGTTTGCATTTGCGGGAGGAGGTCCAGACGCACCCGGTTGCGCAGGTAGTCCCGCTTCAGATTGCTGGGGTCTTGGCGGTAAGGGAGGGATTCTTGCTCAAGCCAGGCCAGAATCAGCTCTTTGCCCACGGCCAGCAGGGGCCGCACCAGGCCTTCCGGGGTGGCCGGCAGCATTCCCCTAAGCCCATCCGGCCCCGCACCCCGGAGAAGACGCAGGAAAAACAACTCCACCTGGTCGTCGGCGGTGTGGCCCAGGGCCAGCTTGTGGTAGCCGTGGCCCCGGCAGGTGTCCTGGAGAAACCGGAGGCGGAGCCGCCGGGCCGCCATCTGTAGAGAAATCCGCTCCCGGCGGGCCAATTCCCGGGTATCGCCCTCCCCCAGGTGGCAGGGGAGCGACAGGCTGCCCGCCAGTCCGGCCACGAACCCGGCCTCCTCTTGGGACTGGCGGCCCCGGAGGCCGTGGTCAAAGTGGGCCACCCCCAAAACCAGGTCCAGATCGCGCCCCAGGCGGTGCAGGAGGTGGAGGAGGGCCACCGAGTCGGGGCCGCCGGAGACGGCCACCAGCACCCGCTCCCCGGCGGCGAACAGGTTCTCCCGGCGCGCATAGCGGCACACCCACGGCAGCAGATCGGCAGCCCCGGCGGCGCCCTCCAGCAGGGGCGGAATCACCCGGCCCCGGTGAGGCAAAGTTGGGTGACGGCCTCCAGAATGGCTTCTTTGGAGAAGGGTTTGGCCAGGAACCGGTCCACCAGTCCGGCGTTCTCCCCGAGATCGACCTCTGGGGGTAGTTCCGCGGAAACCAGAATAATGCGGCAGTTCGGCATGCACTGCTTCAGCCGCCGGGCCACCTCCAGACCGTTATGATGGGGGAGACGGTAATCCACCACCGCCATCTTATAGACGCGGTGGCGGCAGGCGTCTTCAATCTCGCCCTCTATCCCCGTCAGGGAAGTAATCTGATAGCCGGCCCGGTTCAGGATGGTCACCAAGGCTTCCCGGGTCCCGGGGTCGTCATCGATTATCAGGATGGAGTTGGCCGCGGCTTCCTCCGCGGCTTCGCCGGCGGTGGGGGTGGTGGGGAAAGCCAAATGGAACCGGCTGCCCTGGCCCACCTGGCTCTCCACCCAGATACGGCCGCGGTTGGCCTCCACCAGGGTTTTGCAAATGTACAGGCCCAGCCCGGAACTGCCGCTATTTTGGGATCTTAAGCGATATTTCTCGAAGAGGTGATCTTGCTCCTCGGGGCTTAAACCGCAGCCGGTATCGGCCACGATGATTTCCACTTCCTGGGGGTCGGACCCCGGAAGAATCCGGGCCTGCACCTGAATTTCGCCGTCCTTGGGGGTGGCTGCCAGGGCGTTGACCAGCAGATTGGACAACACCCTTTCCAAAGAGTGTTCATCCACGTGCAAGGGCGGCAAATCCGGGGCCGGGGCCGCGTTCAGGGCCACTCCCTGATGCTGGGCCACGGGGCTGAAGTGATGCACCAGCCGCTGCATGACGAACCCCGGGGGCACCTCCTCCGGACGCAGGGCCAGGCTGCCGGCTTCGAACCGGCTTAAATCCAGGACATTGTGAAGATGTAAAAGCAGGCCCTCACTCCGTTGGATAATCCCCTGCAATTTATGGTGGATCTCCGGGGGCAGGGTCTCATCCTGCAAGGCCTCGATGGTCAGGCGCACGCCGGTCAAGGGGGCCTTGATGTCATGGACGATCATGGACAGAAAGTCGGCGTTGGCCGCCACCCGGTCCCGTTCCTCCTTGAGGAGCCGGGTCTTGTCCCGGAGGGCCCGGGTCATGGTGTTGAAGGATTCCGCCAGTTCCCCCAGCTCATCCCGGCTGGTCACCGGGATGTCTCCGGCCAGTTCCTCCTTGGCCGCCTGGCGGGTGCCCTCGGTGAGGTGGGCGATCTGGCGGCGCATGCCCCAGGAAAACCAGACGCTGAGAAAGGCGCCCAGCAAGGCGCTGGCCCCCCCCACCCCGAAGATCACCAGCTTCAGGGTGCGCAAAGTCAGGGTCAGTTCCCCCCGGTTGACGCCCACCACAATCAGGTTCTCCCAGGGTTTTTCCTCTTCTTCCAGGGGCAGGAAGGTGATGGTATAAGGCTGGCCTCCCAACTCCAGGCTCTGGACCCGTTCCTTGGGGCCGGGGGCCCGGGCGGCCAGGTCTTTAACCCGCAGCAACTCAGTCAGGGCTTTTTCCGGCAAATCCTTGAAGGAGTTGACCACCAGGCGGTTGGCAAAGAAGATGGCCACCTCCGCGCCGGGGCGGGACAGGGACTCCACGAACCGCCGGTCGATGAGCAAGCCGGTGAGCACCACCCCCACGATGCGGTCCTGGTAATTTACGGGGGCCGAGGCGCTCAGGGAGATGTTGTCCTTCCACTGGGTCATGCGGGAGGCTTCCTTGCCCTGGACTCCGGCCCGCACCAGCGGATTGGAGGAGATGTTCACCCCGATGGCTTCCGGATCGTGCCCCCGGGCCTGGATCACCCCCTGGTTGTCGGTGATGGTGAGGATATTGAGGCCGGTGGCCTGCATCGTGGGCAGAACCAGGCGGCGCAAAGCCTCCGGGTTGGCCGCGGCCAACAGCTCCCCGTAAGTGGGGTTGTCGGCCAGGAGATTGGCCGCCTGGGCCACCCGCTGGATCTTGCCCTGGTATTCCGCCAGCACCAGGCGGGCCACCAACTCCACCCGCTGCCGGTGCCACTCCAGGATCTGGCGGGTGGCCAGATATTGCATGACCAGGAGCAGTCCTACCAGGGCCACCAGCAGGGACAGAAGGTTGACCCCCAGAAGCTTGAAACCGACTCTGTTCCGCGCCATCATCCTATAAACCATAGCATATTCCGTGGAAATGGCAAATATCTCAGGGAAAAGTGGAAGGAGGGGGAGGGACCCGCAACTCCGGCCCCTTCTCTCAAAATGCCTTTATTGTCCCAACAGGAAGGAGGCGATCAGGCGGTAGACCGGCATGATGAATACCCCCATGATGCCGGTGTAAAACAGGACCAGGATGAGGATGAACCCCACGGGCTCCAGGTATTGATACATGCGGGCCAAATCCCGGGGCAGCAGGATGGCCAGGATGTGGGAGCCGTCCAGGGGCGGAATGGGGATGAGATTGAACAAGGCCAGGAAGATGTTGATGGTGACCCCGAAGTAGGCCATTTTCATGAGTCCCAGGTTGAGGGGTCCCAAGCGCAGGAGATAGGCGAACAGTACGGCCAGGGCCAGGTTGCTCAGAGGCCCCGCGGCGCTCACCGTAATCTCTCCCCAACGATAATTGCGGTAGTTCAAGGGATTGACCGGCACCGGCTTGGCCCAGCCGAAGATGATACCGGAGCCGGTGGCCAGTAGCAGCAAGGGCAGCAAAATGGTGCCGATGGGGTCGATATGAGGTATGGGATTCAGGGTGATGCGACCCAGGATGCGGGCGGTGGGGTCCCCGTTCCTGAGGGCCACGTAGCCGTGGGCCACCTCATGGATGATCACGGAAAACAGGAGAACCACGGCCATGAGGGCCATTTCCAGGAGGTTGGGAAAGCTGAAGTGGGGCATGTCAGACTTCCCGGAGCAATGCTTCCCCTGCTTTTTGCAACTGCTCCAAGGCCGCGGTGGAGGAGGCCTCCAGGTAGAAGCGCACCACCGGTTCGGTGCCGGAGGGCCGGAAACAGACCCAACTGCCGTCCTCCAGGATATACTTGTGGCCGTCGATGGTGATGTGCTTAACCACGGCCTTCCCGGCAAAGCGGGGCGGCGGCGTCTTTAAGCTCTCCAGGAGCCTCTCCTTGGTTTCCGGGGTAAGGGAGAGATTGACCCGGCGGTTGTACACCGGCCCCACCTTGGCAAATAAATCTTCCAGGAGTTGGGGGAGATTCTTGCCTGTGCGGGCCACCATTTCCGTCACCAGGAGGTCGGCCAGGATGCCGTCTTTCTCCGGCAGGTGGTTCTGCATGGAAAAGCCTTCGCTCTCCTCCCCCACCATCATCGCCTGGTTGTTGAGGATATATTCCCCCAGATACTTGAACCCCACCTTGGTTTCAAAAACCGGGCGGCCATGCCTGGCCGCCACCCGGTCGATGAGATGGGTGGTGGCTACACTGCGGGCCACGCCTCCCTCCCAACCCCGGGTCTCGATGAGGTAGTCCAGGAGCAGGGCCAGGATCTCGTTGGCTTCATGGTATTCGCCCCGGGAGTCCATCACCCCGAAGCGATCGGCGTCAGCATCCACAGCAAGTCCCAAATGAGCCCGGCTGGCGGGGATGCGGGCGGATAACTCTCCCAGGAATTCCGCGGACGGTTCCGGACGTTGGCCCCCGAAAAGAGGGTCCCGGTGGCCGTGGATCAGTTCCACTTCCACTCCGGCTTCCCGCAAAAAGGCGTCCAGGTAATCCCGCCCGGTGCCGTAGAGGGCGTCCACCACCACCCGCAACCCGGACCGCTTTAGGACCTCCACATCCACCAGGTTCCGGAGATGCTGGAAATAGCCTTCCCGGGGGTCGATGTCGGTGACCAGCCCCCGGGCCCGAGCCTGGGTAAGGGGCAGGAGTTTTACGTCTCCGATTGTGAGCTTATTGGCCCTGGTCTCGATGGGCTTGGTGACCGTCTCCGGGGCCGGACCGCCTGAAGCCGGGGAAAACTTGATACCGTTGTACTCCGGGGGGTTGTGGCTGGCGGTGATGTTGATGCCCCCGGCCCGCTTCCCCTCCCGGATGGCGAAACTGACCACCGGCGTGGGACAATCCCGGTTGGTGAAATAGCTGTGAATGCCGTTCCCCGCCATCACCTCCGCGGCGGTGGCGGCAAAGACCTCGGACAGGAAGCGGGTGTCATAGCCGATGACCACGCCCCGTTGTGCAATTCCTTCACCCTGAAGATAATCGGCGATGGCCTGGCAGACCAGGCGGGCGTTGGCAAAGGTAAAATCCTCGGCAAGGATTCCCCGCCACCCGGAAGTGCCGAATTTGATGCCTGACATGGTTAGAACCTCAGATATTGAGGGGAAGATCGGTGCATTAAGGTTTTCAGTCTTCGGTTTTCGGGAAAAAGAAAAGTTCTAACCTTATTCCTTTAACCGATGTTCCTAATCCCCTGAATTCAGAGGTAGAATGGTCAGTTTTTAACTGAAAACTGAAAACCGAAAACTATCCTTTAAGTGCCCAAATCGTAGGACGCCAAATACTTCTCCTGTTCCGGGGTCAGGGTGTCGATGGCCACCTCCATGGCCGCCAGTTTCAGGCGGGCGATCTCCTTGTCGATTTCCTCGGGCACCGGGTAGACCTGCTTCTGGAGCTGGCCGTGGTTTTTGGAGATGAATTCGGTGGCCAGGGACTGGTTGGCGAAGCTCATATCCATCACCGCGGAGGGGTGGCCTTCGGCCGCGGCCAGGTTCACCAGGCGGCCCTCCGCCAGCAGGTAGAGGCGCGTGCCGTTTTTCAAGGCGTATTCTTCCACGGAATCTCGGATTTGCCGTTTGCCGGAGCTGAGGCTCTCCAGGGCCGCAATGTCGATTTCCACGTTGAAGTGGCCGGAGTTGGAGAGAATGGCCCCATCCTTCATCACCGGAAAATGCTCTTTCCTGATGACGTTGATGTCCCCGGTGAGGGTGCAAAAGATATCGCCGATTTTGGCGGCCTGGGCCATGGGCAGCACCTCGTAGCCGTCCATCAGGGCTTCCAGGGCCTTGAGGGGGTTCACTTCGGTGATCACCACCCGGGCCCCCAGGCCCCGGGCCCGCATGGCCACGCCCCGGCCGCACCAGCCGTACCCGGCCACCACGAAGATGGACCCGGACATCAGGCGGTTGGTGGCCCTCAGGATGCCGTCGATGGTGCTCTGGCCGGTGCCGTAGCGGTTGTCGAAGAGATATTTGGTCAGCGCGTCGTTCACCGCGATCATGGGGTACTTAAGGACCCCGTCCGCGGCCATGGCCTTGAGGCGGATGACCCCGGTGGTGGTCTCTTCGGTGCCCCCCAGGATTTCCGGAATCAGCTCCTGGCGCTTGGTGTGCACGGTGAAGACCAGGTCCGCGCCGTCGTCCATGGTCACCTGGGGTTTGCCGTCCAGGGCCTGGTGGATATGGCGGTAGTAAGTATCGCCGTCTTCCCCTTTGATGGCGAAGGTGGGGATGCCTTCATGTTTGGCGAGATACGCGGCCACGTCGTCCTGGGTGCTCAAGGGGTTGGAGGCGCAGACGTGCACCAGGGCTCCTCCGGCCTTCAAGGTGGCGGCCAGGACCGCGGTTTCGGTGGTGACGTGGAGACAGGCGGCCAGGCGCAGCCCGTTAAGGGGCTTCTCTTTCTCGAAGCGTTCCCGGATGGCATTGAGCACCGGCATGTCCCGGCGGGCCCACTCCACCCGCAGCCGGCCTTTGTCCGCCAGACGGATATCCTTTACATCATAATCCATGAGTTCCTCATTTCTATTTAACAGAGCAGGCGCATTTCAGGTTGGGGTTGGGACCTGTCAGGCCGGCCTTCTCCCGCATGATTTCCGCCTTGTTGACATATTCCCAGGTGAAATCCGGGTCGGTGCGGCCGAAATGGCCGTAAGCCGCGGTCTTTTTGAAGATGGGCCTCTGCAAGTCTAGGTACTGGATCATGGCCGCGGGCTTGAAGCTGAAGGTGTCCTTGATGATGTCCAGGATCTTTTCTTCGGGGATGACCGCGGTATCGTAGGTGTAGACCATGATGGACAAAGGATCGGGCAACCCGATGGAGTAGGCCACCTGGACCTCGCACCGGTTGGACAGCCCCGCGGCCACCACGTTTTTGGCCACGTGGCGCAGCATATAGGAAGTGGTGCGGTCCACCTTGGTGGGGTCCTTGCCGGAGAAGGCGCCGCCGCCGTGATAGCCCCGGCCGCCGTAGGTGTCCACAATGATCTTGCGCCCGGTCATGCCGCAGTCGGCCAGGGGGCCGCCCACCACGAACCGGCCGGTGGTGTTCACCAGGTAGCGGGTATCCACCAAGAGGTTCACCGGGATGGTCTTTTTGATGACTTCCTCGACGATGGCCTCTTTTAAATCCTCGTATTTGACCTCCGGGTTGTGCTGGGCGGCGATGACCACGGTGTGGACGCTCTTGGGCATGCCGTTTTCATAGCGCACCGTCACCTGGGTCTTGCCGTCCGGGCGCAGGAAGGGCAGGGTGCCGTCCTTTCTCACCTTGGCCAGACGCTCCGCCAGCCGGGAGGCATACCAGATGGGCATGGGCATCAGGTTTTCCGTGGAAGTGGAGGCGTAGCCGAACATGAGGCCCTGGTCGCCGGCCCCCTGCTCCGGGGTCAAGCCCCGGCCTTCCACCCCCAGGGCGATGTCAGGCGATTGCCGGTCCACGGAGGTCAGGACCGCGCAGGTCTCCCAGTCGAAGCCCACGGAGGAGTCGTCGTAACCGATCTCCTTGATGGTCTGGCGGACGATGTCCGGATAATCGATGCGCGCGGTGGTGGTGATCTCCCCGGCAATCATGGCCAACCCGGTGGTGACCAGGGTTTCGCAAGCCACCCGGGCATATTTGTCTTGGGCGAGGATGGCGTCCAAGATGGCGTCGGAGATCTGGTCCGCCACCTTGTCCGGATGCCCCTCGGTCACGGATTCCGAGGTGAAAAGAAAATCGGCTTTGGCCATGCCATGGCTCCTTTGCAAAAATAATCAGGGGGGAGGGGCCAGCCTCCCTTTAACCTTAAAATATTAACTGTAAGAGGAGGGAAAAAACAAGGTTTTTATGCGAGAGGTGCTATTTAGGAATGCTCTGAAAAGACTGAAATCAAGGGTTAGCAAGGATTGGAAAATCCCCCTTTCCCCCTTTAAAAGCGGGGGGATAAAGAAGATTTCCCATATTATTAACAAGTTTGGGTTATTAAGTCCCCCTTGTCTCAAGGGGGACTTAGGGGGATGTTAAGGCTTTTCCCCTAGGTCGCCACCCTTTTCCAGGTTTTTTCAGAGGTCGATTTAGGGCGGTTTTGCGCGTCCACCAGGATTATCTGGGGTTGATGTTGGTCCAAAACCGCGTCGTCATAGGTGGCGAAAGTGGCGATGATAATCAAGTCCCCGGGAGTTCCTCTCCGGGCCGCGGCCCCGTTCAGGCACATGACCCCGCTCCCGGGTTGCCCCTCAATGGCGTAGGTCTGGAACCTCTCCCCGTTGGAGATGTTGAAGATGTGCACCATCTCATAGGGGAGGATATCCGCGGCCTGCATCAGGTCGGCGTCGATGGTAAGGGAGCCTTCATAGGCCAGGTTGGCCTCGGTGATGGTGGCCCGATGAATTTTGGATTTCAGCATTACACGCAGCATAACCGGGACTCCGAAAGCAAGGTATTGTCAATCAATCTGGTCTGGCCCACCCACACGGCCAGGGCCAGGCGGGCCTCAGGGTCGATGGTCTCCACCTCCTGGAGGGTGTCGGGGTGCACCAGGGCCAGGTAGTCAATGTTGGTATGAGGCGTGGAGGTGATAATCCCCCGCACCGCCTCCAGGATGCTTTCCCGGGACTTGGCCCCGGAGAGCGCCAGCTCCCGGGCGGCCCCGATGGCCCGGAAGAGGCAGAGGGCCGAGGCCCTTTCTTCCGGGGAAAGATAAGTGTTCCGGGAACTCAGGGCCAGGCCGTCGGCCTCCCGGACGATGGGCCGGCCCACGATCTGAACCGGCACGTCCAGATCCGCGGCCATCCGGCGGATGACCTGGAACTGCTGGTAGTCCTTTTCCCCGAAAATGGCGGTGTGGGGCTGCACCTGGTTCAACAATTTCAGGACCACGGTGGCCACCCCCCGGAAGTGCCCGGCGCGGGAGGCGCCGCAGAGCCCCCGGCTCAATTCCTCCACGGCCACATAAGTCTGGTAGCCCCCGGGGTACATGGCCTCCACCGTGGGGGTATAGAGCACGTCCACCCCCACCTTCCGGGCCATAGTCGCGTCCCGCTTCAGGTCCCGGGGATAGCGGGCCAAATCCTCATTAGGCCCGAACTGGGTGGGGTTGACGAAGAGGCTCACCACCAGTTTATCGGCCGCCTCCCGGCCATAGCGCATGAGGGAGAGGTGGCCCGCGTGAAAATAACCCATGGTAGGCACCAGGGCTATTTTGTGTTCCTGAGACCGCCAATCCTGCGCCATCCGGCGCATCTGGCCGGGGTCGCTTATTATCTCCATAAAAAAAACCCCAGACCGATACTCTGGGGCAGGATTAATCGCCACCGCCGAGTCTCAGTCCGCGCTTGCCGGATCCAAGCTCCTGGTGAAAAATATCACGGCAAAACCGGGAATGTCAAGGATTTTGAGGGGGGAGGTAGTGGATCATTTTTCTCCTGGGTTTTTTAAAAAGTTTCTTAATAATTTTTAAATTTACCGGATAAGTTTTTAGATTAGTTAGATATAGAAGAGGTTGGAGATTTATAGATAATGGCAAGTTATCAGCACCTCCGTCAATAATCTCTGGCCACTTTGCTTTACTATTGCCTGGCGGTTCTGGACGGGGGCTCTTAGGCTTCCCAGAAAGGCGCTATCTGGTCGTTGATGTTCTTGTATGCCCATAATTCCGGAAAAAAGTAATTCCTTAGGGAAATTTATGCTATCATGGCGTCCACAAGACGGTTTGGCTACAAAAAGAGGAACCTTTTCGTGGTTAAACTCTGGATGAGAGGTCCCCAAAAGCATTTTTGGACTAGGTGACCAAGGCTGCCGCATAATCTCAGATCAGTTGAAGCCATGAATCCAGGAATCGGGCTGTGCTTTCGGGCCGGGATGCTTTGTACCGGGATGCTATGGATCTTGGGGTGCGGCTCGCTCACCACCGCCCGCTCGAACACATTGTCGGCCATTTCCAATCCTGCTTCTCCGCACAACACGGATTATCTGGAATATCGGCAAGGGCACCTCACGGAAGCGCAACTGATGGACCGCCTGCCCCATATTGCGATGGTCGGCGACAGTCTGAGCCGGGATTTTTATGTGTCCTCCCTCGTCAGCATGGTATGGCGTTCCAAGATGAACCATGGTCACGACTGGTTTCTCGACACCGACGCATCCGCCAACAGCGTATACAGCCTTTATGAGCGACTTGCCCAGGAAACGCCTTTGGTGGCCTGTGAATATTCGAGCGTGGGAGGAAAGGTTGATTCAGGCAGGGGCGGGAACCGCTTCCTCGGATCCTGGCTTCCCCTCCATTTCTCCCAACAGACGGATTTGATTTTAGAGGAGAAACGTTTCCCGGATTTGGTGTTGCTCTGGATCGGGCACAACAACTTGAACTGGGTGGACTCGGTGGATCCCCACCGGCAGGAGAATGTCGAAACCGGTTTGCAGAATATCGTCGCCCGTTTTCGCAAGGACTATGCGCGACAGCTTGGCCGCCTGGTGGAACGGGCGCGGGACCAAAAACAGCGGCGGGCCTTCATCGTATTCGGCCTCGTAAATTTCAAGAGTTTTTTCGAAGCCCGGGATGCCGCGGAGCAACTCCGGAAAGAGAACCCGAAGCTATACCCCTATTTTGAGGCGGATTATAAGCACTACGAGTCCATGAAACCGGAGTATCGGGCAAACATGGTGAAGCTCGCCCTGATGATCAACGAGGAGCTTCGCACAATGGTTGGCGAGTTCAACAGGAAATTGGGCGGCGATTCACAGGTGCGCCTCGAGTACTCGGACGCGCTGGCGACCGTTGATCTCAGCGACGTGGAAATAATTCACCGAATCGACGCCTGGCATCCTTCTTCCAAAGGACACAGCGTGCTCGCCGCGGCAGCGTTTGGCGCCCTGCGCCCCAGCCTGAATTTCCTGGGAATCGTTCCGCTCCAGAAAAATACTGATTCAAGGTAAGACCCATCAACCGAACATTTTTTATGGTCCGTCAATAACGAGGTGCCCTTGCCTTCCATCGAGGAACAGATTGCCCAGCTTCGTTCAGCCATCAGCGCCCAGGAGACGCTTCGGCCCACCCTTGGCGATGGCGTGGTTGAGGTCACCCTCAAGGCTCTTCGCACGCAGCTTGACTCCCTTCTCGCCGAGCAGAAGGACGGAGCCCAGCCGAAACCAGGGCCGTCACCAGAGGCCCTGCTCGCACAGCTCCAGAGCTATGTCCCGAAACAATTGGCCGACAAGACGCGCGCCGCAGGGCAAATCGAGGGCGAACGCAGACAGG
>Ga0299912_10000623_pt1 | contig 29519 bp, 30 predicted proteins | sample RVTome_2_FD_207667 | JGI IMG/M metagenome (GOLD analysis project Ga0299912, IMG submission 207667) | Soil microbial communities from uranium-contaminated site in the Upper Colorado River Basin, Wyoming, United States - RVT95D214 (version 2) ... | reverse complement strand
AGTGGTTTTCTGTAGTCAACGCATCACCAAAATCGATTTAAAAAACAAAAGACGTTTATAAAGAGAAAAAATGTGTTACCTATGTCCCCGAACGTTTGTTACCCTTCTCCCCGGTCCAAACACCCCCTGGGGGGTGGGGGCCCCCAGCCGGGTTTGCAGCCGGGCCGCCACCCAGTCCCGGCTTTCCAGGCGCACCCGGTGCTCCCCTTGCCAGCCGTGGCCCATATCGGCCAGGCGCTCCAGCTCCCCTTGATAAACCAACTGCCACTCCACCTGGCCGTTGGGGAGTTCCCAGCCGTGATGCAGGGCCACCCTTTTTTGGTCCCAGGGCAGCCCCAGCAGGTAAAAATTCTCCGCCCCCGCCAGCCATTGCCCTCCGCGGTTGTCCAGGAGCAGGACCTGGTCGCCGGCCCGCAACTCGCTGAAATCCCGGGCCAGCTCCACCCGCACCCCGCCGGGGTCCAGGATCTCCCCCTCCGGCAGGCTCAAGCGTCCTTCAAAGCTCAAGTTCGCCAGATAGCCGGGAAACTCCCCCTCCGGGCTATAGCTCTCGTACCCGGCATCCGGAGCCTGGTCCACGGCATAGGCGGTGAATGCATCCGCGTCTTCCGCCGCGTCCACGGTCCAGTGGCGCTGGGATTCCCGGAACTCCACCATCACCTGAAAATAGGGGAGGAGAGCGTATTCCCCCCCCTGGCTCAGCGGCAAATAGGAAGCGCCGCTTACTTCCCCGGCGTTGGCCGCGGCCCGCAAAGAGACCGTGGCTTCCATCTGCCCGGCCTGGTCCTCCCAGAAGGCCGCCACCAGATTGAGATAAGGGGAAAAAGTGTGCAACAGGGGGGAGGTCCAGGAAGCCGTGGTAAAATAACCCTCCACCACCACCAACTTCCCCGGTTCGCCTCCATAAGCCGTATGGATAAACTCCCCGGAACCGGGGGCCAAGCCGAAATCCAGGTCAAAAGGATAAAGCACCGCCTTCACCCGGGGCCTGGCCCCTCGGTTCCGCGCCTCCTCCTGTAGATATTCGCTGCTTGCGGTTCTCATAAGCTTGGTCTGTGGGGGAGGCTGTAGGGGCGGGTTTAAAACCCGCCCCTACGGTCCCTGCCCCCTCAAATCACACTTCCTCCAGCACCATAGTCCCGGACCAGGCGCCGGGCGCGACTTCCCGGAAATCCAGGTCGTTGGTCCAGGCGCCGGTGAAGGTTTTGGCGCCGCCCGCGTCCCGATAGAAGTCGATGTCCGTCTGGGCCTGTTTGATCGCGGTTAGCTGGTCTTTCTGGGCCGTGGAGATGTACTGGAATTTCAAGACCCAGCGTTGTTTCAGGCCCCGGGAGTAGCTCCGCAAGGTGCCGTCCAGGGCCCTTTCCCGGTCGGTCTCATCCTGGACCAGTTCCTGGTAATCCCAGGAGAAATTGACCGGCAGGGTGTAGCTCTGGCTACTCTCCCCCAGGGGGGTCCATGCCAATTTGGCGTTGGCCATGTTCTCCTCGCTACCAGCGGCGGTCCGCTTCCTTTTGGATCAAGGGGAGGATGTGGCGTTGCACCAGGCGGTCCCAATTCACTCGGTGGGCTCCCGAAGCGTCCAGGGTCTGCACCTGGATGGTGATGTCATAACGGGGGGCTGCTCCCTGGGGCGTAAGGTCAAACTGGCCGGACCGCAGGGCTTCGAAATTTTTCTCCCCCAGGCGGGACATGCTTTCCCGGGGCAGGATGCCTTCCCCGGCTTGGGCCAGGATGAGTTGCTCCTCGCCACCCCAGGCCCCCGGGGAGACGGCCAGCCCCTGGTGGGCGGAGATGATGCCCCCCTGGTGGAACAGGCCTGCGAACCCCAGGCCACCCCCCAGCCAGGAGAGCCAGTCGCCGCCGCTGCCGCCGAAGACTCCGCTCCAGGATTGGCCCACCTTTTCCAGGGTGCGGAGAAAATTATCGCCCCAGTCCTCCACCTCTCCGGAAATCTCTCCCAGGGCCTTCCTGATACTCTGGCTTAAGGAACTGCCCGCGGCTTCCCCCCTGGCCGCCAGGTCCTCGAAGCTGGCCTGGGCCAAGGAGGACATCTCCTCCAGAGAGCTTTGCCACTCCCGGGAAAACGAAGCCCAACTTTCTTGCATCTGCTGGACCTCCCCATTCCAGGCGGCCAGGCGGGCCCGGCTGTACTCCTGGCTGAGGTTCAGCATCTCTTGCTGCTGGGCCCGGAAATCTTCCGTTTCCAGCCGGTTAAACCCCGGTTTAAAATTGTCTGTGGTCATTTTTGCCTCTTTGGCTGTTCTCCATCGCTCCCCGCACGACTCCCAACAGCAGCCAGGTTTCCAGACTCAAGTCGTTGGCCCTAAAAGGGTACCCGGCCCGGCTGAGCCGGTAAAGGAAAAGCAAATGCCAGGTCCAGGGGGAGAGGACCTCGGGCCGCAGGTATTCCTGGCAGACCTCGCAGGCCCAATCCGCGAAGGAGCCGCTTTCCGTGCGGCACCGGCGCCGTTCCTCCGGCCCGCAGAGCCTGCCCTGGGCCACGGCTTGCAGCTCCCGGAGCAACGGCCAGCCCGCAAGAAGATCATTCTTAGGACCAGCCGGATCCTCTAGCCAGAACACTCCCGGTCCTCCCGGGGCGCCACCCGCAGGCCCTCAAAGATTTGCTGGGCCAGGTAGGAGACCAAATCCGGGGCGTGTTCCCCCAGCCGCTCTTTCCAATCCGGGTGGCGCTCCGGGTCCAGGGGAATCTCGGTGCCTTCTTCCGCCACCAGGAAATCTCCGGCGCCAAACCCGGTCAAAATCGCCAACCCGAACTGGAGGCGGGTCTCCCCCAGACAGAAACGGCGCTGCCCGCCTTCGAGACGGAAGGCCGACATCTGATAAGCCACCCGCTCCTCGGAAGTGGGCCGCCGGTAATACAGAGTCACCTCTGACGCCGACACCGGATCATGCACCACCAGAGAGTGAATGCCTCCCCCTAGAACCCTGGGCATTGGTCCTCCATTATGAGAGTTTTATAGAAGGTAGGGTAGTTAAGTAACTGGTGATCAGTGATCAGTAATCAGTTATACTTCTCTGACCACTGACCACTGACCACTGACCACTGACCACTGACCAATCTGTTCCCCCGGCCCTTCCCTCAACCCGCATACCCGCTCACCTTATTCCACACCCGGGCGATGACGGAGCCGTAGGTGTCGTCTTCCAGGACCGCGAATTCCACTTCTTCCCCCAGGCGCCGTTGGTTCACTTTCACGGGTGCGGACACGACCGCCACCCGGGGGAAGATCAGTTCCACCTGGTAGTTGATTCCCGGCTCGAATTCCGGCCCTTGGGCCAGGAGATGGACGGTCAGGGTGTCGTTGTCCTGGAGGTGTTGGGCCAGGAGAAAATCCCGGAAGTCCCGGTCGAATCCCAGTTTCTGCTCCCGTCCGGTCCTAAAGGCGCGGTTGGCGTAGCTCACCCCCGCGCCCGGGGTGCGTTCCGGAGTCAGGTGGTTGTTTAGGGTCCAGGTGAGGCGGCGGAGTTCCGCGGACAGTTGATACCCACCCTGAATGGCGCTGCCGTTCCAGCGTCCCCCCAGGCGCACTTCCACCTGGCTCACCTTCAGGGGCGGTTCCTCCACCCGGGGTGGCAGGGACATCCAGCCGCTCTCCGGGGGCAGATAATAGATGCGAAAAGTGGTGCCAGTGCTGACGGAGCCCGGGGGAGTAATGGTGATCACCGCCGGCGTCGTGCCGGAAACCGCGCTGTAGGCCACCTCCACCCAGGCCTGGGTGCCGGGATCGAGCACCTGAACGGCCTGGACGTTGCTCAATCTCTCCGCCGCATTTTCCCCCGCCACCCCATTGGCCGTGAGGGTCAGGCTGGGCGCGTTAAAGGGCGCGGTGAGGTCCTCCACCTGGGTGTTGTCGCTCACTTTACCGGTGCCTTTCACGGTGGCGCTGATTTTGGCCCAGCCGTCCTTGGGAAACTCGGTGCGCACCTGATCCAGGAAACAGGAGGCAAAGCGCCGTTTCAGCACCTGGCGGCCGAAGCGCATGGCCGCGGTGAAGCTGGGGTTGGACCGGGCCCCATCCACTTCCCCGGACCGGGGTTTTAGGAGATGGAGATAGCCGCTGCTCCCCTGGGGGGTGGTCTCCACCTGCCCCAGTCCATAAGCCAGCAGGAAGGCGAAATGCTGGGGCTGGGCCCGGGAAAAGGAGAGAGTGCCCCCCACGGTCCCCCCTAAGTCATGGACCCGGTCTGCCTCTTCCCTGCCGGTCAACTCCTCCCGATTGGGAACCTTCACCGGCTGGTAATTCAGGACGGTGGCCAGATCCGCCAGCAGGAGGGTGTCCAGTTCCTGTTCGGAGTTGATGGCCGGCTCCTGTTGCTGCGCCGAGACCGCCAGCAGGTTGTGGGTGGCCAGAAAGTTGCGGATGGACCGGGTCATAATACCTCTCCTTCTTCAATGCCGGGGCGCGGGTTTAAAAATTCCGCACCAGACTGGTGCGGTATTGGGCTCCGTAAACGGCCAGATCCCGGGTGGTGAGCCAGGTCTCTTCCCTTTCCAGGGAAAAGGGAACTATTTCCAGGCCCAGGTCCTGGCGCCACAGAGCCCGGCGCACCCCCTCCAAGATCTGGTAGATTCCCCCCTCTTGGAGCCGGGCGGAGGCCTCCCCCCTTAAGGGACGCAGGGCCACCAGAACGATAAAGTCGAGAATCAGGTCACAAGAGCGCATGGACACCTGCTCTCCCCGGCTTTGCCCCAGCATCACCAGCACCGCGGGCAGCCGCCAGGCCCGGCTCTGGAGGTCCTCCAGCCATTTCCCCTGATAGGAGGCCACGGTCTGGACCCGGTCGCCGAGTTCGGCTTCCAGGGCCGCCAGTAATGCCTCCTCCACCACGCTCCAGGTGAGATCAGCCATGGGAGATTCCGCCTCCTACCACTCTCCCAGGGTGTCCCGGGAAAAGACCCGGGTGGGGCCGTTTAGCTCCGCGGGTTCCCGGGAAGCCCCGGGGGGGTCGCCCTCGCTTCCGGCCAGGGTGGCCTGGCCCCCGGCCACCTGTTTTAAAAATGCCAGCGCGTCTTGGTATTTCCGGCACCAGACCTCCGGGGCCACGCCCCGGCGGCTGTAGAGATGATAAAGGGCCAGGTCCACGGACAGGGTCTTTACCCGCTCCGGCACCAGGGACAAGGGCACGGCATAGCGCAGGCCTAAGGCCGCGTCGATCTCGGCGTCAGCCCGGCTGATGGCTGCCGCCACCACCTGGCTGTCGGGGATCTCCCCCGCTTCGCTAGTCAGGGCCGCCAGTTCCGCCTGGGAAATCATGGAAAGTACGTCGTCTTGGGTGGAATAGGCCATCACTTGCTCTCCCGGTTTTAAAAAATCCTCTTTCTGGCTAGGCGGTCACCGCGCCCTCAATAATCACCGTCAGGTCGCCGCTCTTTTCCACCGTGGCCGGGGGCGCGCCCGGGAAGGTGACTTTCAGCTCTCCCACATAGGGGCCGGGGACCTGGTTGGTGTCGGTGGCCGTAAGAAACACGGAGACAATACCCTGGGCCGCCTGGCTCACGTCGAAGTCGCTGTGGTTCTTGGAGAAAGTGTAATCCCCATCTCCTTTGTGGCGTTTCAGGGCCAGAAACAGGGTGCATCCGGTGAGATCCACGGCCGCGCCGTCCTTGTCAGTGACCGTCAGGGTGAGCGTCTTTGCCTCACCTTGCTTCAGCGTAACGTTAGCCATCGCTCAACTCCACAGTGATTGCGGCGGCCTCGGAGGCGACCTCAAGGAGCGCCGGGGCGGCCAAGGTAATTTCCATCTCTCCCCCCGGCACGTTCACATATACCGGCGGGGGCACCACACTTAGCCCCACTTCCAAAGTTGCCGGCCCCAACGGATACTTCTCCACCGCCGGGTCCAGAAACTTCTCTTCCACGTAATCCGCATACCCGGCCTTGGCTATCGTCAGCACATAAGGCCCGTAGAAATTCCGTCCCAGCCAACTGGCGGTGATCAGAGTGTCTTCGTAATTCTGTGTTGCGGCTAAACTCCCGCTAACTGAGTAAATCTCCCGCTGCAAGGTTGGCTCGGCGCAGGTAACTTTGCCATCGGCGTCAGTAGTCTTCGAGGCCGCCATTTTCAAAACCCGGTTGTTGTTGCCTGTCTGAGTCTTTCTTATGACGGTGCCAAGCTGGGCCCGGGCCACGGTGAGGACGTTCCCGGCGATATTGGTGACTTTCAGGCACTCCCCGTAGCACTCGCAACGGATATAATCATTGACGCTGAACTTCGTGCCATCGGAAACGGTCAGGCTGGCCGGATTGGTGGCGGCGTCCAGAGCGGTGGAAAAAGTCGCCAGGCTGTCTCCCCAAAAAGCTGAAAGCCCACTGGCGTTCAAGGCGGTGATTACCGCACCTTGCACCGCGCTATTACTGTCCAGAATCAGGAAATTTCTGGTTACGGAGAAAATAGCCGTGGCGGGATCACCGGTGAATTTGTAGATATATAAGTAAGGCTGATTATCAACTTGATTTTTAGCCTTAAAACTATGGTCAATGAAGGCAGTACCACTCTGGTAATTGTACCAAGGAATAGCGTCCGCAATTGACAAGTTTCTTGTAGTGCATCTTTTGAGTGTTTGATTAGCTCCCCAATAAAGGCTAACGTAATCCCCCAATCTAAATATTGTATCCGTAACATGAGATGATGCTATTGGATGGGCACTTTCTATAATATTGTTCAAACTATTTTGGTCTGGACGGTAGCCCAATCCACTTGATACCCCTAATCCCGTTAACGCATCTATAAGTGAACAGCGGTAATAATCTCCCGAATCAGCGCCCTTACCTGATGCAATAGCTACATAATTTCCCGGGTTATTATATACTAAAGGGCGCTCTAAGAGTAATCTCACAATATTAGTTTGACTGCTTTTTCCATAAATTGAGAATCCGGCAGCATAAGATCCGGCATAGGTATTATTATTAGATGTATAGGGCACCCTGGGGAGTCCCATGTGTAGGTATACCGGGGAATAATTAGTAGTAGCATGGCCCATTTGCACAATTACTGAATCACTCTTAATGACTAAAGCCCCAGGCAGTCCCAAAAGAACCCCTCTTTGTTGATAGGTGCAATCACGGATATAGAGAAACCCCCTTAAAATATAGGCCCCTTGATCTCGCCAGTAAGTTCCGGCTTGGAGGGACGAGGTGCCCAAAAGCTGTAAATCATTAAATCCGCCGCCAGCCAAGGCGCTGGCAATGTCCCAGAGGGTTATGACCTCACTAATAGCATCAGCATAAACCTCAATAAGTGCGTGCTCTGTGGCGAAATCAAGGTTATTCGAGTTGAACCGGACATTGGTGGCCGCCCCCCCATCATCGCTTAGAGAGGTTTGCGTGGTGGCGTAGGGATACCCGGCGTAGCTCTGGCCGTTGAGATTGAAGGTGTTGGCCCCCTCCACCGGGTAGCTTCCGGAAGTGGTGGTGCGCTGGATTATGTAAGCTGTGGCATTCGTTACCGCAGGCCAGGAGAGCTGAGCCGTCTGATTCCCGGAGGTGGGGGTGACCGACTGCTCCGCTGAAGCTGCACTAAGAGCATACCGACTCGCATAGACTCTCAGGGCAATGACCCGGTAGTAATAGGGCGTGCCCACCACCAGGCTGCCCCCCGCACCCAGGGTAATGGCGTTCAGGGTGGGGGCTGCCACGTTGATCCGGTAAACGTGGATAGCCATCATGGGTCTCCTTGCGCCTTAGCGCTTTTGCGTGTAGGGCGGGTGTCCCGCCCGCCACCTCTGATGGCGGCCGGGGACGGCCGCCCTACCGCAAAGACGCAGGTTCGCTAGGTTACGTCAGTTCCGGCACCACCAGCAGGTCCGTGGTGCCTTGCCAGACGTTGGACTTGCTCCCCCCCGTGGTGGGGTCGCCGATGATGAACTGGGCCTGAAGAATCTCCCGGGCCGCTTTCTCCAGGGATGGGGGCACCACCATGAGATTGGGCTTGATCCCCAGGGGCCGGCCCTCGGCGTTGGTCAGAGACATCATGGCCGCCCGGGTGCTGGAGTAAGTGGTGGCGTCCAGGGTCTGCTTGGAGGCGTAAGCCAACTGCCAGAGGCCGTAGGCCGCGGCGCCCCGGTAGTCCACGCCGTAGCGATATTTCTTGCGCATGAACGCGTGTTCGTCATCGGGGCGGTCCATGCGCACCAGGTCCACTCCCCGCCTGAGCTGGAAGATAAAGGGCTTGACGGCCCGGGAGGTGTCCAGGAGATACCAGGCAGTCGCGGAGCCCCCGCCAAAATTGACGGCGGTGCCGGAGCCCAGCGGATGGTCGGTGTCGAAGAAGTATTGGCCGTCATAGCAGAGGCTGGTGAAGCCGTTCTTTAACAAGTCGGAGATCAGCTTTTCCGGGTGCTTCCGGGCTTCCTGGGCCAGGGCGGCGATGATGGGGTTGTAAAACCCAAGCTGCTCGTCCTCGATGTCGTTCCGCTCCACCTCAATGGTGGCTTCCCAGTCCTTGCTCTCCACCTGGTAGGCCTTGGGCTCCAGGGAGCTGATCTGCCGGTCCCCCAGCCATTCCCGGACCATGGGAAAATCCAGCAGAAACTTGTAATCCATGATGCGGGTGTTGGCCGGCACGGTCATGGCCACCCGTTCGTACCAGGTCTCGGTCTCCTGGAACGCGGCGTTGAAGACCGCGGTGAAGGCGGTGTACAGTCTGGCTAAAGCTTCGGCATTGACAATCATCGACTCCTCCCCTTACCTGGCGATATCGATCCAGCCTTTGGTGCTGGACCCGTACTTGACCAGAATCCCCACCTTGATGTCGTTGGTGGGGCCGGCCGCATCGTCAAAGGTGTGGTCGTCCACCGCGTACATGGGGTCCCCCACCATGGCCTGGGTGATGCTGGCCGCGTCGAATTCAAAAACGCCCCGCCGCCTGACCCGCACACTTTTGGCCCCATTGGCCCCGGTGGTGTTGTCCACCTGCTCCAGGGCCACGCCTGCCAGGCGGAAGCCGCTGGTATCCGCGGCGGGGGCCGCATAACCCGCGGAGTTGGCGCACACCAGGGAGCCGGCAAAGATTTTTACGGCCGCGGCCACCGGGTATTCCACTTCCACGCCTTCCCGGTAGGGTGTGGCCCGGTCTTTAGTTAAGGCTGCCATAGTTCCTCACCTCCGAATTTAATGGGCCCGCTCGGTCCGGGCCTTGGCCTTGAGATATTGTTCCGGGGACAGTTTCAGACAGCGGCAGAGGATCACTTCTTCGGGAGCCAGATGTCCCGGAGCCGGAAGGTCGTCCTGCCGTAATTGCAGTTCCATCCCCGTGGGCACCACTTGGGGGGCCCGGGCCACAAAGGTTTGGAACCCTTTCGGGTCCTGGCGGTAATACTCCAGGGCCCAGGATTTCTGGGAAGGAGCGATCTTCCCCGCCTTCAGGGCCTCCTCCACCGCCTGGTTAGTGGTCTCCGCGGCCAGGCGGAAGCGCAGGTGCCGCAGTTCCTCCTCCACCTGGGCAAGCTGTTGGACTTTGAGCTGCATGGCCTCCACCGCTGCCAGGATTTGCTCCCCGGTGGCCGCCTCCGGCAGCTTCAGGGCGGCGGCCAGGTTTTGGAGGACCTCCAGAACCCCGGCCCATACCGCCTGATCTTCCGCCTCCGGGCCCAACCCCAGGAGTAACTTGAGTTTTTCCACTTCCTTATCCGTTCTTTTCCCTTCGTCTTCAGGGGTTTGATTTGGGACTTTCACCACTCCTTCCTCCTGTTCCGGCGCCGCTCCTTGCCACTTGGCCACCAAGGGCGGCAGCCGCTTGATGGCCGGCACGTTGGTCAACCCCACCTGCATCAGGGCCAGGGGTTTACGGGTTTCGGGGTCCAACTGCAGCACCGGGGAAAAATAGCGGTACTCCCGGTTGCGCAGGTATTCCCGGGCCTGGGAGGTCCATTCCACCCGGGCCCAGAGGCCGTCGTCCCGGTCTTCCAGGTCCTTGATCCAGCCCGCGGCCGGAGCCTGGCGGCCTTGCAGGGATTGATGTTCGTAATCAATGACCAGATCCACTCCCCGGGAGCGGAAGGCCCCCACCATGACGGTGAGGGACTCCGGGTCCACTTGCAGAGGCTCCGGCCGGTCCACCAATTCCACCTGGCCCAACGGGAGAAGGAGAATCCACTCCGGCAAGGTGGAGAGCGCACTTTGATTGGTCATATCAATGGCCCCCAGTGTCCTAGTCTCCTGCCGGTCCGGCTTCCTTCACTCCCGCTTCCTGGGCCAGTTTTTTGGCCGTCTGGACCTGGAGTTCCAATTGCTCGGTCTTTTGGGGTTCCGGGCACCACTGGCGCTGGAGCTCCCCGGCCAGAAGCAGGGTGGTGTCTGCGGCCACCACCGCCCGCCGGAGCCGTTCATCCTGTTGCCACTCCGCCTTGAGCATCGGCGTGTAATAGGTCTGCACCGTCTCCAGGGAATGCTGCACCTTCTGGAAGAGGCCGGGATTTTGACAACAACCGGCCATCGGGGTCAGAGCCAGACACAGGACTCCCAAACTTCTGTGCATCAGTTGCCTCCTTTCGCAGAACGGGTCTCAGCCCCCGGGGGCAACGGCACGCCGAAGCGTTCCGCCACCTGGTCCCAACTCAGGGGCAGGCCCATCTCCTGCAAGTTGCGATAGACTTCCGATAAGGTTTTCAGATCCTCTTCTTCCGCCAAGTTGAAGCGGAACCAGGGGACGGGCCGGTCCCAGCCGAAGTTGAACCCCACCAGGGGCCGGAGCAGTTGTTCCCTTAAGGTCACCGCCAGGGTCTGGGCGTCCGCCTCCACCAGGTCCCGGCGCACCTGGGCATGCACCCGGGCGGCGCTGTAAGTGCCGGTGGCCCCCGCGGTGTCGGTGGTCAGGGTCTGGCCCAAGACCGCCTTGGACATTTCCCGGTTGCAGAACTCCGCCAGCACCTGGTAGGGATTGGCGTTCCCGGAGAGCCGGGACGCGGCCTCCACGAATTCGATCTCCGTGGTTTTGCTGATCACCCCCGCGGCGTCGGACCCCAGGCTGCGGATGGCCCGGATCAGGGCCTCCCGGTCCGCGGCCGAGGCCCCGGGGTCGTATTTCCCCAGGCGGAGCGGTATGCCGAAGACCTCGTTGAACGCGGCCCAATCCTTCAGGGCATAATTCTTGAGGAGATACATCCAGGCCACCACCCGGAGCACCCCGGCCCGGGGCGCGTGGCCGCTCCGGGCCTTGAAGCGGTGGTAGATTACCTTCCAGGGCGGGGGCTCCACCCCCTGCCAGGAAGCTTCCGGGGTGAGGAGGCGGGGTTTCAGGTCGGTGACAAAGGTCACCCTTTTTTGGGGAATCCACCGGAGCTCCACGGCCCGGGCTTGGCCTCCCGCCACCTCCCAGATGATTTCCAAAAGGGCGAAGCCCTTGGCGATGGCATCCAAAAGATCCAAAAACGCGCCTTCCACCTCCGGCAGGGCGTTAAGCACCTCCCGGACAAACCCGGCCACCTCCTCGTCCGCCGGAGTTTTGGCGTAAGGCAGCACCTCGTAATCCAGGCTCAGCACCGCCATCTTCCGGGTCTGGAGCAGGGAGGCCAGGTGCGCGTCCTTTTCTTCCATTTCCTCGAAGAGCTCCATCTGCCGGAAGACGTCTCCCTGGTCCGCGAGGCGGAAAATCTCCGTCAGCCGCTCCGGGGTGAGGCCCGCGCTGGGGTAAGTGCTCCAGCGCTCCGCCAGGCTCACCGCGGACAACTCCCGGGTCTCCGGCCTGGCCTGGGGTTTAACAATTCTGCCGAATAGATCCTTCAGCCCCATTTTTTCTCCTGTGAGCAGTAAGCAGTGAGCAGTAAGCAGTAAGCAGTGAGCAGTAAGCAGTAAGCAGTGAGCAGTGAGCAGTGAGCAGTGAGCAGTAAAATTTAAAGAGAAAGCCCTTTTCTGCCTATTGCTCTAAAAAGTTCAAGGTTCAAAGTTCAAAGTTGATAACATCTTAGAATCGCAGATTTATTTACTGACCACTGACCACTGCTCACTGCTCACTATTAAAACGCTCCCCGGCCCCTAAACGTCCGGGGCTGCAAGGATAGATACGGCTCTTCCGCCGTAACCCCCGGCATCCCCTGGGCCAGGCGGATGGCCCCTTCCAGGGCGTCCGGGCCGTCGTCGTGGAGGGTGCGGGAAGGAAAGAAGAGCAACTGTTCCACCAGCAGTTCCTGGTCCGAATGGCCCCGGATAAAGCGGATCTTGCCCCGCTCCAGCAAGGGGGAGAGGCTGGCCACCCGGGTCTCTTTGCCCAGGCGGCTGGTCACCCCCTTTATGGGCAGCAACTGGCTCCGTTCCTGGCCCAGGCGCTCGAATTCCTTGAGGAGCAGGCGCTGGAAGAGGTTGTCCTCCACTCCGAAAATCTGGTAGCCGTATTCCTGGTGCCGGTTGAAGATGGCCCTCAAAGTCTGCTCCAGGGTGGTCTTTTGGATGAACGCGTCCATGACGTAGAAGACCATCTCCTTCCGGTCCCAGCCCAAGGTGATGGCGGCCTTGTAGTCGGCGCCCGCGCCGCTCTCCAGGGAGGGGTCGAAAAAGCCCACCACCACCAGGTCCCGGTCTTTCAGAATGTCCGGGTGGTAGCCGTGAATCCACTCTTCCTTAAAAAACCCGGATTCCGGCGCGGGTTCGTTCATCTTTTCCCGGTTGAAGGCCAGGGAGCCCATCATCTGCTTTTGCTGGGCGAGCCTGGCCACCGCGTGCCGGGCTTCCCAGAGGGAGCTGCCGTCTTCCTGCAGCGCCCGGTAGATGCGGCGCTGGAAATGGCAATAAGGCTCTTCGGGACTGGTGAGCATGAGGTGCAGGGCGCTGCGCCACCTAAGGATGGTGCCGATGATCATCAGGGTGCCCCGGGCGTCCAGGGCCGGATAGACCGCGGATTTCACCCAATCCAGGATCTGCTGCACGATCTCCGGATTGCGGACGTTTTGGTCGTTTTCCAGGTCGTCCAGGATCACCAGGTCCGGCCGCCACTGCCGGTGCTTCAGCCCCCGGAGGCGCTGCCCCCGGCCCCTGGCCTTCACCCGGATGTCATTTAAGGTGACAAAGTCATCCACCGCCCGGTTGGCCTTGACCAGTTGCCCGAAATCCTGGTGCAGCCTCTCGTTGTAGAGGAGTTCCAGGTAGAGGTAACCCGTCAAATCGCTGGCCAGGTCATCGCTGTCGCTGCCGATGAGGATGAAATGCCGCCGGTTGAAGCAGATCTGGTGGAGCACGTAGCCGAAGGCGCAGACCGTGGTCTTGGCGAATTCCCGGGGCGCGGCCACCGCCACCGGGGTGACCACCTCTTCCCCCCGCTGCTCCAGGAATCCCACCAGCTCGTAGTGGAAGGGCGCGGGGGCTTTGTCAAAGTAGTGGGGGAGATACTTGCGGCAGAAATAGAGGGGGTCGGCTGCGGCCCGGAGTCGCCGGGTCTCCTGTTTCTCTTCGCTGTCTTCCCAAAACGGAGTCACCTCCAGGGAGAGACGCATCAGGATCGCGTCGGCCTTCTGGCGGAACTCCGCGTTGGTCAGCTTCTTCTTCAAAGTCAAGGCGTCTTTGGTTTTGCGGTCCCGGTTAGCCATCATTTTCCAAATTCCGGAAAAACTCCTGAATGCGGGCGGTAAAAATCTTCAATTCTTCCGCGTCCGTCACCCAGCCCCGTAAAAACTCGCTGAAGCGGTCCATCACCTCCAGGGACGCCCCCCTCAGGTCCCAACCCTGGGAGCAGAGGCGGTCGATCAGGGTGAGGATCTTGGTGAGTTCGTCCAAATCCTGGGGTTTCAGATCCCCTTTGACCAGGAGCCTCCCGGTCTTCTCCCGGAGCAGGCCCTTCAGGGCCTCTCCCAGCCATCGGGGGGAGACCAGCACCTGCCGCCGCTTCTCCTCCCAATGGCCTTCCCGGTGCCACTTTTGTAAAGAGGGGAGGGAAACGGGAAAGAGTTCCTGAATCTCCTCCAGGCTTTTCCCGGCCAGGTAAAGGGATTGGGCTTCTTCCCAGTAGAGGTCTTTCTTGCCGGTTTTGGCTTTCTTACGGTTGGCCGTCATGGTCCCCCAGGGTATAGGGGAAAATCGCCAAAACCTCCAGCACACCTGGGACGGATGACCCTCGGATTAATCCGCCTTGCTTTTTGGCAAATTTTTCGCCCGTTGCCCTCAATCCCCCTCCGCCAGTTTCCGGAGCACCGCGCTCTCCAGGATGCGCACGGTGCCGCCATTTAATTTGACCCCCTGGAGCCTCCCCTCCCAAAACCAGCGGTACACCGTGGACCGGGAGACCGCCAGTTGCCGGGCCACTTCCCGGGGCCGCAACAATCGCTCTTGCGCCATCCGCCTTACCTCCCTGGGTCGTTGGCCTCCCCCTTTCAAGAACCGTGGCGCCGCCCGGCGCAGATGTCTCTTCTTGACCCGGGAACCTTGGCGCCGGGCCGGTTGAGGGAGGGAAATGCGGGCTTCCCCAGGCTGGCCACCCGGGCCGTCCGGCCCCCGCTTCCCTCTCAAGACCACCCCTTCAGGGCTCTCCCCTATGGGTGTTGCCTTGCCCCTAGGGCCTAACCCCGGACACCCCGCCGCCAATGTAGGGGCAAGAAGGGGGTGAGATAACCCTCGCTCTTAAAAAGGGGGTTTCTCTGGGGAAGGGGCCATGGCTTTGCCTTTGCATCCATGCTTTAAGAAAAGACAGAAGTTAAAGGGGAGAAAAAAGATGGAATTTCAGTTGAACAAGCGGTTCTTCCGGCCCGATGAGGTAGCCCGGCTGCTGGTCTTGTCCCGGCGCACCATCTATCGCATGATCCGGGACGGCCGCCTCCGGGCCGTCAGATGGGGCTCCGGCCCCTGGCGTATCCCCCAAGAGGCTCTCCGGGCCATACTACCGCCGGATGGTCAGGAAATCTAGGTAAATGAGCGGATACGGCTGGCCTTTATCCCTTAAGGCCTCACCGGCAGAGGACTCCAAGTCCATCCATGAATTTTCTAACTCTTCCAATTTACTATGCCGATGATTAATCAGGACCACCTCGTTGCTAACTTTTGCCCAAAATTATGGCCCAAGCATCCAAACCCCGGAAATCCTCTAAAGACGGGCGCAAGAGCTTATTTGCCCCCCTGAACGTTTTGGTGGTGGACGATATGCCCGCCATCCGCCGGATGCTTCGGCAGATGCTGCTGCTCATAGGGTTTGCCGGCCGTATCGGGGAGTCCAACGACGGTGTGGAAGCCTGGGAAATGCTCAAGGATATCCCCTATGACGTGGTGATCTGCGACATCAACATGCCTCGTATGAGCGGCCTGGACCTTCTCCGGGTCATGCGCGCCAACCCCCGTTATGAAACCACGCCTTTTTTGATGATTACCGGGGAGGTCTCCGAGGAGATCGTGGCCGCGGCCGCGGAAAGCGAAGTGGACAGCTACCTTCTTAAGCCCTTTCAAGTCACGGCCCTGGAAAACCGCCTGAAAGAAATCATTAAAAAAAAACTACACCCCAGTGGAGGGGAGGCTCTCTTTCTCCAGGCCCAAAAATTCAAGTTAGCCGGGCAACCCGAGCAGGCCCTGCATTTGCTGGAAAAGCTCACCAAGCCTCCTTATATGAAGCAGGCCAAGACTTTTAACCTGGCGGGGGAGTGCCTCCAGGCCCTGGGAGACCATGAGAGCGCCGCGGAGTGTTTCACCCAGGCGGTGGAAATTAACCCCAAGTTTCTAAAAACTTATCAAAGCCTGGCCACGCTCATGGAAAGCACAGGCCGCCTGGACGAAGCCTGCCAATATCTGGAACAGGCCCAGACTTTAAGCCCTTTAAACACCGAACGTCTCTACCATCTGGGCCAGCTTTGCCTCCAGACCGGAAACCAGGAGAAGGCCCAAGACTACTTGCACCAGTGCCTCAAAACCGGCCATAATTTTGCCAATTCCCACCGCCAGGAAGCCGCGGAGGTTTTCCTCCAGGCCGGGTTGTCGGAGACGGCCGAGATGCTGTTCACCCAGTCACTGCAAGAAGACCCGAAAAACCTCCACCTTTACAACCGTTTAGGCATTGCCTTGCGGCGGCAACAGAAGCATCAGGAGGCCCTGGACTGCTACCATAAGGCTTTGAAGGTGGATCCCAAGAGTGAGAAAATCTACTACAACTTAGGTATTCTTTATTTCGATATCGGCCAAAAAGAAAAGTCCCTGGATGCCTTTCGCAATGCCTTGAAGCTGCGGCCGAATTTCCCCGAAGCCAAGGATTTTCTAAAGCGCCATTTTCTCAATCAGAACTCTGTTTAGCCCTGTCCCTGGGGAGACGGCAGGGCAGCACTTGTGGAGGGCCGCCGGGCTCTGAGCCTCTGCCCCATTTCTTGCCATTTTCAGGGGCAAGAGCGTCTTTAGAGCCAGGTGGCGGCTGGTTAGCCATCCCGGTTTAGGGCCCAGGGCCCCAAAAGGGCCGCCGCTCCGGGGTAGCTCGCCCCTTGGCCTTTTATCCCTCCGCAACCCTAAGATTCGACTTGCTTTTCTCCCCCATTCAGCATAAATTAATATTGACTAGCTAACATGCGGCCTTTGGTTCTCCAAAGGCAAGGTTGAAAATGAATAATCGCTTAAGCCCTTTTTATAAGAACATTGCCCTGTGGTTGCTCATCACCCTGGTCATGATCTTTCTGTTCAATTATTTCAACAGCACCGAGCATGCCCGGGCCCGAGCCACCATCACCTATAGCCAGTTCCTGGAGCTGGTGAAGGCGGGGAAGGTCGTCAAGGTTACTCTCCAAGGCGATGAGATCTCCGGGGAGCAGACGGACGGGAAGGTTTTCAAGAGTTATTCCCCGGTGGACCCGGATTTGGTCAAACTCCTCCAGACCAAAAAGGTGGAGATCACCGCCAAGCCCAAGGACGAGGCCTCCTGGTACACCACTCTCCTGGTTTCCTGGCTGCCCATGCTGGTTTTGGTGGGCATCTGGATCTTCTTCATGCGCCAGATGCAGTCCGGTGGCGGCAAGGCCATGTCTTTCGGCAAGAGCCGGGCCCGGCTGATGACGGAGAGCACCACCAAGATCACCTTTAACGACGTGGCCGGGATTGAGGAAGCCAAGGAAGAGACCTCGGAAATCATCGAGTTCCTGAAAGACCCGAAAAGATTCACCCGCCTGGGGGGCCGCATCCCCAAGGGCGTGCTCCTGGTGGGCGCGCCGGGGACCGGCAAAACCCTGCTGGCCCGGGCCATCGCCGGAGAGGCGGGGGTTCCCTTCTTCAGCATCAGCGGTTCCGACTTTGTGGAAATGTTCGTGGGCGTCGGGGCCGCCCGGGTGCGGGACCTGTTCATCCAGGGGAAGAAGAGCGCGCCCTGCATCATCTTCATCGATGAGATCGACGCAGTGGGCCGTCACCGGGGCGCGGGCCTGGGAGGCGGCCATGACGAGCGGGAGCAGACCTTGAACCAGCTCCTGGTGGAGATGGATGGCTTTGAGGCCAATGAAGGAGTCATTCTCATCGCCGCCACCAACCGTCCCGATGTCCTGGATCCGGCGCTCCTCAGGCCGGGCCGCTTCGACCGGCAGGTGGTGGTGCCCATTCCCGACTTGAAAGGCCGGGAAGCCATCCTCAGGGTGCACACCCGCCGCACTCCCGTATCCGACACCGTGGACCTCTCCATCCTGGCCCGGAGCACCCCCGGGTTCTCCGGGGCCGATCTGGAAAACCTGGTCAACGAAGCCGCCTTGTTTGCCGCCCGGGTCAACAAGGAGTTTATCACCATGGAGGATTTCGAGGAGGCCAAGGACAAGGTCCTCATGGGCTCTGAACGCAAGAGCCTGATTTTGAGCGAAAGGGAACGTTGCAACACCGCCTACCATGAGGCCGGGCACACCCTGGTGGCCAAGCTCCTGCCGGGCACTGACCCCATTCACAAGGTGACTATTATTCCCCGGGGCCGGGCCCTGGGCCTCACCCAACAACTGCCCCTGGATGAGCGGCACACCTATCCCAAAGAATACCTAGTCGCCACCCTCACCGTGCTTCTGGGGGGCAGGGCAGCGGAAGAACTGGTGTTCCAGCATTACACCACCGGCGCGGGCAACGACCTGGAGAGGGCCACCGACTTGGCCCGGAAAATGGTGTGCAACTGGGGGATGAGCGAAGAGCTGGGGCCGGTCACCTTCGGGAAACGGGAGGAGCACATCTTCCTGGGGCGGGAGTTCGCCCAGTCCAAGGATTTCAGCGAGGAGACGGCCCGCACCATCGACTCTGCCATCAAGAATCTGGTCCTCAGCGCCTACCAGCGGGGCAAGGACCTGCTTGCCGGCCATCGAGCCCAGCTCCAGGCCCTGGCCCAGACCCTGCTGGCCAAAGAGACCCTGGATGGGCCGGAGATCGAAAGGATTCTGGCCTCCTTCCAGGAACCCGCCGCCGACACGGAGCCCCAGGACTCTGCCGTAGAACTACCCTTTAGTCTCCAACAGGCGTAAGGATGGGCAGCATTCCCCAAGCTTCCCGGAGCCCGGAGAGCGGTAGGCACCGCCTGGCCTGGGCGAATCTCCTTAAGACTCCCCGCCCCCTGATCATGGGAGTGGTGAACATCACCCCGGATTCCTTCTCCGATGGAGGCCGCTTCTTCCACCGGGACGATGCCCTGGCCCAGGCCCGGGCTCTGGCCGCGGCCGGGGCCGATATTCTGGATATCGGGGGTGAATCCACCCGCCCTTTTGCGGAACCGGTGCCCTTGGAAGAAGAACTGCGCCGGGTGATTCCGGTCATTGAAACCCTGGCCGGCGAAGTCAACCTCCCCATCTCCATCGACACTTATAAAGCGCCCATAGCCCGGGCGGCCCTGGAGGCCGGGGCCTCCTTGATCAATGATATCAGCGCCCTGCGCTTTGATCCGGACATGGCCCCCCTGGCGGCGGAGAAGCAGGTGCCGGTGGTGTTGATGCACATGCGGGGCACCCCCCGGGATATGCAAATTGAGCCGCACTACGTCGACTTGTTGGGAGAGATCAAAGCCTTTTTTCAGGAACGCCTGGATTTCGCGGTGTCCCAGGGCCTGGACCGGGAATTGCTGGTCCTGGACCCGGGCATCGGCTTCGGCAAAACCTGGCGGCATAACCTGGAGATCATCAATCACCTGGAAGTGTTTTTGGATCTGGGCTGTCCTTTGCTGGTGGGGCCTTCCCGGAAAGCTTTCATCGGCCAGATCCTGGGCCTGCCCAATGGGGAGGTCCGGGATATCGGCACCCTGGCTGCCCTGGGGGTGGCGGTGCTGCGGGGCGCCCGGATGGTGCGCACCCATAATCTCGCCTATGCCCGGCAGTTTTTCGCGGTTTGGGAGGCGATTTGTCCGAGTAATTTCGGGGGAGGGCCGGGGGAGTAGAAAATCCTCCTCCCTCCCCGCAAACTCCCCACCCCCGATAAAGATTTTTTAATGATTTCATAAAAACCAGGTCCCCAGGGTTAAAGAGTTAATATGGTGAAGGTTAACAATTTGCCGTGCTGGAGATATACCTGCCCTGAATGCGGGTCCATTTTAGGATAGCAGGGGAGAAAAATTTCTGTTCCACCTCTCACGGTAGAGAAGTAAACTGTATTTGGTATCAACCCATAGATGCTTACAATTTTTAGGCAGTTATACTGACCATGTCGACCTACTTTGCCCAATTGCGGTGGCAGGACGCCGCGGACATCATCCTGGTGGCCATCATCATCTACCAGGTCCTCCTCTTTCTAAAGGGCACTCAGGCCATCCAGGTGCTGGCGGGCATGTTCCTCCTCTTTCTGGTATATCTGGGGGCCAGGCGGCTGGAACTTTTCACCCTGGAATGGCTCCTGGACGGCCTGGTGAAGAGCTTTCTCCTCATTGTCATCATTCTCTTCCAGGCCGATATCCGCCGGGTTCTAAGTCGCATGGGCCGAAAGGCCTTGGCCTCCAGTGATGCTTCGGAACCGCTGATCCTGGAAGAAATCAGCGACGCGGTGGAGACCCTGGCCAGCCAGCGCATCGGCGCTCTCATCATCTTGGAGCGGCAGATCGGGCTTTCCAATTATCTGGAAGGGGCGGTGAAATTGGACGCCCTGGTCACCAAGGAACTACTGGTCTCCCTGTTCTGGCCCCATAATCCCACCCACGACGGCGCGGTCATCATTCAGGGGGATCGGATTATTGCCGCGGGTTGTTTGCTCCCCCTATCCGCCAGCACGGAGATTGACCCGACCCTGGGCACCCGGCACCGGGCTGCGGTGGGTCTCACCGAACACAGCGACGCCCTGGCCCTGGTAATCTCCGAAACCTTTGGCCAGATTTCCCTGGCCCGGGGAGGGAAACTCAGCCGTAACCTCTCCCGCTTGCAATTGCGGCAGACGCTGAAGGATATTGTAGAACCCTCGGAAGGGAAAAGAGGCACCTGGATTGAAAGACTTTCTCGGCTCTTTGGGACGCAATAGGGGCCTTAAGCTTCTGTCCCTGTTACTGGCGATGTCCTTGTGGTTTGCGGTGGGCACGGAAGAACCCACGGAGACCACCCTGGCCGTCCCCCTGGAGATGGTCAATCTGCCCCAGGGCATGATGATCATCAGTGAGATTCCCCCTTCTGTCCAGGTGCGGCTTATGGGTCCCGGGAGTGTCATCCGCAAACTCACCCAGACCCGCCTGGCCCAAACCATCGACCTCGCGGGATTCAAACGGGGCCGCCACTCCATCGCCTTGACGCCTAAAAGCTTCAATTTTCCCCGGGGGGTGCAGGTCATCCGGGTGCAACCCAACCCCCTCAATGTCACCCTGGCGGTCACTATGGTCAGGACTCTGCAGATTCATCTGATCCTGGAAGGGAATCCCCCGGAAGGTTATGAGATCGTCAGCGTTAAGGCCCGTCCCTCCCAGATCAGCATCAAGGGCCCCTCCTCGGAGATCGCGGACCTCAAACTCCTCCCCACCATGCCCCTGGATGTGAGCCAGGTTACCGCCCCCATCACCCTGGCCGCGGAGCTTGATTTTAAGAACTTACATCTGGCCCTGATGAACCAGACCCCCGTCCTGGTGGATGTGAATGTGGCCCCGAAAATAATCACCCGCACTTTCCCCGGCGTGGTGGTGGCGGCTGATTCCCAGAAGGCCAGGCTGCGCACCTCCCATGTGACCCTCACCCTCCGGGGGCCCCTGCTGCAAATGAAAGACCTCAAGACTGGGGACCTGAAGGCCACCGTGGTCACCGGCAACCTGGCCCCCGGGCGCCACCAACTGGAGGTCTCCGTCAGCCTGCCCCCCGACATCACCCTGGTGAGCGTCCAACCCGCCACCGTCAACGCCTGGGTGGGGAAATCCCCCTGATGGGAGTGAGCTCACCCCTTGCCCTTTCCGGCCTATCGTGCTAAATACTCCCGATGCACCCCCTAACCGCCATTTTTTTGGGTCTGGTCCAGGGCCTCACCGAATTTCTGCCCATCTCCAGCTCCGGACACCTGGCCCTTCTGGAACACTACCTGCACGTGTCCGGCGGGGGCCTGAGCTTCGACATCCTGCTGCATCTGGGCACTCTGGCGGCTTTGGTGGCCTATTTCGGCCGGGACTGGCTGGGCATGGGCCGCGCCCTGGCGCGCCCCTCCCCGGAAAATCAAGGGGAACGGTATCTCTTCCTCTACCTGGTGGTGGCCACCATCCCCGGGGCCCTGGCGGGCCTCCTTTTAGAGCATAAGGCGGAAACCCTTTTCCGCCAGCCCTTCCGCATCGCCCTTCTCCTGGGCTCCGTGGGCCTCCTCCTGTTGGTGGGGGAGAGGTTGGCCCGGCATCACCGGACCTTTGCCCGCCTCACCATCTTCGACGCGGTGCTCATCGGCCTCTCCCAGGGACTGGCGGTGATGCCCGGAGTCTCCCGGAGCGGCATCACCATGACCTGCGCCCTGTTCCTGGGTTTCACCCGGGAGGCCTCGGCCCGCTTTTCCTTTCTCCTGGCCACCCCCATCATTGCCGGCGCGGGCCTGCACCACCTCCCCAAATGGCTCAAGGCTCCCCCGGAGAACCTGTCGGTTACCGCCGCGGCCCTGGGCTTTTTGGCCGCGCTCATCTCCAGCTATCTCACCATCAAGTACCTCCTCCGCTTTCTCCAGCGCCACACCTTCAAGCCCTTTGCCTATTACCGCCTGGGGGTGGCCGCTCTGGTCCTGATCATCAGCTTCCTTTATCCTGCCTCCTAAAGCTACGGCCTCCGGGTATTCCGCCAGGAATGAACCGGGTCGGAAGATTAAGGCAGTCCTAATTCTCAAACATACGGTGAAAATCTTGACTTTATCTTCCTCTTAAAATAGATTTCCTTTATTGGGCCTTGGCCCGATTTCCTTTTTCTCACAGGAGCTCCAGTGATCCTGCAAAAAATATTTGCCAAAAGCCCCCGGCTGGAAGCCTGGATGGAACTGGTGGAACTGGGCAGCGGCCTTTTCTTGCTCATGTTTCTCCAATTCCACGTCCTGGCCGTGTCCAGCATCATCCTGGGCGCGGCCGCGTTCAACCGGGATTCCGCACGCATGGACGAGTACTACCTGTCCTATGTGGGCATCCCCCTGGTCCTCGCGGCCATCGTGGTCCACGGCCTGGCGGCTCTGCGCAAGGCCCCCTGGAGATTCCAGGAGATGCGGGTCTATATGCAGCATTCCAAGCGCCAGGCCCACCTGGACACCTGGGCCTGGCTGGTGCAGATATTAACCGGCATGGTGGTCCTGGTCCTGGCCGCCATCCACATCTGGAGCGTGCTCCTCACCTGGCCCATCTCCGCCGCGTCCAGCGCCGCCCGCATCCAGGGAGGCTATTTTTCCTTCTTTTTTCTCCTGCTCCTGGTGGCGGAGATTCACGCCATGGTGGGCCTGTACCGCATCCTGGTGAAATGGAGCTGGTTTAATCGCCACAAATTCACCCCCTATCTGATTTATACCACCATGTTCTTCGTGGGCCTGGGGTGCATCAGCCTTCTGGTCTTCTATTTCCTTCGTTTCTCCAAAGGTCTCCCATGAAGTGGACAGACACGCAGATTACTGACGTCCTGGTCATCGGCGCTGGGCTGGCCGGGGAGCGGGTGGCCATCGAGGCGGCCATGAGCGGCCATGAGGTCACCATCCTCAGTCTGGTGCCCCCCCGCCGCTCCCACAGCACCGCGGCCCAAGGGGGCATGCAGGCCTCCCTGGGGAACGTGGCCATGGGCTACGGCGACAACCCGGACGTGCACTTTGAAGATACGGTGAAAGGCTCCGATTGGGGCTGCGATCAGGACGTGGCCCGCCTCTTTGTGGAACTGGCCCCGGTGGCCGTGCGCCAGATGTCCCTCTGGGGCGTGCCCTGGACCCGGGTGGTCCCCGGCCGCAAAGTCCTCCCGGACGGCACCGAGGTGGAGGAACTGGCGGAGAAGGCCGGCTTCATCGCCCAGCGGGCCTTCGGCGGCACCGCCAAGTGGCGCACCTGCTTCGCCGCGGACGGCACCGGCCACGTGCTCCAGTATTCCATGGATTCCCTGGTCCTGAAACTGGGAGTCACCGTCCACGACCGCACCGAGGCCGTCAGCCTCATCCACGACGGGGAAACCTGTTACGGCTGCGTGGCCCTGTGTCTCCGCACCGGGCAGCTCCGCGCCTATCTGGCCAAGGCCACCATCATCGCCACCGGCGGCTATGGCCGCATTTACGGCACCTCCACCAACGCGGTGATTAACGAAGGTTCGGGCATGGCCCTGGCCCTGGATACCGGCAAGGTGCCTTTGGGCAACATGGAGGCGGTGCAGTTCCATCCCACGGGGATCGTGCCCACCAACATCCTGGTGACCGAAGGCTGCCGGGGCGACGGCGGCTACCTCCTGGATAAAAACCTGCACCGCTTCATGCCCGACTACGAGCCGGTGAAAAAGGAGCTGGCCTCCCGGGACGTGGTCAGCCGCTGGATGATGCACCACATCCGCAAAGGCTTCGGGGTGGACAGCCACTACGGCCCCCACCTCTGGCTGGATATCCGCCACCTGGGCCGGGAGCACTTGTGCACCAACCTCCGGGAAGTGGCCACCATCTGCCGGAACTTTTTGGGCCTGGACGCCGCGGAATGTCTCATTCCGGTGATTCCCACCCAGCACTATTCCATGGGCGGGGTGCGCACCAACCGGGAAGGGGAGGCCTACGGCTTAAAGGGCCTCTTTGCCGCGGGGGAAGCCGCGTGCTGGGACCTCCACGGCTTCAACCGTCTGGGGGGCAATTCCCTGGCGGAAACCATCGTCGCCGGCATGGTGGTGGGCTGCCGGGTGGCGGATTTCGTCAAAGAACAATCCTTTAAATTACCCGTCTCCCTGGTGGAGGACGCGGTGCGGGCCCAGGAAAACCGCCTGGAGAGCCTCCGGTCCCGCCGCCAGGACTCGGAAGACGTCTATCAGCTGCGGCGCCGTATGGAAGAAACCCTGCTGCACCACGTGGGCATCTTTCGCACCGGCGAGGCCCTGGAGGAAGCAGTCAAAATCCTCCAGGACCTCTTCCAGCGGAGCGCCCATATCCGCCTGCGCTCCAGCGGCTTGGGGCCCAACCCCGAACTTTTCGCGGCCCTGCGCCTCCCCGGCATGCTGAAGCTGGCCCTGTGCATCTCCCAGGGGGCGCTTAAGCGCACGGAGTCCCGGGGCAGCCACTACCGGGAAGACTTCCCCCAGCGGGACGACGCCAACTGGCTCAAACGCACCCTGGCCTACTGGCCCCCCGGCGCCGAGATGCCGGATTTGCAATACGAACCGGTGAAAATCACGGAACTGCCCCCCGGCTCCCGGGGCTACGGCGAAATGCCGCTCAGGGGGGATTAGCAGAATTTTTGGGGGAGGGGGCCAGGGGGCACAGGCGAGACGCCTGTGCTACCGGCCCCGGCCCCCTCCCCCAACCACACCTTAACACCCAAGGACAACCCGACATGGCCCAGCGTCTATTGAGTTTGGACATCTTCCGCTTCAACCCCGCGACTCCGGAGATTCCCCCCCGGATGCAGGAGTTTCAGTTGGAAGAGACCACGGGCATGAGCCTGTTTATCGCCATAAACCGCATCCGGGAGGAGCAGGACCCCTCCTTGATGTTTGATTTTGTCTGCCGGGCCGCGGTGTGCGGTTCCTGCGCCATGCTCATCAACGGCCGCCCCGGGCTGGCCTGCAAGACCCTGACCCAGGACCTGCCGGAAACGATCACCCTGATGCCGCTGCCGGTCTTCAAACTGGTGGGGGACCTCTCCGTGGACACCGGCGCCTGGTTCCAATACCTGAATATCCGCACCGAGGCCTGGATTCATACTTCCCGGGTCTTCGATCCCAAGGCCGTGGAGGAGCGCATGGACAATCCCACGGCCCTGAAGATTTATGAAGCCGAGCGTTGCATCGAGTGCGGCTGCTGCATTGCCGCCTGCGCCACCGCCAACATGCGGGCCGATTTTATGGGCGCCGCGTTCTTAAACCGCATCGCCCGCTTTCTCATCGACCCCCGGGATGAGAGACCCGCGGCCCGGATCTTTGAGGTGGTGGGCACGGATGAGGGGGTGTTCGGGTGCATCGGCCTCATGGCCTGCGACGATCTATGTCCCATGGAGATCCCCCTCCAGGGGCAACTGGCCTTTGTGCGCCGCAAAATGGCCCAGGCCGCGTTGCGCCGGAAATAATCATGGATCGGTTCCCAATCTTTCCTCTAAGGTGCCGCGGCAGAGGCAGGGGAGAGCAGGCATCACCTTCTATCTGGGCTAAAGTGAAACCCGCGATCCTTCATTATTTCTCCCTCCTGGCCCCTTGATATCCGATGATGGTTGCTTCTTATTCTCCTGGAAACTGCCGATAAGTGAATAATACCGGCTTGGGCCAGGGACGCGTCATGGTTAGGGGCGTCATGGCTCTCCGGCCCGGCCCCGGCAAATTCCTTGACATCCGCCTCCGGTCATGTTACCAAAATCTATTAAATATAATAACTTAACGTTTATCAGTAAGGGCCGCCCCTGGCCTTGCGGTCCTGGCTCCAGCAAGAGATAATCGCCTCTAGGCTCATCGCCATTAACCCCTTAAAGGACGAGGCCCATGGATCCCACTAAGAATCAGGACTTGGAATCTGAGCCCCAGGCCGAAAAAGAAGAAATCATCGACTTGACCGAGGTTTTGGATGAGGGAGCCAGCGAGACCGTGATCGAAATCTCCGCCAAGATGGATGAGCTGGATTCCCTGGATCTCAAGACCTTGCTTGCCGAGGAGGCCGAAGACAAGACTGAGCCCCCGGCGCCTCCTGGCGATGCGCCTGGGGAAAAGGACGAATCTCTGGAAGACCTCCTGTCTTCCTTGCAAGAGACGCCTGAGGAGCCTCCCACCGCGCCTGAGGCGGAATCGGCCCCGGAGCCTGCCCCTCCCCCGGAGATGGCGGTCCCGCCCCCGGTGGCCGCGGCCCCAGAAGAAGAACTGCGCCAGCAGGTCCAGGCCGCCCTCAGCCAAGACCAGATCCGGGAGATCGTCCGGGAGGTGGTCCAGGAGACCGCGGAAAGACTGTGCCGGGAGCTTTTCCCGGAAGTGGCCTCCCAGGTGGTGAGCCGGGAGATCGCGGCCCTGAAAAAGAGTCTGGAAGAGGAAATTTAAACCCGGGGGCGTGAGCTCCCTTCTCTTAAGGGTTCAAGATGGCCGGAAACGGCAAGGTTGCCGCCTTTGCCTTTTCCGGCCAAAAATATCGGGGAAACGAAGAAGGGCCCAAGTCCCCTTATTCTCTTAACGGAAAACGGAAAACTGGAAACGGTATAATATGGCGGAAATTCTGGATAAAGTTTACGATCCCCAAAAAATCGAAGCCAAATGGTATGCCTATTGGGAAGAGTCCGGGCTGTTCCAGGCCCGGGCCGACGGTAGCCGGCCTCCTTACTGTATCGTCATCCCGCCCCCCAACATCACCGGTTCGCTCCACATGGGCCATGCCCTGAACAACACCCTCCAGGACATTCTCCTCCGCTTAAAACGCATGCAGGGTTACGACGCCCTGTGGATGCCGGGGACCGATCACGCGGGCATCGCCACCCAAAACGTGGTGGAACGCATGTTGGCTGCGGAGGGCCGGGACCGCTACGCCCTGGGCCGGGAGGCCTTTGTTGAGCGGGTCTGGCAGTGGAAGGGGGAATCAGGCGGCCGCATCCTCAACCAGCTCAAGCGCCTGGGCTGCTCCTGCGACTGGAGCCGGGAGCGCTTCACCATGGACGCGGGCCTGTCCCGGGCCGTGCGAGAGGTTTTCGTCCGCCTCTATGAAGAAGGCCTCATCTACCAGGGCGATTACATCATCAACTGGTGCCCCCGCTGCCAGACGGCCTTGGCCGACCTGGAGGTGGAGCACGAACCCCAGGACGGGTATCTCTATTACATCAAGTATCCCCTGGCCGACCGGGAAGGGGCCCTCACCGTGGCCACCACCCGCCCGGAGACCCTTTTGGGGGACACCGCGGTGGCGGTGAATCCAGAGGACCCCCGCTATCTGAAATATCACGGCGCCACTTTGCGCCTGCCGGTCTTGGGCCGGAAAATCCCGGTGATCACCGATCCCCACGTCTCCCTGGAATTCGGCACCGGGGCCCTGAAGGTCACCCCGGCCCACGATTTTCATGACTTTGAGATCGCCCGGCGGCAAAATCTCCCCGGGGTAAAGGTCATCGACGAGCGGGGGATGATGACCGAAGAGGCCGGAAAATATCAGGGCCTGGACCGCTTCGTCTGCCGGGAAAAGATCGTCAAGGACCTGAAAAACAGCGGGCTCCTGGAAAAGACGGAGCGCTACTCCGTGCCCGTGGGCCATTGCTACCGTTGCAAGACCGCGGTGGAGCCCCTAGTTTCCAAGCAATGGTTCGTGGCCGTGAAGACCCTGGCGGAGCCCGCGCTCAAAGCGGTGCAGGAAGGCCGCACCAAACTCATCCCCGTGACCTGGGAGAAAAGCTACTATGACTGGATGACCAACATCCGGGATTGGTGCATCTCCCGGCAGATCTGGTGGGGCCACCGCATCCCCGCCTGGACCTGTAATGCTTGCGGCCAGGTCCTCGTCAGCCGGGAAGACCCGGATAAATGCCCCCATTGCGGCGCCTCGGACCTGGCCCAGGAGACCGACGTCCTGGACACCTGGTTTTCTTCGGCCCTGTGGCCCTTCTCCACCCTGGGCTGGCCGGACGCGACACCGGAACTTAAGCTCTTTTACCCCACCACCGTCCTGGTCACCGCGTTCGACATCCTCTTTTTCTGGGTGGCCCGGATGATGATGATGGGCCTTCACTTCATGGGGGAGGTCCCCTTCCATGAGGTCTATATCCACGCCCTGGTCCGGGACCCGGAAGGCCAGAAGATGAGCAAATCCAAGGGCAACGTCATCGACCCCCTGGACCTCATGGAAGCCTACGGCACCGACGCCTTCCGCTTCTCCCTGGCCGCGTTCGCGGCCATGGGCCGGGACATCCGCCTCTCCGAAGAGCGCATCGGCGGTTACCGAAATTTCGCCAACAAGGTCTGGAACGCGGCCCGCTTCACCCTCATGAACCTGGAGGACTATGAGGCCGCCGGCCCTCCGGAGGCTCTGCCTCTCACCGTGGTGGAGTCCTGGATCATGAGCCGCCTGCAGCAAGTTACGGGGGAAATCGTGGAGCGTCTGGACTCCTATGATTTCGACCAGGCGGCCAACGTCCTCTACCAGTTCATCTGGCACGAGTTCTGCGACTGGTACCTGGAACTCATCAAGCCCCAGCTCTATGATAAAGACGACCCCGGGGCCCGCCGCCACTGCCAGGAGGTCCTCCTTCAAGTGCTGAGCGCCATCCTCAGGCTGCTCCACCCCTTCATGCCCTTCATCACCGAGGAAATTTGGCAGAAGCTCCCCGGCGTCTCCGGGTCCATCATGGCCGCGCCTTATCCCCAGATTGACGAGAACCTCTCTAATCCCCGGGCCGAAGAGGAAATGCGCCTGGTGATGGCCACCATCACCGCCATCCGCAACCTCCGGGGGGAGATGAACGTGCCCCCCGCCTCCCAGGTGGATACCTATTTTCAAAGTGCTGATGCAGCTTCGGAAGAAATCCTTAATCGCCACCGCCAATCTATTATCCTTTTGGCAAAGGTTAAGAAGATTCATCTCATTGGAATTCCTTCTGAAGAGGCTTTTGGAACGCCAACGGTTATTCAGACCCCTCCTCCTGCTTCGGCCAAGGCCGTAGTTGCGGGCGCGGAAATCTTCATACCCCTGACCGGCGTCATCGACTTTAAAGAGGAGGACAGGCGCCTGGCCCGGGAAATGGAGAAGATTGGCAAGGAACTGACCCAGGCCCAAAAAAAACTCGCCAACGAGGACTTCCTGGCCAAGGCCCCGGCAGAAGTGGTGAGCAAAGAAAAAGAACGGCTCCAATCCTGGAGCGAAAAACTCGCCAAACTCAAAACCCACCGGGAACGCATCAAAAAACTGATGGGGTAGGGCAGGGGGAGATGATTTTGGGGGGGACTAAGTGATTTGGGGGGGGGGGGGGGGGGGGGGGGGGGGGGGGGGGGGGGGGGGGGGGGGGGGGGGGGGGGGGGGGGGGGGGGGGGGGGGGGGGGCGGGGGGCGGGGGGGGGGGGGCCGGGGGGCG
>Ga0299912_10000622_pt1 | contig 29538 bp, 28 predicted proteins | sample RVTome_2_FD_207667 | JGI IMG/M metagenome (GOLD analysis project Ga0299912, IMG submission 207667) | Soil microbial communities from uranium-contaminated site in the Upper Colorado River Basin, Wyoming, United States - RVT95D214 (version 2) ... | reverse complement strand
GTATCTCGCTCCAGGAGATACGTTTGGGTTCCCACCTACGGCGGGCCCCTTTTGCACATTTACACCACTTCGCTTGCCAGTGAGATTATCTTCATATAGTTTTTTTCGCGCAGCTCACGAGCCACCGCGCCGAATATCCTTGTTCCTATTGGGTTGCCTTCATTGTCGATCATCACCGCCGCGTTGCTGTCGAATCGCACATAGCTGCCATCCGGACGTCTGACGGGCGTCTTAGTGCGGATAATAACACATCTGTGGACTTTCTTATCGTCCAACTGGCAAGTTGGCAGAGACTTTTTTATCGCCACACTGACAATATCTCCCACCGTGGCCACGGCGCGGGTGAATTTACCCCGAGCGCCGCTCCTTCCGACAACCCTGATGCACAAAGCCGACTTGACACCTGAGTTGTCGGCTATGTCTAACATTGTTTCTTGCTGAATCACCTTGCTATTCTCACATCTGATTAAACCGCCGCTGCCTTCTGGACAACTCCAATCAGGCGCCAGCTCTTGGTCTTGCTTAGTGGCCTGCACTCGGCGATCTCAACAAGGTCTCCGAGGCCGGCTATGTTGTGCTCGTCATGGACGGCAAGCTTTGTTCTGCGGCTGAGATACTTGTTGTATTTCGGATGCCTAACCCTGTAGTCAATGGCCACTTTAACGCTTTTGTTTCCACTTTTGCCTATCACTACAGCGGTCAGCGTTTTTAGCGTTTTCTCTTGCATCTTCATACTATTTGGTGAAAGGTCTAAAGTCTCTTTCAACTCATTCTACCTTGGCTTTTTCACGCAGTATCGTTTTAACTCTGGCAATATCGCGCCTGGCATTGCGCACGGCTTTGGAATTCTCAAGAGTCTCCGTAACGGCCTGTGTACGCAATTCAAATAGGCGCTTCTGCATCTCCTGCAGTGTGCTTTCCAGTTCATCCGGGCTCATTTCGCGGTACTGCTGCGCCTTCATTCGGCGGTCTCCTTTTACAGTGAATGTCTTCGCTTGATGAACCTGCACTTTATCGGCATCTTGTGAGCGACTCTAAGCAACGCTTGCTTTGCCACGTTTTCGCTTACTCCTCCAACCTCAAAACAGACCTGGCCGGGCCTGACTGTGGCGACCCAGGATTCGGGCTCGCCTTTACCTTTTCCCATCCGGGTCTCCAATGGCTTGGCAGTTACAGGCATGTGAGGGAATATCCTGACATAAACTTTGCCTTCCCGATGCAGGAAGTGGGTCGCAGCCACTCGGCCGGCTTCAATGGTTTTGGCAGTTATCCAACTAATCTCCAATGCCTGCAGCCCATAATCGCCGAAGGCTACATAGTTACCCCTGGTCGCGTTGCCTTTCATCCTGCCGCGCTGGCTCTTGCGATATTTGACTCTCTTTGGCATCAATGCCATTTTTCTTGCCCTGACAGATATTAGGTATAGGACACGCTGGCGTACCTACCCGTTATTGTTCAAAACCCGTTTTTCTTACACGTTCTTTTGTCTGCCGGCGTCGGTTTGTCTCGGTGCGGTACCCGGACTAGATTCAGTGGGTTTATTATCCTGTTTTACCGGCACAGCTTCAGGTGCACTGGCCCGGGCTGCCGGAGCAGCAGTGCGCCGCGACGGTCGAGTCCGACGACGTGGAGCTCGCTCAATTTCTTCGCCGAATTTACCCTTATAAATCCAGACTTTAACGCCGATGGCTCCATACGTTGTTCTTGCCGTTGCCGTAGCGTAATCTACGTTGGCATCCAGAGTATGCAGTGGGATGCTGCCGAGCTTTTGGGTTTCTCTCCGCGCCATTTCAGCCCCTGCAAGCCGGCCTCCGCAGATAATCTTGACTCCTTTAGCACCGGCATTCATCGCTGATTCGCAAAACTGTTTCATCGTACGCCTGAATGAAGCTCGCTTAGACAGTTGCTCAGCGATCGCCTCAGCTACCAGCATAGCATTCAGGTCTGGATCTTTGATCTCAATGACGTTGACGGTTACTTTTCGACCTGTCATCTCCTCGAGCTCTTCTCGCAGCTTATCTACTTCGCCTCCTCTGGGGCCTATGACCACGCCGGGACGAGCGCTGTGCAACGTCACGTTCACCTCGTTGCGTGTCCGGATTATCTCGATTTTTGCCACCGCACCTTTGGGCATGCTCCGGTTGAACTTCTGATCGACGTACTTACGGATTCTCTGGTCCTCGACAAGAAAATCCCCATAGCTATCCTTTGGAGAGAACCAAGTGCTTTGCCATCCAAGCCTTATTCCGGTTCTAAGACCTATTGGTGATGTCTTATGACCCATAATCTGTTAGGTTTTTACCTGGTGTTTCTTATTTCTTTGTTTAGACCTGCGTGACTGTAACATGTATATGGCAGGCCTTTTTCCTTATTGGATGGGCTCTACCCCTGTCCTTGGCGATCCATCTTTTAGTGCCCATCCGGATACCTGCTTCATCAACGCGGGCTTGGCTCACGTAGAGGTTGTCAACGTCCGCTTGCTGCTCGTCGGCATCTGCTACGGCAGCTTTTAGCACCTTGTGCACCATTGTTGCCGCTCGTTTTCTGGTAAACTTCAGGATGTCCATAGCGTCCTGCACGCCTCTGCCAGCTATCAATTGCGTAACCAGTCTGGCTTTGCGGGCTGAGAAGGGGGCATAAACATGAGATGAACGCCAGTCAGCCAAATCATTTACCTCAACGGATAGCGCCGCCGCCAGGCGCTTAATGTCTTCTTTCCGTGGTCTGGGCTTAAAAAGGCCGTTTTGCCAGTTCTTAATTGCTGCGACAGCCTTCTTCTTATCGAGTCCTGGTCTGGCCAGTTGGCTGGCCAACTGGTCTATGTCCGCCTGCCGCTGCTGACAGAGTTCTTTGAACTTAGTAGCACTTAACATAGGTTACTTTATTTTCTTGCTGGAGTGGCCTCTGAATGTCCGTGTGAGCGAGAACTCGCCCAGCTTGTGGCCCACCATATCTTCGGTAACGAAAACCTTGTTGAATATCTTGCCGTTGTGCACCAAAAAGGTAAAACCCACGAACTCAGGAATTACGGTACATCTTCTTGCCCAGGTTTTTATTGGGTCACGGGAGCCGGAGCTAATTTGCTTGTTGACTTTAATCAACAATTTCTCGTCAACGTATGGCCCTTTTTTAAGAGATCTTACCATTCGGATTTACTCAACCTTCAAACTTCAATAATTACGCGACCATCGCTTTTTGCCTTCTACACGCTAATTACGCCACGAATTGGAAACGTCCGCCTTTTCGTCTTCGAATAATCCTTTTACTGCTCGGCTTTCTTCGGTTTCTGGTTTTTCCACCTTTTGCCAGTACGCCCGTAGGCGAACATGGATGTCTTCCGCCGTTTGCCCTACCCTCACCACCGCCCATCGGGTGCGAAACGGGGTTCTGGGCCTTGCCTCTTACGTGCGGCCTGCGGCCCAAGTGGCGTGTTCGGCCGGCCTTACCGAGGCTTACATTCTGGTCGTCGGGGTTGCTCACTTGTCCAATTGTTGCCCGGCATTCCTTGCGAAGCATACGCATTTCGCTGCTTGGCAGGACGACGGTTACCCAGTCACCCTCTTTGGCCACGATTTTGGCAGCACTTCCGGCGCCTCTAACCAGTTTTCCGCCCTGGCCGGCCTTCATTTCAAGGTTGTGAACCTCCAGACCGGCGGGAATTGCCCCCAAAGGCATCGCGTTGCCAATCTTGGGCTCGCAGGAAGGACCGCTTTCTACTCGGTCTCCCACCTTTATGCCCAGCGGCGCCAATATGTACCTTTTTTCGCCATCAGCGTAGTTCAACAGAGATATGAAGCAATTCCTGTTCGGGTCGTACTCAACAGTTGCCACTTTCGCCGGGATACCATCCTTGTCTCGCTTAAAGTCGATGATGCGGTATATTCTTCTTGCCCCACCACCCAAAAAGCGAGTAGTAGTGATGCCGGAATGGTTCCTTCCGCCGTTCTTCTTTATGCGCCTGCACAGCGACTTTTCGGGCTTGGTGGCCGTCAGCTCAGCGTAATCGTTGACCGAGCCGCTCCTGCGTCCTGGACTTGTCGGTTTATATATTCGGATGCCCATTGTTTCCCGCCTTTTCAGTCATTTTAGAACAGGTCTATGTGATAGTCAGGTTCCAAGTACACAACAGCCTTTTTCCAGCTTGCTGTCATGCCAATGTTTTTACCTTTGCGGCGAGTCTTGCCCCTGCGGTTGGCAGTTCTGACTTTGCGTACTTTTACGCTGTACAAGTTTTCCACAGCGCTTTTTATCTGTATCTTATTGGCTTTTTTACTCACTTGAAAAGAGTACGCGCTCTTTGTGCCGGCAAGATGCGTGCTTTGCTCTGTAATCAAAGGCCGAATTATTATGCTGGTATCATTCACGTCGCTAACGGCTGCTCCTGACTTGTCTGGTTCTTATTCAAAAAAGATAGAAATGCCTCTTTAGTAAACAGCATCTTATGGTAATTGCAGATGTCCCCAGCATTAAGCTCGGCTGCAGGCATAACTGCCACTCTGGGTATATTTCGAGCTGATCTATAAATATTATCGTTATAATCACTTATGGTTACAAGGCAGCTCCGTTCTATCTTCAGGTTATTCAGAAGGTTCACAAAGTCTTTGGTTCTTGGCTTCTCCAGGTTCAGTTGGTCAACTACCACGACGTTTTTGCCCAGAAGCTTAGCCAATATTGCTGAGTCTCTGGCTAACCTTCTTTGCTTTTTAGGCATGGTTTGCCTGAAGTCCCTGGCGACTTTTGCAAACGCCACTCCGCCGCCCACACGTTTGTTTGTTCTGCGGGTGCCGGCTCGGGCAAAGCCGGTGCCTTTTTGCCTGTAGAGTTTTCTGCCTGAGCCGGCTACCATACCTCTATCTTTGGTTGCGGCTGTCCCGACTCGCTTATTAGCATGGTACATAACGATTGCCTGCTTGAGCAAAGAGTACCTTATCTTGCCGCCCAAAGCCGACTCATCGACGCTCAACTTATCGACCTCTTGTCCTTGCGTATTGTAAATAGCCAACTCGATCATTTCTTAACTTGGATTATCCGGTTACTTGGGTTTTTGGGCGCTACGGACAATACAATATCCACCGGCAGCACCTGGCACAGCGCCTTTAACGACCAGAAGATTTTTCTCTTGATCTATTGCTAACAGGCTATGGTTTTTTTCTGTAACCCGGCGGTTTCCCATGTGGCCGGGCATTTTCTTTCCTTTTTTGGGGCCTCCGCTCATGCCGGCATTGGTGGCGAAAGCCGATATCGAGCCTTGTGCTCTATGCTTTCGTTCCGTGCCGTGAGAGGCCGGGAACCCGGTGAAACCGTGTCGCTTCATCGCGCCGGCGAAGCCCTTGCCTTTGCTGGTACCCACAACATCGACAAGCTCATTTTCCGCAAAAGCAGAGACTGTTATTGAGTCTCCGACTTTGTGCTTTGGCTCGGCGTCAGCAGACAACCGCATCTCCCTGACACACTTCTTGGGAGTGGTATTTGCCTTTTGGGCATGCCCGACTTGCGGCTTCGTCCTGCGTGAGGGCTTTACATCATCGTAGCCCATCTGAACAGCGTTATAGCCATCTGTCTGGACGGTTTTAACCTGCATAACTGTGCAGGGCCCAGCCTGTATGACGGTGACGGGCACCAAGCTGCCCGATTTGTCGTACAGCCGGGTCATCCCGACTTTTTTGCCCAATAACATCGCCATTTTCTTGCTGCTCAAGTCGATATTAGGATTTAGATTTTTGTCGGCAGTCACGCCTTTATCTTCACGAACACTCCCGCCGGCACCACCAGCCGGTTCAGCACTTCAGCCGTTCGTGCGTTGGCCTCATAAATATCAATTAAGCGTTTGTGGGTCCTCATTTCAAACTGCTCTCGTGATTTCTTGTCCACGTGGGGACTGCGCAAAACGGTATACCGTTCAATTCGGGTGGGCAACGGTACCGGGCCGCTGACGCGGGCATTGGTCTTTCGAGCGTGCTCTACTATCTCCTTTGCAGATGCGTCCAGCGCCCGGTGGTCGTATGCTTCCATCCTGATTCTTATTCTTTCGCTTTCAGCAGCCATAGCCTTCCTTTTACTTGCAGGCCAAAAGGCGAAATAAAAACCTCACATCTCAACATATAGCTGTTGAGTCATCCACTAATTGGTTCTTACTTTGGCAGGAAAGGCCTTACCGTTGATTGTTGATCACTATCTGTTATGGTGGTTGTCAATAATCAATTATCAACTTCGCCTTCCTTAAGGATTGGGGTTCGGGTTACCTCGAGGCCGTTCGTCAGCGTCCAACAGCGTTGCTGCACCCCTAACTTAACAGACTACCAATGAACCATCTTTGATGCCCAAAAAGCAAAGATATGCCCCAGCCCAACTTACGCAAAGCCCTCTGCGGCAATGCTCGCTCGGGCGGAAAACTCTAAAACTATCACGGAATAAACAAGCTGTCAATAAAATGTCGGCAAAAAATTTTATCTGAATACAAAAAAATCATCATTTTTCTAAAGGATAAGTCGCTCGGCAATCTCATCAGGAACCTTTTCGTAACTCAACGGTTCCATAGTGAAGGTTCCGCGGCCGGCCGTGAGACTTCTAATCTCGCTGGAATACCCGAAAGTCTCAACCAATGGCACTTTGGCATCGATTACCCGCATGTTTCCGTGAACGCGGCAGCCTGTGATTAAGCCCCTTTTGGCAAGTATACTGCCCTGGACGGCCCCAAAAGCGGCTTCGGGCGCTTCCACTTGAAGGCGCATTATCGGCTCAAGAAGAGCCGAGCCGGCCATCTTTAGTGATTTTTCTACGGCAATCGCGGCTGCTTGTTCAAAAGCCAGGTCGGAAGAGTCCACCGAATGGAACGAGCCGCCAATTAGCGTAACTTTAGCTCCCACAACAGGATAGCCTGCCAATGCGCCGCTGCCCAAGGCCTGGCGAGCACCTCTTTCTACAGCAGGAACGTATTGCCGCGGAACCACATCAGAACCCACTTTGGCCTCAAATTCCGTATCGGCAGCCCAATGGCCGTCATCCGTTAGCATAGGCTCAACAACCAGAATAACATGGCCGTACTGGCCGTGGCCGCCAGTTTGGTGAATGAATTTGCCTTCGGCTTGTGCAGCCCTGGTAACAGCCTCCTTATAAGCCACTTTTGGCTTGCTGACCCTGATATTGACCTTTTTTTCCTTAACCAGTTTGTGCTGAAGGATTTCCAGATGGAGTTCGCCCATGCCGCTGATAATGGTCTGGCCTGTTTCTTTATCCGTTCTGCACTGGAAAGTCGGGTCTTCGCGCCTCAATGCATCCAATGCATCTACCAGTTTCCCCCTTTCTGCTGCGGTTCTGGGCTCTATCGACATATTGATCACGGTGTGCGGGAACGTAATGCTGGGCAAATAGACAGGGTTTTTAGGATCACAAAGGGTATCTCCGGTAAGGGTTTGCTTTAGACCTAACACTGCCACAATATCACCGGCACGAGCCGATTCCAGGATTTTTCGCTCGTCGGCGTGCATTTCAAATATCCTGGTAATATTTTCCCGCTTATCACGATTGGGGTTTAGCACTCTTATGCCAGACTTCAATGTGCCCTGATATATTCTCAGAAAGGTTAAATCTCCGTGTGCATCGCTAATAATCTTAAACGCAAGCGCAACCAAGCTGCCGTTAGGATCGCATTTGACCGACACCGGTTTTTTCTTGTCAGCAGGTCTATGACCGGTTAGATCAGGTTTATCCAGGGGAGAAGGCAAGTACGCGACCACGCCATCAAGCAGCCTTTGTACGCCGATGTATTTCAGAGCCGAGCCAACAAATACGGGATGAAGCTCGTTGCCTAAAGTCCCTTTTCTAACGGCTCTATGAATCATTTCGCTGCTTATTGGCTTATCGTGAACATAACAATCCAATAGCTCTTCATCGTATTCGGCGGCCAGATCAATCATCGCGTTTCTTTGCTGCTGTGCCTTTGGTCGCAATTCAGCGGGGATTTCAGTCTCCTCAAACTTTGTCCCTAATTCTTCAGTTGTGTAGAAGACCGCCTGCATGCTAATCAGGTCTATTAAGCCGGCAAAGGAATCGTCCGCCCCCATGGGAATTTGTAAGCAGATAGGGTTGGCGAGGAGTTTGTCCCGAATGCTTTGGACGCTCATTTCAAAATCGGCGCCGGTTTTATCCATTTTGTTGACAAAGCACAGGCAAGGAAGGTCGTATTTCCGCCCCTGTCGCCAAACCGTCTCGCTTTGGGCCTGCACTCCTTCGCTGCCGTCAAATATCGCCACAGCCCCATCGAGGACACGCAGCGACCTTTCGACCTCGGCGGTAAAGTCGATGTGGCCAGGCGTATCGATCAGATTAATCTCAAAACCGTTCCAGGGACATTTGGTTGCTGCCGAAGTGATAGTTATGCCTCTTCTTTGCTCCTCCTCCAGGTAATCCATAACCGCGGTGCCGTCGTCGACTTCGCCCATCTTGTAAGTCTTGCCGGTGTAGTATAATATGCGCTCGGTTGTGGTGGTTTTGCCGGCATCGATATGGGCCATAATGCCGATATTGCGTATTCTTTGCAGCGTCTCAGTCATAGCGTTTGGTACGCAGGGCAGGTTACTAAAAGAAAACAGCGGATAGTAGAGAGCCACGCGCTATTTACTATCCGCTGTACAATACAAACTTACCAGGCGAAGTGGGCAAAAGCCTTATTTGCCTCAGCCATTTTGTGGATATTCTCCCGGGTGGTCATTGCACCGCCGTGCCTGTTATAAGCGTCTATCAGCTCAGAGGCCAGGCGGTCGCACATCGGTTTTCCCGCCTTGCTCCTGGCTGACTGTATGATCCACCTAAAGGCAAGCGACTGCTGGCGTCTGGAACCCACCTGCATCGGCACTTGATAGCTGGCGCCTCCAATTCGTTTACTGCGCACCTCCAGCAGGGGCTTTACATTGTTTACAGCCGTTTCAAACACCTCCAGAGCAGAGGTATCCTTCCCTTCGGCCTTGCTCAGGGCAGGCACTTTCTTGGATATAATATCCATAGCCTCATAGAAGATCTGCTGGGCAACGCTTTTTTTGCCCTTCCACATCATGCAATTTATAAACTTCGCGACCAGCTTACTGTTGTATTTCGGGTCAGGCTTAAGCTGTTCCCTGGAAGCGGTCCTCTTTTTTGCCATTATTTACCTCGATACTGCCTTTGGACTTCTTGCTGCAGAAGGCACAGAGGACTCAGAGAATGTATTTTATTTTTGATCTCTGTGAACTCTGTGTCCCCTGTGGCTGTTTTCTATTTGGGCATTTTTGCACCGTATTTACTTCTGCCCCGTTTGCGACCGGCTACGCCGGCACAATCCAGAACGCCGCGAATGATGTGGTAGCGCACGCCCGGCAGATCCCTGACGCGGCCTCCGCGAATCAGAACCGTGCTGTGCTCCTGCAGGTTGTGGTCGACGCCAGGGATGTAAGCGGTTACTTCCTTGCCGTCAGTCAACCTAACCCGGGCGATTTTTCGTAGTGCGGAGTTCGGCTTTTTGGGCGTCTGAGTCCGGACAATCAGGCACACACCCCTTCTCTGCGGCGAACCACTAATATCCGAGACCCTTTTTTTCCGTTTAGACTTTGCCCTTGGATGTCTGACTAACTGGTTGATAGTTGGCATAGTTCTTACCTCAGGGTATAGCGTTCAGCGTACAGGACTCCACGCGTGACGCTTTACGCTATTTTTCTGTATACACTCCACGCTATCATGGCGAGAGTCCCAATGCTTCCTTAACAGCAGCATCGGCTCTTGCTTCTGCGTCCTTAACTTCTTTGACCTCTCCAAATTCTTTCGGCAACGGCGCCTCTGCGAGATGTTTGACCCTTATCTGGAGATGCGCCTTAAAGGCGGTCCCTGCCGGTATCAGGTGACCGAGTATCACGTTTTCCTTCAAGCCGTGCAGTTCATCCACCCTACCAGCTATGGACGCCTCCGTCAAGACCTTAGTTGTTTCCTGGAAGCTGGCGGCGGCAATGAAGCTGTCCGACCACAGAGATGCCTTAGTTATGCCCAACAGCAGCGTCTTTGCGGTTGCCGGCTTTGGCTTTTTCCCTTTAGCACCTGTGCCACCGATTGCCTCGACCTTCTCGTTAATACTGGCAAGATCTTTCTTGTCAATAACCTGACCTTCTTTCAATTCGGTTGAGTCTCCGACGGTGGCAATCTTGATGCTATTGGTTAATCTCTCATTTTCTCCGCGGAAAACGAATTTATCAACGACTTCACCCGGCAGAAAAGAGCCGTCACCGACAGAGTCGATTTGCACCTTTCGCATCATTTGCGAAACGATGATTTCGATGTGCTTATCGTTTATGTTGACATTCTGTGAGCGGTAAACATTCTGGACTTCTGCAATCAGGTATTTCTGCAAGGCTTCCTCACCTTTAATCCGCAGAATATCATGGGGCACCAATGGACCATCCGTCAGTGCGTCTCCGGCTTCGACCAGATCGCCGGCGTGAACGTTGAGATGCCTGTCGCGTGGAACGTGATGTTCCTTTTCCATTCCACTCTCGGAGCGAATCAGGATTGTCATTTTGCCTTTGCGTTTATCACTGCGCAGCTCGGCTCGGCCTGAGATCTCAGCCATCGCGGCAGGGTCCTTTGGCTTTCGCGCCTCAAACACTTCCGTGACTCTGGGTAGACCTCCGGTGATATCCTGCGTACCGCTGGTAGCTCTGGGTTGATGGGCAAGCAACTGTCCTGCCTGTACCTGCTGGCCCTCAGCAACCTCGATTCTGGCCCCTGCGGGCAAATAGTGAACATCCAGTATTTTGCCGCTTGAATCTTCTATGATAATCTGCGGATGTTTATCGCCTTTATGCTCGATTACCACAGGTCTTTCCAGTATTTTGGTCTGCCGGGGAGCCGTGTCCTGCTCCGCATCTTCGGCTCTTAGTTTTGTGGCTTTAATTTTCAGTTCTTCTGTCTGGACGGTTTCGCCCTCCACTATGTCCACAAACCGTATAAGACCGGGGACTTCGGCCAGGATGGGCGTACGGTGCGGGTCCCATCTGAACAGCGTGACTTCAGCCTTAACCCTCTGGGCATCTTTCACCAAAACAGTTGCTCCATAGGGTACTTTAAATTTGTCAAGCTCTCGATCTTTAGGGTCAAGTATAGCCATTTCGCCGTTACGCTTTAGCGCGACTGTCTGCTCACTGCCATCCGGCTGCGTGATAGCAACGGCATTTATGTCACGATACTGAATCTTGCCCGTATGTGTGGCCTTTTGTTCGCGCTCAAGTATGACTCTGGAAGCGACGCCGCCTGTATGAAACGTGCGTAGCGTCAATTGGGTGCCGGGCTCACCGATTGACTGGGCGGCGATAATGCCAACCGCTGAACCTTCTTCGACTAACTGGCCGGTGCTCATATCCCAGCCGTGACACTTCGCACAAACGCCGAACGGACTGTCACAGGTCAGAGGGCTTCTAACTCTGATGGCGTCCAGGCCCAAAGCTTCTATCTTTGCCGCCGCCTCCGGAGTGATAACCTCGTTTTCTCGAACAATCATCTCGTCGGTGATTGGGTTACGGATGTTATCTCTGGCGGTTCTGCCGATAATAAGCTGAGACAGCGGTAAGTCGCTTTGCTCGCCTCTGGTTATTGTGCTTTTGGTGATTCCCTGCAAGGTTTGACAGTCGCGCTCGATGATGATTACATTCTGGGCTACATCTATGAGTTTTCGGGTCAGATACCCTGAATTAGCGGTTTTTAGGGCGGTATCGGCCAGTCCTTTGCGTGCCCCATGTGTGGAGCTAAAGTACTCAAGAACGGTCAATCCCTCGCGGAAGTTTGACTTAATCGGCGTTTCAATAATCTCACCGCTGGGCTTAGCCATTAATGCTCGCATACCTGCGAGCTGTTGAATCTGGTCGGTACTTCCTCTGGCGCCGGAGTCGGTCATAAGATATATCGGATTGAGGTAAGGCGTACCATCTTCTTTGGTGTCTTCCTTAAGACCGCGTATCATCTCGTTGGTGACTGCCACGCGGGCGTTGGTCCAGGCGTCGATAACCTGGTTGTACCGCTCGCGCTCGGTCAGGACACCCTCATTATAGTTCCTCAGGATTTTGCTGACCTTCTTTTCTGTTTCGTTGATAATTTCTGCCTTCTTTGCCGGTATCCTCAGGTCGGTAAGGCCAAAGCTCATGCCCGACAAAGTAGCATATTTGAAGCCTGAATCTTTTATTCGGTCGAGCAGGTCTATGGTCTCGGCGCTGCCGGCGCATTCAAAACAGTCGCTAATTACTCGGCTGAGCTTCTTCTGAGCCATCGTAATATTGTAGAACGGCATTCCTGGCGGTAATATGTCGTTAAATATGCATCTGCCTACAGTTGTTTCGATAGCCTCATTGACGGATTTCAACTCCTCGGCCTTGATTTTATCTTCGTCTTCGGTGATTACTTTATCTCTGCCGGTCCTTACTTTGATCTTTTCATGCAGACCAACCTTGCCCGTTTCATAAGCCATTATCGCTTCGAAAGTATCGCGAAATACCGGCACTTTATGACCTGTTTGCTCTGCGGATAGGGTCGGTTCGGCGTGAGTCAGATAATAATTGCCCATCACCATGTCCTGAGAGGGACCGACCACCGGAGAGCCGTTGGCGGGAGAGAAAATGTTGCTGGGCGTCATCATCAATACATGTGTCTCTACCTGTGCTTCGATACTAAGTGGCAAATGAACAGCCATCTGGTCGCCGTCAAAGTCAGCGTTGAATCCTCTGCACGACAAAGGGTGAAGCATAATAGCGTTCCCTTCGACAAGAATCGGCTCGAAGGCCTGAACTCCCATACGGTGCAAGGTCGGAGCACGGTTCAAAAGCACAGGATGTTGATGAATCACTTCCTCCAGGATATCCCAGATCACCGCGTCACGACGCTCAATCATACGCTTGGCGCTTTTAATAGTGTCGGCAAGACCGTGCTGTTTAAGTTTGCGAATGATGAAGGGCTGGTACAGCTCCAGAGCTATTTTCTTAGGCAGACCGCATTGATACAGTTTCAGATCGGGTCCGACCACGATGACCGAACGAGCTGAGTAATCCACGCGCTTGCCGAGCAGGTTCTCGCGGAATCGACCTTGTTTACCCTTGATCATGTCGGTCAAGGATTTCAATGGTCTATTGTTGCTGCCCAGCACGGGTCTTCGGCATCGAGAATTGTCCAACAGCGAATCAACTGCTTGCTGAAGCATCCGTTTTTCATTACGGATGATCACCTCCGGGGCATTGAGGTCCATGAGCTTTTTTAAGCGGTTGTTACGGTTTATAATTCGCCTGTAAAGGTCATTTAGATCGCTGGTCGCGAAGTTGTCCCTTTCCAGAAGAACCAAAGGTCGCAGGTCCGGCGGGATGACTGGAACAGCTTCAAGCACCATCCACTCCGCCTTATTATTGCTATTTTGGAGCTCATTGATGCTTTTCAGACGTTTGGTGAGGTCCTTGATTTTTTGCTTGCTGTTGGTTTTTGCTATGGCCCGCCTCAGTTGCGCAGCGAGTGCTTCAAGGTCAAGGTCGTGCAAAAGGGCTTTAATGGCCTCGGCGCCCATTAAAGATTTGAACGACATGCCATACTTGTGGGTGGCGTCGCGGCAATCCTCTTCACTGAGTAGTTGACCCCGTTTCAAAGGGCTCTGGCCCGGATCGGTAACAACGTAATCCTGGAAATAGATTATCTTCTCCAGGTCGGAGCTTTTCATGCCCAGGATGGTGCCGAGCCGGTTCGGTATGGACTTAAAAAACCATATATGTAGAACCGGTGCGGCAAGATTTATATGCCCCATTCGTTTGCGGCGAACACGACTGTGGGTAACCTTGACTCCGCAGCGGTCGCAAATTATTCCCTTAAATTTAGTGCCTTTGTATTTGCCACAAGCGCATTCCCAGTCGCGTTCCGGTCCAAAGATTCGCTCGCAGAATAAGCCATCCTTCTCGGGCCTATAAGTGCGGTAGTTGATAGTTTCGGGCTTGCGGACCTCGCCAAAAGACCAGCTACGAATATCATTGGGGCTGGCCAGCGAAATCTTGACTGAGCCGTAGTCATTGATACGGTCGTAAATATTTCCTAACATTTATCGCCCTCTGCAATTGGCTATTCAATAATCAATCCTAAAGAACGGTACTTCCAAGGCGTCTCTTTTCAAGCTGGATATTCAGTCCCAATCCCCTTATTTCGTTGCACAATACGTCAAAGGACAGCGGTGTGCCCGCATCGAGCGTATTTTGTCCCTTGACCATTGATTCGTAGATTTTTGTTCGGCCCTCTACGTCATCGCTTTTTACTGTCAACATCTCTTGCAGTGCGTAAGCGGCTCCGTAGCCTTCCAGAGCCCAGACTTCCATTTCACCGAATCTCTGGCCGCCGGTTCTGGCTTTGCCGCCAAGAGGCTGCTGGGTGATCAGGCTGTATGGGCCGGTTGCACGGGCGTGAATCTTGTCGTCGACCAGATGGTGCAGTTTCATCATATAGATGTACCCAATGGTCGCCTGCTGGTCAAAGGGTTCGCCTGTTCTTCCATCATACAGTTGGGTTTTTAGTGTTTTTGGTACATGTATGAAGAACTCGCTGTCGGGCGGTGCTTCGCCACGTTCTTCGAGTTCGGCTCTCCGCCGTTTCATAAGCTGGTTTGCCTCATTGGTAAGTTTCTGGATGTCCTGTTCGGCGGCTCCATCGAAGACCGGTGTGACGGCGTGAAAGCCCAATACTTTTGCCACCAAGCCCAGATGCGTTTCAAGAATCTGGCCGACATTCATCCGGCTGGGCACTCCGAGCGGATTTAGCAATATGTCAAGAGGTGTGCCATCTTCGAGAAATGGCATGTCCTGTTCAGGCAAAATCTTGGCGATAACACCCTTGTTGCCGTGGCGTCCGGCGACCTTATCGCCGATTGACAGGGCCCTTTTGATTGCCACGTACACTTTCGCCATCTGCATCACGCCGCTGGGCAGCTCATCACCGTGCTTGATTCTCTCAACCCTGCGATGCTTTTCCTCCTGAATTTCAGCAATCTTGGCCCGGAATTTATCCGTGCTCTTGCGGATGTCATCTCTGACAGAGGCGGGTTTGACCCATTTTATATCAAAGTTTTCTATCTGCTCGTAAATAACCTCGTTGTCAGCGCTGGCTCCCACTTTCTGGCGGGTGGATGGATCCACGATGGTGACGTCGAATTTTGCCTGGATGGCATCGATCATTTGCCGGAATACCGCGCACTGCTTGACGGTCATTTCGTCTTCATACTGTTTTATTTGAGTCGTCAAATTCTTCTTTTGTTCTTCGGTGCCGGCACCTCGCCTGGTAAACAGTTCGGTTTTTATTACCACGCCCTCGTATCCGCTGGGCAACTCAAGTGAGTCGTTTTTGACATCTTCACCCGCTCTGCCAAATATCGCATGAAGCAGTTTTTCCTCCGGCGTAAGCTCAGTCTTGCTTTTCGGAACTACCTTGCCTACCAGAATATCGCCCGGACATACCCTCGTTCCCTCGCGGACAATTCCATGCTCATCAAGGTTTCGCAACGCTTTTTCGCTGACGTTAGGAATGTCACGAGTGAATTCCTCTTTGCCGAGGCGAGTTTCACGGACTTCAGCGGTAAATTCGTCGATGTGAATGCTCGTAAAGCTGTCATTCTTACACAGTTTTTCGCTGACGATAATTGCGTCTTCGAAGTTAAAGCCGTCAAAAGAAACAAATCCCACCAGAACGTTTTTGCCGAGGGACAATACGCTTTGGGCGGTGCCTCCGCCATCTGCTATGATCTGGCCGGCCTTGACCTTTTCGCCCAGCGTCACTATCGGTGTTTGGTTCAGGCAAGTCCGCTCGTTCAAGCCCACGAATTTGGCGAGTTTGTACTCGTCTGTGTGGTTAATGATTATCTTAGTCGCATCCACGGCAGTAACCACACCGGCGTTCTCGGCGCGGACGACCATACTTGAGTTTTGGCCGACCACTTGCTCCATGCCGGTGCCAAGCAAGGGTAGCTCTGTCTTTAAGAGCGGCACTGCCTGCCGCTGCATATTCGAACCCATCAAGGCACGGTTTGCATCGTCATGCTCCAGGAAGGGGATAAGTGCAGCCGAGACCCCAACAATTTGCTGGGGCGAAATATCAACATAGCCGACCTCATCGCTTGAGACGTGAGCCAGCTCACCATTTTTTCTGGCCAGCACCAGGCCTTTTTTTATTCTGCCGCTGCTGCCGTCATACTCGACCGCGCTGGGCGGCGCGAATACAGCCTTCATTTCCTCATCAGCACGCAAATACTCCACTTCGTTTGTGACCTTACCGCTCTTGACTTTGCGATAGGGGGTCAGCAGAAACCCGTATTCGTCAATCGTGGCAAAGATTGCCAGCGAGGAAATCAGGCCGATATTTGTGCCTTCGGGCGTTTCAATGGGGCAGATTCTACCATAGTGGCTGATGTGGACGTCGCGGACTTCAAAGCCCGCCCGTCTTCGGTTCAGCCCGCCCGGCCCAAGAGCGGATAGTCGTCTCTCATGAGTCAGTTGACTCAAAGTATTGGTCTGGTCGACAACCTGGCTCAGCTCGCCCCGACCAAAGAAGTAGTTGATACTGCTGGCTACACTCTTGGAGTTAACCAGGTCGGCAATGCGAAGGGGCTCTTGCGTGTCTCTTTTGAAGCTCATCCTTTCCTGGACGGTCTTTCGAAGTTTTAACAGTCCTTTTCTAATCTCGTCGGCGGCCAATTCGTCGATGGTCCGCAGCCTTCTATTGCCCAGATGGTCGATATCGTCAACCTCCCCCTGGTTGTTGCGCAAAGCCATTATGTATTTCATGGTGTTGAGAAAATCTTCGGGCCGCAGCGTCATCTCGTTTTCGCCGACAGTCTGGTTGAACTTGCGGTTCAATCTGAATCTGCCGACTCTTCCCAGACGGTACCGGTTGCAGTCAAAGAATTTCTCTGCGAAGAAGGTTTTTGCCTTTTCCGGGTTGGGCGGATTGCCAGGTCGCAGTCTCATATAGAATTTTAGCAGTGCCTGCTCATGGCTCGGGCAATCATCTTCAGCAAGAGTATTTAGGATGAGCGTGTCACGAACCTCATCGATAACTTCAATTTGAAGAGGTTCGCTCTGTTTCTCGGCGGAAGCCTTACGTTGGATGCCATACTCCACAAGCTCAGTAAAGGCCCAAGTCTCAAGAAGGTTATCGCCGCAATCTGAAATTGGTTTGCCCACATCGCGATAGCGCGCCTTAAGGTGCATCCCTATGCGAACTTTTAGCCCTTGACTCTTAGGTTTTTCACCCTTTTCTTTCCCTGCTATACCGATATAGCCGTCATTGACTCTTCCTGTCTTCAGACCTTTGAAGAAATAGATTCCCTGGTCATTGGGTACTTTTTTGTGTTCATCCAGGTTCTTGACCTCAGTCCAACCTTGGTCACTGTTGATTTCTTTAACACAGTCTTTGAGAATATCGGGTAGCCGAGAGTTCTCCTCACAACACTTGTCCCACTTCGTCAGGGACGCACTCAGGGATTTCCAGTCATTGAATCTCGGACATGGATAATCTTTATAAGGATATTCGGAGGCTAGTTTGGCTTCCAGGCCTTTTAATTGAGGTTCGGTTAGTACTCGCGGTTCGCCCGCATATTTAGGGGCCTCGCCTTCCTGAACCTCGGTAGTCACATACTTAAACGCGAAGCCACCGGTGCGTTCGCCGGCCTTTAGTACGTACTTCTTCCGCAGGTCATCTTGATTTTCTTTGACCCATTTGCGCCCTTCCCCCCTAAGCCAGGCTTCAGCTTCTTTCTCATTAGCCCTCCAAGTACCAAAAGGAGCGGACAGATCACGTATGACGGAGACCTTGTCTGCAATTTGTTGGCCGGCCTTTACTATGATTTGGCCTGTCTGCGAATCTACGATCGCCTGTGCAGACCACATAGTAGGCACGAGTTTGTCTGCGGGAACGCTCTTTGTTGGGTAAAAAGCCCGCAGGATCTGCTCACTGGTAGTGTAGGCTGGGTCTATGGCTCGCAGAAAAACGGTTGCGGGTATCTTGCTGGACTGGTCGATTCTTACCACTAAGATGTCTCTCGGGGTGACAGCTATCTCTATCCAACTGCCTCTTTCCGGTATGATTCTTCCGCCGTGTAGGACCCTATCACCCTCTTTGCTCTCAATGAGAAAATCTACGCCGGGGCTTCGGTGGAGCTGGTTTACTATGACTCTGACGGCGCCATTGATGATGAACTCTCCGCCCCCAATCATCACGGGTATTTCACCAAGATAGATTGCCTGCTCTGCCAAATCTTCGCCGGAAGCAGTGCGGAGCCGGCAGTGGATTTTCAATGGGTACGCATAGCTCAGCCGCAATTGCCGACACTCGGTCGGTGTATAATGTGGCTTCTCTAATTCATAGCAGAGATATTGCAAGGACATCTTCTTGTCGTAACTGTCGATGGGAAATATCTCCCGAAACAGAGCTTCCAGCCCTATGCACTTGCGCTGGGTTGGCGAGACGTCTTTCTGTAACAGGCGTTCGTAACTCTTTTTTTGTATCGCTACTAGGTCCGGAACATCAATGGTCTCCTGGACCTTGCCGAAATTGCGAACCGTTTGTAAAGCCATCTGACACTCTCCGGCTTAATATAGACTTTCCGGTTATACCAATTCCACCACCGCACCGGCAGCCTCGAGCTGCTTCTTGGCTGCTTCAGCTTCTTCCTTACTGAGGCCTTGTTTGACGGGCTTGGGAACGCCATCGACCAGGTCCTTGGCTTCTTTCAATCCCAATCCGGTCAAGGCTCTGACTTCTTTTATGACCTGAATCTTCTTATCGCCAAACGCTTTTAGTACCACATCGAAAGTGGTTTTCTCCTCAGCTTGCTCAGATGGTGCACCTGCTGCCTGTACCGGCCCTGCCATCATTACGGCGCCACCTGCGGCAGGCTCTATGCCGTACTCGTCCTTGAGATAATCGCCAAGCTCCTTAGCCTGCACCAATGTCAAGCCGACGATTTTGTCCCCGAGCTCCTTAACTTGACTGCTCCACTTCTTTGTCTGTTTGGCCTGCGGGGGAGCTTCGGTCTTCTTTGCCCCTTCCGCCTCTTCAGCCTGCTGGGCTTGCTCTTTCACCTCCTGAGGTTCTTTTGCATGCTCTTTTGCCATTTTCTGACTCCTATTTAGATAGTGCCTGGTGGTAGCCGAAACTCCATCGTTTCGTTTTAACCCGTTGCCGGGACAACCACGCAAACAACAACAATCGTTGACTCAGATTCACCGGAACTGAAACCTCCGCATGCGGCTGCAAGTTGGCAGCATTCGTCGCATACCGCACGCTTTTATGCACCTTTAAGACATCGCTACGCCGCTTGTTTTTCAGTCTTTTCGATGATAGTTTTTATGCTACCTGCAATAGCTGCTGCAGGTGACCCGAAACTGGCAATCAATCTGCCCGCGGATGATTGTATCAAAGCGACAATTTGGCCCAGCAATTCTGCTCGTGTGGGCATCTTTGAGAGAGCCGCCGCTGCTGGGCCGTCTAAAGCTGAGCCATTCAGGAAGGCACCCCTGATCTGGATCACCGGGATTTTCTTGGTCCACTCAGCCAGCTCTTTTGCCACGTCGACGATGCTATCGCCGCCGTAGGCGATCGCGCAAGGACCAGAGAATAGAGCCGCCGCCGGATCCATCTGGCGATTGTGCAGTGCTCTCTTGAACAGAGAGTTCTTCACTATCATCAACCTAACGCCCTTTTCTTTGAGCGCACCACGCATCAGGTTGTTGTCAATGCCATTGACGCCTTTGGTGCTGACCACCAAGAAGTCATTCAGGCTCTCATCAGCAATTTTCTTTTCAAGTTCCGCCTGAAGTAGCTCTTTTACGTACTTGCTCATGTTACTGTTACCCGTAAACCTTTAGCAATCGATGCTCTCTGTTACCTTTTAGACACTGACCACTATGGCAGGGCTCATCGCAGCAGATACACACATTTTTTTGATATATGTGCCTTTAGCGGTTACCGGCTTAATCTTCTTTATATGTGAGACAAATGTCTCGATGTTTTCTATCAGTTTTTGAGCCTCGAAACTCTGCCTGCCAACTACCAGATGAACGTTGCCGCCCGCGTCGTTTTTAAACTCCACTTTGCCGGCAGTGAATTCAGCTACGGTGGTCATCAGGTCATCAGTCACGGTTCCCTTTTTGGGCGAAGGCATCTTTCCCTGGGGGCCAAGCGTTTTGCCGAGCTTGCTTACCTTGGCCATCACTTTGGGTGAGGCGACCGCGACATCGAAATCCAGCCAGCCTTCGGAAATCTTCTTGATCAGCTCATCGCAGCCGGCCTCGATAGCTCCAGCTTTTTTGGCTGCTTCGACGTTGGAATCTTCGCAGAAAGCGATGACTTTCTTCTGCTTGCCGATCCCATGAGGCAAAGATATTGAGCCGCGGATCAACTGCTCAGCCTGTTTAGCGTCGATACCCAGTTGCAGCACACATTCGATGGTCTGGTCGAATTTAACCGACGTAAAAGACTTAATTTTTTCAACTGCCTCAGCCAGGCTCACTGGTTCTTTGCCGAGCTGTTGCGCCTCTTTTCTATATCTTTTACTTCTGGGTCTCATATCCTAATCTTCTACTGGCTTGCTTCTATTTCTATGCCCATACTGCGCGCGGTACCTTCTATAATTTTCACAGCTCCGTCCAAGTCGTAGGCGTTCAAGTCCTTCAGCTTCGTTTCTGCGATTTTTCGGATTTGTTCAGGCGTAACTTTTGCAACCTTTTCCTTGTTTGGGGTGCTGCTTCCCTTGGCGATTTCGGCAGCTTGCTTCAGCAACACCGCCGCCGGCGGACTTTTGACTTCAAATGTAAAACTTTTGTCCATATAGACAGTGATAACGACCGGCACAATGGTGCCATTTAGCTGTTTTGTTCGTTCGTTGAACTGCGAAACGAACTGCCCGATGTTAACGCCGCGCTGACCCAGCGCCGGTCCTATCGGTGGGGCGGGTGTTGCCTGACCACCCGGCGCCTGCAATTTGATCTTTAGTGCGATTTCTTTGGCCATCTTTTGACTCTAATATCTGGTTTGCGGCCTACGAACTCCGGGGCCGTCGTTCAAACTAAATCTTTTCGAGGTGCCAGTATTCTATATCCAACGGTGTGCTTCGGCCGAAAATAGTAACGATTACACTGACAATGCCTCGCTCGGCGTCAATCGAATCGACGGAGCCCTCGAAGTTGTCAAAGGCCCCTTCTCGAATCTTAATTTGATCGCCTTTTTTAAACTCGACTTTGATGCTCGGTGCCGCTTCGGGCTTTTCGGCTTCTAAGAGCATCTTTGCCACATCCGTATCGCGCATTGGCGTGGGCATTCCCTCTGTGCCGATGAAATCTCCGACGCCGCCGGTTCCCTTAATCATAAACCAGGCCTTTTCAGGAACCCTACCATCCTCGGTCGGCTGCATCTCCATAAAAACGTAGCCTGGATACAATTTGCGTTTATGGATTGTTTGTCTGCCCCCGCGGATGCGCTTAATCTGCTCAGTGGGCACCTCAATCCTGCCGATCACATCAGTCAAACCTTCCTGGTTCACTTTTTGCGCAAGGGCCTCTTTAACTTGTGTCTCTTTATTTGCCGCAACTCGCAAAACGTACCACTGCATCTTATATCTCGTGTTGGGCAGCGTACTGCTACTACCCTTGCCATGCGCTGTTTTTCAGCGAAGGAGCCGATCAAAAAACAGTCGGAAGCCTATGTCCGTGGCTCCCAAAAGCGCAGCCATAAGAACTACAACCACAATAACGACAACTGTTGAAACCACAATTTCTTTCCTGCTTGACCAGCTTACCTTTTTCATTTCGCCTTCAGCGGCGATCATGAAATCCGCAACAGAGGGTTTGTTTACCAGCCACAAGACCAGCACACTCAAGGCGACAAATACAGCGGCCGGCACCATGGTTTCGATCCACAATCCGAGGTAAGCGGCTCCCAATTTCCTGTAAAGCTGCAGACAACCCAATCCTACAACTAGTATTGTTGCAACGGCAGTCCATATCCTTGTATACTTGCCTTGGCCGCGCTTATAAATATCAAAAGCCACGCTACGTAAACCTTATTCGAGTTTCTTCCCTGTTTGCCAACAATCGACTCCGACCAGATCAGGCCAGAAGGGAATCGAACCCCCAACCTTCGGTTTTGGAGACCGACGCTCTGCCGATTGAGCTACTGGCCTATTTGCCTTCTGTTATCGGTGCCAGATAGTTCTACTTGCGTCTTATTTTGTGGACTGTGTGTTTATGCTCCTTCTTGCAGAATTTTTTGAGCTCCAGTTTCGGTGGACCTTCTGCCACGCTAATGCTTGTACGGTAATTCCTGCTGCTGCACTCGGCACACTCGAGCCAGACACATTCTCTTTTGCTCTTCTTTTTAGCCATAAAAGTTTATTCCGCCGGGCAGATCAGCTCGTGCCAGACCAAAGACCCCAGACGCAAGACTAAAGGCTTGCATCTTGCGTCTTGTATCTTGTATTTGAATCAGACGCTCAGGCAAGTATTTTCGTTACAACACCGGCGCCGACTGTCCGTCCACCTTCACGAATGGCAAAGCGGAGACCTTCCTCCATAGCTATAGGCGAGATTATCTCCACCTCCATCGCAATGTTATCGCCGGGCATACACATCTCCGCGCTCTTGCCCTCTCGGCTCATCAGTCCCAGCACGGCACCGGTCACATCCGTAGTTCGGAAATAGAACTGTGGTTTATAGCCGGCAAAGAACGGCGTATGACGACCGCCTTCTTCTTTAGTCAAAACATAAACCTCAGCCTGAAACTTCGTATGCGGCGTTATGCTGCCCGGTGCCGCAATGACCTGTCCGCGTTCCAGGTCTTTTTTCTCCACGCCACGCAAAAGCAGGCCTATATTGTCTCCAGCTTGGCCTTCGTCGAGGGTCTTATTGAACATCTCCACCCCCGTCACTACGGTCTTGCGGGTATCTTTTACCAGCCCAATGATCTCAACTTCCTCTCCTACTCGGACTTTGCCTCGATCAACGCGGCCAGTGCCGACCGTGCCCCGCCCCTTGATGCTGAACACGTCCTCAACCGGCATAAGAAACGGCTTGTCAATATCACGAGGCGGAATTGGGATGTAGTTGTCCATCGCATTGAGCAGCTCAATAATCGCCTTGCAGGAAGGGTCGTCAATACTCTCAGCCCTCATAGCCTGGATGGCGCACCCGCGGATCAATGGAGTATCGTCGCCTGGAAACTCATATTTGTTCAGCAGATCTCTTGTCTCCAGCTCGACCAAATCAATCAATTCAGGGTCGTCAACCAGGTCCACCTTGTTGAGAAAGACTACTATGCTTGGCACGTTGACCTGGCGGGCAAGAAGAATATGCTCGCGAGTCTGCGGCATTGGGCCGTCGGCCGCACTGACTACCAGGATCGCGCCGTCCATCTGGGCTGCGCCGGTAATCATGTTCTTGACATAGTCGGCGTGGCCGGGGCAATCTATATGGGCGTAGTGCCGATTTTCCGTGATGTACTCCACGTGGGCCGTTGCGATCGTCAGAATCTTGGTGGCGTCGCGTCTGCCTTGAGCCTCCGAGGCCTTGGCGATTTCGTCATAAGTTTTGAACTTGCAAAGTCCTTTGAATTCCATCACCTTGGTCATTGCAGACGTTAAAGTTGTCTTGCCATGATCCACATGACCGATCGTCCCAACATTGATATGTGGTTTTGTCCGCTGAAATACCGCTTTAGCCATCTTAACATAGACCTCCAATTTGCCCGGTTAGTATATATTCACCTGCAATTGCTCAACTGATTCCGAAAAAGTCCTTTCAAGCCCTGTAATCGGCAGACACCCCAACCTGCAGGTGCATCTTTCAGACTACATACGGGCTTGGCCTGCTTGCACTTAGCTGCTGATGGGAATTGAACCCATGACCTCGTCCTTACCAAGGACGCGCTCTACCGGCTGAGCTACAGCAGCAATCTAAACCTTCACTTTTGGTTGCTATGCCGTTAAGGCAAAAGACAAAAAAAGCCTTCTTGTTTCCCCAAACCGGCAAAACAAACCTTCCTTACTGCTTGCTTTATGCTTAAGCTTGTGACGCACGACTAAAGGTTTGTACTTGGCACACTTCCAAATATAAACTCTGTAATTTATGAAAATAGCACGGAAAGTGCAACCATAAAATGAAAAAATCTGAAAAAAGAATTTCCCCCTTTCTCTACTCTCCGGCAGAGGCGATCCGAACCATCCTTTTGTCGGGATGATATCATATAGATGCTTGTCTAATTATAGGCGGTATCACGACTTATCATTGCCCTGCTTTGGTTCGTCCGCATCAGCAGGCTTGCCCAGACGCTCGGCCCAGCGTTTTAGCTGCTCCAGCCACATCGGTCTGGATCGCGGGTTTTTTATCTCTATTTCAAATATGGCCTGCATGACAGCGTTAATATCGGCTCCAGCCGGTGGACTGCTCAGATAATCGTCAATCGACCGCACAACGTTACTGTCTGCGTCCAAATCCCTCTCCAGCAGACAGTTCTCGACCAATTTAACCGCACGGTCAATTTTGGGCCACCTCAAATATGCGTCGAGCAGGTCCGGTAAAATCGCTTCTTTTTCCCCTGCTGTCCGAGCACTTTCACGCACGAACTCCAAATACTTTGCCGCTTGCTCAAACTGGCCGCTCGTTCTATAAAGCCCAGCCAGCTTTGCTCTTACATTCGTTAACGTTACGGGTCTGTTTTCAGCCAATGCCTTTTGTTCTGCGATCTCCAGAAAAGATATCCTTTGTTCGACCGATGCTTTGTTCTGGCTGCCGTCTGAGCCGAATCTGGCTACCCATTCGCTCAGGGCATCCGCCCCCAGGCGTTTGAATATCTTCAGCATTGCCTGCCAGGCCGGCTGGTCCTCGCTGGTCGTGCCTATTTTTTCTGCCAGCCAGGCCAAATCTTCCTCGCCGCCGACCTCACCTCTCAGGTCTATCAGCTTCTTTCGTATGATAGGACTCGGATCGTTGACCAGCTCTTTTCTCAATTTACTTAGCGCACTTACCCTGTCAATATTGATAAGACCATCCACTGCTGCCTGCCGGACCAGGTCTGTACTCTCATCTTTTAGTGCTTCCTCAAATAAAGGCCTGAAGATTTTCGCCGCTTCAACTCGGCAAACGCTTCTCTGTGCACACAAGCTGGCCATTGCATTAAGTAGCTCGGCGCGTAGGGCGCCGTCAGCTTTGGTTTTCTGCCGGCGATACTTTTCTGCAAGCAAACCAAGGTATTTGGCAATCTGATCCGATGTCAATCCATTCTGCTCAAGCAGCTTCTTTATAACTTCAGCACCCTTCTGCACCTTTTGTGGGTCAGCCTCAGAAAGAAACTTCGCCGCCCAGGTCAACGTTCGATCTCTTATCTCGGGCGAAATCTTGATGGGCGGATCGGTCACGCTGGCGCTGGAGACTGCCACTCCCAGCGCGATAAAGACCTTGGTCTTGACCTCAACATCCTGCTCACTCTCAAGCTGTTCCAGAAGTTTCTCGGCTGAATTCAACTCTCCCATCAGGGATAGCAGTTCCGCTGTTCTCAGCCGAACACTGCCGTTCTGGTCCGAAATCAAGCTGATCAGAATAGGCCCGAGCTTGGCCGGCAATGTTGTTTTTGATGGGCTGCCCACTCGGCTCTGATAGACCCTTTCCAACGCCCACAATTTCACTACTGGGTCTGAGCTACCTAATTGCTCTGCCAGGAAATCGGTCTTGGCCGCCTCATCAGCTATGGAATCGTATCTCTTGCTCAACTCTGATAGATACCGGTTTTGCCACGACTTCATTTCTGTGTCCAGGTTGCGCAGCTCTGTTTCCAGGCGGATCAACCGTTTTCGCAAGAACGCGGCTGGTCCTTGACTTTGAAGCCTATCTATATCCTGCTTTCTTGTTTGTAAGTCTTTGCCTACAGGTATGCCCAGAGAGTCCAGGGCTTTCCTCGCGGCGGCAGCTACTTTACTATCAGGGTCATCAACCAGACCTATAAGTCTGGTTGCAGCCCTGATATCCGGATACAGCTTCAGCACGTACATTGCGTTTAGTCTTACCTGGGCCGGCAGGGCGGTACTTGTCACCATTTCTTCGAGCTGTTTCTGTATCAGCTCGTATTCAAACATCAAGGTCGCTTCAGCCGCTAATCTTGTCGTAGCCGTATCCTCATTGGTGCTAAGAATACTGATCAAAGGCTCGACAAAATCACCCTCATTCTGCATAGGCTTCTGCACCAGCCTGGCCTGACTCAACGCCTTGCAGACCGCCATCCGGGCGGGGGTATTTTCGGTCTGCTTTAGGGCATCGAGCAGGATTTTCCTGGCCAGCGGGTTCTCACTAAACAGCATCACGGCCGCAGCTTTTGTGCGTATCTCTTCGCTTGGGCCTTGTAGCAGGGCATTCTTGTTGATTTCCAGTTGTTCGTCGGGTTTGGTTTCTGCGACTGTTTCTTTGGCTGGTGAAATTAGCAGGTCCTGCCCGAACCCAACTTTTTGGCATATCATTGCCAACAGCAGTATCACCGCATACAAGCGCTTGACGCTCATTCGGGTAGCCCCGACCCCGCAACAAGTTGCGGGGCTAAATATTTAGGCCCCAAATTTATCCGCCAGACGGACGGCGGATTTATTTGGGGGCTTTCCGACCTGCGGTTTCATCGCAGGTTTGCCCGCTGCGGTTATGATAACCTCGCAACGCCAAATTGACAATTGAAAATTGACAATTTCATGGCCTGGGATGAAATTTCTTGTGAATCCTTCGCAATCTTTCCTGGTCAACGTGTGTATAAATCTGGGTAGTGGCTATATCCACGTGGCCAAGCATTTCTTGAACGCTCCGCAAATCAGCTCCTCCAGTCAGTAAATGTGTTGCGAAACAATGTCTCAGTGTGTGGACAGTCAGATTCCTTGGCATACCGGCACGGGCCGCGTATTTTTTTACCAATCTCCAGATTTCAATACGACTCAGAGGCCTGCCTGTTCGGGAAAGCAGCAGAAAATCGTCGCCCGTGCCCCGTGCTCGTCCATCCTCTCTCGGCCGTCGTCCGTCGCCAGACGATTGACCCCCGCTGTTGCGGGGGCAGGCTTGCCCCTGCATAAGCAGGGGGACGCGGCACGAGGGACGAGATAGCCTCGGCCGTAGGTTTCTCAAGTATTCGGCTACTGCTGCAATGGCGGCTTTGCCCATAGGTATTATTCGCTCTCTAGCGCCTTTGCCCACGCATCGCAAATATCCAATGTCGAGGTTCAGATCCGACATTTTCAGGCCCGCCAACTCGCTGGCACGCACTCCGGTGGCATAAAGTAATTCGAGCATTGCCTTATCCCGAAGGTAGAAGCGTTCACAAGGCTGCGGAGCGTCCAGGAGGTTGACAACCTGCTGCTTGCTACAAACGACCGGCAATTTCTGCCAGACCTTTGGGAACTCCGTAGTTGCAGCCTGGTCGTCTTTGACCAGTCCCATAAGCCTGGCAAATCTCAGCAGCATCCGTATGGCTACAAGAGCCCGCTTAACCGACGATTCGCTTTTTTGGCTTCTGCCGAGGCTGCGGAGATAGCCCTGTATTACAGCCGGCTTTATCTGCTCCAGCGTCATTTTCGTCGCTCGTCGCTCGTCGCTCGGGTCACGGGTCACGGGCGACGGAGTGCCTGAGTTTGCCGAAGGGACAAGCTTACAGTATTCCAGAAACCGTTTCAGATCGCGCCCGTAGGCCAGGACAGTGTTGGTAGATAGACCTGCCTCGACGGTCAAGTAATCAAGGAACTCCTTAGCGGTCTGTCCCAGCGGCAGACAGAGCAGTTTTTCGGCAACCGATTGTGTCTGTGTCAAGGGCATCAGTACCGGAATTTAGAATGCAGAATTGAGAATTGCTCTTTCTTGATTCTTAATTCTCAACTCTAAATTCTTATCGGCGTTCGGTCGCGATAATCTTTAGTACGTCAACCGTGCTGTCGTACTGCCAGTTCAAGAATCCGATGAGTGACGGGCTTGCCGACGGGGCCTGGCGAGAGTTACTTGCTTCACACCAGCGGCCCGATAACCCAGATGGTTGCCGCCGCTTGTACACTGAGAATTTTCAATTTGCAATTGTCAATTTTGAATTAGGCTTTAGAATCGTATGTTTAGCCCCTAATTTATTGGGGTTCCGTCGCCGTGCCGGCGACGCCTAAACGTTCGGGGAACCCATAGGTCAATGCGGTACGCAAATATGGCAAGACATAGACTATTTCTGCTGGCCGGTTGTGTCGCCCTTAGCCTGTGGGCGGGATGTGCGACAACGCCGGCTCGCCAGGACCAGCATGTTGAGGTCAACCAAGTCTGTGCCACTAATGTCGACAAGTCTCAGGCGGTGCAGATAGCCGAGGACGTGCTGGCTGAAATGCACTTTGCCATCGAAAAGGCTGACGCCGATACTGGCCTTATAAGAACAAGGCCCTTGGCGGGGGCACAATTCTTCGAATTCTGGCGGACTGACAATGTCGGGCCTTTCAATGCGGCTTTAGCGAATCTGCATAGTATTCGAAGAAACGCAGAAGTGCGCATACAGCAGCAGGGCGACAGAGTGTTTATTCGCTGTGACGTTCAGATACAGAAACTGAGTTTGCCTGAGCATGGACCTGCCGGCAGCCCCGGCGCGCCGCTGAGAAGACTGAGTTTTGGTCCTGAGCAAACCAAAAGCATGACTTGGATAGATTTAGGCAAAGACGCCATGCTATCTACCGAAATTCTAAACCGCATACAAAAACATACACGGGCCCGGGGCTCGTTTCTCGTGTCGCGAACGAGTAACGAGTCACAAGCGACGAGCGACGAGAAATGAGAATCCTCGTTTGTGGCGGAGCAGGATATATCGGAAGCAATATGACGGCAATGCTGGCCGCCGAGGGGCACGAGCCGGTTGTTTTTGACAATCTTAGCAGGGGCCATCGGGCAGCGATCCGGCAGGCCGATTTCATAAAAGGAGATTTAGCCAACCAGGAATTACTTGTCAAAACGCTGAAAGAATACGAAATTGAAGGGGTGATGCACTTTGCAGCTCTGATTGAAGTTGCTGAGTCCGTCCGGACGCCGCTTAAATACTATCAAAATAATGTCTGCAATACACAAAATCTGCTTTGGGCGATGGAAGCGGCCGGCGTGGAGAAATTCGTTTTCAGCAGCTCCGCCGCAGTGTACGGCATGCCCGCCAAGGTGCCCGTTACCGAAGATTCGCCTAAAAGCCCAATCAATCCCTACGGCGAAACAAAACACGCGGTGGAAAGGATGTGTCACCACCAGAGTCAAACCGGCAGATTGCGATATGTATCGCTTAGATATTTCAACGCCTGTGGTGCCGGAAATAGTTGCCGGCTTGGTGAAGACCATCGGCCCGAATCGCATTTGATTCCGCTGACCATCCAGGCGGCAATGGGAAAACGCAATGAAATCAAAGTCTATGGCACCGATTATCCTACGCCCGATGGAACCTGTATTCGTGATTACATTCACGTGGATGATCTGTGCAGAGCACATCTGCTTGCGC
>Ga0299912_10000621_pt1 | contig 29595 bp, 25 predicted proteins | sample RVTome_2_FD_207667 | JGI IMG/M metagenome (GOLD analysis project Ga0299912, IMG submission 207667) | Soil microbial communities from uranium-contaminated site in the Upper Colorado River Basin, Wyoming, United States - RVT95D214 (version 2) ... | reverse complement strand
GGATCAGTCTGGATCACGCCTTGGTTCGGCGCAACGGCACCGCTGGCCTGTGGCGGTGAGAACTGAGTTGGCTCTCCAAGCTGAGGAAGTTCCTGCGGGCGCGTCACTGCGGGCGCCTGCTCGATCTGCATGGCTTGGGGTGCCTCCTGGCCTGCTAAGTGCGGTATTGCGCCCCGCAGACCGAAAAACACGACCCCCGCGATTCCAACAGCCAGCCATGCGGCAAGCAGATTGAGGAGCTCTCGCAAGCTCAACGGCGGCCTAGTCTGTCGACTAGGTCTCGGTCGAATCTGGTGGACCAGCGGGGTGCCGCCCTCCAGTGCCTCCTCTTTCGCATCCGACATGTCTTCAATGACCCCTGATCATCGCGCTCGATGAAATATTCCTCTGAGCTGATCCCGTTCGCTTGAACGCGCGCGCGGCGACGAGAGGTGATCGCTCCGTGAGTTGAAGTCGAGTTGTCCACTACGGCCGGCTGGTCGTCGTAAGGCGAGGGCATCAAGCATTAGATTCGGTCCACTAGGAGCCTGCCGCTGCCGCCGGCATGTAGCCGACGCCGCCCTGCTTCAACATCACCTCGTCCCATCCCGAGCCGATGTCACCGACGGCGGTGACGCGGTCGCCTGGTTCGAACGCCCCGACCGTAGCCGAATTGGCGGACGGCGACGCGTAGGCTTGCGTGGATGCTATGACCTTCAGCTCAGCGTTGATCATTCTTGCGATGGCGGGACGAGGCTGACCATCGAGATTGTGTTCCCATACGAAGCCCTGCGCCCCGCTGCGCAGCCTGGCGCGCAGCCATCGCGTCTGACCGTCGGCGGCGGTGGTCCAGACCCCGGTGACCATGTCGCCCCGCTGGAGCGTCGCCACGACCTTTGAGCCCTGTCCGGTCGGCGCGTCGCGCACCCTAACCATGCGTGTGGCGAACTGGGTCACCGCCGCCTCGCCTGGCTTGGGTTTGGTGATAGCCTGGACGATCATACGGCCACCCAGCAGCACGAGTAGCAACCCTGCCCCGATGACAATCCACAGTGGCCCGGAGCCCAGCACGAGTCCGGTGTCTGCGGCCGCACTCACGGCGGCTTCGTCGGACCGGGCCTGGGCTGCCAGCGCGGACGGCGATGCTGAAGGCGACGGCGATGGCCCGAGGGCCGCGGCCGGCCCGTCGCGATTGAACAGGCTGGAGCCACCGCCAGGCGCTGTAGCCTCGGGCTGATCGGTGGTCGCCCGCGCCGCCTCGCGGGTTTGGGCGACCCGCTCGGCTTCGCGCGCTTCGGCCCGCTGACGCCGGCCCTCGGCCGTGTCCAGGACGATCATCCAGATCTTGAAATTGAATAATTTGAAGTCGTCGTCGACCTCGAAAATGTGCGGCGCCGACCGATTGATCAGGTAGATGATCGGGTCGCCGATCGCGACCATCACCGACAGGATCATCATCATAAAATTGCAGGCCAGACCCACGATGTCCCCGGCAAGCGGTGTGAGCACGGCCCGCATGCCAAGCAGCAGGTAATACATCGCCGGCGCTCCGATCAGCAGCGAGACCGGCATCGTCACGATCATCTGCAGCTTGGCGCCCAGGCTCGGCCCAGCCGGCCCGCCGTTGAACAGGATGAAGATGCCTATGATCAGGCCTGAGGCCAGGCTGCGGCCGACCGCAAGTTTGATCGTCGGGCCCCAGGCGACGCTCCGGCCCTCCTCTCCCCCCATTGTCCCCTCCATTCCACCGCTCGGCGGAGCCAGTCGTTCGCGTAACGCTCGCGCGCCTTCCCAGGCTTCCTCATCGCACGATTGCGATTTGAAATCGATCTGCCTGACGTTGATGGCTTGCCATGCAACGCGCCATTGTTAACACTCGTCCGCAGGTGGGGAGGAACTCCAATGTGCCTGTTGCGATTGCGGTCGGCTCGTCGAGGGGACACCAAATCGTAGCCAGCGCTGAATTGTAGGACAGTTCTACCGTGGGCTTTCGGCGCTGGAAGGCGAGTTGACGATGTCGCTCTTTGGAAACATGGGCTCACGCGCGGACCAGCTGACGCCGTGGCTCAGCTTCACCATTTCTCTGGTCTACTGTATCGCGGCCGACGGAGAGGTCGACGAGGAAGAGATCGGCTATCTCCTGACGGCCCTCGGCGGCGAGCGCATTGACGAAGACACGGTGGGCGTCGCCAATCGGAACCGTGAAATCCTCGACCGGGCCATCGCCTACACCAACCGTCACACGCCGGAAGAGTTTCTGGAGACGGCGGCGGCGATGCTCAACATGGAGCAGAAGCTCTGCATACTGATGAACATGGCTGACAGCGCCCTCAGCGATGGCATCGCCGAGGACGAAGAGCAGCGTCTGATCCTCCAGTTCAAGGAAGCCTTTGGAGTATCGGATGACCAGCTTGCGCCTTTGATGCAGGCCCTTTTGATCAAGAACGACAAGAGCGTGTTCTGAGACCGGCAGAGAGCGTGAAGGCGCATGGCAAGCGATCTATTCAAGAGACAGCCGCTCGCGGCCCCCTCGCAGAGCCCGCCGGTGCCGGCGCAGACTCATGGCGAGCTTCCGCAAGAGGAACCTGAGGCCGCCCATACTGTCGTGTCGGCCGAACCTGAGCCGGGGCCGGAGCCCCAACCGGAGCCCGAGTTCGCGGGCGCTGACATTGGGAGCGCCCTTTCGGATTTCGGGTCGGCGGCGTTCTCGGCCCAGGTCGAAGCTGCGGGCGCGTTGGAGGCGGCGCCCCGCCTGGCGACGCTCGAATCTGTCTATCAGGACATTGCCCTCGCCTGGGATCGACATGTCGACAGGACCCAGGATCTCGGACTGGCGATCCTGCATCAGGGCGAAGCGGCCCTCGCCCAGATCGAGGCGGAGCGCAACCTTCGCCGCGAGGCGATCGAAGCTGGCGTCGCCGACATGATGAAAGATGCGGGCGTCAGCAGCGCCACGGCCCGTGCCGAGCTCAAAGATTTCATAAGCGAGCACATCGAGCTTGCTATGTCGGTCTGGTCGCGGCTGGGACCAGGCCTGAAGCTCTCCCAGCCGTCGAACATGGGCCAATCCGAACCGGGCGCCGGAGACGGCATCCCGGCCGGGGGCGGTTATGGCCGCTGGCGCGGCCAAGCCGCCGCCTTGCCCGCGTTCAGCGCCCTGTCCGACGACCCGGTGATCCGGTTTTTCGCACCTGGCCTTGCGGTGGGCGCCGGGCTCATCGCAGGCCTTATATTTGGGAGCCTGGGGTTCGGCGTGTTCGTCGCGATCTGGGTGGGAACTGGCGTCGCGTTGCTGAGGGCGCTCCAGCGCTCCAGGGCGCGCAGCGTGTTTGAGAAATTCATCGCGGCCGCAGGCCGCGAGATTGCGCGCCGCGAACAGGACCTGCTTCATCACTCCTCAGGCGCCGACAAGCGCATCGCCGAGATCCAGGCCCATCTCGAGCGCGAGGTATCAGCGATCGACGATCGCTACCGCGCCGATCACGCGGCCGCCTCCGGCGACCACCACGCGCGGCTGCAAACGGTGAGGGACGTCTGGAGCCGCGGCCTGGCCGCGTGCAGCGAGCTTACCGGCCGGATCCGCCAGTCGGCCGAGGCGGCATACGCGTCCGAGCCCCAACTCCTCTCCGCCTGGGGCGACGACTGGCAGCCGCATTCGCCCGAGGCCCTTTCAGACCAGCTGCGCCTGCGCCTGGGCTGGCTCGACAGCGCCCCTCTCGCCGCCATCCCCAAACAGGTCTGCTCGGACCTGGACCTAGAAGGGTCCGCGCCGACACCGCTCGACGTCGCCTTTCCGCGCTTCTGGGACTTGGGTCAGCGCCGGTCCTTGATGGTCCAGGAGGACGGACCCGTCGGCGTTAAGGCCCCCAGTCTTGCGACGGGCCTCATATCCAGGGCCCTGGCGCAAATCCCTCACGGCAAGCTCAACCTCGTGCTGTTTGATCCCATCGGACTTGGCCGGAACTACTCGTCTTTCCTGAAGCTGAGCGACTATTCCGACCAGCTGATCAGCGGCCGGGTCTGGTCGGAGCGGGAGCACCTGCGCACCAAGCTGAAGGACCTGATCGAGCACATCGAGGTCGTCACCCAAAAATACCTGCGCAGCGACTTCCCCGACATCGAATCCTACAACGCTAAGGCTGGCGAAATCGCCGAAGCCTATCGCCTATTAGTCCTGGCTGACTTTCCGGAGGGCTTCGATGAGGAGAACACCCGCGACCTAGTCCGGATCGTGCAGAACGGGCCGCGCTGCGGCGTCTTCGCTCTCATCCAAGTGAATAGCGCGGTGCCCATACCCTATGGCGTGGATCTATCGCCGATCCGGCGTCATTGCGCCCAAATCGCCAATGTCCCCGGCGAACAGGTACTTCTGTCCGGGGAGGATCCCTCCACCGGCACGCCGCTCTGGCTGGACGCCCCGCCCCCAGCGCGGTCGATCGACCAGATTGTCTCAAGCTTCGGCCAGGGCGCCCAGAAGGCGATGAGGGTGGAGGTGCCCTTCGGCAGGCTGTTGCAGCTAGCCAAGATCGGCGAGGACGACTGGTGGGCGAGGTCGTCTGAGGGCGGAATCGAAGCCCCACTGGGGCCGGCCGGGGCCAAGAAGGTGCAGCATCTGCGGCTCGGCGTCGGCTTGGAGCATCATGCGCTCATCGTCGGACGCCCCGGCTCCGGCAAGAGCAATCTCATCCATGTGTTCGTCACCACGCTCGCGCGGCTCTATCCGCCTGACGAGGTCCAACTCTATTTGGTCGACTTCAAGAAGGGCGTGGAGTTCAAGGCCTATGCGGAAGCGCAGCTACCGCACGCTCGGGTGATTGCGGTCGAAAGCGAACGCGAATTCGGTCTAAGCGTGCTGCAGGGCCTGGATGCGGAGTTGAAGTCCCGCGGCGAGGCGTTCCGGCAGGCCGGCGCGGCCCAGGTCTCCGAGTATCGGCGCAAGACCGGGCGCAAGCTGCCGCGGCTGATCCTGATCGTCGACGAGTTCCAGGAATTCTTCAACCGGGAAGACAAAATCCGGCGGGAGGCGACAATCCTTTTCGACCGGCTGGTGCGCCAGGGCCGGGCGTTCGGCATCCACTTGATCCTGGGTACCCAGAGCCTCGCCAACGCCGGGCTGGATCGCTCCACCAAGGACCAGATGGCCATCCGCATCGCGCTTCAGTGCAGCGAGACGGACTCGCGGCAGATCCTCGACGACGGCAATTCGGCGGCGCGGCTGCTCACCCGACCCGGCGAGGCGATCTACAACCACGAATCGGGGCTGCTGGAGGGCAACAGCCTCTTCCAGGTGGCGCTGTTCTCCGATCAGGACCGTGCCCGCGAGCTTGAGGCGATCGGCGAGACCGCCCGACGGCTCGGCTGGAACGGACCGCCTCCAACCATCTTCGAGGGCCATGAGCCGGCCGACCTGACCGCGTCGCAGCCGCTAATGCTCGCCCAGCCCGTCGCTACCAAGGCCAGGATCGCCCTGTGGCTCGGCGAGCCGACGGCGCTCAGGCCGCCGGTGTCTGCTTCCCTCAAGCGCCAGAGCGGCCGCAATCTCATGGTGCTTGCGCGCGACGAGGAACAGGCGGTCGGCGTGGTGATGGCGGTTCTTTGCTCGATCGCCGCCCAGACCCGCCCAGGCGGATGCAGGTTCATCATCATCGACCTGACCATCGCCGACGCCGAATGGGCCGATCACCCCGAAGAGTTCCGCGACTCCACCCCCCACGAGGTGGAGGTGCTGGGCAAGAACGGTTTGAGGGACCGGCTGCCCCAGCTGGAGGCCGAGATTGCACGCCGGGTCGAGGCGGACGCCTTCGCCGACCCCATGATCACGCTGGTGATCATCGGCTTGCAGAGGGCCCGCGACCTTCGCGTTGGCGAGGACGCTTCGATGTCGATGCGCTTTGACGTCGAGCCGACGGTCAGCCTTGTCGACACCTTAGCCAAGGTGCTGCGCCAGGGGCCCGAGGTTGGGGTGCATACGATCATCTGGTGCGACACCGGCGCCAATCTGGAGCGCGTGCTCGATCGCGATGTCGTCAATGAGATCGGGCTTCGGGTATCAGGACCATTGTCGGGCAACGAGTCCAATCGGTTCTACGACGACGATGTCGCGGCCGGGATCGACAAGCCCCATCGCATGATCAAGTACGACGACGACCAGGTCGGCGTCTTCGAGCTGTTCCGGCCTTACGCCGTGCCACCAGTGGAATTTCTGCGCCAGTTCGGCGCACGCTTGAAAGAACGGGCCGAGCCCTCGACGGAGGTCGCCGACAATGTCTAGCGACGTACATCTTGATCCCGTGAAACTGCGGACCTTCGCCGACACGCTCTCGACAACGGTCACCTTCTACCGGCGATCCCTGGAGATCCTGGAATCACGCCTGGCCCGATTGGGCTCCACTTGGCAGGACGAACAGTTCCGCGAATTCGCCCGCGAGGTCAGGACCACGCGGGTCATCATCGAAGAGTTCGTCAAGGAGGCGCTCGACGCACGTTCCAAGCTGCTCGAGGACGCCGCGGCCGCCGAGGCCTTCCAGAAGATCAACGTTCGCAGCTGAGGAGGCGGCCATGGCTCAGATCATCGCAACACCCAAGGACATGCGCATCTTCGCTCAGGACCTCGAGAGGCTCTCGGCGGAGCTTAAAGACAAGCAGCGACGGATGGAGGACGAGCTGCAACGGCTCGGCGTCAGTTGGCAGGACGACCGCTACCGGCGCTTCTCGCGCGCCGTGACAACAGCCTCGGTACAGTTCGTCGCCTTCCACAATCGCGCCAAGAGCTTCGTCGAATTCCTCGGCCGCAAGGCTGCCGCCGGCGAGAGGTACCTCAGTCGAGGCTGATGCAATGGGTGCATCCTCAATCCTCGTCGATCCGGATCAGCTGCAACCCTTGCTGCAGTCCTTGAGCGGCATGCCTAACGCCATCGAGAGGGGGCTGCAGTCCTGCGAAGAGACGCTGGCCCCCAGGCTGCGGCGCCTGGAGCGCGCCGCCGAGGCCGCGCGCGAGGCCGTCCGGCGGGCTGCGCAAGCGTCTCATGTCGAGGGCGAAGGCGAGCACGAGGACGAATGCCGGCGTGAGCGTGAACGTGTGTTCGAGGCGGCCCGCGAGCACCTGGAGAGGATAGACCGGGCGATGGAGCAGGTGCGCAACAAGCTCATGCGCTACCGCTCTGCCGCATGCGCCGCAGCTGACGCGAAGGGCGGCCACTTCAAACGGGCCACGGACGAGCTCCACGCTATCATCGGCCGCGCCAAGGCCTACCAGCACGTCAGCTTGGCCGGGCCCTCCAGTGCGCCGGCGCCCGGCGCCGCGATAGCGAACGGGGGCGGAACGGCGGCCTCGGTGGAGGCCTCCCTCGCTCCGCTGCCGCCGGGTTTCGTGTGGCTGCCTTTGGCGAATATCGATGCCAACGACTTCCTCAACGACAGCGGCGAATGGAAGAAGGTGTCAAAGGACGAGATGAAGGCGGGTGTCCGGCGGTTCTACGCCGAGCTGGTTCCGCTGCTGAATGCGCGTCCTCACCTGACGCGCGATGACCTCGTTGCGGTGGACCAAGCCAGAGGGCGCGTCTCGCACGACGGACAGGTTCATCCCGAGAGCCTGACGAACCTCTACGACATATTCCTGGGTGGCGGCGATTGCATGGTCGCTGAACGTCATTCGGATGGGCGCTATCGCATGAGCAGTGGGCGTCACCGGGCTAGTATCATGCGTGAGTTGGGACACACGTATGCGCCGGTCAAGCTTCCCTACGCCAAGCCCGATGAGCTTAACGCATGATCCGCGATCTCATCCGCGCCAAGACCAATGTGGAAGCTGCTTTCCAGCAGACGGACCGGGTCTGGAAGGACGACCTGCGGCGGCGGTTCGAGACCAGGTCCCTGGACCCCGCACTCGTCGTCGTCGAAGCGTTCATCAGTTCGGCTCGCGCACTGGAAGCTGCTGTGGAGGCGGCGGAGCACGCCGTCGGGCGCGATAACTAAGGGCGTTGAAGACATGGCCGATGCGATCGAAGAGACACTGGACGCCGCCGCCCCGATAGTGGGCCAGATTCTGCCGACCCGCGGCCGGAAGTGCGGCGCTGCCATTCGGCCTCGGGGGGTTGAGAGGGTTCCAGCTTCCGTCAGGCAGAGGTTATGCAGTTCGACATACAAGTTCAGGATCATCGGGGCCGGCCGATCTCCGGGAAGCTTGTGGTCGTCAGTTTTCACGGCTTTCCGAGCGCTTGATCGGCACAATAGGCCGCCTTTGACTCATGGCGGGCGTTCCGCGTGTCCGCTTTCTTCCTTCGCCCGCTGCGCTGGCTGCTCTGCAGGACACCGCGGCAATCGATGCGCGCCTGGCTTTCTCCCAGACGGTCCGGTGTTGAAGCTAGCCGAGTGCATTGGTCTGCGCCGTTGCAGCAATCCTGTTCGGGGTTCAGCTCATGTCAGAGAATGGGTGCGCCCCCCCTTCTAGAAGGTCGCTTAGCCTCTTCGCGGCCGCACCCGCTACCAACTTACTCTCTTCGCTTCAGGCGGGGCGGCTATCCCTTGTTAGTCGACCTGGCGTATGAAAGCACATTGGAGACAAGGTTTCGCACGAGTTCCGGCAGCAGCGTCATGTAGCTCATCTCCCTCTCAGAGACCTGCCAAGTATCTCGCAATGCGGAAAATCCGGTCTCGAAGATTCCGGTGAGTGCGTCGCTCTCGCGCCGGCTTATCCCCCAACCGAAGATTCCTATGGTGACGGCCTCAATCCAGAGAACAACTTCGCAGAGATAGGCGATAGGAATCCCGAGCCACCTCTCGCCAGATGCAGGAGCCCCCAGCGCCAGTAGACCATAGGTCAGCGACACCCCCACCAAGCCCTTGGCAAACCACGAGATGACTTCAAAGCGGCGAAAGAACTCATGGATGTTCCAGAGGGTGGTGGTACCGTAACGATCCAAATACTCTGCACGCTTTCCGTGGTAGAGTGCCGCGCGCGTAGCTCTATACGCGTTCTCCGCCCAAGCAGAATTTGATCGGTCTTCGCTCTCTTGGGCTCGCGCCATCGCTGCAACGAGCGCGCCTTGGTAGGTTGAGCTGAACTGATGGGTGAATCTATGCATGCGAGGATCGATCAGGACACTGAATACTAACGTTCTCACAGCGATCCGGAGTAAGTATAGTGTACCGCCTACTGTCACACACACTGCTGATACAACGCCAAGGCGCAAGCCGGCCGGCGTCGTAGTGAGCCATGGCACGTGCACAGGCAGCCGAGCTAAGCTGCCCGGATAGACGCAGGCAAACGCTAGTCCGTAGGTCACACCCAGGAACACCACGAGGAGGAGAAGCGTAACGGCTCGCATGGTCAAGTACTGGATCTCGACGATCCGACTGGCTTCATCCGCATAGTCGAACGTTTCGCGATCAGCCGGAAAGAGACGTCTGATCTCCTGTTTGAGCTGGCGGGAGAAGGGACGGACGAAGCGCCCAACCTGTCCGACGAGGATACCTTCGTCGAGGAGGTGGTCGGCATAAGCCAACTCCGCCTCGGTGACCTTGCCGTGAGTCTGCGTGCCGATTGTCCGCGCGGTGCCCTTGGGCAGAGGGTTGGCGATTGGCGCGCCATCTGGATGTGGAACAGCCCCATGTTCGACCACGTCGTCCATGCCCCCCCCTTGACCCAAGCGCCCCCGCCTCGATGGAGCGCTCGGCTGGCCCCCCTTAACTGCGGAGCTTCTGCGTAGCGATGCTAAGCGAAAATGCCGCTGTTTGCTCGGAATAAGCTACAAAGGAGGCAGAATCACCCATCGCGAGAGTGGCTATCAAGGCTGCTCGCACTCATGGCCTCTCGGAGATTATCGCGCGATGAACAGCCGAGATACGGAGCGTCGGAGACTTTCAGACAATGTCGATTAGGCGCGGTTTTCGCGCTGTCCCGACGGATCTGCCGCTGAAGGGCCACGTTACGCATGACAGCCGGTCCGCTCATACCGAGATAATCCACGCGGCAGGTCCGAAAGGCATCCCCCAGTCGGATTCAATGTGTCCGGGTCATCAGAACGATTTGCGAGCGCGATCCACAGCCAGTGACGACGCAGCCTCGCCGATCCAAACACACCGTTGCAATTACGCAGTGAAATTCAGACAGACCACATCACTATATGGATGTTAATATGATTTATGGCCACATGGAGCAGGTATATACGGAATTTGTCATACAGGTGTATTTCATTCGACTGCGGACGATTCGTCAATTCCACGAACAAGCTTGATGTCCAGAGATCTATAGTCTATAGGCACCCTCAGGTCGCCACCCATGCGGTGGTCGCCTCTCACATCCAGGGATCGCCTCCCTTCAAAAGCACATCGCGAACGACGGCGTCCGGACCTCACGAGGACGCACCGAGCTGAACGTGTTTGGCCGCGGCCACAGGGCCTCGGTCGCTTTTGAAGGAGATGGGCCATGGGACGATTCTGGAGACTTGCTGATCTGAAGGGGGTCGCTGCGCCATGGGCTCGCCCACGGCGGGGACGCCGGGCTGAAGCGCCCAGCGCCGGCGCGGCGGACGAACATCCGCATGACGCGTGGCTGCGGGAGCGCATGGCTCTGCGGGGCAAGCTTCCCGCCACGAAGACCTGGCGCCGAAGCGACGGATCCGTCTGGGTTGTCCCCCATATCCGGCGATACGACGGCAAGGTGATCGCGGGCGGTAGCGCGGCTGAGGAACTGGGCGTCCCATGGCGCGATGTCATGGTGATCGACGAGCCGGTGCTGACCGATCGGGAAGCGCTCGACTACGTCCTAGCCATCGACCGCTATGCCCGGCGCCACGGCAAGGGCAGGGCCTTCCTGACCGATAACCTGAGCGAATTCAGCGACGCGCTCTATCTACGGGGGCTGGGCGATCGGGCCTGCCGAGTGCTCGGCCGTGATCATCCCGGATGTCCGGGACCCATGCGCCCGATCTGGGCGATGAGGGTGCGGCGCCTCTTGCCCTTGCTGGGCCGCCAGATCGGCTGCCGGTTCGATCCCAACCATGTCCGACCCGAATGGCTCCGGCGGGTTGCGCCGCACCTGTTCCTGGACGACTCCGATTGGCAGGCCTGGGAATACATCCGCTATGTCAGGCGCGGGTTTCGACCCGACATGTCGAACCTGGCGGCCATCGATAACTACAAATATCAGGAAATCCTGCGCTGGGTGGAGGGGCATGAGCCTCCCCCGAACTCCGAGCTTTGCATCCGCGCGGATCTTCTGTGGCTGAAGCTACACTTTGAGAACCCCAACGGCATCATCAGGCCTCGCGCGACGCCCGCGACCAGGGCTGAACTCAAGGGGCTCCTCTGATGGCGGCCCGGACTCGCGCCTGCACGGATGAGCCGCGCGCCGTTCACCGACGCCTCTCCAATCGCCTCGTGGTCGAGGAAGTTTCGATCGCGGACTTGAGGCCCGATCCAAGTCCCCAGCGCAAACACTCCGAACGGCAGATAGCCCAGATCAAGGGATCGCTGGCGCAGTTCGACATGGTTCAGCCCATCCTGGTTACAGACGAGGGGGAGGTCATCAACGGCCACGCCGTGCTGGAAGCGGCCAAGGCCCTAGGCTGGCAAACGGCGCCCGTCATACGCGTCTCCGGCCTGAGCAAGGCGCAGCGGCGGGCGCTGATGATGGCGCTCAACCGCATCGGCGAGCACGCCAAGTGGGATCACGACGTCCTGCAGGCGGACTTCCTCATGCTGCAGGCCGATCCTGAGATCGACTTCTCCCTCGACCTGACCGGCTTCGATCAGGTGTTCATCGACACCCTCGTGCTGGAGGGCGTGGCGGCCGACCAGGATGACGTGCCCGCCGTCGGCGACGGCCCGGCCGTCACCCGGCTTGGGGACATGTGGCTGTGCGGTCCGCACATCATCATCTGCGGCGACAGCCTCCAGCGCGAAACCTATGAGCGGTTGATGGCCGGGCAGCTTGCCCGGCTGGTGCTGGGGGACCCGCCCTACAATGTGCCGGTGAACGGCCACGTCTCGGGGCTCGGCAAGGTCAAGCACCGCGAGTTCGCCATGGCCTCCGGCGAGATGGACCGGCCTGGATTCGTGGCCTTCCAGACCACCATCTTCGGCCAATGCGCGGCTTTCAGCGTCGATGGCGCCCTGCACTACTATTTCATGGACGGCCGCCACGTCCGCGACCAGATCGAAGCCGGAGAGGCCGTCTTCGGGGATCTGAAACAGCTCATCGTCTGGGTGAAGGACAACGCCGGCATGGGCGCCTTCTACCGCTCGCGCCATGAGCTGGTGACGGTCTGGAAGGTCGGCCAGGCGCCGCACGTCAACAACTTCGAGCTGGGCGGGACGGGCCGCTATCGGACGAACGTCTGGGAATACCCTGGCTATTCGAGCCTCGGCGCCGGCCGGGACGAGGCCTTGTCCTGGCACCCCACCGTCAAGCCGCTGCCGATGATCACGGACGCGATCCTCGACGTCACCGCCCATGGCGACGTCGTGCTCGATCCCTTCGGCGGTTCGGGGACGACCTTGATCGCGGCGGAGCGCACCAAGCGCATAGCCCGCCTGATCGAGATCGACCCCCAATACGTCGATGTGACCCTGCAGCGCTTCATCACGCAGACCGGCGAGGAGCCGGTGCTGACCGAGACGGGCGAGACCTTCGCGCAGGTGCGTGAGCGGCGCGATCACGAAGGCGCCGATATGCAGGACGCCGCGACGATCAGCGCGTCCGAGTGGGACATACTCTAGATGGCCAGGATCAGACCCCCGCGTCCGATGACGGACGAACAGAAGGCGGCGGTCGCCGCCGCGGACTATGACACCGGCTTTGCAAAGCCACCGAAGGCAGGACAGTTCGACCCCGGTCAATCGGGAAATCCGGCCGGCAAGCCCAAGGGCGCGAGGTCCATGCGCACCCTGTTGGTCGAGCTGCTCGACCAGCCCGTGACCATGAGCATCAAGGGCGTGCAGCATCAGGTGAGCGCCAAGCAGGCGGTTCTCAACCGGCTGCTGATGCAGGCGTTGACGGGCAAGACCCAGGACGCCGACCTACTTGTCCGGCTCATCAAGCACGCCCTCCCCGAACAGTTCGCAGACGAGCCTTCCGACCACCTGTCCGCCGACGAGACCGACATCCTGCAGCGGATGGTCAACAAGGCGCTGCTCGCCCGCGAGCAGACCGACGAGGAGGGCTAGAGATGGTCCTGCGCCCCAAGGTCGCATTCACGCGCGCGGAGTTCGACGCCGCCGTGCCCTCTCAACTGAGCAGCTATTTCAACTGGGCCTATCGCCAGCTCAATCCCGGCGCGCCGCTGATCCACAACTGGCACATACATGCGCTGGCCGAAGCGTTGACCAAGTGCGTCACTGGTGAAACCAAGCGGCTGATCATCACCCTGCCCCCGCGCAACCTCAAATCACTGTGCGCCTCGGTGGTGTTTCCCAGCTGGGTGCTGGGCCGTGACCCAACCCGTAAGATCATCAACATCACCTACTCCGAGGCGCTGACCAAGGACTTCGCCCGGGGCTCCAAGGCCCTGATGGAGAGCGAGGACTACAAGCGCTTCTTCCCCCGCACCCGCATCAATCCGCGCGCCAACGCCGATACGGACTTCACCCTCCTCAACCATCGGGGTCGCCGGTTCGGGACCACGGTGTTTGGGCCGATCACCGGGATGGGCGGCAACTTCATCATCATCGACGATCCGATCAAGCCGGAGGACGCGCGCTCGGACACGATGCGGGTGCGCGTCAACGAGTGGTTCGAGAGCACCGCGCTCTCCCGCCTCGATCACAAGGAGGCGGACGTCATCATCCTGATCATGCAGCGGCTGCATGTGGACGATCTGGCCGGACGCCTGCTGGAGGCCGGAGGCTGGGAACACGTGAACTTGCCCGCCATCGCCATGGAGGAGCAGGTCATCGACCTGGGCCAGGGCCTCTTCAAGACCCGCCGCGTCGGCGAGCCCCTCAATCCGAAATTCGAGTCTCTGCAGACCCTTCAGGCGCTGCGCGCCTCCATGGGTGATGAGTTTTTCCAGCCTCAGTACCAGCAGGCCCCGGTCATGCCCGGCGGCAACATCATCAAGCTCGAATGGCTGCAGCGCTTCCAATGGCCTCTCACCGCGAAGAAGCACGAGGAGGTAGTGTTCAGCTGGGATACGGCCTTCAACACCGGAGAGGCGAACGATTGGTCCGTGTGCACGGTCTGGCTGGTGCGCGACGCCAAATATTACCTCGTCGAGGTCTTCCGCGCACGCCTCAACGGCGCCGACTTAATCGAGAACGCGGCCAGGCTCTACGCGAAATACCCATCAGACCGGCGCACGATCCTGCTGGAGAAAGTCAACGGCATCGAGTTGGTCGCGCGCGGCATAGAAGAGAAGGTCGGCCAGAGCCCCGAGCTCGTTCCGCCGTTGACCGACAAGGTCTCGCGACTCTGGTCCCAGACGCCTGTTTTCCAGCGTGGCGAGGTCTTTGTACCGGACGAGGCCCCCTGGTTGAACGAATACGTCAAAGAGCTGACCGCCTTCCCGCGGGCCAAGCACGACGACCAGGTCGATTCCACGAGCCAGTTTCTGATATGGATGGCGACGAAGCCAGACCGCTCGGTGACTCAGCTTTCCTGGTGAACTCTGCTGGACTTCCCAGGCCAAGGACGCATTGGTCGCGTCATGATCAGGACCCGGCCAACCCTTCTGGATGAACCTGCCCCCGCCCTCGCCGCCCGGATCGCGCGCTGCGACGCGATGGTCGCCGACATCGGTGCGGGCAACATGACCAAGGCCTGGGCCGATCTGGACGCCGCGCGCGGCGAGCTCGGCCTTCGCCCGCGCCGGGACGGCGGACCGGAGCGCCCCGGCGGCGGCTCCGGGATCTTCGGCGCCTTGCGGCTCCGAGCCTAGCGGCGGCCATTCCCGATAAGCAGCGGGTCTCTCCGCGGCCGCAGCAGCTCGTACGGCGCCACCTTCAGGGCCACGGCCAACTTCTCGATATTATCCAACGAGATGTTGCGCTCGCTCCGCTCCACCGCGCCCACGAAGGTGCGGTGCAGGCCCGCTTCGTCAGCGAGCGCTTCCTGGCTCAGTCCCACATTGGCGCGGATGCGGCGCAGATTGCCCGCCAGCACCTTCCTCAGCGCGTTGTCCGCCTTCGCCGCCATGGACGAAAGTTCGCGGGGCGCCGCGTATAAGGCGACAGCGTTTACGTAGCATTTTGGAAGGTTGAGTTAGGACTTCGCCGTGCGGACCTAGACCGCCGTGAGGGCAAAATGACTGCCACCCGCTACTCAAGTGCCCCCTTCGGCCATCCTGTCGGCCGAAGGGGCCAGACCCCGGCGCCGGCGGAGGCGATGTCGCCTAGCCCGGCCAACGCGGCGGTCAGCAGGATCTGGGCCGCGGCGCTGATCTTGTGCGCCTTGGTCCTCCTCGTTTCCGGGCGTTGGTTGACCGCGCTCTTCCTCATGGCGCACGCCGCCCTGGTCTTGCCCGAATGCATTGAGCGCGCCCACCATGGCGGATGGCCGCGCGTTCGCTCCGGCCTGGCCTGGGGCACGCTGATAGCGGCCGTCGCCACGGGCGTGACGGGGACGGCGATGCGCAGCGGCGCAGGCGCCCCGCCGGCCACGAGGGCCACGCCGATGACGCTGGGCGAGTCCCGCGCGAAGATCGAGCGCGGAGCCGTATTCGACACCGACCGGAGCTTCGACCCCAAACTGTACGCCAAGCTTGGCAGCGCGAAGTTCCGCCAAGCGAATGCCCTGAACGACTGGGTCGCCCTCCACGCCGCCCTCTCCCCGCGCTGCGACCGCGTGACGCTGGTGGAGGTCTCGGACGAGGCGTCCCGCGCCGAGCTGAAATGGTTCGCCGACTGCGCCGACGGCGAGCGCTTCGATGTCTCCGAAGCGCAGGCGCGGACCGCCATGGCCAGATTCCAGGGCCATCCGGATTCGACGCCGATCGCCCCCTCGACGGCTGACCTTCCCGTATCGCAAAGCGCCAAGCTCGCCAGCTTCGACGAGATCGCGGCCGTCTCGCGATGCGACGGCGCCATGAAGTCCCTGCTGCAATCATCAGGCTCATACCGGCCGGCGGGATCCTGGACGACGACCCGACATCCCGCCCGCGGCCGCGTGACCATCACCCGGTCCTTCCGGGCGCGTAACGCCTTCAATGCTGAGCTCGATTCACGGTGGGAATGTCTGATCGACGCCGCCGACAGCAGCATCATCGAGCTCAAATATCTGGACGGCGGCAAGTGGCGTGCGGTCTCACGGTAGACCCGAACCGTCGGTTTGCACGGACGGGCGCCGACTGGACTTCCCGCGCGAAGGAAGTGGTGGTCCGGGCATGGCCGAGAGCCCCCCGCCCACCACGAGCGCCGACACCGCCAGCGGCGCCCTGTTGGAGGCGCTCTGGCATCGGCTGGAAGAGGCGCTGGACCGGTCGACGGCGGCCGATGCCGACTTGGGCCGGGTCGCCAGCCTCTGCCGGGAGGCGGCGTGCTTGGCCGACGCGGTGGTCATCCTGGCTCATAGTCCGCCCGAGCCGGCCAGCTGAAGCCTAAGTCGTTGCGCCTGCTGGAGAATATTGGCCGCCAACCCTCCGTGCTGGCTACAGCGCCGTCCAAGCGGAAGGGCACGGCAGCCACCAGTGCAGTGATGCGCGAAAGCACCGAAGGTCTTGCCCAAGGAGCACGAAGTGGTCCGCCGCGCCTGGCCCGAGCAGCCTCTACAAAAAAGGGCCTGTCACACGATCAACATGAAGGCGTACGGTCGGCGGCAGGCGCGCGCGTCCTCCAGACACATCGGATGAGCGGTGACAAACTTCAAATTCCTACACGCGGCGGACATCCACCTGGACAGTGCGTTGCGCGGCCTCTCGCGATACGAGGGGGTTCCAGCGGAGCAGGTCCGCACAGCGACCCGCGACGCGCTGGACAATTTGGTGACGGCGGCGATCGAGGACCAGGTCGCGTTCGTGATCATCGCCGGCGATCTCTACGATGGCGATTGGGACCACTTCGGCACCGGTCTGTTCTTCTGCGCGGCGATGGGTCGGCTCGAGAAGGCGGGCATCGAGGTCTTCCTGCTGTTTGGCAACCACGACGCCGATTCTGTGCTGACCAAGAAGCTCCCCCTGCCACCCAATGTCCGCGTCTTCGGCCACCGCAAGGCGGAGACCCTGCTGCACGATGCAACCGGCACGGCCCTGCACGGGCGCAGTTACAAGGATCGTGACCCAGGCGAAAACCTCGCCGCCGGCTATCCCGACGCCCTCGCCGGCCACTTCAACATCGGCGTGCTGCATACCGCCCTCACGGGCGGGCGACCCCCGCACGCGCCCTATTCGCCGTGCACGCCCGACGAGTTGGCGGCGAAGGAGTACGACTACTGGGCGCTGGGCCACGTCCACCAGCATGAGGTCGTCTCCATCTCCCCCCACATCGTCTTCCCCGGCAATCTTCAGGGTCGAAACATCCGCGAGTGCGGCCCCAAAGGCGCGGTTTTGGTCGAGGTCCAGGACGGGGACGTGAAAGAGGTCCGCCACCTCGCGCTCGACGTCGTCCGTTGGTCGCGGGCGGAGGTTGACTTGACCGACGCGGAGAGTGACGCCGCCGTCTATGTCCGCGTCCGCGAGGGCTTGCGAGAGGTCCTGAACCGAGACAGCGATGGCCGTCCCCTGATGGTGCGAGTGATCCTGAGCGGCCGAACGGAAGCGCACGGCGCCCTCATGCAGAAGACGCTTCTTCTGCGCGAAGAGGTCCGCGCCATTGCCACGGCCCTCTCCGATGAGATTTGGATTGAGAAGGTGGTTCTGGCCACCCGCGGCGCCGGAGCAGCGATGCAGGTTGGAACCGTTGTCGACGACCTAGCGGACCTGCTAGCGGTGGGCTTGGAGGACGACGAGCTCCAGACGCAGATCAGGTCCGATTTCGCCGACTTCCTGGCGCGCATTCCCTCCGACCTCGGCGCGGAAGACTCCGTCCTGCAGAAGTTGCGCGCCGGAGACCTCGCCGAGTTGCTGCAGGACGCGACCGCTTCGCTGCAGGCGCGTCTCGTCGGCGAGACGGGCTGATGCGGTTCTCAGAGCTTCGCCTCATCAAATATGGTCGTTTCGACGACTGCGTGCTGACCTTCCCCGCGGGCACGCCCGATCTGAACCTGGTGTTCGGTGACAACGAAGCCGGGAAGTCGACCACCATGTCGGCGATCAGCGATCTGCTGTTCGGCTTTCCGCACAGCACGGCCTACGACTTCAGGTTCGACAAGCAATTGCTGCGCGTCGGCGCGGTGATCGATTTCGACGGGGGCCAGCTCGTATGCCGCCGCCGCAAGGGCAACACGGCGACCTTGCTGGACGACGAGGAGCGCCCTCTGGACGAAGGTCTTCTTGGGGCTCTGCTCGGCGGGCAGAACGTCGACAGCTTCCTCCGAATGTTCAGCCTTGATCATCGCCGGCTGAGAGACGGCGGACAGGCGATCTTGGACGCCCGCGACGATGTCGGTCAGGCCATCTTCGCCGCAGGCGCGGGTTTGGTGGGCGTGTCGCACCTGCAGACCGCGCTTGAAGACGAGGCCAAGGCGATCTGGACCAAGCGGGCCGGCGAGCGCGCCTATCATTTGGCGCTTAGGAGCCACGACGAAGCCAAGGCTCGCTTGAGGGCGGCCCTGGTCAAGCCGGCGCAGTGGGAGGAGCTGCGCAAGTCCCTCGCTAGCCACGATGCGCGGCTGAAGGAGCTGCGCGAAATGCGGGCGGCGCTGGACGTGGATCGTCAGCGCGCGGAACGGAGCCGGAGAATCCTGGCCCCCGCCGCTCGTCGCCAGCGGATCTTGGATGCGCTCACTGAGCTCGCGGACGCGCCGGCGCTGCCGTTGGATGCCGCCGAGACGGTGATCGCGGTCGAGGCGGAACTCGCCGAGACCGAGGCCGATGCCCGTCTGGCGACCGGTCAGGCCAAGGCCGAGCGTCAAGCCTTGGAGACGATCGAGGTCGATCCCCGGCTGGTCACGCGCGCGCGCCAGATCGATGCGCTGCGCGAAGAGAAGGGCGCCGTTGACGCCAGCCAGCGCGACCTGCCCAAACGCAGGTCGGAACTGCAGACCCGCTCCGAGCGGCTGGTGGCGCTGCAGGCTGAGGTCGGCTGGCCGGCGGAGGCCCCGGAGGCGACGCGCGCACGCCTTCCGAGCCGCGTCCATGTGGCCGGCATCCGAGACCTCCTCGAAGCCCGGAGTGGCGTTGACGCCAGCGCTGACGCGGCGCGCTCTGAACTCGCCAACCGCCATCGCGAACTGGAGGATCTGAAGGGCGAGGCAGCGGCCTTGCCGGCCGCGATCGACCTCAAGGCCTTGAACGCGGCGATCCGTTTCGCCCGCTCCAAGGGAGATCTGGCCGTTCAATCGGCGGCCGCCCTCAGTCTCGCAGCTGACCGCCAGACCTCGCTGCAGGACGCGCTCGCCAGACTGGCTCCCTGGACCGGGTCGATCGAGGATCTCAGTCGAACAGCCCCACCCTCCGATGCAGAGGTGTCGGACTACGCTGCTCGCCTCGCTCAGGCCCGCACCGATCTGGCCGACGCCCGACGTGTGCTTCGGGATGAGGCCGCCCGCCTACGCGCCCTGGAGCTCGACCGGGACCAAGCGGTGCGGGACGAACATGCGGTTCCCCCCGAGGCCGTGGCCGCCGCCCGTTCTGAGCGGGATGGGGCATGGTCGAAGGTCCGCCGTCACGTATTGGGCGAGACGCCGTTGCAGGCCACCGAACCAGCGCTCGATCACTTCGAGAGCGCGGTCCAGGTCGCTGACGGCTTGGCCGATCAGCGCTTCAGCTTGGCCGAGCAGTCCGGTCGGCTGGTCGCGATCGCCGAAGACATCGAACGGGCGAAGCTGGTTCTCCAGCAGGGTCAGGAGACCGTCGAGGCGCTGGACCAAGACATCGCCGGGTTGCTGGAGTCCTGGGCCGCGACGGCTGGCGGCAAGCTGGCGCTGGATCCCGGCACCGCGGCGTCCTGGCTGCAGCGCCGAAAGGAGGCGATGGAGGCTGGCGCGGCTCTCCGGGCGGCGCGAACGGCGGCCGCGGAACTTGAGCGACAAGGCGCTGAGGCGCGCGCAGCGCTTCTCGCAGCCCTCTCGCATCTGGACGCCGCAGCATCAGAAGGCGAGATCCCGCTCGGGCTGATGCTGCAGCGGGCCGAAGCCTTGGAAGCGTCAGCCGCGGCCTCCGATCAAGAACGGTCTTCGCTGCAGGCCAAGATCGCGATTACAGAACGAGCACACGTGCGGGCGCAGGCGCACGTCGATGAAGCCGCGCGCCACCTCGCCCTATGGGCGGCCCAGTGGCGGCCAGCGCTGGAGGCGGCCGGCCTCGACGCGGAGGCGCCCCTGGTGCTCGCCCGTGCGCGGCTCGACCTGATCGAGGACATTCGTGGCGAGGTCGACGAAATCATCGCGCTCCGTCAGCGCGTGGCGGCCATCGAGTCCGATATCGACGGATTCAAGACCCGGCTCGCCGAACTGAACGTCGCTTGCGGGATCGGCCCAGGCCCGAGATCCCTCGATGATCAGGTTGCGACTCTGGCGCGGGCGGCGGCCGACAACGCGGCGGCGGCGGAGCGACGCGAGAGCGTGCAGGGCGCACTCGAGCTAGCCCAAAGGAACCTCGACCAGGCCGAGAACCGTAGGGGGGCCGCCCAGGCTCGCCTCGATCCATTGTTCGCCATTGCCGGCGTCGCCGACCTCCCCGCGCTCAAGACGGCAATTCAGCGTTGCCGCCAGCGCGAGGCCCGCCGGGACGATCTTGAGGCCATTGACCAGGAGATGCTGACGCTCGGCGACGGGTTGTCGCTCGATGCGCTGCTTGAGGAGAAGGCGCAGGCCGAGCCAGAGACGCTACAATCGCGCAGCCAGGCGCTCCAGGAACAGCTCAGCGCCCTGTCCGAGGAAATAGAGCGCGTCGGCGAAGAGCGCGCGACCTGTCTGACCGAATTCCGACGACTGGATGATGGACCCGACGCCGCTATCGCCGCATCTGATCTCGCCCAGGCGAGATCAGAGATGGAGGCTCAGGCCGAAGCCTATGTCCGAAAGCGCGCAGAAGCGCTGCTGCTGCATTCGGCGATCGAGCGCTATCGCCGGGAAACGCAGGCACCCTTGTTGCGGCGCGCCTCGGCTCTGTTCGCGACTCTGACGCTCGGCGGCTACCAGAGCCTAACCGTCGACATGGACGACGGTCGATCCCGCCTGGTGGGCCTCACCGCGGACGGCCAAGGTGCCGTGCCTGTGTCGGTCATGAGCGAAGGCACGGTCGATCAACTGTATCTGGCGCTCAGGTTGGCGGCGGTCGAAGCGGCCATCGACAACGGCCTCAAGCTGCCGTTCCTGGCCGACGACCTCTTCATCAACTACGACGATAAGCGCGCTCGCGCTGGCTTTCAGGTGCTCGCCGAACTGGCGAAGAAGACCCAGGTTCTGTTCTTTAGCCACCACGACCATCTGCTGAGTGTGGCCGAGGTCGCACTGGGCAGCACGACGCTGACAAGCAGTCGATTGGTGGGACACGCGTCTGCCGCCTTTGCGCCTCAGATAGCCGAAGCTGTCATCCACGGATAACAGCTGTTCCCAGCACCCTACTCTTGCCGCCCCGTGGGCGGCGACCGTATGGCGCTCTGCGTATGCGACTCGTCCAATCCGGTCGCGTCGTCCTAGCTCAGTTCCTTGATCAATTGCGGGAGTCGAGCGCAGGCCGACGCATGGGTCTTGGTCCACATTCGGCGAAGCAGCGGTTCAGGTGCGAAAGCGTCGTATTTCGCGGTGCGCAGGTTGCCGACAAATTCTGAGAGATCTTGAGCAGACGGCGTTGTCGTAAGATTGCCAAGAACGCCCATGACTTCGTTGTCGGTTGCGTTCGCGACGGTGACGCCGAGATCGTGGGCTTCGCATTCAAGACCAGCCGCCGTGAGCAGCACGGCCAGAACGGAATTCATCGCAAAGCCCCGCCACGTCATCACATGGGTGTCGCCGCCGGCGTTCACGTAGCGGCGAACCGCGAGCTGCGCCTCGACGAAGTTCTGGCGCCCTTCCTCCAGGAGTTGGCGCGCTACCGCATCAAGATAAGGCGGCACGTCGGCCGACTGGTAGACCGCGCGCATTTCCGCGGCGAGGCGGTCATGAATTGGCTCGACCGAGCGGCGATCGAACTTGGGCAACCGACCGGATCGATGCCGGGTCACCTCAAGCACTTTGGCGCGGTCATCGACCGCGACTACCCGCCAACGTTGACCCGCGAAGGCCAAGAGGCTGCCGACCGTGATAACGTTCGACAGTGGGATGACTCCAAGGGTTCGGCCGCCGTTTGATAACCGCCACTCCTCATCGCTCTCGAAGACGGCATAGAAGTCTCGGCCCGCGACCAGCCGCTCCCCGGCCTCGCCAAGCATGATGAGGCCATCGGGAGCCTGTTCGAGCAGAGCGACTTCGGGCCGGGCCATCCAGCGCAAAAGCTCTGCGTAATCGGGGGAATAAATTTCCGCGAAGGGCCCGGCGGACCGTAGCGATCTATACAAACTGTCAGCCCTCGCCCCGCCCCGTTGCGCGATCATCGACAGTGTCTGATGCAGCGCGACGCTAACCACTGCCGGATCAAGACCTGGCGGCTCGACAAAGTGGTCGAGCAACAATCTAACGGCCGCCACCGTCTGCACGATATCGGGTCGCAACCGTTCCAGCGGATCGAGGTCGGAGGCCAAGTGCGGCTCGCGGACATAGACCCTCAGAACCGCCGGCGCGCCCTGCCGGCGTCCGCTGCGGCCCAGCCGTTGCCGAAGAGAGCTTAGGGAGCGCGGCGGACCGAGGAGTGCCACGGATTTGACTGAGCCGATGTCCACGCCAAGCTCGAGGGTGGTGGTGGCGACCGCGGTCGTCGGCGCATCTCCTTTCTTCAGCCGCAGCTCCAATTCTTCGCGCAGCTCTTTCGACAGGCTGCCGTGGTGCGGGAAGAACTCGTTGGGCACATTGGCGGCCTCGGCCCGTCGGCGGAAGCGGTCAGCTAGAGCCTCAACGCTGCGCCGTGACCCCGCGAAGAACAGATTGTTGGAGCCTCTCAGAATCTCAAAGGCGTGGTCGGCGATCCGATCTAGAGCCTTGGGTGGCTCGCCTTCGATCTCTAGATCGTCGGGGCCGGCCTCAGTCGGTTCCCGAACATAGCCGCGAACCTGGAGCCTTAACTCTGGGCCGTCGGCGGACGACTCTATGATCGCAACCGACCCTGGGGACGCTGGGTTCAGCCAACTCGCCGCAAGAGCCAGATCGCCGATCGTGGCTGACAAGCCAATGCGGCGAGGCCGCACGCCGCCCAACAGTTCGATGCGGCTCAGAAGACTGGCCAACTGCAGTCCGCGCGGCCCCTGCAGAAATGCATGCAATTCGTCGATCACGACGAAGTCGAGCGAGCCCAGCAACTTCTCAGCGTCGGCAGACCGCCGGAGTAGCAAGGCCTCGACGGATTCCGGCGTGATGAGAATGAGGCCCCTGGGCGCGCGCAGGATGCGAGTCTTCGCCCCCTGCGGCGCGTCGCCATGCCATCGCGTGATCGGAATCTCCATCCGCTCGCAAAGCATGTCGAGCCTGCGAAACTGATCGTTGATCAGGGCCTTGAGCGGGCTGACATAGAGCACCGAGACGCCTGGTGCGGTGCGGTCGGCGACCCGGGTCAACACGGGCAGGAAGGCGGCTTCAGTCTTGCCGCTAGCCGTTGACGCCGCGATCAATACGTCCGTATCGCCGCCAAGAATCGCCTGTATGGTCCGGTCCTGGACGTCGCGGAGCTCCTGCCACCCTTGCTCGCGAATCCATCGCCGGATTTGCGGATGCAGGCGGTCGAACGAGTCGACGCCTTTAGAGGCGGAGGGTTGCAAGATCCTCCTCGCCGCCGTGGCCGTCGCTGTCCTCGACTTCTGCCGACATGTCGATATCGCGGACCACTTCCACACCTCCCAGCAGCTCAGACCAACGTGCGCTTGGGTTCTGCTCAAGGATGGCCAGAAGTTGCACGAAGGCCTTGATGGTATTGCGTGGCGTGCGGAAATAGGCTTCGCCGATGCGGCGATTGCAGTGATCCATGAAGGCCGGCAGAGCCTCGTCGGGCACAAGGTAACGGGAAGCATCGCCTTGCGCGAAGACGTTGCGGAGGTTGGCCAGCAGGACCAGCAAATCCTCGGGGGTCAGGTTCTGTAGCCGCAAGACCGGTCCTGAGAGGTCCACCAGGCCATTGGTGGCGAACGCGTTCTCGGCGAGACGCGACTGCAGCGCCTCATAGCTGTAGAGGCCCCGACGGGTGTCCATCAGGAATTCCGGTGTTCCACCGAACACAAACCCGAGCCCCTCGACGCTCCCCTGCAAGACGTCGTTCAGAATCCGAAGAATCTGCTCGAAGTTCTGATTGCGCGCCTGTGCGCTCTGCAATTTGTAGAGATTGACCATCTCGTCGAAGACGACGATCAGACCAGCATAGCCGGCCAAGCGCACAAACGCGGCCATCAGCTTCAAGGCATCATAGATATCGCCGTCGTCGATAATGTTGCGCACGGCCAGGGCCTGACGCGCTTCTGTGCGGGTCGAGTATTCTCCCCGGAGCCACCGCAAAGCCGCCGTCTTGAGCAGCTCATCTCCCTCTTCGCCGCCGCGCCAATAAGCCTTCACCACCGCAGCGAAATCGTAGCCGCCGACGTGGTCCTGCAAGCCGATGAGCCGCTCGTCGATCACCCGCTCCACGGAAAGGCCGCGTTGGTCGGCGTCTCGGACGCACTCGCTGACGAACCGCTCAACGATGCTCGCTAAGGCGCCGCCGTCGGGCTTGGTTCTGGTCGCCATGTTGCGGATTGCTTCAGAGTAGAGACCGCGAGCCTGCCCCCCGGTCGCGTGAATGCGACGGTCCGGCGCAAGATCGGCATGGACGGTGACGCAGCGACGCTCCAGCGCGATGAGCCGCACAAGGTTGAGGAAGAAAGTCTTCCCAGCACCGTACTCGCCGATCACGAACCGAACAGCTGAGCCGTTGTCCGCGATGCGATCGATATCGCGCACCTGCGCCGCCACTTCCGCCACGCGGCCGACCTGGATGTACTGCAGGCCTACACGCGGCACGACGCCAGCCGATAGCGCCTGGAGGATGACGTCTCGGTCGCGGGTCTTGATCGGCGCTTCACTCACGCACTCACCCTCATCTGTTGAAGCTGGTCGCGGAGCTGCCCAACAACCCCGATCACGTCGTCGCCTTCCAACACGGGCTCATCAAAGACGTCGAACGCCCATTCATTGATTGTCTCCATCGCGCCGTCAGGCAAGAGGCGAAGCGCACGCGCTCGCTGCTCGTATTCCGCGTGTTCTAGCCCGTTGGTTGCGAGAATCGCGGACAACAGGTTCGCGTGCGCGATGTCCAACCCTTTGAATGCCGACGCCCCCGGCAATGCCGGCGCCGGGCGGGAGGCCGGACTGGTCAGGACATCCTCTTCCACAAAGATTCCGGCGAGCAGCTTGGAAACCTCCGACGTTTGCGCGCGCACGCGTTCGAGGCGCGACATGTCGAACATGATCGTCGCGGCCTCCTGGGGTTCGGCCGGGATCGGGACGCCCTTGGTCCACTGAGGGTCGGCCACGACTACAGGCTCATCAACGCGGACTGTGCCGCGATGAAGCGCGGCATAGACGTCGTCTTGGGGCAGGCCGAGTGTCTTGTGAATGCGTTCCAGAAATTTGATTTCCGAGGGCGTGACCCGACCGTCAGCGAGCACAGCAGACATCGCCGACTTGATGACCTGGGCGCGCTCGGAGGCGGAAAGCTTCTCGAGCCTGTTCAAAGCAGCCTGTTGCTTAGGCGGGTCTTTTAGCAGGGCAAGGGTGTAGGCCATCAGCCTGACCTGATCGACAACCGCCAGCCCTACCATCCCCCGTAGGTCAGCTCGGATCGCCTCAAACTCCGAGGGATCGACCACGCCATCGGCTATGGCAGCGAGGGCTGCGACTTCGACCATGGTGCGGGCAGTAGTGTACTCGGCACGGTCACAATCGACGTAGGCGCCCTTCGACGCCTTGAAGATCACGACCGCGCCATCAGCCGTCGGGCCGTTTGGGCCATAGCGTCGATCCGGTTCGTAGCCGATGTCGAAGCGGTCGAGCGTGGCCCCGATCTGCCTGGCGACCGGCGTCGGCAGCTTGGCGTCCACCGGGGCGTCGATTCCCAGCAAGCTCAACAGCTCGCTCAGGTGCATGGTCGATAGCTGATCGCCATTGAAGTGGGCCTCCAGGGCGTTGCGAAGGGCGCGTAAGGCCGCGCCAAACTCACTCTCGGCAAGCTCCGACGGCAAGAGGGCTGCCGCTTCGGTTGTTCCACGCGCCTCGGGTCGCCGGCCCAGCAGGCGACTGTAACCTTCCAGATCCTCCGTGCAGGCGCCGAGCACTTCACGGAGTCCGGCGAGTGGGGCGGCGATAGCGGAAACGTCCGGTAGATCGCCGATCGGAATCGCGCACTCGAACGTCCCACTGGCCGCTCTGTAATTGGCCTTCAGCCGGGCCTTCGGCTCCCTGACCCTCAGCCCTTCAGGGTATCGGGCTTCGAACCGTGGTCGCCACAGTGCGTGCAATTCCGCAAAGCACCGCACGGCCGGAACGCGAAGATAGGTGTCAGGAAGTGAGAGAACCCAGATGAAGGCGTCGTCGGCCCTAAGCGGGGCACCGGCGGCCACAAGCCGACCGAGGTGCATCCGAACATCCAGCGGGACTTCGTAGCCGTTCCGCATCTCGGGTGAGGGATGGGGCGGTGGTGGCGACGGATGGGTCAATAAGGCGCCAGCTTCGAGGAACCGCTTGGCGTACCCCGAAAGCGAGCCGTTGCCGCCGTAGATGGTGAGCAGCCGGCGCACCTCGTCAAGCAACAGCGGCGCTTCGGCGCGCGAGTTGTCGATGAAGAGGCGCCGCTCCAGGCCGTAGAAGAACAGAAACACGAAACCGATACCCGCATCGGGATCCTGCCGTCCGCCTGCAAGCCACTCAAGATAGGCCCGACGCGCCGAAGGCTGGATCGAGCTATAGGAAGGCCAATAGGTCATCGTGTCACCGGCCCGATCGCTGCCGGTATGCGAGACTAGCAATGCCGGATCGACTAGGCAGTTTTCGTCGCCATATCCTCGCGAGGACGGCAGGGCGCCGCCGACGTAGATCATGCCGCCCGGAATGCTGATGCCCGCGATCTCCGTCGGCTCGCCAGGCGTGACCCAGCGCGCAGGGGTCCGATTGGCTGAACGAGCAACTGACGAAAGTTGATCAGGGTTGGCATAGGTCATCGCATTGGCACTGATCTCGCGGCGTTGCGGTGACGCAGGCGCACCGCTGGCGGACTTCATCGCTCTCACAACCAGCCAAACGAAGGCGATAATGATGAGCAGAACAATGACCAACACATCGCCCTCCCCATGCCTGCGCGTGAGGAGAGCATCGCACGGACCCGACTACCGGCGCGAGCGCGAAAGCTGTCAGCAACTCACTGCTAGATCGTTTGTGAATTCCGCGCGCACGACAGCGCCGCCACGACACCGCGGGCGGCAGCACAGCTTCGGCAGGCCTGATCCCACCATCCTCTATGTAGTCGACTAACTCGTTGTTGCCGCTCGACTTCCCCCGCAAAGGAAGCGTTCGTCCAGCCACGCCCAATGACGGGTGCAGGAGACGAAAACATGAGCGAATCCAAGAAGAAGACCGCCGAGGCGGGCAATCCCAAGCCCGCCCGTGTGACCAAGATCGACACCGTGCTGTCCATGCTGAAGCGCCCAGAGGGCGCCGACGTCCACCAACTGGCCGAGGCCACCCGCTGGCAGGTCCACTCGGTGCGTGGCGCCATCGCCGGCCACATCAAGAAGAAGCTGGGGCTGCCGGTCACCACCACCAAGACCGACGGCAAGACCGTCTACCGGATCGAGGCCTGAACCATGGCCAAGCCCAAATCCAAACGCTTGATCGCCCTGGAGCAGGAGTGGCTCCGCCGCCATGGAGAGCCGCCGCCCGTCACGGCCGGTTGCGCCCTGCTGGCGAGGATCCTGCGGGAGACGGCGGCCGCGGAGAAGCCAGCGTGACCTCCGCCCGCCACAACGCCGGCAAGGTCCGCCTGCAGCGTCACAGCACTCTGCAGGCGGACCTGGAGGCGGTCGCCTCCGCGCGGCTCTCTGATCTTCGGGCGATCTGGTCCGATCGCCTGGACGAGGAGCCGCCAGCTCTGCGCAGCCGGGAGATCTTCCGCCACATGCTGGCCTATCGGCTGCAGGAGGCCGTCCACGGCGGACTCTCCGCCTCCAGCCGCCGCAAGCTCGCCGACATGGAGGCGCAGCGCGCGGCGCCGGCTGGGAAGGCGCCGCCGGCGCCAGTCCACCTTGGCGCCGGCGTCACGCTGATCCGGGACTGGAAGGGCGTGCGCCATGAGGTCCGGGTGATCGCCGGCGGCTTCATCCATGAGGATGAGACCTACGCATCCCTCTCCGAGGTCGCCCGCGCCATCACCGGCACCCGCTGGAACGGGCCGCTGTTCTTCGGCCTGCGGGACAAAGTGAAGGAGGCCGCCTGATGTCAGACCCCAAGCGCCTGCGGTGCGCCATCTACACCCGCAAGTCCTCCGAGGAGGGCCTGGAGCAGGGGTTCAACAGCCTGCATGCCCAGCGCGAGGCCTGCGAGGCCTACGTCCTCTCCCAGGCCGGTGAGGGCTGGGCAGCCCTGCCGACCATCTATGACGACGGCGGCTTCTCCGGCGGGACCATGGACCGTCCCGGCCTCGCCCAGCTTCTCGCCGACATCGAGAAGGGCCGCATCGACATCGTGGTCGTCTACAAGGTCGACCGCCTCACCCGCGCGCTGTCGGACTTCGCCCGCATCGTGGAGATCTTCGACAAGCGCGGCGTCTCGTTCGTCTCGGTGACCCAGGCGTTCAACACCACCTCGTCCATGGGCCGCCTGACGCTGAACGTGCTGCTCTCCTTCGCCCAGTTCGAGCGGGAGGTGACCGGTGAGCGCATCCGCGACAAGATCGCCGCCTCCAAGGCCAAGGGCCTTTGGATGGGCGGCAATGTCCCGCTCGGCTACGACATCCCCAGCGATCCGAACAATCGAGTCCTGGGGGTCAACGCCGCGGAAGCCGAGACGGTGCGGCTGATCTTCCGGCGATACCTGGAGCTGGGCACGGTTCGCCGGTTGGCCGAGGACCTCCGCCTTCGCGGTATCACCACCAAGCACCGCATCGCCGGCAGCGGCCGGATGATGGGCGGTGGACGTTGGCTGGAAGGGCCGCTTCACTACTTCCTGAAGAACCGGATCTACCGCGGCGACATCGTCCACAAAGCCAAGGTCTATCCTGGCCAACATCAAGCCATCGTCGACGAAGAGACATTCGAGGCGGTCCAGCAGCAACTTGGCATCGGCCGGGCGCCGCGCACATCTGGCGGCCGCACCAGCATCAGGAGCGGCCTCACCGGCAAGATCTTCGATGACCGCGGACATCCCATGAGCCCGGCCAGCGCCCGCAGGGACGGCCGGCTTCACCGCTACTATGTCAGCCAGGCCACAATCCGCGGCGATCGCGGCGAGCCCGGATCGCTGGCCCGCATCCCGGCCGA